>Ga0075420_100000850_pt1 | contig 25237 bp, 29 predicted proteins | sample SoiMetdeltSBSDD4_FD_75296 | JGI IMG/M metagenome (GOLD analysis project Ga0075420, IMG submission 75296) | Bulk soil microbial communities from a Populus tree surrounding site in Tennessee, USA - Soil MetaG P. deltoides SBSDD4 | ecosystem: Environmental > Terrestrial > Soil > Tree plantation...
GGCTGTCGAGCGGCGGAGCGGCGGAGCGGCAGGGCTGTCGAGCGGCAGGGCTGTCGAGCGGCGGAGCGGCGGAGCCGGCAAGGCGGCGGAGCTGTCGAGCGGCAGGGCGGCGGAGCTGTCGAGCGGCAGGGCAGCCGAGCGGCGGGGCAGCTGGGGCCGAGCGGGGCAGCGCCGGCGGCGAGCGCGACAGCGCGAACGTTCGAATCTCGAACCTCGAGCCGGAGGCGGGCGGTTGCTCGACCGGGGGCGGGCTGCCGCGAAGCCCGAAACGGGGATGCGGTCTCCGCGGTTGCCGGTCTTCGCCGCCTTTGGTCACCTCGACGGGGGGATCCTCCCGAGATCACCTTCGCGGGTGTTCGTTTCTGTGTGGGAAACTGGCGTCCGGATTGCCGGACAGACTACCGTCCATGCCATGCGCAACCGCGACATCAGGCGCGACTGGGTGACGACGAGGGAGGCAGCGAGGAAGCTCGGGCTCGACCCTCGGACGATCATGCGCGCGTGTCGTCGCGGTGTCCTGCCTGGAGCGGAGCTGCTCGGGATGGGATGGGTGATTCCCCGCGCGAGCCTCGATGCAGCGCGATCAACGCTCCGTGGTGAACTCGCCAAACGAACCGAGAAAGGACGGCTCAGGCAGCGCCGTCAACCATTCCTGAGAGGAGCAGCGCCGACGGCAGCGTAAACCGATAGTAGATCCCCCACCGAAACCACGAAGACCCAAGCCTTGCAGGGCTCGGGTCTTGGGGTCGGCTGGAACCAACTGCGCCGAGGACGGCGTCGACTTCTTCTTGGCGGAAGGTCGACACCAAGCCTAGCGAACGGGAGACGTCCGGTCAACATTCCGACCGCGCCCCGGAGTGCAAGGTGGCCTCGGCGCACGTGGAAAGACGTGCGCGCATGGACACTTGCACAACAACTGAGCTCGATCGCGTCTCGAAGGCAGGCGATCGCCCCTCGCAGCGTGACGAACTCATGGCGCTCGCGAGGCGGCTCTACGCGCTCTTGAACGACGGGTGGGGAACGGGACGGGCACAGCCGGCTCAGCTACGCGGTGCGGGGCACATATCCGCTCTGCCAGGTCGTGGGCGGGCGGCTATGGCCGGTGCCGTTGGCCTACACCACCATCAGCGGCGACGACGGCCGGGCGAGCACGTCTGGATCGCCGTGGTGGCGCCCCGTATTGCGGCGCCCGGGCCCGCGTCCCGCGAGGAGCTCGATTAGATGGCGCGCGGGACGGCGCTGGCGCGAGCGACGAAGGCGGGCGACAAGGGCGCCAAGCGAGCGGCGGCGCTGCGTATGTACTTCGTCCTGGCCTGCGGCCACCGCGAGCTCGGCTACAACGTCCAGGGTGCGCCGGGGTTGACGGAGCTGACGGAGGAGGAATCGGACGAGGCACCGAACAACGCGCTGGCGACCGTGCCGGCGGCGGGCGAGGGCGGGGCCGCTGCGTCCAAGGCGAAGCGGAAGCGGCCCATGGCGGGCGTGCTGGAGCTGCAGGAGGACGAGGACGCGGTGGCGCTGGCGGCGGGGCGCAAGCGCGGGTGGTGGCCGGCGCGGATGTTCGTCGATGGCCGCGAGGTGCCGCGCCTGTTGGGAGTCGGCGTCGTGTTGCAGCACCTCCGCGGCGAGTACTGGATCGCGCCCGAGGCGCCAGGGTGGGTGCAGTGGGTGGTGATCGACGTCGACGCGCACCCGGATCCCCGCGATGGCGCCGACGCCGCCGCGCTGGCGCAGGCGCGCGCGCTGGCGCGGCTGGCGGCGCTGTGGCGGGCGTTTCGGTTCAGCGCCGAGAGGCAGCCGATCGTGCTGCAGTCGCCGGGCGGCGGGTATCACGTCTGGATCCCGCTGACCCGGGGGACGTCGGCGACCCATGACCCTATGTGGCCATCCGCCGAGCACACGTGGCCGGCGGGGTGGGCGCGGGCGTGGGTCCGCATGCACCTGAAGGCGTCGGGGCTGCGGTTGTGCGACGGCGAGATCGAGGTCTACCCGGCGGGGCGGCGGCTGCGCGCGCCGTGCGGAAAGAACATGGTCCTCCTCCAGCCGCAGCGGCCGGACGATCCGGACCGCCTCGAGCTGGTGCCGTGGCCCGGGACGATGACGACCCGGGTCGACTACTGCGCCGGCACGATCACGCCTGCGCGGAACGTCCTCGCGCAGGTGACGACGTTCTGCGACCTGTTCGAGCAGAGACGGTTCACGTTGGCCGACTTGCTCGGCCGGCCGGAGGCGAGCTGGGATCGGACGTGGGGATTCCTGTCGTGGCGGCGCCGGCACCCGGCCGCGGTGGCGGTGGCGGGCGCCGAAAAAAATCTAGGCGCGGTCGCTCCGGGGAGAGCTGGCGCCGTACAAATAGACGAAGAGTCCCCCCCGGGGGCTGGGGCGGATCTCCGGACTCCTAGGAAGCACCCGAGCGTGCGCGGTCGGCAGGGCCGGCATTCTGGCTCTGATCCGGATCCGGATCGAACTCTTTCTACCCCCCCCGATCCGGACCCCGACCTGCCCCCGGATCCCGTGGGCGAGCTCGTCAAGGGGCAGGTATACCGGAGGAAGGTCAACCACCTCCTGACCCGTGGCCTCACCGAGCCAGGCGTCAGGCATGACGCCGTGATGGCCCTGGCGTTCTACTGGGCGGGCTCGTGTGGACTTGGGAGGGGGGCGACTCTGGAGCGGATCGAGGCGTGGTGCGTGCGGTTGGCCCATGAGGGTTCCAAGACGATCGCGGAGGAGGGGAGACATGCTTTCGTCCGGCAGTGCCTCGCCGAGGCGGCGAGCTACTACGACGGCTACGCCCACCGCTGGCCGTTCCGGGGGAGGGGCATGGTGGCCTGTGCGGCTCTGGGGACGGCGGACGAGGCGGTCCTCGCCCTGGTGGACGAGCGGATCCGCGACTACACGGCGGTGCTGTTGTCGTTTCTCGCCGGCTGTGCCGACGCGGCCGGCGAGGTCGGCGAGCCGATCGAGCTCGCCGGTGGGCTCCTGCGCGCGCTGTGGGCGGGGGATCCGCGCGTCGTGGTCGATGGCAAGCGGGTACCGGCGATGAAGGTGGTGATCGCCGAGCTGATCCGGATCGGCGTCCTCACACTGCACACCGAGTACGCGATCGGTCGGCACGGGCGCGTGTATCACTGCTGGTACCGCTTCGGCTCCGGCGTCGCCCCCAAGCCGCTGGAGGTTGCGCCGGGTGTCGAGCTCATCGCGCCCGCCGCGCCGCCCCGGCCACGAGATCGGCGTCGCGTCGGGCCGGCGCCGGTGACCGCCCCCGCGCCGGTTCCATCGGCTGCGTTGACGGAGCCGGTGGTTCCCGCTGCAATGGGCGAACCCCGGCCGGTCGTCACGAGCGAGCCCGACGCGGCGCCGGAGCTGGCGTCTTCGCCCGGGCTATGTGAGCCGGAGGTACCGAGCGAGCCCGCGGTGCGCCGCGTCGGGGAGCCGTGGTACGACGCTGCTGCCTCGGCGGCATCACTCACGGAGACGCGGCAGGATGCGCCGAGCGCGGTGCCCGCGCGTCCCCTGGTCGTCGCCCAGCGCGTTGTGCCGGAGGGCCTCCTGCGCGTTCTTAGCGCGGGTCGGCCCGAGGTCGCACCGTGGGTCGTGCTTGAGCCGGCGCCGGGCGTCGTTCCGCCGGCGAAGACGTCCGCGCGCGCGCCTTGGTGGGTGCGCCTCTACCTCGAGCGGCGCTTCTCGGTGGCCGAATTTCGGCACGGCGATCCGACGGTGGTGCCGTTGCCCGGCGTGCGGCATCTCTGGCCGGTGTACCGTTGGATGAGACCGGGATCGCCCCCCGGATCCGCCCCTCTATCGGCCGCGCCCGCGGCCGTGGCGCCGCTGGCGCCGGCGTTGCCGCCCGAACTGGTCGACGAGCTCCCCGCCGACCTGCGCCCGATCCTGTCACGGGCCTGGCGCTCGTGGGAGGCGTCGCCGGCGTCGCGGCCGTCCGACGGCGCGGCGCCCAAGAAATAACGAGGCGCTCGGCGCACGTTGGCTCGATCGCGCCGGCGCCGGCGGGTGAGCTCGGCTGCGCGGCGATTCGCGCGGGGCAGCGGCGAGCTCGGCTTGGTCGAGGGCCTCGCGACGCCCTCGGTCGGGGTTGCCAAAGTCTGCCAGCACCCAGTACGCAACCGGCGCCGACGCGAGCCGATGCCCTCGCGAGATGAGCAAGCCCCAGCGTTCTTCCTATCGCTGTCACTCGTGCGGGCACGTCGAGCCCAAGTGGCTCGGCCGGTGCCCCAAATGCGGCGAGTGGAGCTCGCTGGTCGAGACGGCCGAGATCAGCGGTGCGCTCCGCGACACCGCCCGCAGCGCCCGTGCCGCTGTTGCCTCTGACGGCGCTCCGGCACCGCCGGTGCCGATCACTGAGATCGCCGAGCTGAACGCGTCGACGCGCCTTGCCTCGGGCATGGACGAGCTCGACCGGGTCCTCGGTGGTGGCTTGGTACGAGGCTCCTTGGTCCTGCTCGGCGGCGATCCGGGTGTTGGTAAGTCGACCTTGCTCACGCAGATGCTACGTGGACTCGCCGGCGCGGCTGCGCCGCGCAAGATCCTGTACGCCACCGGCGAGGAGTCGATCGCGCAAACCGCACTGCGGGCCCGAAGGGTAGGGGCCCTCGCTGACAACCTGGTCCTGGTCGCAGAAACCGACGTGGATAGAATCCTCGATCACGCGCGCCGCCTTGCGCCAGCAGTGGTCGCGATCGACTCCATCCAAACCATCTCCACTCTCGAGCTCGGGTCCGCTCCGGGATCGATCGCGCAGGTACGCGAGTGCGCGGCACGCCTTATGGCCTACGCCAAGGGCCAAGGGGTCCCTACTGTGGTGGTTGGACACGTCACCAAGGATGGCGCCATCGCCGGGCCAAAGACCCTCGAGCACCTGGTCGACGTCGTGCTGCACTTCGAAGCGGATCGCCACGGCGCCTTCCGCATTCTCCGCGGCCACAAAAACCGTTTCGGCTCGACCCAGGAGATCGGCGTGTTCGAGATGGGCACTGGCGGCCTGGCCGAGGTGCGGGAACCGTCGGCGTCGCTACTCGCTGAGCGGCCTGTCGACGCGCCCGGTTCGGTGGTGGTGGCGGCGGCCGAGGGAAACCGGCCCCTGCTCATCGAGATCCAGGCGCTGATCGCGACGCCGTCCGCTGGCATCGGTCGCCGCACCGCGGCCGGCGTCGATGGCAACCGGGTATCGCTCTTGCTCGCCGTGCTTGCCCAGCGCGCTGACTGCGACGTCCTGGATCGCGACGTCTTCGTCAACGTCGCCGGTGGCATGCGTCTGACGGAGCCGGCGATCGACCTCGGCATCGCCTGCGCAATTGTGTCGTCGGCGTACGGCCGCGCCGTCGACAAAACTACGGTGGTGCTCGGCGAGATCGGGCTCGCTGGCGAGCTGCGCGCCGTCCCCCTGGTTGAGCGCCGCCTCGCCGAGGCGCGCAAGCTGGGCTTTACCCGATGCATTCTGCCGGCGCAGAACCGGGCCAACCTCGAGAACGATTCTGGCCTCGAGTTGGTCGGCGTCGACAGGCTATCGGCAGCGCTGGCGGCGCTCTAAGCCCTTCCTCGAGCTGCTGGGGGGCGTCGGCCCTTCATGGCTTCTTCTCCAGCTCGGGCAGCACGTCGGGCTTGTCGAGGACCTCGCGCAGCACGCCGGACGCATCGTATCGGCCGCCGGCCTCCATCTTGCGGCGGAAGCCCATCTCTTGGAGCCGGGACCACTGGTCCTCGTAGATCCGCACGGTGGTGACCACCACCCGGCGTTTTGGCGCCGGGCCGGCCGCGGCGCCTGGAGCGGTCGGGTGCGCGGCCTTCGCCGCGCGCTTCGCGGGTCGCTTGCTGGGCATGAGCGTACGGTACCAGATGATCAGGTGCGTGTCAACGCTAGTCGGTTAGTGAGCAAGTGAGAGCGTACTCTCATGCTCGCTCACGCGCTAACTTACGCATCGACTCATCCAAGTTAGAGAGTGAATAGATTAGCGAGTTAGCGGCCCCCCAGGCCAGGGGGCGCCTGGCGGTTCCTCGGAGCTGCGCGCGATGGCGCCGGCGGCGATCGGGCGCGGCCGGGCCTGGTCGAGGGTTTCCTCGGAGGCTGCGCGCGATGGGCTCGAGCTGCGCGCGCCCCGGCGCCCGGGCTCGGTGCGGTCTGCGCGCGATGCCGGCCCGGCTCGAGGCTACCCGAGCTCGCCACCGCTGGCGGCCGGTGGACGGGGGGGCGGCGAGCTGATCGAGCTCAGCGCGTTCGGCTCCGGCGCGGCTCGACGGTGATCGATGGGTTGCCTCCTGACCTTTCGACGATCCTCACCATTTGCCAACGAGCCATCAGAGGCTCTGGATCGATGAGGGCTCCCTTGCGCTGGACCTCGAAGTGGAGGTGTTTCAGGCGGCGCCGGTCCAGCGGATCCCCGCCCACGATCCCGATCGGTTGTCCGGCGACAACAGATTGACCGCGCTCAACGAAGATTCGCTCGAGGTGCCGATAGAACGTCGCCCACGGTCGGCCATGGTCGAGCACCACGTAGCCTCCGCGCTCCGAGCGTCCAGTAGACCACACCACCCCCGCGCTGGCGGCTAAGGCGAGCGTGTCGTCGGGCAGGTAGTAGAGGTCGGTCCCGTTCGGCGTGCCCGGTCGGTACAGGTCGCGGAATTCGCCCCGGCGGCGCCGTTTGAACATCACGTCCACGCCTTCATGCGTGCGGGCTGAACCGTCGCGGTTCAGGCGCGGCGTGCCGTCGGGATTTCGGCGGCGCGAACCCCACGGGTCGGAAATGACCGGCACTCGATCACTCACGATCGGCACCGGCCAGACCCAGACGCCCGCCGTTGCCATGTCTACCGTCGGACGCTGTTGCGGAGTTGATCGGGCTGGGTCGAGCACTACCGGGGTCGGTTGCGGAGCTGGCGTGGCTGGATCGAGCACCTGTAGCGGCGCCACCGGAGGCGTCCGGTTAGGTTCGTCGTCGACGTTGGCGGACTCGTCGCTCTCTGTGTCCCGCGTCTCCGCCCGCGCGCGGCGTACGACCCACAGAAGGCTCCCGCCGGCGGCGCCGGCAACGACCCACGGCATCCAAGACACTCTTCGCTGTCGCATGCCCGGCTGTTTCGACCGCTCCCCGCCGCGGTTGCGTCGGTCCGGTCAACTCGAGCTCGGGCCGAGCCGGGCCGGGCCCGGCCGGACGCACTGACCAGCGCGCTGGCGCATCGAACCTCGTAACCGCGCGGAATCGCTGCTCGCGTGTTCCGGACGACTTCCGGACGACTTTCGGACCGAGTTTCGGATGGCCGGCGCCGCCGTCGCCCGGGGTCGAGCTGCGCGCGGGTCGTGCCGAACGTTGCCACCCGAGGCGACGCAACCGGACCGCGGAGCGAGCCGATAAGCCGCGCGCGAACGAACGGAGACCCTCGTGACCCGACCGCGCAGCACCACCAGCCGCCCGCCACCCGTGCCGAACGTTGCCACCCGAGGCGACGCAACCGGACCGCGGAGCGAGCCGATAAGCCGCGCGCGAACGGAGATCGGCCCATGAGTACCGCCACCAACCTCGACCCCTGGGAACAGCTGTGCGACGACGATCCACGCGCGACTGACCCCGCGTGGTTCGACGTCCACGGCATCGCGATCCGGCTGCCCGCTGAGGTGCGGGGCTTCCGGGCCCGTCATTGGCCGCCCGGTGCGCATGGCCGCGGGACGCTCCTGTACGACGACGAGACCGGTGTGCCGGTCTTCGTACCGCGGGCCTGCTCGCCCGAGGAGTTCCGCGATCTGGTGGGTTGGCGGCCCGGCCGCTACCAGCTGCTCGCTCTCGATGAGGAGTGGCAGCCGGCGCACGGGATCCCGGCTGCCGAAGTCAGGATCACGGAGGCGGTAGCGGCGCGCGCAGCGCGAGGCTCGGCCCCCGGGCAGGTCACCACCACACCAGCAGCACCGCCATCGCTGGAGCAGTCGATGGTTCCGCTGCTGCTCGACCTCGTCAGGTCCCTGGCGACGGACCAGCGCCAGTCGGCGACACCGCAAGTCTTGGGCGAGCTCGTCAGCCTGCTCAAGGCGCAGACCACCGAGCACGGGAAGCAGGTGAGCGATCTGGTGCGGGCATCCGCCACCGTTGTGACCGCGGCCGACGGCGCAGGCATCTCGCGGCGAGATCCACTGCCGACTCCGCCCGTGATGGTGGCGCCGCACGTCGACGAGCGGGTTACCGAGTCACCCGACCCTGGCGCATCGGCCCCCGACGTGTTGAGCCTGATCACCAACACGGTGCAGGGCATCGCGCCGATGGCGACCCATTGGCTCAACACGCGGATCCTCGGGATGTCGTCGGAGCAGTCCGCGGAAGCCCTCCGCGCGGTGGCCGCGGCGAAAGCCGCGGCAGCGAACGCAAACAACGCCACGGGTGCGCCGACGCCGGCGACCGCGCCGACAGCTGCACAGGGTGCACAGGGTGCCCCAGCGGCGCCGACGACGACCGACGCCCGACAGGGGATCGACCCCGCACTCTACGGGCATCTGATCGCGATCTCCCAGTACCTCCGTCCGGACGAGGTGGCGGTGATCCGGTCGGTACTGGAACGCGCCACACCCGAGCATCGGCAGTGGCTACAGGGCCAAGTCGCAGCGCGCAGCGTGCCCGAGGCGGTGGTGTGGGTGCGCGAGCTCCTTGCCCAGGGCAAGACCGCCGCCACGGAAGGAACAGAGCCATGATCCTCGAGCCTCTCAACGACTTCGAATGCCTGTCCGCCGTCAGCGAGCGAGCCGCGGCGGCGACCTGGCAGCCGGAGATTCAAGCACTGGCGCAGCGCTTCCTTATTCTCGGCGGTGGCAGCAAGCGTGCCGCTCTCCGCGAGTTGGTGCGCTACATCCGACGGCTGCCTCAGCGCAACGACGGCGCCGGCGACGCGGGGCCGCGGGTTGCGCAATGCGTCCCAGCCGCCCGACTTCGGATCCGGACGGACGATCCAAACTGCGTTGAGCGCTCTGCGCTGTACCTCGCGGTTGCCGAGCTGATCGACCCGCGGCGAACGCGGAGGCTCATCACGATCGAGACCGAGGAAGGGCTGCACACCTATCCCGTCGAGGATGATCGTCCGGTGCTCCTGGCTCCGGAGCGTTACCGCAACGCGGCCGCCAGCCAGGTCCATCAGGTGCGCGCGGAACGCGGTGAGCGCGGCGCGATCCTCGCGCCTCTCGACGCGATGGCGTGGTCGGTGGACCTGTTGCGCGATCGGGCGCGAAAAGATCCGGATCTCTCGAAGTTGGTGACGCGCGCTCTCTCCGACGTGACGCGGCTCGCGCAGGGGGGCCAGCCGCGCTGGCCCACCGAGCTCGGCCAAGCCCTTCGCCTGGCGGTGTCCGAGGCGGATAAGTACTTCGGCGTCGACGGTCGCAAGGCGGTCGCTTCCGCGCTTGGCTTGGCGGAAAAGATCGCACGCGGCCGACGGCTGCGCGCCAAGGATCTGCGAGGCGTCATCCGCGGGGTTGTCACCGCCGCCGCGATCGGCCTGGGCGTGCCGTTGCCGGTTGCCACCCTCGCCGGCGGGCTCGCGGAGCGCCCGTTTTCGTAGCCACCACCGTTCTCGTGCGCCGCCTTTCGGTCGGCGCTGGAGTCCGCAATCAACCAAGGAGATAGAACATGCCTAGTAGTAGCAAAGCCATGATGCGGGCCCAGCCCGCCGCCACGGCCGCGGCGGCCCCGCGCCCCCGCACTCGCCCACCCTCCAGCCGAACGGCCAAGGTGAGCGCTGTCGAGATCGCCAAGGCGATCGGTATCGGTGTGGCAGGCGCCGCGGTCGGCGGTGCCGCCGTAGCAGGTCTCAACCGAGTGATCGGAGTGACGCCGGTGAAGGCCGCACTCATTGTCGGGGCCGTCAACGGTGTCGTTGTCGTCGCGGTCGACAACCGTACGATCCGGAACGCGGCGACCGGGGGCGTCGTGGGATGCGGCGCGCTCGCCGCAGGCTCCTTCGTCGGAGGCTGGGGGAAGAAGCCCGGCGCCGAGAAGAAGAAGGACGAACGAAAGGCCCTTCCACCGGGGGAGGTGGAAGTCACCAACTCCGTGCCGCAGGGTGCGAAGCCCGCCGCGCCGAAAGAGAAGTTCCGGGATGCGCCTCTGGACCCGCTCGAGCAGATGCGCGCCGAAATCAAACGGGCCTGGGCAGGCCTGAACGAGCGGAGTCGCGTGGCCGCGTAGGTCGCGGCCAGAGAAGTTGTTTGGATATCAGCGAACCACGAAAAGGAAACAACCAATGTACGACTATGACGATGATGATGGATATAGGAATGCGTATTCGGACGACGACTATGACGACGACTACCGAAATGCTGGTAGTGCGGTTGGGATGGTCGGAATGGGAGCTCCCCGTCCCGTGAGGCGACCGGGCACGGTGTCGCACGGGGTGCCGGTGCGTCCGGGACCGACGACGTATTATGTGCAGGCGCCGCCCGTGAGGCCGCCGCCGGCGGCCCTGCCGCCGAGTCCGTATCAGCCGCCGTATCAGCCGCCGCCGGCGTGGCCTGGCGCGGGATATCCGGGCCCGCAGTGGCCGCAGCAGTTGTCGCAGCAGTTGTCGCCGGCTCCGCAGTGGCCGCAGCCGTGGCCGCCGGCTCCGCAGTGGCCGCAGCAGTGGGGACCGTGGTCGGACCCGAGTCAGTGGAAGCGCGCTCGTGACTTGCGTTTCCTCGGTCAGATGCTGCGTATCGGTGGGCCGCTGGTTGCGGCGGTGCTGCCGTTGCCGCAGAAGCCGCCGGTGGCGGAAGGTACCGGCAATCCGACCACGGATATGGCGAACATCCTCACCGCGCAGCGCAATGACGTCGACTACAAGGGTCGCCTGGCAGATCACGCGAAGCTCGACGAGCGGATCCGCACGATCCTCGCGGCGGTGGGTGCGTATCTGGAGAGCCGGTCATGAGAGGGGTGTTTTGCGACGACGAGGAGTATTTCCCGTTCCGCGGCGCCGACGGCGAACCCGTCCCCGCCAAGCCACCGCAGGGGGAGTCGTCTGAGGGCTTCCTTGCGCGGCTTCGGCAGCTGTTCGGCTGCGGCAGCGGGAAGGCGTATGCGTCGTATCAGACGGCGCCGAAGCCTCCGCCGACTCCGTCTCCGTCTCCTTCTCCGCCGGTCACGAACCGAGGGGCCTCGCCGGAGTCGGTGGGGCGTGAGTTCTTGGTCGTGGTGCCCGACGGGATGGACCCGGAGGCGGTGGAGGGAGCGCTGAGGATGGTGGGGCTTCAGCTCGAGCGACCGCACAGCAAGTAACCCACCCAACCGCCGGCGACGAGGCACGAGCTCCGTCGCTGGCCCCCCTTTTCTCCCACGGAGATTCCTATGGCTCGGAGCAACAACGCCGCGCTGGCAGTCGGCCTGACGACGGTCGGCATTGGCCTCGGTGTCGGCGCGTACATCTGGCACAAGCGCGCGCGGCTCAGATGACGTCACCCGCGAAGACGGCCGAGAGGCCGACGAATCCTCGTCGGTAGAAGAAACGGCCGCGCCCTCATCGCCACCCGCGGCGTTGCCTCCGCCGCCGACGCCGGAGCCCTCGGTGGCACGGCCAGGTCCGTTGCCGGCGCGGCCCCCATCGCCCGCGCGGCCCCCATCGCCCGCGCGGCCCCCATCGCCCGCGCGGCCGTCGGCCTGGCGGCCCCCATCGCCGGTACCGCCGGCGTCGTCGCCACCCGCGGCGAAGCCGCCAACCACGTCACCTAGGCCAGCGCCGACGAAACCGCCAGCGCCGCCTGTGGCGCAGTCGGGATCCCGACGACCGCTCACGACGACAGTTGCGAAGCCGGACGCGCGGCCATCACCAACAACTCCACCGCCTACGCACGATCTTGCGGTGCGCTGGGAAACCACGCCAGGGGGGCGCCGTCCGGTTGGTCGCCGTCTGACGAAATCACGCGAACTGCTCGATGCGGCCGGCGCTCTTGCCCCGTCGGATCTGGAGTTGCTCGACCAGGCGCGCCGCCTGGTGCCGTCCATTACGCTCGACGAGCTCGCCGCCGCCCGCTTGGCGGCGTCCGAGTACGGCAACGGCAATTTCGTCGAGTGGTGCTGCATCATTGACACGATGACGAATCGCGCCGCAGAGCAGCACCTGCCACTCTACCGAGTATTGACTCGCGGCAAGGGGTTCGGAGAGCAGGGGTATCCGCGGGGCAAGAGAGCGCGTCCCGTGAGCACTCGGATAGACCCGCACGAAGGGCACTTGCTCGCGGCGCGCGCCGTCCTCGGGGGAGACGCCCGAGGAATTGCTCGCGGTGCCAAGCATTTTTTCTCCCCCCGGGCTATGGACGCCGGGGCAGCCAAATACGAGAAGTTCCGCCGCGGCGAAACCAGCGAGCCACGGCATCGGGTGAAATGCACGGCGCACAAGCTGCTGGAGAAATGGTCCTTCGGTTATGCGACCGTGGGTCCCCATTGCGGGTTCAATCGCCAACCAGGTGCAGGCCCGACCCATGCGTGGGTCGGCCCGATCGAGGGTGTCGATGCCTGGCGCCTGATGATGCTGCACCCGATGCCGCTAGGGACTGAGCACTCGGCGAGGTACTTGGCCGCAGCAAAATTCATTGATGCGATGCACGCGAAAGCGACGAGAAAGGAACCGACATCATGATTGCCTCCGATGCTCTGCGCGAGGCGCAGACCTTCCATGCCGCTGCCCGCTTGCTCCGTCGCGACGCGCTCGCGCAACGAGGCGGCGACGAGGAGCGCAACCGCCGAGGTCGGCGCCGGGTTGTGCCCCGTTCCACCGTGTCTGATGCCCTCGAGCTGGTCGCGCTGTGGTCAGAGGCGCTCCAGCATGTGTCGTTGACGCCCGTCGTGCTTCACCGGGTGCGGTGGCGTGCCGTGGTGGCGGACGTCGTCGATGCCGTTGGCCTCTTGCCGCCCGGCGATCCGTTTCCGGGCAACCCCGGCCTTTGGCGAGCGGTGACGAAGGTTGCGAGGTACTGCGATGCGGTTCGCCAAGGCGCCGACCTTGGAGAGTACCGCAACGCTGGGTTCCAGTCGGAGCCGACAGTGGATGTATCTCAGGGGGTGATGAGGGTGAGCGATGTCACCGACTACGCGGCGGCGGCGGCCGCGATCCGGAAGCACTATTTGAATCTCCGCGGCCCGGAGCTGGCCGTGGTCACCACCGCACTGGTTGCCGCGCCTCGGACGACCGTCGCGGATGTGTTGCTGGTACATACGTTCTGGTCGGAGCAAGCGCGACGCGGCGTCCTTGCGGCAGGGCTCGCCGATTGGGTGGCGATCCATCAGTCGGTGGTGCGTGAGATCCAGGGGAAAAAGCCGGGCGACGTGTTCCCCGAAAACGCCATGTTTTGGCGCGGCGTCGCGAGGCTCGCGCGCCATCTGGACGACGCGAAGAAGACGAGCACACCGTCTCGTCTGGAAGTGGCGGCATCCTATGCGCGGAGTTTCGGGGAGGGTCTCGTGGACGCCGCTGGGGTGGCCCTTGACCTTGCCGGGGACGCCTGGGGCGGCTTCAAGGACGCGGCATCGGCGGCAACAAAGGAAGTCGGCAAGGTGGCGGCAGGGACGATGAAGGTGGCCGGAGAGTTGACGGCTGGTGCGGCGAAGGCAGCGTCGGGCTTTCTTCACGGGATCACCACGCCGCTGATCATCGGGGCCTCCCTCGTGATTGGTGCCGTGATTCTGGTGCCCGTCCTGTTTCGAGAGAGCACAGGAAAGAGCGGCGGGGGAGCGAAGGCCCCTGCAGGAGGAGGAATGTAGTCATGCTGGAAGAACTGGTACGAGCGTTGATCGTGGGCGCCAAGGCGGATCCCGAGCTGCACGCGATGGTTACCTCGGCATGCCGAGGCGTGTTGACGATTCTGGAGCCGCCGCCGCCGCCATCGCCAAACGAGGCTCCCGCGACTCCGCCGGAGGCGAAGCCGGCCGAAGCGGTGCCGGTGCCGGAGACGAAACCGCCATCGCCATCGGTGTTCGATCGGGTCATCGCCAACCTGCATGCGGAGCTCGATGCGCGGGGAGTGGCTCGTCCTCGGGTTTCGCCCGGCGTGCGGATGCCCTTCCTTGATGTCGAGCCTGGGCCAGGGCCATGAGCAAGCGGCTCACGTTCCGGCCCGTCGGTATTCCCGGCGGCGCCTATCCTGAGTGGCTGCGTGCGCTGGACGGGAAGTCCGGGGTGTACGTCATCCGGCAGCCGCGCGCGTTCGGCTCGGCGGAGGTCGTGTACGTCGGCGAGTCGCACACCGGGCGCTTGTACGGGACGATCACGAGGCACTTCCAAGGTTGGCGCAGGTACAAGAGCTGGTGGAGCCACGTGTTCGCGCCGGTGAGGCCCCACGACCCGGGGCTGACGTATCCGCGTGCGACCGTGGAGGTGGCCGTGCGGGTGACCTCTTCCAACGGGGCGCTTGACCTGCAGGCAGAGCTGATCCAGCAGCTGCGCCCGAGAGACAACCTGCTCGAGGTTGTTCAAGACGAACAACCGGCGGTGCCGTTCTGACCGACGGCGCCGGCCTCGACGAGCGGCGCCGTCGACGGGGAGGCGTTCTGCTTGCGCCGCAAATTCTCTCTTGGAAAGGACTCTCACAAGTGACGTGCCGTTACCGCAATACTGTGATCTATCCTGACCGCTACGGTCGATATCAGGGGGGTGGTGCGATCTACGGCTACCGGCCGACGACAGTGGTGATCGATCCGTACGGTCGAGACATCAACTGTCGCATCGTGCAGGATCCTGCGATGGGGGGTAAGGGACGAGGCGTTGCCCGACGTCGGGAACCATGGCCGCATTGCGGAAACCCGACATCGGCGCCGCCGCCGTTGCAGCAGGACTACCGGCCGATCACGACGGTGATCGATCCTTACGGTCGAGAGGTCAACTGCCGTATCTGGACGCCTCCGATAGGCGGGCCGGATCGCGCGCTGAGCCGTCCCGAGCCTTGGCCACACTGCCCGCCGATGGCCGCGCCTCCGTACTATCCGGCGCCGCCGCCACTAAACTATCCGCCGCCGTTCGCGCCGATGGTTCCTTTGTCGGCATCGTCTGGGTACTACTCCGCGTCTCCGGCCGTGTGGTCTCCGGACTACCCCGACGCGTACGGCTGGCGCCCATGGCCGTGGTGAGTGGGAGGGCGGCCGGCTAGCCGTGGTCCTCGGCGGCAACCTCGAGCTCGGCCTGGTCGAGGCCTACGGCCGGGCGCCGCGGCCGCGGTCCTCGCGGTCGCGGCCGCCCCGGGTCGCCGCCCCGGGTCGACTGCGCATCGGCGGCGCCGCCGGCCACCTCGAGCCCCGGGCGGCGAGCTGGGCGACTGCGCATCGGCGACCTCGAGCTCGACCTGGTGGTCGGCGCCGAGCGGCGAGCTCGGCGACCTCGAGCTCGACCTGGTGGGCTCCGGCGATCTCGAGTGCTCGGCGGCGAGCTCGAGGTGCGCCGCGCTGCGCGCCGCCGTGGGGAGCCTCGAGTTGCGCGCGGCGGCGCCGATGGCCTCGCGCTGCGCGGCGGCGGTGGCGGCGGTGGCGAGCTCGGCTTGGCTACGCGGGTCGGGCGAGCTGGCGCTGGCGGCGATCGCCGGCTGCGTGGCGGCGGCGGCGGTGCCGCGGCGGCGGCGAGCTCGGCCTGATCGAGGTCGGCGAGCTACGCGGGTCGGGCGAGCTGGCGCTGGCGGCGATTGCCCTGGTCGAGCTCGAGGTAGCGCCGCGCTGCGCGGCGGCGGCGAGCTCGGCAGCCAGCACCGGATCTTGCGGCCGCGGGACGGGCGGCGGCGGCGGGCGCTGGCGATGAGCTCGGCGATCGCGCGGCGGTGCCGATGTCTCGAGCTGCGCGCCGGCCGTGGGCGCTGGGGTAGTCCGGTGGATCGTACGATCCAGACTCTTGGCGGGCGTCGTCTGGTCGAGCTCGAGGAGCGGTGGCGCCGCGCCGGCTGCACCGCCGTGGGGCCTCGAGCTGCGCGCCCGGCGGCGGTTGGCGAGCTTGAGGCCTGGTCCTGGTCGGTGATCAGCGGCGGCGAGAGGTCCGCGCCGCGGGAACCAGCACCCCATCGATCTCTCGCGCGTGCACCCATTGCATGACGATGCCCCACAACGCCGCGGCCTGGCGCTCGTCGAGGCCATGACAGAGGATGGCCCGGTACGCCTCGAGATCCCGCGCGAGCGAGGGCGACCGAAACAGGAGACCGATGGCTTCCTCGACGGCCGGCAGGTGGCTGTCATCGGCGATCAGCCACGCCTCGCGCAAGTGCACCAGCGCTGCCGCCACGCGATGGGTAAAGCCAGTGAGATGCCCGAGCTCTGCGGGCTCCAGCGCCTCGAAGGTGAGTGCGCAATCAGCCGTTGCCGTTGCCATGACGACCCTCCATCAACCGATCGGATAGCGCGTCGACCTCGGCCAGGATGCGAGACGTCGCCGCCATGTCGCCGGTACCGTACCGCTGGCCTAGCGCAATTTGGTCCTCGAGCTGGATGCGGTAGGCGTCCAAAGCGCACAGAATGTGCACCATCTCCAGCCGCGAAAGGTCCACGCGGCCACCGGTCACCTCCGATATCTGGTGCTCAACCTTCGCCGCGCGCTTGGCCTCCGATGCGTCCGGCGCTTTTCTTTCGTCATGGGGTTGGCTCCCTTCGCTGTTCTGCGGCTCGTTGATGCTCATCGTTCCCATCCTTTCTTCCGGCCCTTCTTGCTGGGTCCCTCAGTCGCTCCCCGTCTTCTTCGTCGCCTCCAACGGGGCCAGCACGCGCAGCACGCGGGCCTCTACCTTCGACATCGGCGATCGCGCGGCGAGGAGCTCGGCGACCGCGGCCCGCACGCGCGCGTGATCCTCGAGTGCGGCCTTGATCAAGTCTTGGGGGTTGACGCCGAGATCGCGGGCACGGTCACACACGGTCACCCACGCGTCGAGACCGTTACGGGCCCAGTCCGAGTTGTCCTGGTGCATGGCCTCGGCGGACTTCCGCCATGGCTCTTGGTCGGTTTTGGTCGCACGAAACTGAAATTGCTCGCGCTTGGCTGTTGGCGACGGTGGGCGGCCGCGCCCGCGCTTCGCGGGCTCAGCCTCTTTCGACGGCGTCTTTCCCATGCCGCAAGGTAGCCCCATCGGTGTGACACCTGTCAATACGCGCGCCGCCTGCGGTCACTCCTACGCGGTGGTTACAGCGATCGGCTCGCCGCGGTCGGGGTCGCTCAGTGGAGGCTGAGCGCGGCCTCTCGGTCTGCCTTTGCCGCGGCGCGCACCCCCGTCTCCATCCGCTGGCAACAATCACCACAGATCACGTGGAGGTCCGGCTTGCCCCAGATGTTCGTGGCGCACGACGGGCAGGTGTATTTGACCTTGTTCCGCGTCTTCGCCGGCGCCGCCGCGATCGCGGCAACGCCCGTTGGGATCTCCTCGAGACATGGCACCTTCGTCGGCGCGGGTGCCACGATTTCGCGGGCCTGCCAGGGCAGGCGGCACTCGGCGGGCATCGCGGCGAAGGCGCGGGCGTAGGGACCGTCGGGAAGGATCCAGTGGTCCATCTGGTCGCCGACGCGCCGACCGCCGGGCTTGCCGGTGTGGCTCGGCATCAGGCCGATCGTCTCCATCTTGGAGGCCCACTCCTCATTGTGGTAACCGCGGCGGCCCGGCGTCCCAAAGCAGCGCTGCCAGTGGTGCGCCATCTCGTGGACCACCGTCGACACGACATCGTCGAGGGGGCCGGTCGCGAGGTGCTTAGCTCCGAGCCCGATCTCGGGCGTGATCTCCCCGTCGGGGGAGATCCAGCGGCCATCGATGTAGTAGCCGCACGCGCCGGTATGACGGTCGATGGTGAGGATCGCGTGCGGAAGCTGATCAGCGAACAGAACATGGTTGAAATAATCGAACATTCGCTGAAACGCCGCGAATTGCTCGGTGGTGGGGATGCGGACAGGTGGCGTGCTCATGGGCTCTTTGTAGACCCTGTCATGACCAACGTCAATACAGAAATTGTAAGAGCGCGTGCATGATGGCGTAATTGCGCGCCATGGTGGCGGGTATTTAATTTCCGTATTGACAAACGTCATGACCAGGTTTACGGATGGGGACATGACCACGCGCAAGACGTCCATTGCCGTTTCCCTGGGGGATGCTCAGCTCGATCTCTGGCCCGGGCTGCCGGGCGGCCAGTGCCCGGCGTGCCGGTGGGCGCGGCCCAACCCGGCGGGTTGTGGCCGCTGCGCGCTCCGACTGGAGCGCGTTAGCGAGCCACAACTCTCGTGGGCGCAGGAGCGCGCCATCGTCCGCGGTGAGCGGATGCGGATCGCGGCGGAACGGGCGGCAGCCGAGTGCGCGCTCGCGGAGCGCGTCACGCGGCTGGCGGCGCTCGGTCGGCCGGTGCGGGTGGCGCTCGTCGGGTGCGGCGCGGACAAGCGCGAGGGGCGTCACCCCGCGCGTGACCTCTACCTAGGCGCCCTGTTCCGTGCTGGGTTGAGGCACGCCGAGGCGACGGCCGACGAGACGTTGATCGTCTCGGCGCTGCATCCTGTCGTGGACCCGGATCAGCCGATCAACGCCTACGATCGCAGCCTCGATCGCGCCAGCAAGGCCGAGCGCGAGGCGTGGGGCCGGCGCGTGGTGAGCGACCTGACCGCGCGCTACGCAGGCCTGCGCGTCGAGGTGACGATCTACGCTGGCGCGACGTACGCCGACGCGATCGAGGGGGCTCTGCGGCTGGTACGGCGCTCGACGGAGACCGCCAGCGGGCTCGCGATGTGGCGGTGGTTGACGCCGCTCGCGGGGCTCGGGGTTGGTCGCCGCCTGGGCTGGTACAAGGCGGCGCGCCTCGCTCGCGAAGCTGGCGACGCTGCAAAGCGGCCGTCGGTGGAGGTGGCCTGGGGGCTGCGCGTGGACAGTGCGTCGAACGCCGCGCCGGTGGCTCGGAGGGCAGCGTGAGCCGCGCGGCCGGGCGCGTCGTCGTGCGCCGCCTGCTCGTGCGGGGAGCGGAGGTGCGGCTGTTCGCGGCAGCGCGAGCGCATACGGCGACCAGGGATCGCCGCGCCGAGGTGGCCGCCGCGGCGGCCTCGTGTGGGGTCGCGGAGGTCTCGACGGAGCCGGAGCTTCCGACCTACGTAGAGACGCTCAAGGAGCTCGAGGCGGCGGCGGAGCACTTTGCACGCGTCACGCCCCAGCCCACGCGCCGGCGCCGCCGGCGCCGGAGGCGTTCATGAGCGGCGATCGCAAGCGCCGCGTGATCGATGCGCACCTGCGTCGCGTGATCGATGCGCACGTGGCGGCCCGCGCGTACGCGGAGGGGTTCGCACGCGGCGCCGACGCGAGGGCGCGGCGTCAAGCCGCCGTCGTGGAGCCGGCAACGCACGCACACTGGTGGCGCGGCTACGAGGAGGGGCGCCGCGCCATCGACGCGGCGGAACGAGCGTACTTCGAGGAGCTGCTGCGCGACGTTGCGGCGAAGGGCTCGTCAAGGGACGCGGCGGCCGTCCCGGTGCGGCGGCCTCGGGGTAGGCGATGAGTCCCCTGGTTGCTGCGGTCATTCGCTACCTCGAGCATGGCGAGGAGGGTGGGGAGGCCCGTGTTGGCACCGAGGCGCAGGTAAGCGCGGTGGTTGATGGGGCCTGGTTCACGGGCGACGCGCCCTGCGTCGTGCAGGAACACGCGACGCGCCCGGTGGTCGTGGATGCCGAGGTCCTGGCCCTCCTCCGCGCCACTGCTGGGCGGTGGCTGCCCGGCGCCTATGTCGACGCGGTGCGTGGCGATCGGGAGGTGGCCCGCACGCCGGCGCGGCGGTGGCGAGGGCGGCGATGAGGGGCAGCGTGCGCGGACAGATGGGCCACGCGGAAGCTCGGCGTCGCGGATGGGAGCGGGTCGATCCGCGGCCCTGGACCAAGCTCGCGGCGCGGTGGCGATGCGTCTCGGGGTGGTGGCTTGAGCACTGCGGCCATCCGACGGCGAACTGGCCGTGGGCGTTGTACGCACCTGACGGCCGCATGCACCTCACGGGTGGTCTCCAGGGCAAGCCGGACTGCGGGCGCGCATGGCCGACGTTGCGCGAGGCGATGGACTACGTCGCCCAGGTGCAGGAGACGGTCTCGCCGCGAGCTCCGGGTGGTGCTGCCGGCGGCGGTGAGTCGCTTGCCGTACGCGATGGCGCAGAGGTGGCGAGGAACCGCAACCAGATGACGATCGATGCGTACCTCGCCGCGCGCGCCTATGCCGATGGTTGCGCGGGGAGCTGATTCGGCGCGGGGCTCGTCCGATCGCGCGGGCGGCGGCGGGCGGCGTCCGCGTCATCGGCGTCGGCCCGTCGATCGCGCGCGCCCGGCCACCCCGACGCGTACGGCTGGGGCCCATGGCCGTGGTGAGTGGGAGGGTGGCCGGCTAGTCGGCCGTGGTTGTTGGAGGTCCTCGGATGCGGCGAACTCGGCGCCCATCGGCGGTGATCGCGACGGTGCTGGTGGCGGTCGGCGGCGGAGGCAATGCGCGGGTTGGCTGCGGAGGTCGGCGAGCTCGAGCTCGGCCTGGTCGAGGTCCCTCGAGCTACGGCCGGGCGCCGCGGCCGAGGCTCGCCGCGCGGCGCCGCCCACCAGGTCGAGCTCGAGGTCCCCGCGTACGAACGTGCCGCGTGGTCGACGACGCTGGCGCTGCAGGCGCTCCGGAAGGACCTGCACACCGCGTACGAGGGCAGCGTGCAGGCCATAGATGGCCTGGCGGGCGATGTCGGTCCTCGAGCATAGAATGCTCTCCCATGGCGGATGATCGAGAGACGTGCTGGGTGTGCGCTGAGGGCGATGTCCTCGAGCTGGACGCCGACGTCGATCTCCCCGGCGGGGACTTCGGCCGGGATTGGGCGGTCGTCGAGGCGCCGTCCGCGGCCGTGGCGCTCGAGAGGGCCAAAGAAATCGACGAGGATGTGTCGGACGCCTGGGATCTGCTGGCGTCGATCGTGCGAACCCGCGAGGGATGGCCAATCGATCGGCTTGTGTGGCACGTGTACGAGCAGCGCTGGGCGAGAGAGCGCGTCGACGGCAACGAGGTGACGGCGATCCGATGGGGCGCCCCTCACACGGACGGCCACTCCTATGATTACGCTCGTGCGCATCGAGAGCCCGGCGTCTCCGCGGTGGCCGCAACCTGTGGGGTCGATGGTTTGTGGCGACTCGACGACGGACCGGGGGTGCTCGAAGGCACACTGACGTTTTTGGTCATGCGCGGCGCGATCCCTTACCTTGTGCGAGGCATCGTCGTCGGTCATGACAGTGACGGCGGGTTATCGCTGCGCGCGGTGCGCCGGGTCGCTCGCCTCGTGTGGACCGATGGCGGTCTGGTGACGCGATGACCACCAGACGCTTCGATCGCGTACGTCGTTTCATGTCAGCGCGGCGCCGCACTCGCTCCGTGCATGCCCTTGTGCCCGGTCGGCCTTTGGGTGATCCGCTCGCGCTCTGCGGCGAGAGGCCGCGCAACGGCGGCGTACTTGACCCCGGTCCCGGTCGCACGTGGGCGCAGTCGAGCGTGACATGCCCTGCTTGTTTAGAATGGGCGGCCTGGGGAGCGGGCGAACACGCCGTGGAGCTCCCGCGGCAATGGTTGGAAGGTGGCCGGTCCCGGTAGAGTGGTCATCGTGTCGATCGACGTCTCGCACGGCTGTGGTCACTTCCCGGGCGGCTCGTTTGCGCGATGGCGCAGGGCCGTCGCGAAAGCGGCGGGCATCCCGCTGCCCTTGATGGACGGGTACGGCGCGGAGCCGGCAGCGCTGGCGAGGGGGCTGGCGGTGGATTCGGAGCCTTGGGACGTGCGCCGGTGGGTCGAGGAGGTGATCGCTTGCCTCCCGATCCCCTGGTCGACCTTCGCGCACGATCCGATCGTGCCGCTGTTAAACACGCCCGACGACGACGGAGGCATCGCCGCGGTGGCCTGCGGTTCGCTGGCTGATCGCCTCGAGCAGTTGCTCGCGTTGCTCACCGACGGTCCCGGCGACGACGTCGACAGGCTGCGCGCGAGAACGCGGACGTTCATCGACGGTCTACGGCGCGCTGCCGTCGCTGGCGAGGACGTCACACTCTCCGGGTGAGCCGTGGGCCCCTTGACGGCGGACGAGGTACCACTGCGACACGTGGTGTAACAGGTCTTCGAGACCCGCAGCGCCCGCCTGTACACCACGCGTCGTGTACAGCAGATCGTCCACGAGGTCGCCGAGACGGCGGGCATCACGAAGCGCGTGTCGCCCCACTTGCTGCGCCACTCGTCGCTTGCTCGAACGACCTCGCCGACCGAGTTGCGGCCCTCGCCGACCTGGTCGAGCTTGAGCGCGCCCACCAGCTCGCCCACCATCACGCCCGCCGAGCTGCGCGGCGAACTCGCCGGCGCGGCCGGTGGCCTCGACTACGCGGGGCGGCGGGCGATCGCGCCGGCAGCCTCGGCGGTGTGCCCCCGTGGGGTTGTCCTTGTCGAGGTCCTCGAACTGAGCGGGGGACGGGCGGCGGGCCCATCGCAAAGCGGTGGTCGCAGAACGGGGGAGGGACGAAAGCCGATCGGGGTGGCGTTGTAGAATCGGCCGACGAGGCCAGGAGAGAGGACCCCCCCAATGACTGACGACACCTTCGCCCGCGCAGCTGCCGAAGACTTTTTCGCCGAGGCCCGCCGCGTCTCTGAGCTGCGCCGCGAGCGCTGGGGCAACAGCGACGGCGACAGCATGACGCGTCTGGTTCGCAGCTTCCCCGTGCTGGAGGATGCTGCTGGTGTCGATCCCTGGAACGCTGGCCGCTTCCTCCGGTGGGCATGCGCTCCCGACACTGACCTCTGCAGCAGCGCGCTCCACGCGGTTCGGTTTGTGCTCCAGGTCTGGAACTGTCGGCGCGACTGGCGCGCCACTGCGAAAGACGAAGGTCTCGGCGGTGGCCACCTGGCACCGTTCAACCTCGTAGAGGCCTGCTCGATCTGGGACAACCGACACCGCGTCGCGTGCCTTGCGTGGATCGAAGCGCCATTCTTCCCCTGAGCGTAGGGCAGAGTCGCGCGGCTTCGCTGAACTTCGCAGACTGCACGGAGGTCGCCGGTGGCGCGTCCGTCACACGGCGGGGGCTGTGACCCGGGCCTGGTCGGTGTGCTCGGGGTCCTCACGGGGCCTCGAGCCCCCCGGACGCCATGGACGCCCCGGTGGCAGTTGCGGCGGGGTTGACCGCCGTCAGACCATGTTGGTAGCGTTCTCCGTGGCTGCGGGCCCCATTGGAGCGACGTCACCGGCAAGACGCATCGTTTCCCGCAGCCCTTCTGCGACCCCTCGGGGTCGCGGCCCCATTGTGCCGGACGCATCGCAGGCGAAGCAGTACCTCCGCGACTCTTCGGATCGCGGCCCCATTGTGGTCGTCTCATACGGGCGCTACGAAGCCCGGCGCGCAGCCGGGGTGTGCGTGACCTGCGGGCGTCGGCGAGCTCGCCGCGGTCGCGTGCGGTGCAAGAGCTGCCTCGCGAAGGGGGCAAGCGCCGCCCGTGGTGTCCGTCTTCGCCTGCGCGCGGACGAGCTCTGTGAAGCGTGCTGGCGTCCAAGCGGTGGACAATCGCGGTGCCCGAAGTGTGCGCGCGTCGAGGTGCTGTACCATCGCAAGCGCATCGCCGAGCTCCGGCGTGCCGGACGGTGCTTGCTGTGCCAGCGCGCGCAGGGGCCCGTCTGCGAGAACTGTCGCGGTGGGCTGCGGGAACGCTACGCGGAGCTGCGTCGCCTCGGCCTGTGCACCAAATGCGGGCGTCCCAGCGGCGGGAGCTGGGGGTGTGATCGCTGCCGGGATGCGCATAACGAGGCCCGACGAGCGCGACGAGCAGTAGCACGCTAAGAGGTCCCCATAGTCTCCGGGTGAGCCGTTGGGCGCCTCTGGTGATTTCGCAGACTGGCGGGAGCACGCAATCGACACCCCGGCGGCTCCCTGCGGGCGTAGGCTTGAGCCATGGCCCACCGGGGCGAACGGCGATCTCCGATCGCGATCCCGAAACCGGCACCGCGGCGGCGCCCTCGCGCGGCGCGCCGTGGCGTGGTCGCCGATCGCCGGCGCGCCGCGGCGGCGCGCTTGGCGCCGGCGGCGCCCACGAGCTCGGCCTCGCGATCGCGGCGGCGGCCCCGGTCGGCGCGCCGGCCGGTTGGCGAGCTCGCCGGCATCGTGCGCGCCACCGAGCGGATCTGGCGCCGGGCCCACCTCACCTACGATCAGGTCCGGCTCGTGGCCAAGCGGGTGCGCGAACGCCTCGAGCTGGTGCGACCGGCGCGCGCGGGTGCCGCGGTCGATCGGCTGTCGCGCGAGGGCGTCGAGCGCCTGATCGCGGCCGGCTACCGCGCGCCGGCGCCGCGTGGCCTGTTGGTCAAGACCCTCTACTACTCGGGCGCGCGGGTCGCCGAGCTCGTCGGCGTCCGCGTCGAGGATGTCTTCCTCGCCGAGGCGATGGTGCGGCTGCACGGCAAGGGCGGCCGGGTCCGTCTGGTGCCGATCCCGCCCGAGCTCGCCCACGAGCTCGGCACCCACCTGGCCGGGCGCCGGTCGGGCTGGCTGTTCGAGACGCGGTCGGCGCGGCCGTATTCGACGCGGCGGATCGAGCAGATCGTGCACGAGGCCGCGGCGGCGGCGCGGCTCACACAGCGCGTCTACCCCCATCTCCTGCGTCACACGATCGCGCAGCACCTACTCGAGGGCGGCATGCCCGTCGATCAGGTGCAGCGCTTCTTGGGCCACGTGTCGCCCGACACGACCCAGATCTACGCGCAGGCCTCGCTCGCGATGATCCGCGACGGCTACGGGCGCGCGTTGGGCGTCGGGGGCGGGTGGGGCAGGGCGGAGCTCGACGAGCGCGCCGCGCCCTCCGCACTGGCCCGCGCCGGCGGGCGCGCGCCGCCCCCGGCACCTGCCCTCCGTGACTCCGCGCGCCGGACGGCCCCGCCGTGGCGCGCAGCGCCGGCGACGTCGCGTCGGTCCCGTCGATCGCGCGTCCAGCGCGCGTAGTCCCGTCGGGCAGGTGCCGGGGGCGGCGCGCGCCCGCCGGCGCGGGTGGCGAGAGCGCGCGCCCCGAGCTCGCGCGCGTGGATCGTACGATCCAGAGCAGCCAAGGCGGGCAGGGGGGAGGGGCGCCAATGGCCTCGAGCTGCTCGGCGACGTCGACGTCGCGGTGGGCGCCGGCGACGCGGCCGCGGTCGGCGCCGAGCTGGTGGCGGATCGCCGGCGCGGCAGTGGCGCCGTCGCGGGCCTCGTGCTCGGCGCGCTGGTCGAGCGCGCGATCGGCGCGGGGCTGGTGACGATCGCCGGCGTCGTGGTCGCGGACCTGGTCGACGTC
>Ga0075420_100000852_pt1 | contig 25197 bp, 25 predicted proteins | sample SoiMetdeltSBSDD4_FD_75296 | JGI IMG/M metagenome (GOLD analysis project Ga0075420, IMG submission 75296) | Bulk soil microbial communities from a Populus tree surrounding site in Tennessee, USA - Soil MetaG P. deltoides SBSDD4 | ecosystem: Environmental > Terrestrial > Soil > Tree plantation...
CGCGACCGACGGTTTTTCCGCGATGATGAGTTTTTTTGCCATGCGGCGCGAAAGGCCGCAGATGATAAGTGCAAAGGCGCGCGCGGTTCAACCACCACGCGCGCGCGTGCATTATGCGCGAAAGCTCTAGTTAGTTCGCGAGCCGCGCGTGCGGGGCGCTGAACAGGTCTTCCGCCACCAGCCGGCTGGTCGGCATCTCGCGGTTCCACAGCACCATCAGGACCACGAGCTTGAGCTGCTCGAGGCTCAGCGTGTCGCCCGCCGCGGCGAGCGCGCGCTCGATCACCAGCTCGCGGGTCTCGGCGCTGAGAATGCCCGAGTGCTCGAGCGTGAGCAGGAAGCCGCGGCATCCGGCGTCGAGCTTCGCCAGCTCGCGTGGCGCGTAGGCGCGAAAGCTGGCGCGCGCGTCCGGCAGGGGCTCGCAGACCCCACGCGGCATGGCGGCGAGGCCCGCCAGCCAGTGCAGCGCCTCGCTGATGTCCGAATCCTCGAAGCCCGCCGCGGAAAGTTTCTTCGCCACGCGCTCGCGGTCGTAGGCGAGCTCGGCTTGCTGACAGTTCTCGAACAGGAAAACAAGGATGTCGTACATGGGTCTTCCCTTCTTATAACGCGACGATGGCGGATGGGTTTACCGGCGCTGCCCCTTTTCCAGACGTTGATACAGCCCGCCAGGCAGCGCGGCCACGCGGCCGTCGAGCTCCAGGCGCAGCAGCTCGGAGGACACCTGCTCGGCCGACATGCCGGCGCGCGAGCAAAGCGAGTCGACGTCGACCGGGTCGTGCCCCATGTGGCGCAAGAGCCCGGCATCCTGGGTTTCCGGCGCCGCCCGGGTGGTCGACGCATAGCCGCTCGGCCGGAACCCCGAGAGTTCGGCGAGCACGTCCTCGGCAGATTCGACCAGCTTGGCGCCCGACTTGATGAGCGCGTGGCAGCCCTTGGCGAGTGGCGAGTGGATCGAACCGGGAATCGCGAACACCTCGCGGCCCTGCTCGGCCGCGGCGCGCGCGGTGATGAGCGAGCCCGAAGCGAGCGCGGCCTCGACCACCAGGCAGCCGCGCGCGAGGCCGCTGATCAGCCGATTGCGCCGCGGGAAATTTTGCGCCGCGGGCGCGGTGCCCAGCGGGAACTCGGATACCAGCAAACCGCGCCCGGCAATCTCAGTCGCGAGAGCCGCGTTTCGGCTAGGGTAGACGACGTCGATGCCGGTTCCCAGCACCGCGATGGTCGAGCCGGTGCCCGCGAGCCCGCCGCGGTGCGCTGCGGCATCGATACCGAGCGCGAGCCCCGAGACGATCGTCAGCCCCGCCGCGCTTAGCGCCTTGCCGAGCGCCTCGGCGTTTGCTTCCCCCTGCTGCGTCGCGTTGCGGCTGCCGACGATGGCGAGCGCCGGGCTCGCAAGGAGCTCGGTGCGCCCGCGCGCATAGAGGACCGCGGGGGGGTCCGGAATCTCGAGCAGCAGCGGGGGATAGGTCTCGTCTGCGAGCGTAATGACCGAATGGCCCGGCTGGGCGGCCCAGTCGAGCGCCTGCGCTACGGCACGCGCCACCGCATCCGAATCCAACGCGGTGAGCACCGCCGGCGTGAGAAATGCCCCGAGCTCGGCGCGTGTTCGCACAAGCGCCTGCTGCGGCAGTCCGAACTGCCGCAGCAGGCGTTGTAAGGTTGCGGGACCGATTCCCGGGGTGAGGGCCAGCTGCAGCCAGCTTGCGAGCCCCGGGTCCGGAGTCACTTCTTGTTCTTCTTACGGTGTCTGCACCACATCGAGCGGGCTGACGGGCTTCGTGACTTGCATGATCAGCGCGTAGGATATCCGGTCAAAGGTGCGGAATACAAACGCGAGTCCCGCACGCTCGTCGGGCAGCTGAATGCGCGCGTCGCGCGCGTTGCGCGGCTTGCTCGCGTCGCGCACCGTGCCGCCGAGGTTGTAGAGCGCGAGCACGTGTCCGACCTCGATGCCGTCGGACTTCCCGCGGTTGATGCTGATGACCTGTTGCGGCCCGGCCTCGCCGACTTGGCCGACCCCGCCGTAGATGCCGATCACGCGGCCGCGGATCTGCGCATTGGGAGCGTGCGGGGCGTAGTTCACCGGCTGCGGACGGCCCGCAGCGACCAGCTTGTCGCCCGCCTCGACTTCCTGCACCGCGCTGGTCAGCACGACGGTCGCGGGCTCGCCCGGCCGCGTGAGCTGGGCGGTGCCAAGATAGATCGCCTCGTACGCGAGTGTCTTGTTCGTATCCGGATCGACCAGGGCGCTGCCCTTGCGGTACACGTACCAGGTTTCGTCCTTGGAGGAACCGATGCCGCGCACGTACGCCGAATTGCCCGCCGCGAGCACGACTCGATCCGACTGGGTGGCGACGATGGTCGGCGCTTTATCCAGGCCGTCGGGCTCCACGACCAGCGGCCGTGACAGAAACGGCTCGATCACCGACGGCGGAATACTGGGGATCTCTTGCCTGGCGAGCGATTCCGCCCGCACGCGCGGCCCGAGCTTCACGCTGCCCGACGGCGCTCCCGGTGCCGTGCCGGGAACGTCCGGCGCCGGCTTGGTTCCCGGCGCCGGCTTGGTTCCCGGCGGCTTGGTCCCGGGCGTTGGCTCGGCGCCCGGCTTGGCGATCGTGAGCTGCGCACGCTCGCGGTCGAGGACGATCACGTAGCCGGGGTAGATCAGGTGCGGGTTGCGGATCTGCTCGCGGTTCATGTTCCAAAGCTCGGGCCAGCGCCACGGCGAGTCGGTATAGCGCTGCGAGATGCCCCAAAGGGTGTCGCCCGGCACCACGACGTACCGATCGGGCGCATCCGGCTTGATCGCCAAGGGTGCCGACGAGGGCGCGCTCGGGGCTTGGGCAGGAAGGCTGCCCGGGAACAAGAAAGCGAGCGCTATGATAGACTTACAGACTTGCTGGACCATGGCACCCCGTCCCTTTTTCGGTTCCTGGACCCGCTGGAAATTCGATTTTTCCACCCCAATGTAGCACAAAGGTTGGATTGCTTATACGCTGCCTGAGATTGTCCACATAATCCATTCAATTCGCAAGTGAAATGGCCCTTTTAAACATCCTGCGCTATCCCGACGCCCGGCTCCACAAGGTCGCCGCCCCCGTAACCGTCTTCGACGAAGGCCTGAAAAGACTGGTCGCCGACATGGCCGAAACCATGTACGCCGCTCCCGGCATCGGGCTCGCCGCGATTCAGGTCGATGTGCCGAAGCAGGTGATCGTGGTCGACGTTTCCGAGCGGCGCGATTCCCTGGTCGTGCTGGTCAACCCGGAGATCCTCGAGGCAACCGGGGTTTCGGACATCGAGGAGGGCTGCCTTTCGGTGCCGGGGATCTATGAGCTCGTCGAGCGCGCCGAGCGCGTGAAAGTGCGCGCCTTCGACCAGAACGGCAATCCGTTCACTCTCGAGGCGCAGGGCTTGCTCGCCGTTTGCATCCAGCACGAGATGGACCATCTCAAGGGCAAGGTTTTCGTCGAGCACTTGTCGCAGCTAAAGCAGCAGCGCATCCGCGCGAAGCTCGCCAAACAGCTGCGCAAGTCGGCTTAGCCACCGCCTTCCTGCGTCTCGTCTTCGCCGGCACGCCCGAGTTCGCTGAGCGGGCGCTGGCGCGCCTGGTCGCCGCGGGGCACGAGATTGCTCTCGTTCTGACCCAGCCCGACCGTCCCGCGGGCCGCGGCATGCTACCCGCGGCAACGCCGGTCGCGCGTTTCGCGGCGGCGAACGGCCTGCCGGTGATCAAGCCATCGACGTTGAAAAGCGCGCCGGAAGTGGAACGGGTACGCGCCCTGCGCCCCGACGCGCTGGTGGTTGCAGCGTACGGGCTGCTCCTGCCGCAAGGGCTTCTGGATGCGGGGCGCCGCGGCGCACTGAACATTCACGCCTCGCTCCTGCCGCGCTGGCGCGGGGCGGCGCCGATACAGCGCGCCATCCTCGCCGGCGACGCGGAGACCGGGGTTTCGATCATGCAGATGGAGGCTGGGCTCGATACCGGCGCCGTCCTCCTGCAGAAGCGCATACCGATTGGCGCGCAGGACGATGCCGGGACGCTGCACGACAAGCTTGCCGTGCTCGGGGCCGACGCGATCGTGGAAGCGCTGGCCGCGATCGACGCAGACCGCCTACGCCCCACGCCGCAGCCCGCTTCGGGGGTCAGCTACGCAGCGAAAATCGACAAGCGCGAGACGCGGCTCGACTGGTCGCGGCCGGCAATCGAGCTCGAGCGCGCGGTACGCGCATTCCGTCCGGCGCCGGGCGCGTATGGCTTGCTGGACGGCGCTCCGCTGAAAATCTGGCGCGCCGAGGTCGTGGACGGGGCGGGCGCGCCGGGCGCCGTACGCCAACGGGAACAAAAGCTGGTCATCGCCTGCGCCGACAAGGCGCTCGCGGTGTCCGAGGTGCAGCGCGCCGGCGGGCGCCGGCTAAGCGCGGCGGAGTTCCTGCACGGTCATCCGCTCGCGCCGGGCGCGCGCTTCGCGTGATCGCGCTCGCTAGCGCGCTGCGCGACGCCGCACCGATCGTCGCGCGCGTGGCGGGCGGCGCTAGCCTCGCGGCCGAGTTCGAGCATTTCGCCGACGAGGGCGCGCCGGGGACCCGCGCAGCGCTGCTCGATCTCACGCATGGGACTCTGCGGCGCTATGGACGCGTACAAGCGATCGTGCGGCAACTCTCGCGGCGCAGCGAGGGCGATCCGCTCACGCAAGCCCTGCTCTGGTGCTCGTTGTACGCGCTGGAATCCGGCCGCTACGCCGATTACACGGTCGTCGATCAGGCGGTGCGCGCCTGCGCAAGCCTCGAGCGCTGGAGCGCGAAGGGCTACGTCAATGCGCTGCTGCGCGGCTATCTGCGCGAGCGCGCATCGCTCGAGGCGCGCATCCAGGCCGATGCCGAGGCGCGCTATCAGCATCCGCGCTGGTGGATCGAGCTGCTCAAGACCGCCTACCCCGAGCGCTGGCAAGCGATCCTCGACGCCGGCAACTCGCATCCGCCGATGTGCCTGCGCGTAAACCGCCGGCGCTCGAGCGCGGCGGACTATGCGAGCCGTCTCGCGGCACAAGGAATCGCGGCGCGGAGTCTCGGCGACGAAGCGCTGCTGCTCGAGCGCCCGGCGCCGGTCGAGCGCTTGCCGGGATTCACCGCCGGAGAGGTGTCGGTGCAGGACGCAGGCGCGCAGCGCGCTGCGCGCTGTCTCGAGCTCGACCCCGGTCAGCGTGTGCTCGACGCCTGCGCCGCGCCGGGCGGCAAGGCCGGCCATATTCTCGAGCGCGCCGAGGTCGAGCTCACGGCGTTGGAGGCGGATGCGCGGCGCTGCGCGCGCCTCGAGCGCAACCTTGCGCGGCTCGGCCTCGCCGCGCGCGTCGCCAACGTTGACTGCACGCGGCTCGCCGACTGGTGGGACGGCGCGCCGTTCGACCGCGTGCTCGCCGACGTGCCCTGCTCGGCTTCCGGAATCGCGCGGCGCCGTCCGGACATCAAGTGGTTGCGCCGCAGCCACGACCTCGCCGCGTTCGCCGCGCGGCAGGCGCAAATCCTCGACGCGCTTTGGCAGGTGCTTCGCGCGGGTGGTAAATTGCTGTATGCCACCTGCTCGGTGTTTCCGCAGGAGAACGACGCGGTGATCGACGCTTTCGTTGCGCGCGCGCCGCGCGCCGTTCTCCTGCCGCTGGCCGACGGCGCCGCGGCGCAGGGGCTGCCCGACGCCGCGCGCGACGGGTTCTATTACGCGCTGATCCACAAGCAAGCCTGACGCGAAGCGCGATGCGCCGCATCGCTTTGGTCATGCTGCTGGTCGCGGGCGCGGCGCTCGCCGAAGAGATCGAAGTGCGCGATGTGGCGCTGCGCAGCGTCGAGGACGGCCTCGCGCTCGACGCCGATTTCGCGTTCGAGCTGACCCCGCGCCTCGCCGAGGTCGTCGCGAACGGCGTGCCGCTCTACTTCAGCGTCGAGTTCGAGCTGACGCGGCGACGCTGGTACTGGTTCGACGAGACCGCTGCGGCGCAGCGCCTGCAGCTGCGGCTGTCCTATCATGCACTGTCGCGGCAGTACCGGCTGTCGACCGGGGCGCTGCAGCAGAGCTTTGCCACGCTGGAGGAGGCGCTCAACGTGCTCAAGCGGGTGCGCAACTGGCTGGTAGTGGACCGTAGCGCACGCCTCGCCGATGCGGACTACGACGCCGCGTTGCGCATGCGCCTCGATACTTCGCTCCTGCCCAAGCCGTTCCAGCTCTCCGCGCTCACCGGCCGCGACCTGCAGCTCGAATCGCCCTGGAAGCGCTTCATCGTGCGGCCGTCCCGATGAAGTGGCTGATCCTGATCGGCGCGGCGGTGGCGGCGGTCGGGCTAGTGCTGCTCGCCACCGCGAGCGCGGACACCACGATGTTCGCGCGGCACTATCCGCTGCTCCTCGGCCTGAACGCCGCGCTCGCCGCGCTGCTCGCCGCGCTGGTCGCGATCCAGCTGGTGGTGCTCGCGCGGCGTCACCGTGCACGCGTATTCGGCGCGCGCTTGACGCTGCGCCTGCTGGCGCGCTTCGCGGCGCTTGCCGTGGTCCCGGGCCTGATCGTGTATGCCGTCTCGGTGCAGTTCCTCACGCGCTCGATCGAGTCCTGGTTCGACGTCAAGGTCGACGCCGCACTCGAGGGCGGCATCAACCTGGGCCAGCAGGTGATCGAACAGATGACGCAGGACCTCCAGGCCAAGGCCAACGCGATGGCGCTCGAGCTCGCCGACCGCGGGCCGGGACAGCTCGCCGCCCAGCTCGAGCGGCTGCGCGGCCAGCTCGGCGTCGAGGAAGTCGTGCTGGTCACGGGCAGCGGCAGGCTGGTAGCGAGCGCGGCGCAGGATGTCACCAAGCTGGTGCCCGAGCTTCCCGCAGGCCAGGCGTTGCGGCAGGCGCGCGCCAAGCGCGGCTATACCGCGGTTGACGCGGCGGTGGGACGGCCGCTCGCGTTGCGCGTCCTTGTGCCGGTCGACATGCCGGGGGAGGTCCGCTTCCTCCAACTGCGGCAGACCGTGCCGTCATCGTTCGCGCAGAGTGCCGAAGCGGTCGAAGCCGCCTATCGCGACTACCGCGAGCTCGCCATCTCGCGCGACGGACTGAAACGCATCTACATCGTCACGCTCACTTTCGCGCTGCTCATGGCGCTGTTCGTTGCGGTGGCGGTGGCGGCGACCCAGTCGGGACTGCTCGCCGAGCCGCTCGCCAACCTGGCCCAGGCGACGCAGGCCGTGGCGCGTGGCGACTTCACGCGGCGCGCGCCGGTCACCAGCCGCGACGAGCTCGGCGTGCTCACGGAGTCGTTCAACTCGATGACGCGCCAGCTCGAGGAAGCGCGCCGCGGCGTCGAGTCCAACCAGCTCGCGCTCGAAGCTGCCAAGGCGCGCCTGGAGAGCATCCTCGCCAACCTGTCGGCGGGCGTGCTGGTGTTCGACCACTCCCTCGAGCTCTCGATCTCCAACCATGGCGCGGCCGCGATCCTCGGGTCCGAGCTCGGTGCCTTTGCCGGCCAGATGCGCGCCCACTTCGCCGCGCAGGGCGCGGCGGACTGGCAGCTCGAGCTGCAGCTCAAGGGGACCGGCAAGACGCTGCACGCGCGCGGCGCGCGCCTGCCCCACACGACCGGCGGCGGCGCGGTCGTGGTATTCGACGACATCACACGCCTGATCCAGGCGCAGCGCGCCACCGCCTGGGCCGAGGTCGCCCGGCGCCTCGCGCATGAGATCAAGAACCCGCTCACCCCGATCCAGCTCTCCGCCGAGCGGCTCGAGATGAAGCTCGGCGAGCGCTTGCCGCGCGAAGACGCCGAGATGCTGAAGCGCGCGACTGAAACCATCGTCAACCAAGTGTCGGCGCTGAAGGCGATGGTGGACGATTTTCGCGACTACGCGCGCCTGCCGGCCCCCCAGCCGGCGCGCCTCGATCTGAACGCGCTCGTGCGCCAGGTGCTCGCTCTGTACGAGAATTCGACCGTGCCGATCGCCAAGCACCTCGCCGAGCCCCTGCCGCCCGCATGGGCCGACGGCGCCCAGATCCGACAGGTGCTGCACAACCTGGTGCAGAACGCCCAGGATGCGCTCGAGAACCAGGCCGCGCGCGGCGCGAGCCCGTCGATCGAAGTGCGCACCGAGCTCGCCGGCGACCGCATCCGGCTCGCGGTGTCGGACAATGGCGCCGGCTTCCCGGAGGAGCTGATGGCGCGCATCTTCGAGCCGTACGTCACCACCAAGCCGCGCGGCACCGGGCTCGGGCTCGCAATGGTGAAGAAGATCGTCGACGAGCACCACGGCGCGGTGACGATCGAGAACCGGCCGAGCCGCGGCGCATCGGTGAGCGTGCTGCTGCCGCTCGCCAAGGCCGCGTAGCGCATGGCCCAGATCCTGGTGGTCGACGACGAGATCGGCATCCGCGAGCTGCTGTCGGAGATCCTGGCCGACGAGGGGCACCAGGTGATGCTCGCGGAGAGCGCAGGCGACGCGCGCCGCATGCGCGAGCGCGCGCGGCCGGATCTCGTGCTGCTCGACATCTGGATGCCCGACGCGGACGGCATCACGCTCCTGAAGGAATGGGCGGCGAGCGGGCAGCTCACCATGCCGGTGGTGATGATGTCGGGCCACGCCACGATCGAAACGGCGGTCGAGGCCACGCGCATCGGCGCGCTCGATTTCCTGGAGAAGCCGATCGCGCTGCAGCGCCTGCTCGCCACCGTGAAGCGCGCGCTGCGCAACCCGGAGACCGCGGCGGCGCCGGAGCTCACCATGGCGGCGTTCGGGCGCGCGCCGGCGCTGGCGGAAGTCAAGAAGCGGCTCGCGCAGCTCGCCGGGTCCGGCGCGCCGCTGCTGCTGCGCGGCGAGCGCGGCATGCGCCCCGAGCTCTTCGCCCGCCTGCTCGCGGCGCCGGGCGCACCGTTCCTTGCCGGCGGCGAAGCCCTGTCGCAGCCGCCCTCGGAGCTGCTCGGCAAGGCGGCGGGCGGGATCCTGTTCATCGCCGATCTTTCCAAGCTCGGCCACGCCGAGCAGCGCAACCTCGAGTTCCTGCTGCCGCGCGCGGAGAAGCACCGCGTACGCCTAGTGTCCTTCTCGCCGCTGGACGCGAAGAGCCTGTCGGAGAAATGCGATTTCGATGCCGAGCTCGGCGCACGCCTGGGCGAGCTCACGCTCAAGCTGCCCACGGTGCGCGAGTTCGCGGAGGACGTTCCCGACCTCGCGTCGCTCATGCTCGCGCAGCTGGTGGAGGCGCGCGTGTGCACCACGCGGCGCTTCGCGATCGCCGCGCTCAACGCCTTGCGCCATCACGCCTGGCCGGGAAACCTCGCCGAGCTGGAAAGCGTGGTGAAGGATCTCGCGCTCAGCACGCTCGAGGAAGAGATCCGGCTCGAGGATGTCGAACGCGTGCTCGCGGCGCGCGCGGTGCCCGGCACGCTGCCCGAGGTGGCGTTCGACCGCCCCTACCGCGAGGCGCGCGAGGCCTTCGAGCGGGTGTACTTCGAGCATCTCCTCGCGCGCGAGAACGGCAGCATGTCGCGCGTCGCCGAGCGCTCGGGGCTCGAGCGCACGCATCTCTACCGCAAGCTCAAGGCGCTCGGGCTGCCGGTCGGCCGGCGCGAGGAAAGCTAGGTTTTCTTCGGCTTCGGTTTTTGCCGGTGCGGCCGTCTCTTGCCGTAGCTGCCTTTGTAGATCTTGCCGCGCCGCGTGCGTTTATCACCTTTTCCCATGGCGCGATTATACGGTCTCGAGTTCGTAGGCGAGGTAAGGCGCGAGCCATTTCTCCGCTTCGACCACGCTCAGGCCGGAGCGCTTTGCATAGTCCGCGATCTGATCGCGGCCGACCTTGCCGACCGCGAAGTAGCTCGCCGCGGGATGCGAGAGATAGAAGCCGGAGACGGACGAGGCCGGCAGCATGGCGAACGATTCCGTGAGCCTCATGCCGGCGCTCTTTTCCGCGTCGAGCAGCCGAAAGAGCGGCCCTTTCGCCGTGTGATCGGGGCACGCGGGGTAGCCCGGCGCCGGCCGGATGCCGCGATAGCGCTCGGCAATCAGCTCGACGTTGTTCAGGTGCTCGTCGGAAGCGTAGCCCCAGAACTCGCGCCGTACGCGTTCATGCAGGCGCTCGGCGAAGGCTTCGGCGAGGCGGTCGGCGAGGACCTTCAGCATGATCGCGTTGTAGTCGTCGCCGCGCTTCTCCAGCTCGGCGACGCGCGTCTCGATGCCGCCGGTGCTGACCGCGAACGCGCCGATCCAGTCCCGCACCCGGCTCGCCTTCGGCGCCACGAAATCGGCGAGGCAAAGATTGGCGCGCCCTTCCGGCTTGTGGTTCTGCTGGCGCAGATTGCGCCAGGTCATGAGCGGCGTGCGGCGCTCGCTGTCGTCGTAGATCTCGATATCGTCGCCGTTCACCTGCGCCGCGGGATAGAGCGCGAATACGCCGTTCGCTTCCAGTAGGTTTTCGCGCACGAGGCGCGCGAGGATCTCTTGCCCCTCGGCGAACACCTTGCGCGCCGTCTCGCCCACCTTGGGGTCGTCGAGGATCTGCGGATAGGGCCCGTAGAGCTCCCAGGCCTGGAAGAACGGCCCCCAGTCGATGTAGTCGACGAGCTCGGCGAGCGGATAGCGCCTGAGCACCGTGAGGCCGGGCTTCGCCGGCGCTGGCGGCACGTAGCTCGTCCAGTCGGTCTTGTGGCCGAGCTCGCGCGCGCGCGCGATGGAGTGCAGAGGGCCGGGCCCCCGCTTGTCGCGGTGCTGGACGCGCACTTTTTCGTACTCGGCACGCACCTGGGCCACGTAAGCCTCGGCATTCGCCGACAGCAGGTTCTGCACCGCCGGCACGCTGCGCGAGGCGTCGACCACGTACACCACCGGGCCGGAGTAGTTCGGCGCGATCTTCACTGCGGTATGGGCGCGCGAAGTCGTGGCGCCGCCGATCAGGAGCGGCAGCTTGAACCGCGCGCGCTCCATCTCGCGCGCCACGTGCGTCATCTCTTCGAGCGAAGGCGTGATCAGACCCGAGAGGCCGATGGCGTCCGCGTTCTCTTTGCGCGCGGTCTCGAGGATGGTCTCGGCCGGCACCATCACGCCCAGGTTCACCACCTCGTAGTTGTTGCACTGGAGCACGACGGCGACGATGTTCTTGCCGATGTCGTGCACGTCGCCCTTCACCGTGGCGAGCACGAGCTTGCCCTTGGCGCGGCTGGCTTCGCCGCTCCGCGCCTTTTCCGCCTCGATGTAAGGCACCAGGTGGGCGACCGCCTGTTTCATCACGCGCGCCGATTTCACTACCTGCGGCAGGAACATCTTGCCGGCGCCGAACAGGTCGCCGACCACGTTCATGCCGTCCATCAGCGGGCCCTCGATCACCTCGATCGGGCGCGCATACTTGCGCCGCGCTTCCTCGGTATCGGCGACGATGTGGCTCGAGATGCCGTTGACCAGCGCGTGGCTGAGGCGCTGCTCCACGCTGCCCGCGCGCCAGGCTTCGTCCTTCGCGCTGTCGCGCGCGCTGGCCTTCACCGTCCCGGCGAACTCGACCAGCCGTTCGGTCGCGTCCGGCCGGCGGTCGAACAGCACGTCCTCGACGCGTTCGCGCAGCTGCGGATCGAGCTGCTCGTACACGCCGAGCTGGCCGGCGTTGACGATGCCCATGGTCAGCCCGGCGCGGATCGCGTGATAGAGGAAGGCGGTGTGCATCGCTTCGCGCACCGGGTCGTTGCCGCGGAACGAAAACGACAGGTTCGACACGCCGCCGGACACCTTGACCTGCGGCAGGTTGGCACGGATCCAGCGCACCGCCTCGATGTAATCGATCCCGTAGCGTGCGTGTTCTTCGAGCCCGGTGGCAACGGCAAAGATGTTCGGATCGAAGATGATGTCCTCGGGCGGAAAGTCGACCTCCCGGGTGAGGAGCTCGTAGGCGCGGCGGCAGACCGCGGTGCGGCGCTCGAGCGTGTCGGCCTGGCCCTTCTCGTCGAACGCCATCACCACCACGGCGGCCCCGTACTGCCGGCAGAGCCGCGCCTGGCGCAGGAACTCCTGCTCGCCTTCCTTCATGGAGATCGAGTTGACGATCGGCTTGCCCTGCACGCACTTGAGCCCCGCCTCGATCACGCTCCACTTCGAGCTGTCGATCATGACCGGCACGCGCGCGATGTCGGGCTCGGCGGCCACCAGACGCAGGAAGGTCGCCATCGCCATCTCCGAGTCGAGCATCGCCTCGTCCATGTTGACGTCGATGACCTGTGCGCCGTTCTCCACCTGCTGGCGCGCTACCGCGAGCGCGCCGGCGTAGTCGCCGGCGAGGATCAGCCGGGCAAACGCGCGCGAGCCGGTGACATTGGTGCGCTCGCCGATGTTGACGAACAGCGACTGGTCGTCGATGGTGACCGGCTCCATGCCCGAAAGCCGCAAGGCGCGAGGTCTTTCGGGAATCTTTCTGGGTGGGATCGAACGCAGGGCTTCGCCGATGGCGCGAATGTGCTCGGGGGTCGTGCCGCAGCACCCACCGGCGATGTTGAGCCAGCCGGCGCGCGCCCATTCCGCGGCATGCGCGGCCATCGATTCCGGGGTATCGTCGTACTCGCCGAACGCGTTGGGTAGGCCGGCGTTCGGATGGCAGGAGACGTAGGTCTCGGCGAGGCCCGCCAGCTCCTCGACATAGGGCCGCAGCTCCTTCGCGCCGAGCGCGCAGTTCAGTCCCACCGCGATCGGCCGGGTGTGGCGCACCGAGTTGTAGAACGCTTCCGCGGTCTGGCCGGAGAGCGTGCGCCCCGAAGCGTCGGTGATGGTTCCCGAGATGATGACCGGCAGCCGTCGCGCTTGCGAAGCGAAGGTCTGTTCGATCGCGAACAGCGCGGCCTTGGCGTTCAGGGTGTCGAACACTGTCTCGACCATGAGAAGATCGACTCCGCCTTCGAGCAGGCCGGCGATCGCCTCGGCGTAGGCCGCGACCAGCTCGTCGAAGCTGACCGCGCGGAATCCCGGGTCGTTGACGTCGGGCGAGATCGACGCCGTCTTGTTGGTGGGGCCAAGCACCCCGGCGACGAAGCGCGGCTGCGCCGGGGTGCGCGACGCCCACTCGCGCGCGGCATCGCTCGCGAGGCGCGCGGCGGCGCGATTGAACTCGCGCGCGAGCGACTGCATGCCGTAGTCGGCGAGCGCGATCGAGGTCGAATTGAAGGTGTTGGTTTCGATCACGTCTGCGCCGGCCTGCAGGTACTGCGCGTGGATGTCGCGCACCAGCCGCGGCTGGGTGAGCGAGAGCAGGTCGTTGTTGCCGCGCAACTCGCGCGGCCAGTCGCGGAACCGCGCGCCGCGGTAGTCCTCCTCCGCGAGACGCGCGCGCTGGATCATGGTGCCCATGGCACCATCGAGCAGCAGGATCCTTTCGGGCAGCAGCGCGTCGAGTGTGTGCATCGCTGAAAGCAAAAAAGCCCGCTCGGCTTAGCGCAGAGAACGGGCTTCTGGCGCGCCTCTTTAGCGGTATTTGTAACGCGCCCGCAAGCTGAGCATCAAATCGGCGCGACGCGTGGCATTCTGCCCATCAATGCCTTCTCTGTCAACGGCTTATAATCGATTCGGTGAGCGAATTCGACTCGATCGTCGGCCATTTTGCCTGCGAAGTGCATTGGGGCGACTGCGACCCGGCCGGGATCATCTTCTATCCGACGTATTTCCGCTGGATGGACGCGGCGACCTGGGCGTTCATGGGATCGGTCGGCTACGGCGCAAGACGCATGCGCGAGGAGCATCTCGCGATGCCGCTGGTCAATGCCGACTGCGAATTCCTCGCGCCCGCGCAGCACGGCGACCGCTGCGACGTGCGCTCGCGCATCGCGCGCTTCGGCGGCGCGTCGTTCGTCGTCGCGCACGAGGTGGTGCGCGCCGACGGCACCACGCTCGCGAAGGGCAGTGAGAAGCGCGTCTGGGGCCGTTACCTCAACGGACCCGGCACGCCGCTCAAGGGGCAGCAAATTCCCGACGAGGTCAAAGCGCTGTTCCGCGCGAAGTAGCCCAGTCGGCGAGCGCGCGCTCGATCATCACGCCGGCGGAACCCGGTGCGCTCCGCGCCGCGGCCGGCAGCGCGTCGAGGTTCTTGCGCATCGCGACTTCGTCGACCTCGAGCCCGCCCAGCGCGTCGGCCATGGCTGCGGCGGCGCTCGCGGCGGCACACGCCAGGTCGCGCAGCGTGAACCACTGGCTTTGCCACTGCCCGAGGCCGCGCTCGTGCTCGGGCGTGAGCTGCGCCAGCAGCGTCGCCGCGAGGCCGGGGGCGCGTTGCGCCGCCTCGAGCGCCAGCATGGAGAGCGCGGGGTTGCGCTTGTGCAGCATGCTGGAAGAGCCGCCGCGGCCCGCCTTGGCCGCCTCGGCCGCTTCGCCGACCTCGGGCTGCATGAGGAGCGATACATCGCGGCCGATCTTGCCCGCGGCGCCGGCGAGGATCGCCAGCTCGGCGCCGAGCCGCGCGAAGCGGTCGCGCGTGCTGTGCCAGGGAACCGGGCTCGCCTGAAGCTCGAGCTCCTGTGCGAGCGCTGTCATTACCGCTTCGCCGCGCTCGCCGAACGAGGACAGGGTGCCGCTCGGGCCGCCGAATTGGAGGACGCATGCGCCGGCTGCGGCGCTGCGCAGGGCCGGCACGCTGCGGGCGAGCATGGAAAGCCAGACCGCCGCCTTCCATCCGAAAGTCACGGGCAGCGCCGGCTGTAGCAGGGTGCGCGCCGTGGTGGCTGTGCGGGCATGGCGTCGCGCGAGCACGGCGGCGGCATCGCCGAGTTGGACCGCAAGCTCCACCACGCGGGCGCATGCGGGCTTGAGGCAGAGCACGGCCGCGGTATCAATCGCATCCTGACTGGTCGCTCCGGCATGGAGGTGACGCGCGGCTTCAGGCGAGACGGCAGCGACCTGGGCGGTCAGCTGCTTCACGAACGGGATGGCGAGCGTCCCTGCCCGTCCCTCGCGCGCGAGCTCGAGGGCGTCGAATTGCGCGCGCTCGCATATGCGCGAGATGGTTTCGGCATGGGGCGCAGGGACGAAACCGTGCCGCGCGCTCGCCCGCGCCAGCGCGCCCTCGAAGCGCGCCATTGCCGTCAGCAACTTCTCGTCGGACAGGAGCGCGGCGCAGACTTCGTCCGCGAACAGGAGCTCGAGGCTCAGAAGTCGAAGAACACCGTTTCGTTCTTGCCCTGCAGCAGCACGTTCCACTCGAGCACGCCGTCGCCGCGCCGGGCGGCGATCAGCGTCGCACGGCGCTCGGCGGGCACGAGCGTGAGCAGCGGGTCGCTCGCGTTCGCGGGCTCGTCCGGGAAATAGATGCGCGTCTGCAGCTGCTTGAGCAGCCCGCGCATGAAGATCGTCACCGTAACGTGCGGCGCCTGCGGCTTGCCGTCGGGGCCCGGCACCGGCCCTGGCTTGACGGTGCGGAAGCGAAACGCGCCGGCATCGTCGGTGAGCGAGCGCCCGTAGCCGCGGAAGCCCTTCTCCAGCGGCTTGTCCTGCTTGTCCTCGGGGCTAGCGTACTTGCCGTGGCTGTTTGCCTGCCAGATCTCGACCGCGGCGTCGTTCACGGGCCTGCCGTCGGCGTCGAGCACGCGGCCTTCGATGCGCACGCGCTCGCCCGCGACGCCTTGCGGCGCGAGGTCCTCGATCACCATCCATTCCAGGCCGATGCGCAGGTAGGGCCCGATGGTCTGCGAGGTGCTCGCGCGCAGGCTCACCGGCGGTTCTCCATCGGTGTCGCCTCACGCCCGCGCAGCACGATGTCGAATCGATAGCCGAGCGCAAACTCCGGCATCGTGGTCTCCCAGTCGAACACCGAGACCAGCCGGTTGCGCGCTTTCTCGTCCGGCACGCAGGTGAACATCGGGTCGTACTCGAGCAGCGGGTCGCCCGGGAAGTACATCTGCGTGATGAGGCGCGTGACGATCGCGGGGCCGAAGAGCGAGAAATGAATATGCGCCGGGCGCCAGGCGTTGTGGTGGTTGCGCCAGGGATATTCGCCGGGCCGGATGGTCATGAAGCGGTAGCGGCCCTCGGCGTCGGTCAGCGCGCGCCCCGCCCCGGTGAAGTTGGGATCGATCGGCGCATCGTGCTGGTCGACGCGGTGGTTGTAGCGCCCGGCGGCGTTCGCCTGCCAGATCTCGATCAGGATGCCGGGCAGCGCCCTGCCGTTCTCGTCGAGCACGCGGCCGCTCACCACGATGCGCTCGCCCTGCGGGTCGGCCTTGTGCTGCTTGGTGAGATCGCCGTCGGTGGGCTTGATGTCGCCGTAGCCGAAGACCGGCGCGCTCAGCTCCGAAAGCGTGTGCGGCAGGAGCACGAGCGCATGCGACGGCGCGCGCTTGACCGTCGAGGCATAAGGCGGGAAGAGGTAGTCGGGCTGCGTTCCGCGGTAGGGGCGTCGGTAGCTCATTCGGCGTCGGGTTGCTTGGAAGGTTGCGCCCGATCGAACGCCTCGAGCTTCATGCATTGCTCGAATACGCGTACGGTCGTCGGATAGCCGCCCAGCTCGCACTGGTAACGCTTGGCGTTGAAAATCTGCGGTACTAGGCAGCAGTCGGCGATGGTCGGCGAGTCGCCGTAGCAGAACCGGGCATTGATGAGGCGCAATTCCGCTTCCAGCTTTGCAAGGCCGTCGGCGATCCAGTGGCGATACCAGGCGTTGACCTGGTCCTCGCTCTGCCCGAGCGCGCGCTTCAGGTGCTGCAGCACGCGCAGATTGTTGAGCGGGTGGATCTCGCACGCGATCAGGTCGGCGAGCGCGCGCACCCGGGCCTTGCCGAGCGCATCGCCGGGCAGGAGCGCCGGACGCGGATGCTTCTCTTCCAGGTACTCCATGATCGCGAGCGACTGGCTGAGCCGCGTGCCGTCGTCGAGCTCGAGCGTCGGGAGCAGCGCCTGCGCATTGACGCTCAAGTATTCGGGCTTTCGGTGTTCGCCCTTGGCGAGATGAACGAACACCGGCGCGTACGGCAGCCCCTTCAGGTTGAGCGCGATGCGGACGCGAAACGCAGCCGAACTGCGAAAGTACGTGTACAGCCTCACAAGGGCGGCACGATCTTCACCTTGAGTTCGCCGACGCCGTCGATTCCCGCATGCAGCTCGTCGCCGGCCTTCACCGGACCGACGCCGGCGGGCGTTCCCGAGTAGATCAGGTCGCCCGGCTCGAGCGTGTAGTACTCCGAGAGGTACGCGATCTGCTCGGGCACCGACCAAATCATGTCGCCGAGGTCGGCGCGCTGGCGCTGCTTGCCGTTGACCGTGAGCCAGATTGCGCCGCGCGCCGGATGGCCGATTTTCGCCGCCGGCACCAGCGCGCCGCAGGGTGCGGCCTGATCGAAATCCTTGCCGAAGTCCCACGGCCGGCCGTGGTCCTTACCCCATTGCTGCAGGTCGCGCCGCGTCATGTCTAGGCCGACGGCGTAGCCGAACACGTAGTCGTTCGCGCGCGTGGCGGCTATGCGCCTGCCGCCTTTCGCGAGCGCCACGACCAGCTCGGTTTCGTAGTGGTAGTTCGAAGTCTTGGCCGGATAGTTGACGTTGCCGCCGCCCGCGACCAGCGCGTGCGCGCTCTTGATGAAGAAAAACGGCTGCTCGCGCCCGTCGCCGCCCATCTCCTTCTGGTGCTCGGCGTAGTTGCGCCCGACGCAGAAGATGCGTCGGACCGGGAAACTGTCGGCGGTGCCGGCAACCGGCAGCGCCGGCGCGATCCAGAGCGAAATAGCGTGACCCATGAGCCCCTCGAAAAGGCCGAATTTTAGCCGTCGATGCGGCGCAGGACTACGTTTGTCCGCGCCTGCGTGCGGCAGGCGAGCACGATGCCGCGGGCGCGCTCGGCGGCACCGAGCGCGTGCTCCGAGTATGCGAGCGCTTCCACTTCGCCCGACAGCACCTGGCACTTGCAGGTGCCGCAGTTGCCGGTCTGGCAGGAAAACGGGAACGGCAGGCCGGCGCGCAGGAGCGCGGTGAGCAGGGTGTCGCTCGCCTCGACCGGCACCGGTCGCGCGTGGCCTTCGACGGTGATTTGCATGCGCGCCTCTGGGATGGTAACAAGTTGTTTGGAGCCCAAACGAATCCTCAAACCCGGTCTGCTTTCGAGCCTGCTCGGCTACCGGCTGCGCGTAGCGCAACAGGCGGTGTTCCGCGACTATGCGCGCGCGATCCCGGAAGCGTCCCCGGGCCGCGCCGGCATCCTTTTCCTGATCGAGGCAAATCCCGGCGTGACGCAGAGCCGGCTTGCGCAGGCCGTGGGTCTCGACCGCTCCACCATGGTGGGGGTGCTGCACGCGCTCGAAGCGCGGGCGCTGGTGGAACGCCGGCGCGGCGCAGACCGGCGCACCAACGGGCTATGGCTGACGCGCGGCGGGCGTACCTTAGTCGAGGGCCTGAAGCGGCGAATTCGCATCCACGAGCGCCGGGTAGCGGCCCGCCTTACACCCCAAGAGCGAGCCCAACTCCTCGCGTTGCTCGAAAAGCTCGCCGGCAAATAAAAAAGGGCGCCGAAGCGCCCTTTCCAGGATGCGGAGTGACTCCTTACATCCGGTACGCCGCCTCGCCGTGCGATGCGGTATCCAGCCCCTCGCGCTCCTCTTCCTCGGCCACGCGCAGGCCAATGGTCAGGTCGACCAGCTTAAAGGCGACCAGCGCTACGATCCCCGACCACAGGATTGTCACACCGACTGCTTTCGCCTGAATCCACAGCTGGGCGCCGATACTCTCGAAGCCCGGTTTCATCTCGAACCAGTTATTCGGGAACCCGGGCCCGCCCAGGTCCGGCGAGTTGAACACGCCAGTGAGCAGCGCGCCGAGGATACCGCCGACCGCGTGCACGCCGAACACGTCGAGCGAGTCGTCCGCGCCGAGCAGCTTCTTCAGCCCGCTCACGCCCCAGAGGCAGACCAGGCCGGCCGCAAGCCCGATGACGAACGCGCCCGCAATCCCTACGTTGCCTGCCGCTGGCGTGATCGCCACCAGACCCGCGACCGCGCCGGAAGCGGCACCGAGCATGGTCGGCTTGCCCTTGAACAGCGCCTCGCCGAGGCTCCACGAAAGCACCGCGCAGGCTGTGGCGAGGTAGGTGTTCAGGAAGGCAAGCGCGGCGGAGTTGCCCGCCTCGAGCGCGGATCCGGCGTTGAAGCCGAACCAGCCCACCCACAGGAGCGACGCCCCGATCATGGTGAGCGGCAGGTTGTGCGCGGGCATCGCTTCCTTGCCGTAGCCGATGCGCCGGCCGACGAGGTAGGCGCCCACCAGGCCGGCGATGCCGGCGTTGATGTGCACGACCGTGCCGCCCGCGAAATCGAGCGCGCCCATCTGCCACAGCCAGCCGGCCTTGCTGTTCATCTCGTCCACGACTTTCGCGCTCGTGTACGCATCAGGGCCCATCCAGAACCACACCATGTGGGCGATCGGCGTATACGCGAAGGTGAACCACAGCACGATGAAGACCAGCACCGCCGAGAACTTGGCGCGTTCGGCAAAGGCGCCGAGGATCAGGCAGCAGGTAATCGCGGCGAAAGTGGCCTGGAAGGCGACGAACACGATCTCAGGAATGACCACGCCCTTGGAGAAGGTGGCGGCGTTGGCGAACTCGCCTTTCGCAGCGTCGAGCGCGCCGGACAGGAACAAGCGGTCCTTGAGGCTGCCGAAGAAGGCGTTGCCCTCGGTGAAGGCGAGGCTGTAGCCGTAGATGCACCACAGCACGGTCACCAGCGAGAACACCACGAATACCTGCATCAGCACCGAGAGCGCGTTCTTCGAGCGCACCATGCCGCCGTAGAACAGCGCCAGCGCGGGCACGCTCATCATGATCACGAGCGCCGTGGCCATCAGCATCCACGTCACGTCGCCCTTGTTCGGCGTGGGCGCCGCGGGCTTCGCTTCCTCCTTCTTCACTTCCGCCGCCGCGGGCTTGTCGGGCGCCGCGGCCGGCTTGTCCTGCGCCAGCGTTGCGCCCGCGAAAGCGAGCGACAGCACGAGGGCCAGGAATGCGCAGAATTTCTTCATCGGTTTCTCCTCAGAGTGCCGCCGCATCGGTCTCACCGGTGCGGATGCGGATGACTTTTTCCAGGTCGAACACGAAGATCTTGCCGTCGCCGATCTTGCCGGTGTTGGCCGACTTCTCGATCGCCTCGATCGCCTGCTCGAGCAGGTCGGACTTGACCGCGGCCTCGACCTTCACCTTGGGCAGAAAATCGACCACGTACTCCGCGCCGCGGTAGAGCTCGGTATGGCCTTTCTGGCGGCCGAACCCCTTGACCTCAGTGACGGTGATGCCCTGCACGCCGATCGCCGAGAGCGCCTCGCGCACTTCGTCGAGCTTGAACGGCTTGATGATTGCGGTAACGAGTTTCATCCCAATCCTCCGTATCAGAAGGTCTTGGCGACCGAGAACACGATCGTCGCCTTGCCGGCATCGCGGCTCTTCCCAACTGGATTGAAGAAGCAATAGGGCTCACCGGCGCCGCAGTCGCCCTTCGCGTCGGTGTCGACGTAGGCAGCGCCGAACACCCAGCCGCCGATGTCCTTGGTGACCCCGAGCTTCCAGTCGTTGTAGTCGCCGTTGTCGATGTTCTTGAACTCGAAGATGCCGTAGTGCGCGACCAGGCCCCAGCCGCCGCCAAAGTCATGCGTGAAGCTGAAATCCAGGTACCAGGAGTTCTTGGTATCCGGTACCGAGAAGTAGTCGTCGATCGAGTGGTAGTACTTGGCCGACAGCGTCTTCCAGCTGCCGCCGAGGTAGATCTCCTTGTTGTCCACCTTCGGATCGCTGCCGGGGTACCAGTAGAAGATCGCGCCGAGATCGACGCCGAAGTCGCCGAACGCTTTTTTCCAGCCGCCGTAGAAATCCATCTCGAGGTTCGCGCCGTTGAAACCGGCAGTTGGATTAACGTTCGAGTTCCAGTTACCGAGGTACACGCCGCTGGCGTGCGCGTAGTCGAACCCGCCCTGCAGCGCGGGCTTGCCGAAGGTCTGATCGATACCGCGGAACCGATACTCGGAAACGAGCGACATGTTTCCAGCCACCGGAGAGCTGGGCGCCGGCGCGCTTTGCGCCGCGGCGAGCATCGGTACAGCGAGCGCCGCAGCGGTAGCGAGCGAAAGAACGGTCTTGTGCATCGACAAATCTCCCTGAGGGGTTGATGGATAGGTACCGTCGCCTAATAGCATCTCCTATGCCATAGGAGAAAGCTTCGCATTTTCAATTGCTTGTATATAGATCCGCGCCCTCCCGCCCCATTATGGTGCGCTCCTTGGACCGAAAGGCTCGGCCATGGTGCAACGGGGTTGAGGTACCTTTTCAGCGTGATCGATCCAAAGCTTTTCGACGACTTACGCAAGCGCATCGACGAAGCTCTCAAGGATTCGCCGGCGCAGGACATCGAGAAAAATCTTCGCGCGCTGCTCGCCGCCTGGTTCGACCGGATGGACCTCGTGCTGCGCGAGGATTTCGAGGTGCAGAAGAAGCTCCTCGAGCGCGCGCAGGCCAAGCTCGCCGAACTCGAGGCGCGCATCGCGGAGCTCGAGGCGCGCAGACCCGCGAAGAAGTAAACGCGCGGCCGCGAGCCGCGTTTCTCCCGCATGACCGTTGCGACCGTTGCCAGCCGCGCGCTTGCAGGCATCGATGCGCCCGAGGTCACCGTGGAGGTGCACCTCGGGCCGGGACTACCGGCATTCCACATCGTCGGCCTGCCCGACACCGAAGTGCGCGAAGCGCGCGACCGCGTCCGCGCGGCGCTCAATCACGCGCATTTCGAATTTCCCGCGCGCCGAATTACCGTCAACCTCGCGCCGGCCGAGCTGCCGAAGGATTCCAGCCGCTTCGACCTGCCGATCGCGCTCGGGATTCTCGCGGCGAGCGGCCAGCTTGCGGCGCAGGCGCTCGCCGGCCAGGAATTCGCGGGCGAGCTTTCGCTCACCGGCGAGCTGCGCGCGGTGCGCGGCGCGCTCGCCATGGCGCTTTCGGCGCGCGTCGCCGGCCGCGCGTTCATTCTTCCCGAAGGCAACGCGCCCCAGGCGGCGCTTGCCGAAGGCGCACGCATCCTGCCGGCGCGCACGCTGCTCGAGGTCGTGGCGCATCTCGCCGGCGACGCGCCCCTCGCGCGTTACTGCGGCGAAGCCTCTCGTACCGGCGCCGCCTACGCCGACTTCGCTGAGGTAAAGGGCCAGCAGCAGGCGAAGCGCGCGCTCGAAGTCGCCGCCGCAGGCGGGCACAGCGTATTGATGGTGGGACCTCCCGGCACCGGCAAGTCGATGCTCGCCGCGCGCTTCCCGGGGATCCTGCCCGAGCTGTCGCAGGCCGAAGCGCTGGAGGTGGCCGCGATTCACTCGGTTTCCTCGGGAGGCTTCGAAGCGGCGCGCTGGGGAGAACGCCCGTACCGCGCGCCCCACCACAGCGCCTCGGCCGCGGCGCTGGTCGGGGGCGGCGTGCAGCCGCGGCCGGGCGAGATCTCGCTCGCCCACCACGGGGTGCTGTTTCTCGACGAGCTGCCGGAATTCGACCGCGACGTGCTCGAAGCGCTGCGCGAGCCGCTCGAATGCGGGCGCGTGTCGATTGCGCGCGCCGCGCGTCAGGCGCAGTTCCCGGCGCGCTTCCAGCTGGTCGCCGCCATGAACCCCTGCCCCTGTGGGCACTGCGGCGATCGGAGCGGACGCTGCCGCTGCACGCCCGAGCGCATCGCGCGCTATCGCGGCCGCGTCTCGGGGCCGCTCGCCGACCGCATCGACATCAAGCTCGAGGTGCCGCCCCCGCGCGAAAGCGAGTTGGTGGCGCCGGTGGCGGGCGAGTCTTCGCCCGCGGTGCGCGCGCGCGTCGAAGCGGCGAGGCAGCTGCAGGTGTTCAGGCAAGGCACGCCGAATGCCCTACTTGGCACACGGGAGATCGATCGTCATTGCGCGACTGACCGCGAAGGCGACCAGTTGCTGCGGCACGCCCTCGCTCGCCTGCTCCTGTCGGCACGCGCTTACCACCGCGTACTGCGCGTGGCGCGCACGATTGCCGACCTCGCCGCGAAAAGCACGATCGCGGCCGAGCACATCGCGGAGGCAATCCAGTATCGGCGGCTGGATGCGAGCTTCTAGTCGGCATCCCCTACGGAGCAACACCTACTTCGTGCCGGTGCGCGCGCCGCTGCTCACGTCTTAGACCCGCCTGCTATAGTCGCCGCCCGATGGCGACTTACGCGATTGGCGACGTGCAGGGCTGCTACGACGAACTGCGCGAGCTTCTCGCAAAGGTCGGTTTCCGGCAAGGCGATCGCGCCTGGTTCGTCGGCGACCTCGTCAACCGCGGTCCCCGATCGCTCGACGTCCTGCGCTTCGTGAGCGACCTGGGGAGCCGCGCGGTAACGGTGCTCGGCAACCACGACCTGCATCTCGTCGCGCAGCACGAAGGCATCGAGCGCCGGCGCAAGGACGACACCTTCTCCGACGTGCTCGATGCGAGCGACGCGCGCGAGCTGATCGGCTGGCTGCGCGCCCGGCCGATGATGCATGCCGAGGGCGCTTGCGCGATGGTGCATGCGGGGGTCCTGCCTCAGTGGGACATCGGCAAAGCCGTGCAGCTCGGCAAGGAGGTCGAGCAGGCGCTCGCCGCGCCTGACTATCGCGAATTCCTTCGCAACATGTACGGCAACAAGCCCGATCGATGGCAGGATTCGCTCGCCGGCTGGGACCGGCTGCGCGTAATCGTGAATGCGATGACCCGCATGCGCTTCTGCGACCGCGACGGGCGAATGGATCTGGAAGGCAAAGGTACGCAGCCGCGCAAGGGCTATCTGCGCTGGTTCGACGCGCGACAGAAGGACCGGACCACGCTGGTCTTCGGACACTGGTCGCAGCTGGGACTCACGGTCGCGCCGGGCACGATCGGACTGGACAGCGGCTGCGTGTGGGGCGGGGCGCTCAGCGCGCTACGGCTCGAAGACCGCACGCTCTATCAGGTACCCTGCCGCGGTTATCAGTCCCCTGGGGGAGAGGCATGAGCGACTGCGTATTCTGCAAGATCGTCGCGCGGCAGATTCCGGCGACCGTGGTGCACGAAGATGACCAGGTGCTCGCGTTCATGGACCTCGGACAGGTGAATCCGGGCCACGTGCTGGTGACGCTCAAGGCGCACGTCGAGAATCTATTCGGTTTGGAACCCGCGCAGGCTGGCGCCGTCGCGAGCGCGGCCGCGCGGATTGCGCGTGGGATTCGCGCGGCGTTCAGCCCCGAGGGCTTGTCCGTCTACCAGGCGAACGGAAAGGCCGCGGGCCAGACGGTGTTCCATTACCACATGCACCTTGTGCCGCGCTACGAGGGCGACGGCATGGCGCTCACTTGGCCGGTGAAGAACCCGCCACGCCAAAAACTCGAGGAGTACGCGGCGAAGATCCGGTCAGCGCTTCCAGGGTGAGTAGCCGAAGGCCTGGCGGAACCGGCCTTCGATCTCGTCGCGCCGCGCGACATGGTTCTGCGCGCCGCGCTGGGCGATCTTGAGCGCCCCCATCACGGCGCCGAGCTTGCCGGTGCTGGGCCAATCCCAGCCGTGCGCGATGCCGTAGAGCAAGCCCGCGCGATACGCATCGCCGCATCCCGTCGGATCGACGACCGCGTCGGCCGCCACCGCGGGGACCTCGTGGCGCTGCCCGCCGGCGAGGATCAGCGACCCCTTGGCGCCGAGCGTGCAGACGAGCCCTTTTACCTCGCGCGCGAGCGCGTCGAGACGGCGGCCGGTCTTCTCTTCCAGCATCTTGCCTTCGTAGTCGTTGACCGCGACGTAGTCGGCGAGGCGCAGGAACTCGTCGATCTCGCCGCCCGAGAACATCGGCAGCCCCTGCCCGGGATCGAACAGGAACGGCACCCCGGCGCTGGCGCATTCGCGCGCATGCTGCAACATGCCCTCCTTGCCGTCGGGCGCGATGATCGCGAGACCGGCGCCGAGGCCCGGGGTGATCGCGTTCTGATGCGAGTAGTTCATTGCGCCGGGATGGAACGCGGTGATCTGGTTATCGTCGAGATCGGTGGTGATGAATGCCTGCGCGGTGAACTGGCCGGGAACCCGGCGCAGCAGGCGCGTGGCGATGCCGAGCTCTTCGAAGCGCTCGAGGTAGGGTTGGATGTCCTCGCCGACAGTCGCCATCACGAGCGCGTCCTCGCCCAAAAGCTTCAGGTTGTAGCCGATGTTGCCCGCGGTGCCGCCGTACTCGCGCCGCATCTCGGGCGTAAGGAAGCACACGTT
>Ga0075420_100000853_pt1 | contig 25195 bp, 23 predicted proteins | sample SoiMetdeltSBSDD4_FD_75296 | JGI IMG/M metagenome (GOLD analysis project Ga0075420, IMG submission 75296) | Bulk soil microbial communities from a Populus tree surrounding site in Tennessee, USA - Soil MetaG P. deltoides SBSDD4 | ecosystem: Environmental > Terrestrial > Soil > Tree plantation...
GGCGCTGGGGCTCCTGCTGCGGGCGCTCGGTGTCGCGCCGGCCCGGGTACCGGTGGATCTGGACGCCGCGGTCGGGCTCTACCGGACGCTGCTGGCCGGTCGCCGAGTTCTTGTCCTGCTCGACAACGCCCGCGACGCCGAGCAGGTGCGGGCCTTGTTGCCCGGCGAACCCGGCTGCCTTGCTTTGATCACCAGCCGGGACCGGCTCACCGGGCTCGTCGCCCGTGACAGTGCCCGGCGTCTCATGCTCGATGCGCTGACCCCGGGCGACTCTCGCGCGTTGCTCACTCGGCTTCTCAGCGATGTCGAGTGCGATGCGTCGATGATCGGCGACCTCGCAACGGCGTGCGGCCACCTGCCCCTCGCGCTGTGCATCGCGGCCGCACACCTGGCCGACCAGCCGGGCGGCGACGTCGCCGGCTACGTCGACTCGTTGCGCAGCGACCACGGTCTAGCTCAACTCGAAATCGACGGCGATCCCGCGTCGTCGGTCCGGGCAGCGTTCTGGCTCTCCTACCGTGCCCTCACCGGCCCCGCCCGACGATTGTTCCGGCAGCTCGGCCTGGTGCCCGGTCCGGATATCACGGTTCCGGCGGGCGCGGCTCTCGCCGACGTCGACGCCGCGGAGGCCGGCCGGCTGCTCGACACGCTGGTCCGCGCACACCTGGTCTCCCGCGGACGGCCCGGCCGCTACGAACTGCACGATCTGCTCCGGCGCTACGCCCACGAGCGGGCGCACGCCGAGGACAGCGCCGCGCGACGGTCAGCCGCCGTCCATCGGCTGAACAATCATTATCTGTACACATTGGACAGTGCGGCGAAGCTGATGTACCCGCACCACGTGCGCCTCGATATCGACGTACCCGACCACCCCGCGAACTTCGTGGACGAACACGACGCGGTCTCGTGGGTCGATGCCGAGCTGACCAACCTGATCGCCGTCGCTGAACACGCCTCGCGGCACGAGCCGAACGCGGTGGCATGGCTGTTGGCTAGCGCCCTCAGCGGCTACTTCTGGCTACGCCGCCGGCACGCCGCACAGTGGTTGTCCATCGGGGAAGCGGGGCTGGTGGCCGCGACGGCCCGCGCGGACCAGCGGGGTCTCGCCGGCGCCCACCTGAACCTCGGGCTGGCCAACCGATGCCTGGGCCGGTATGCCGCGGCCGCCGAGCACGCGAACGCCGCGGTGTCGCTCAGCCGCCAGCTCGGCTGGTGGCGCGGTGAGGCCGCCGCACGGAGCGAGGTCGGTTGGGTATACGCCGAACTGGGCGACGGTACGCGGGCACTCACACATCTGGACGAGGCTCTGGCGGTCAACCGGCGGATGGCCAACCGCGCGGGTGAAGCGAGAGTCCTGTCCGCCCGGTCCGCGCTGCTGTTCCGCATCGGCGAACTGCACGGGTCCGTGCGTGACGGGCTGGCCGCGCTGGAGATATTCCGCGAGGTCAGTTTTCCGGCGGGGATGGCGTACGCATACGGCAATGTAGCGCTGAGCCAAACCTTCCTCGGCCGCTTCGATACGGCACTCGACAGTGTGGCCCGCGAGCTCGAACTGTGCGAGCGGATCGGCGAACGCTACGGGCAGAACCTGGCGAACTGTATGCGGGCGAAGATACATCTCGACGCAGGCCGATATCGCGAAGCGCTGGAATGTGCCACCGCGACGCTGAAACTGACGACGGAGATTGCCGACAACGGCAACACGGCTCTCGCGCTGGCCGATCGCGTGGAGATCCGGCGCCACCTGGGCGACACCGAGCACGCCGTGCGTGACAGCATCCGCGCGGTAGAGCTGTCGCGCGAGGCCGACAACCGTTTCGTCGAAGTGAGAGCCCTGATCGGCCTCGCGGAGGCGTACCGGTACGACGGCCAGCTCGACCAGGCACTGGCTTGGGCGGCCGACGCGCGCGCTGTCGCCGGCGGGCGCGGGTTCCGGATGCTCGAAGGCCTCGCGTTGACTGTCGCCGGTGAGACCCACCTGGCCGCCGGTGACCTGGCGGCCGCCGCGAAGCACGGCGCCGACGCCCTCGACCTGCACCACGCAACCGGGTACCGGCTCGGTGTCCTACGCGCGCATGCCGTGTTGGGTCGATCAGTCGACGACGTCGTGGCGGCGGAGGCGCACCGGGAGGCCGCCCGCGCGATTCACACCGAACTCGGGCTACCCGTTCCGGACCGCCGCGAGGCGTTCGACCGTACCGAGTTTGAGCTGTTCTGACTCGGTCACGGTGAACCCGGCCGGCGCCAGCATGGGCAGCGGCCGGCGGGTCATGTACTCACCGTTTCGTGCGGTGAACAGTTCGACCAGTTTGAGTACCGCCCACACGGGCCACCAGCGGCTGCCGATGTGGTCGAGCAACAGCAGCCGCCCGCCGGGGCGCAGGACCCGGGCCATCTCCGCGATGGCCTTGCCGTGATCGGGGATGGCGCACAGCGACAGAGTGCACACGACGGTATCGAAGGAGGCATCCGCGAACGGCAGGGCCTCCGCGTCGCCCCGACGCAGTTCGACCTCGCGACCGAGTTCGACGGCGCGCTGCTGGGCGACCGCCAGCATGGCAGGGCTCAGCTCGATGCCGGTGAGGGTCACATCGGACGGGTAGTACGGCAGGTTGCGGCCGGTACCGATGGCGACCTCCAGCACCTGGCCGGCAGCCCGGGAGCACACCCACTCCCGCCCGTCGCCGAACTGAACCCGCTCCCAGAAGGCGATGTCGCGGTCGTAGCGCGGCGCCATCGTGTTCCACACCCGCTGGGCCCTGGCGGTGGGCGTCTCCGGATCCTCCACACCCTCCACCCTACGAGACCGGCCGCACTTGACAACGCACGGCATCTTATCGATTATCGAGATATCGGTAAACGATAAGGAGGGGCAATGAGGAGCTGGCTGCGGGAACTACAGGTGCTGCTGCTCGTCGCCGTGGTGGCCACAGTCGCCATCGGCGCCGCGAGCACGATCGCGATCCTCACCGGCGAGCCGTTCCCCATCGGAGTGCCCGGTGCGGAGGTCCTGCGGCTCAACTCGGTCGGCACCATCCCCGGCGCGGTCGTCGACCCGGACTCCACCATCTACGTGCTGGTCGAGGACCCCACCGAGGACCAGGTCGCGCTGGCCCTGATCGCGGCGCTTCCCGGCTACGCGTTGACCACCACGATGCTCGTCCTGCTCTGGCGCCTGGTCGCCAAGGCGCGGCGCACCGACACCTTCACCGGCGCCACGGTACGCCGGCTGCGTACTCTCGGTTGGTTGCTCATCGTCGGCGGACCGGTCGCGTGGCTGGTGGAGTTCGCCGCCCGGTTCGCGCTCAGCGACACCGTGGCGACCCAGGGGGCCGGCGCCACGCTCGATCTCGGCACACCCGGAGTGTGGCTGCTCGTCGGCGTCGGCATGCTCGCGATCAGCGAGGTGGTCCACCGTGGACAGACGCTCCAGTCCGAGCTGGACGAGGTGGTGTGATGCCACCCGAGGAGGAGCATCGCGTCGAGGTACACATCGATCGGCTGCTCGCCGAGCGCGGCCTCACCCTCACGGAACTGGCCGATCATGTCGGTATCACAATGGCCAACCTCTCGGTACTCAAGAACGGGCGGGCGCGGGCGGTACGCTTCAGCACCCTGACCGCCCTCTGCGATGCCCTGCACTGCCAGCCCGGTGACCTGTTCACCGTTCGCGCACCAAGCCGCCGGTAGATCAGCGTTGGAAGGACCAGTCGAGCATCTCGTCCCCGTCGTACGGCATCACTCCGAAGAACGGCTTGGCGACATCGTCGAAGACCATTGGCAGCCAGAGGTGGTCGCTGTCCCACATCGGACGGCTGGCCATGTCGTCGATCGGTACCATTCCAGCGTGCCTTCCTCGTTGCCGTCCAACGGCGTACCGCTGAAGGTGTCGGCGCGGAACACGAAGCACAGGTAGTCCCGGTGGGCGACACCGAAGCCGGTCCACAGCACCGTCCCGCGCAGGTTCAGCTCGGTCGTGGTGAGCCCGGACTCTTCGAGTACCTCCCGGCGGGCGCACGTGAGCACGTCCTCGTCGGGTTCCACGTGCCCACCGAGGCTCAGGTACTTTCCACTGTGGATGTCGTCCGGCAGCCTGTTGCGGTGGATCAGCAACACGTGCGTGCGGTCGGGTGACAGGATGTAGACAGCGGTCTGCAACACCGGAGCGATCACCGCTGCAGTATCGCGCGAGTACCCTTACCGCGGTGGGGCCTACTGACTACGACGTCGTGGTGGTCGGGGCCGGGCCGGCAGGAGCCGCCGCCGCACTGGCTGCCCGCCGAACCGGTGCGCGGGTGCTGCTGCTCGACCGGTACGACTTCCCCCGCGACAAGCCGTGCGGCGACGGCATCGCCCCACACGCCCTCGACGTCCTCAGTGGACTCGAGGTGAGCGATGCCGCGGCCGGGTACCTGCCCATCCCCGCGCTGCGCCTGATCGGGCCCGGTGGCGGCGAGGTGGCCCGGCAACTGCGCCGTCCGGCGTACACGATCCCGCGCCTGGTCTTCGACGCACGACTCGTCCGAGCCGCGGTCGCCGCCGGAGTGCGGCTGCGGCGGCGTACCGTCCGGCACGTGCACGCCCGCGACGGCCTGGTCGTCATCGACGGCGAGATCGCCGCGGGCGCTGTGGTCGGCGCCGACGGCGCCAACTCGGTGGTCCGCCGCGCGCTCGGCTACCGCCCGAACCCGCCGGGTCATCTCGCGGTGGCGATCCGGGGGTACGCGAAACTGCCCGGCAACGCCGTTGTCGAACAGCGCATCGTCACGTCCGCGGCGGGATGGCCGGCGTACGCCTGGTGCTTCCCGATCGGCGACGGTACCGCGAACGTCGGCTACGGCGAGGTACTGCGCGGGCGTCCCGTCACCCGAGCCCACCTGCTCGACCGGCTGGCCCAACTGCTGCCGGAGTTCGACGTTGCCGGCGTGACCGGCCTACGCGCGCACCACCTGCCGCTGTCGACGCGGCGCCCGCCGATCGGTCGCGGCCGGATCCTGCTCGCCGGTGACGCACTGTCGCTCATCAACCCGTTCACCGGCGAGGGCATCTACTACGCCGTGCAGTCCGGCGCGCTCGCCGGCGAGGCGGCCGCACGCCACCCGGCGCAGGCAGCGGCCAGGTACGCCTCGGCCATGCGCGCGCGGCTCGGCCGGCACCTGCGGCACAGCTCGACCGTGGCGTGGCTCGCGCGCCGCCGTTCCATTGTGGACGGTGCGGTACGAGCAGCCCGCAAGGATCAGGCGGTCTTCGACACACTGGTCGAGCTGGGACTCGGCAACGGGCTGCTCGACGCGCGTACGTTCACCGCGACCATGCTTGCACTTGGGGGCTAGCGCCAGAAGACCGCGACCGCGGCGTTCACGAGGGCGAGCACACCGATCGCGAGGAACAGCGGCTGGCTGACCGCCTTTCCGGCGCGTTCCCGCGTGCGGGTCACCCCGAAGATCGCGCCGATCACGAAGGCGATGCCGAGCTTGACGGCGAGCTTGACGTAGTTGAGTTCGACGTCGGCCGGGAACGGGATCGCGAGCAGCAGACCGCTGCCGATCATCGTGCCGAGCCCGACCTGCATCACCACGTTGAGCTGACGCCGCCCGGACAGGTACTGGACCAGAAAGCCGCCGAGGAGCATCGCGAACCCGATCAGGTGGATGTACCGCAGCAGTAGGCGCAGGAACTCCATGTCGTCAAATCCCTTCCACGGCCGGTACCGCGGCCGCGAGGCGTTTCAACGCTTCGTCGGTCCACGGACCGGAGGTGAGGACCACCGCGTGTGTGACGCCGAAGGAGGCGAGTGTGTGACACCGCTCGACGAACGCACCGGTCGGTTCGTCGGGCGACAGCCGGGTGCTGATGGTCTTCTCGATGTCGTCGTACGGCCGGCCGAGCGCGGCACAGTGGTCGGCCAGCACGGCGAGCTTCCGCTTGACCGTCGCGCCCTGGTCTGGGATGTCGAACAGGTTGCAGGCATCCGCGTACCGCGCGACCAGCAGCAGTGTCCGGCGTTCGCCGGTGCCGCCGATGAGGATCGGCGGGTGCGGCTTGTGCACCGGCGCGGGACTGCTCCCCGGTGAACTGTCGTCGGACCACATCCGCAGTGCGAGCCGAACGGTCTCCTCGAGCCGCTCGAACCGCTCGGGCACCGCAGGCAGCGGCAGGTCCATCGCCCGAGCCTCCTCCTCGTGGTAACCCGCGCCGATCCCGAGCCAGGCGCGCCCGCCGGACAGTACGTCCAATGTGGTCACTGCCTTGACGAGCAACGCCGCTGGCCGGTACGTCACCGCCGACACCATCGTGCCGAGTCGCACCCGCGCGGTCCGCGCCGCGAGGAACCCGAGGGTCGTGTACGCCTCCAGCATCTCCGAGTCCGGAACGCTCGTGGGATCGGCCTGGATCAGGTGGTCGGAGACCCAGACCGTGTCGATGCCGGCCTCGTCGGCCCGCTGGACCACCCGGCTCAGCTCGTCGTGGATCCCGCCGGTCCACGAGTAGTTCGTCACGTTAAGGCTCAACCGCACGGCGCGCCTCCTCAAATGTTAGAGTGACTCTAACTTTACTGTCACTCTACCGTAGGGGTGGTACGTGCCCGAACCCGGCCTGCGCGAGCGCAAGAAGCGGCTGACCAAGCAGTCGATCGCCGACTCGGCGTTCGCGCTGTTCGCGGAGTACGGGTTCGACAAGGTGACGGTTGCCCAGATCGCCCGGCAGGCGGGCGTCTCGGAGGCAACCGTCTTCAACTACTTCCCGGCCAAGGAGGATCTGGTCTACTTCCGGATGGAAGCGTTCGAGGATGGTCTGCTGACGGCGATCCGGCGGAGGCCTGCGGGCCGGTCGATCGTCGACGCGTTCCGCGACCATGTGCTGGGGATGGGCGGGCTGATGAGCGCCGCGGACAACGAGGCGACCGCGGGGCTACGAGCCGCGGCGCGCATCGTCGCGGACAGTCCGGCGCTCCAGGCGCGCGAGCGCCAGATCTACGATCAGGCAACCGGTTCGCTGGCCGGGCTGATCCGCTCGGAGACGTCCCGGCGGGCCGACGACATCCAACCCTGGGTCGCGGCCAACGCGCTCGTCGGCGTGCACCGTGCGGTGGTGAGCTACGTACGCGAGCAGATCCTGTCCGGGGCGAGCGTTCGAGATGTGCGTCGGCGCGTACGGCGGCAGGCCGAGCGGGCGTTAGCCGCCCTGACCGCCGGGCTCCCCGACGTCCGCTAGGAGCATCGCAGCGTCATCGATCGCAGTAGTGGTACCGACACTGCGCGATCAACAAGCTGTCGGACTCAGTGTCGACGCGGTAGACCAACCGGTGCTCGTCATCAATTCGCCGCGACGAGAAGCCGGAGAGATCGCCCCGCAATCGCTCCGGCTTGCCGATCCCGCCGTCTGAATCGTCACGCATGATGTCACGGATCAGAAGGTTGATCCGCTCGAGGATCTTTCGGTCGGTGGTCTGCCAGTGCAGGTACTGTTCCCAGGCGTCAGTCGCAAAGGTGATCTTCACTCGGCGTCGATCAGTTCGTGCTCGACCCCTCCGCCGGCGTTCAACTCCTCGATAGCGCGGCGAAGCTTACGACCGTTGGGTCCCTGGGACAGGTACGCGGTCTCGACCATCGAGTCCCAGTCCTCTTTGGACACCAGCACCGCGTTGCCCCGCTTGTGCACGATCTCGACCGGAGTGTGGTCATCGTTGACCTGCTCGATAAGCGGGAACAGGCGCTTACGTGCTTCGGTAGCGGTGATCGCGGTCATGAAGCCTCCCACCGTGGCGACCATCTGGTACAAGATATGGTACCAGATGGCTACTCGAGGCTTCGCCAGCTGATGAGGATCAGGATGGTGCGGGCCACGGCGAGTACCGGGCCGAACGGCAGCGCGAAGCCCCACCAGAACACCGCACCGAACGGCAGCAGAGCCAGGGCCAGCACGAGGCCACCCGGATCGAGATGCTCATCGTCCTCCTCGGAGCTCAGGCCCAGTCGTGGCGAGCGGCGTACCAACCGAGTTGTATCCGCGTTTCGACTCCGGCCTTGTCGAGGAGAACGCGGATCCGGCGCTGGACGGTACGCAGCGACAGGCCGAGCTGCCCGGCAACTGCCTGGTCGGTCAGCCCGGTGAGCAACAGCGCGAGGACCCGGGAGTCGAGCTCGTCGAGGTCACCCGGTCGGCTTTCGACCAGGTCGTCGCCCGCGGCGTTCGGCCAGAGCGGGAACGCCCGGTCCCACGTCATCTCGAACAGTGCGATGAGCGCGTCGAGCAGTCCGCTCGCGTGTACCAGGATCGAGGACGGCGCCGTGTTCTGGCCGGGCGGCAGCGGCAACATCGCGCGATCCTGGTCGGCGATGATCAGCTTGATCGGTACGTGGTCCGCGACGCGGATCTCCTCGCCCTGCTCGATGCTCTCGATCGCCTCCGCCACGAATCCCGGTACGGACAGGGACTCGCGACCGACGATCGCCCGGTACCGCACCCCGCGGCGCATCGCGGCGAAGCCGGCCACGTTCTCCCGCGGCGGGACGACGATCATGTTCGGTACCACCATCGACCGCACCTCGTGCCGCGCGGCCTCCTGGACCTGGATGTACCGGTGCCGGACCGCCGCGATGTCGGTGATGACTTCAACCACCCCGCCCGCCCCGTCGCGGAGAGTAGCCACCCTGTGCTCCTCGGAGAGCGTGGCCAGTTCCCGTTCCGCCAGGTACAGCTCATCGCGGTACCGCCGCAGCAACGCCCCGAGCGCCACCGCGGGCGGCGCCGCCGAGTAGACCCCACCGGACGCGACGGCCAGCCCGCGGTCGACGAGCGTGCCCAACAGACGTTCGATCTGATCCGGTGTGCGGCCGGTGACGCCGGCGAGGTCGGCCACGGTGCTGCCCGCCCGGGTCACCAGGCGGCGGTAGACCTCCTCCTCGACCGGGTCGAGCCCCAGCGCGGCCAGCATGATCGCAGAATACGAGCGCCGGTGCGTGTGAGGATGGCCGGGTGCAGGGCACATGAGCCCGACTCGCCCTCATCGAGGAGCGCTGGGCGCGCTAGCGCCCGAGCGGACGGTGGCAGGAGGAGGCGTGCAGAATCTGATCATCACCGACGCTGCCGCCCAGGACGCGGGTGAGCTGCTCACGCTGCAGCGGGCGGCGTACCTGACCGAAGGCGAGCTGCACAGCAGTTTCCGGCTACCACCCCTGCGGGAGACCGTGACCGAGATCGAGGTCGCGATCTCGTCGATCCTGGTGCTGAAGGCGGTACTCGGTACCCGCATCGTGGGATCCGGCCGGGGTCGGCTGGACGGGGATACCTGCCACATCGGCCGGCTCTCGGTCGCGCCGGATCTGCAGGGCCAGGGTATCGGCAGCCAACTCGTAGCCGAGCTCGAGCGCCGCTTCGCCGGCCGAGCGGCCCGGTTCGTACTGTTCACCGGGCCGCGCAGCGAGCAGAACATTCGGCTGTACCGGCGGCTCGGCTACGTGGACATCCCCACGCCGCCAGGATCCGAGCCGCTCGTCTTCCTCGAGAAGCGCACCGCCTAGCGGAGGCCGTACGCCCGGATCACCTCCTGGGAGATCGAGTTGCCGGCGTCGTCGCGGGCGGTGGCCCGTAGCGAGACGTAGCCCTGGCTTGGCGCGTCGAACGAGGCGGTCCAGCCTCCACCGGCGGCCGGGGTCAGTGTGGCCGCCCGCCAGGTGGCGCCGTCGTCGAACGACACCTCGAGCGTGGTCTCGACGACCCGGCCGCCGCCCCGCACGCCGGGCAGGTGGCTCGCGAGCAGGCCGACGCTCTGCCGACCGCCCCGGACGTTCCCGGCCAGATCGGCGTCGACCCGGTAGTCCAGCTGCAGGACCGGCATGCCGTCGATGTCGTCGGGGCTGGCTACCGGCAGCGATATGACCTGCCACACGGTGTGCGTACGCGGGGACAGCGGGTAGACCGCCGGATCCCGGTTCGCCTCGAGGTCCACGGTGTAGTTGATGGTCTCCGCCGGCACCGGCCAGATCGACGCCTGCGCGAAGCCCTCGGATACCTTGACCAGCTCACCGCCGGCGTACACCTTCATCGTCAGCGTGTCGCTGCCGTACGTCAGGTAGCCGGCGTGCCCCGCACCGCCGTCGGACCACGGCTGCATGTTGAACACCAGGAAACCGTCGTACCGCTCGGACGGGATGAAACCTCCGCCATCCCGCGGGCGGACCACCGGGCCGAAGAAGTCGACCGTCGTCTTCTTCCCCGGCTGGAGCGCGTGCACCTGACCCACCGACACCACGGCGAGCCCGGGGCCGGTGACCGCGCTCTCCGCCCACGCCGTGCCCGGCTGCGCCGAGACGTAGTCGGTACGCGTGCCGGGCATGTCGACCCGGTGCCACATCCCGAGGGAGGAAGGCCGGTACGGCCGGTAGTCCCAGCGGAACTCGCCGCTCGGCGTCGTCTGCCGACCGAAGAACCGCATGTCCACAGTGGAAAGATCGGCTGCCCGCGGCTTGTAGGTCAGGTTGGTCGGCACCCGACCCGGATGGGGATCGACGAGGTCGTAGGCGTACGGCGAGTTCGGTACGCCCTCGAGCGCCAGGCGAAGCTTGCCTCGCCGCGCCTCGGCGACCAGCGGCGCGCCGACCCGGGCGGTGACCGTGACGACCGGTACCGCGCTGTAACCGTCGAAGGTGTCCGGCCCGACCCACTCGAACAGCTTGCCCGGGCCGTCGTTGACGACGATTAGCAGCTTCGCACCCGCGTCCGCCGCGGCCTGCGCCCGCGCCGACGCCGAGATCTCGTCGGACCGGGTCACCAGCACGACCTTGCCCCGCACGTTGCGGCCCGCGTACTCGGCGGGTGTACCGGTGCCGGCGTACACCGCGTCGAGCTGGCCCTTGCCGTTGTAGAAGCTCGACCCGGCCTGGCCGTAGACGGTCACCGGCCGGCCGCGGTCGGTCACGGTCAGCCGCGGGTACTCCTTCCGCCACCGCGTCTCGTACTCGAAGCTGCCGATCGTCACCTGCCGGGTCGGCAGCACGAACATGCTGTCGAACTTCGCCGGCAGCATGAACTGGTCACCCAGCACGCCGCCCTTGCCGTCGTCGCGGTACCAGTCCATGTAGAGCACGCGGTCCTCGGTCTTACGCGGCACGACCGCGGTTACCTCGCGCGCCTTCCGCGCGTCCAGCACGAGAGCGCGGTCGCGGTCGAGGACGAGCTCCGGTTCGCCGAGCAGCGCCTTGCCGACCGAGTCGGGCCCGTTGCTGCCGGCCACATCGAGGTAGGTGGTCGCACTGTACGCGGCACCGCGCAGCCGTACCGTCGCCTCACCGGTCTCGTCGACCGCTACGAAGAACGGGAACGCGTCGCCGGCGAGCATCTGCAACGCCACGAACGCGGCGGCCGGGTGGCCCGCCCGGTCCTTCACGGTCACGTGGAGGTTGTGCCGCTCGTCCTCGACGTACATGCCGACCTGGGTACGCGCCCGAACCGTGCCGCCCCCGTCGGTCGCCACGATCTGGCCGAGGTACCGGCGGCCGTCCGCGCCCAGACCCGGTACCGCGCTGGCGGTCACCGTCGCGGTGCCGTGCGCGGGCACGGTCACGGACGGCGCGGACAGCGTGAACATGCCGTCCGGGGCCGGGGTACCGGCATCCGCCCACGGGTCGACGTCGTACGGCCCACCGGTGATGGCCGCGGTCTCGGTCAGGTTCAGCGTCACGTCGACGTCGCCGGTGTTGGTGTACGTCACGGTGCGGTCGATCGGCGTCATCGAGGCGTGCGGCCAGCTCTGGAGGCCGAAGTACGCCGAGCCGGTCGCGGTGACGGTGGCGGCCACCGAGGCGGCGACGTCGACGCGCCCGGCGCCGACCTCGTACGCGGTCAGCCCGCCGAGCGGCTTGGACGTGCTCATCAACGCGTCCTTGAGCTGCTGCGAGGTCCACTGTGGATGCTGCTGAGCGAGGATCGCGGCGGCCCCGGCCACGTGCGGGGTGGCCATCGAGGTCCCGTCCATCGGGACGTAGTCGGTACCGCCGGCGTGGGCCGCCGTGATGCCGACGCCGGGGGCGGTGATGTCCGGCTTCATGCCGTAGTCGCCGTAGCGCGGGCCCTTCGTCGAGAACCAGGCGAGCTGGTCGGTCGAGTCGACGGCTCCCACGGTCAGCGCCGAGTTGGCGGTACCGGGTGCGCCCATGGCGGCCTCGGCTCCGGTGTTGCCGGCGGCGATGACGAACAGCGCACCGGTCTGCGCGGTCAGCTGGTCGACCGCGAGGCTCATCGGGTCGGTACCGTCGCTCGGCCGGTCGTCGCCGAGGCTCATGCTGATCACCTTGGCGCCCTGAGCGGCCGCCCACTCCATGCCGGCGATGACCCAGGAGTCCTCGCCGAATCCACTGTCGCTGAGCACCTTGCCGACGATCAGGTTCGCGCCCGGCGCGACGCCCTTCTCCACACCGCCGGACGCGGCACCGCTACCGCCCACAGTGGACGCTACGTGGGTACCGTGGCCGTTGACGTCCGCCGTACCCTCGCCGGGCACGAAGCTGACGGCGAGGCTGACCCGACCGGCCAGATCGGGGTGAGCCTGGTCCACGCCGGTGTCGAGGACGGCCACCTTCACGCCCGAGCCGTCGTAGCCCGCGGCCCAGGCGGCCGGCGCGCCGATCTGCGCGGTGCTCTCGGCCAGGTGAGCCCGGACCTTCCCATCCAGCCAGATCTTGGCCAGGCCGTCGCCGAGCGCCGGCGCCACCGCCGGAGTGGGTGGCGCGACGGACTGCCACACATCCCGCACGCGCTTCTTGGACGCCCTCAGCGCGGCACCGTTGATGCTCGGCAGGGTGCGCACGTGGGTGGTGCCGTCGGGGGTGGCCGAGGGCACGGATCGGGTGGTCCGGGGCGCGGGCGCGTAGCTGACGATCAGCGGGATGCCGTCGCTGTGCTGGTCGTCGTACCCCTGCTCGATGAGCCCGGTGACGTCGAAGAGCCGGCGGTCGAGCCGGTCGGCGGCGAGGTACGGCAGCACCTCGTCCGGAAGCACGTACACGTGCTTGCCGATGGTCATCGCCCTCGCCCCGCCCACCGCGTCACGCGGACGCTGGACCTCGACGAGCTGCTTGCCGTCGCCGACATCGGCTACCCGCACCACGTCACCGGTGAGAAGGGTGACCGTGTGGGTGCGGGCCGCGACCGGCGGCGGCCCGGCGGCGGCCGGTGCGGCGCCGGCCAGCGAGGGTCCGCCAGGACCGGTGAGCAGGGCAAGAGCGGCGATTCCGGCGAGGGTGGCGCGGAGCGCGCTGATCTGCCACAACATCCGCTTCTGGCGAGGGCTACGCAGAGGCATGCGCTGGTCCTACCGGGACACCACGCGCGACGGAACGTCGTACAGGTGGCAGAAACCCGCCATGGCGGAAGTCCGCCGCCGGCCGGACCCTGTGGTCCGGATGCGACAGTGGATCCATGCGGGTGGGGATCCTGGGCCCGGTCGAGGTGACGGTTGCGGACCAGCCGGTCGAGATCGGTGGGGCGCGGCTGCGCGCGCTGCTGGTCCGGCTCGCCCTCGAACCCGGCCGGCCGGTAGCCACCGAGGCGTTGGCGTACGCGCTGTGGGGCGATGCGCCACCGGGTGACCAGACCAACGCGTTGCAGTCGCTCGTATCGCGACTGCGCCGGCTGCTGCCCGCCGAGTCGGTGTCCTCGGGGCCGGCCGGCTACCAGCTCGATATCGAGCCGGACGAGGTCGACGCGGTCCGCTTCGAGCGGCTGGCCACCTCGGGCCGAAACGCGTTGCGGCAGGGGGATGCGGTCGCGGCGGTACGAATGCTGCGCGACGGGCTGACGCTGTGGCGCGGGCCGGCATTGTTCGATATGGCCGACGCGCCGTACGCGGTCGCTCCCGCCGCCCGGTTGGAGGAGCTGCGGCTGGCCGCGACCGAGGACCGGATCGAGGCCGAACTCGGTACGGACCGCGTAGCGGAACAGCTCGTCGCCGAACTCGAGGCGCTGACCGCCGAACACCCGTTGCGGGAGCGGCTGGGCGCCCTGCGGGTGCGGGCGCTGCACGCCGCCGGCCGGCAGGCCGAAGCCCTCGCGGTGTACGAGGAGGTCCGGCACCGGCTCGCCGACGAACTGGGCGTCGACCCATCGCCGGCGCTGCGCGACGCCCACCTGGCAGTGCTCCGGGGTTCCACAACCCTCGCCGAGCCGGCCCGCCGCACCGGCAACCTGCGGGCCGCGCTCACCAGCTTCGTCGGTCGGCGCGAAGAGCTGAACCTCATCGGCAAGGCGCTGACCGACAGCCGGCTCGTCACGCTGGTCGGTCCGGGCGGCGCGGGCAAGACCCGGCTCGCGACTACCGCGGCCGCCTCCGCCGAGATGCCCGACGGCGTATGGCTGATCGAGCTGGCCCCGGTCAGCGACCCGGCCGACGTACCGCTGGCGGTCCTGCGCGCGCTCGGCCAACGCGAAGGCGGCCTGCTCGATACCCACGCACCGGCCGCCCAGCCACGCGACGCGCTGGCCGTGTTGCTGGACGCCCTGGCGCCGGCGGAGGCCTTACTGGTACTCGACAACTGCGAGCACCTCGTCGACGCCGCCGCGCGGTTGGCCGACGATCTGCTCAGCCGGTGCCCGCGGCTGCGGGTACTGGCCACGTCGCGCGAGCCGCTCGGCATCCTCGGCGAGGCGCTCTGCCCGGTCGCGCCGCTGCGACTTCCTCTCTCCGGCGCCAGCCTCGACGAGGCGCTCGAGTATCCGGCCGTCCAGCTCTTGCGGGACCGGGCCGCCGCGGTACGGCCCGGGTTCGCCCTCAGCGACGAGACCATCGGTACCGTCGTGGAAATCTGCCGTCGGCTCGACGGCCTGCCGCTGGCGATCGAGCTGGCCGCGGCCCGGCTGCGTGCGATGTCGCTCGAGCAGGTCGCGGATCGGCTGGACGACCGGTTCCGGTTGCTCACCGGCGGCAGCCGGACGGCGATGCCGCGGCACCGCACGCTGCGCGCGGTCGTGGCGTGGAGCTGGGACCTGCTCGGCGACGAGGAGCGGCTACTCGTGGACCGGCTCGCGGTCTTCCCGGGCGCGATCACCGAGGACAGCGCCCGCGGCGTGTGCGCCGGAAACGGCGTCCCCGCGGACGCGATCGGCGACCTGCTCGACGCGCTCGTGGACAAGTCGCTGCTCCAGGTCGTCGGCGACGCGGCGGGTCGCTACCGGATGCTGGAGACGATCCGCGAGTACGGGCTGGAGCGGTTGGCCGAAGCCGGGGAAGTGGGCCGGCTGCAGGTGCGGCACGCCGCGCACTTCCTGGCCTTCGCGGAGACGGCCGAGCCGCACCTGCGCCGCGCCGAGCAGCTGGACTGGATGGCCCTGCTCACCGCCGAACGGGACAACCTGCGCGCCGCCCTGCACTTCGCCTGCGACACGGGTGACGCCGACACCGCGATCCGGCTCGGGGCCGCGCTGAGTCTACTATGGACGATTCAAGGCGAGAGCGCCGACGCCGCGGCGTGGCTGGGCCGGGCGCTGGAGGTTCCGGGTGACGCACCACACGAGGCGCGGGCGATAGTGACGGCCGCGTACTACATCAACCAGGCGTTCGTCGGCGGCTACCAGATGCCTTCGAACGCGGCGGAGAGACTGGTCGAGATGGTCCGGGACATCGACCCCGCCACCACCCATCCGCTGCTCAGCCTGATCATCCCGGCCGTCGCCATGTTCACCGACGACACCGCCCGGGGCCACGCCTCCGCCGAACGCGGCATGACACACCCCGACCCGTGGGTACGGGCGACGCTGACGTCCTTCCGTGGCTTCATGGCGGAGAACGAAGGCGACGCCACCGGCATGCTCACCCACCTGACGGCCGCGGCCGACGCGTTCCGGCAGATCGGCGAGCGGTGGGGGCTGTCGACGGCGTTGACGTCACTGGCCGACGCGTACACCAAACGGGGTGAGTTCGAAGCCGCCGCCGAGGCGCTCGAGGAGTCGATCCGGCTAGTGAGCGAGCTCAATCCCGCGGACGACGCCGGGTACCAGCAGATCCGGCTCGCCGGCGTCCGGGCACACCTCGCCGACGTGGCCTCGGTCCGGGCGGAGCTGAACCGGTTCGTCACGGCTCGGCCCTCGGCCCGGCAGGCTCGGGACACCGCGTTCGCCCTCTTGCTGCTCGGCGAGCTGGCGCGCAACGACGGCGACCTGTCGGGCGCCGAGCGGTACTACACCGACGCCTGGTCCGCCCAGGAGCGCGCGCCACTGGTAGCGCCGCAGTTCCGGGCGCTGCTGCGGGCGTCCTTCGGACACGTGGCCGCCGGCCGGGGGGACTGGGACTCGGCCCGGACGGCGATCGCCGAGGCGATCGACCTCGCGCTCGACGGCATGGACATGCCGGTGGCGGCGACGGTCGCCCTGGCCACCGCGGCGCTGTACCGGGGCACCGGCGACCACCATCGCGCCGCTCGGGTGCTCGGCGCTACCGAGGCATTGCGCGGTGGCCCGGACCGGTCCAACTGGGACGCCGAGCGGTTGGCGAACCAGCTGCGCGAAGCCCTCGGCGAGGCGGAGTTCGTGGCCGCGTTCGCCGAGGGCCGTTCGCTGGACCAGGCCGGCGCCTTGGCCGCAGTCGACCCGCGGTCTGCACGGTCTCACGTGCGGCGGCGGTAGGCGCGCACCGCGAGCGGCACGAACACCGCGAGCAGGCCGAGGGACCACAGCACGGTACTGGTCACCGGCCCGGCCACCGGTCCGCCGATCAACAGCCCGCGGGACGTGGCCATGACGTCGGACACGGGGTTGATCCGCACCCACACCTGCAGCCAGCCCGGCAGGGTGTCGGTCGGCACCATCATGTTCGTACCGAACGTGAACGGGAACATGATCACGAAGGCGACGCCCTGGACCGCGCCGGGCTCCCGCATGACCACCCCGATGAGCACGAAGATCCAGCAGACCGCGAACGAGAACATCATCACGAGCAGGCACGCCAGCAGCGCCGCACCGGGGTTCGTCTGGATCCGGAAGCCGAGCAGGTACCCGAAGCCGAGCAGCACCACGATCGAGACCACGAACCGGATCACGTCCCCGAGCACCGAGCCGATCAGTGGCGCGGACCGGCCGATCGGCAGGCTGCGGAACCGGTCGAACACGCCCTTCTTGATGTCGGTATTGAGACCGACGCCGGTAGCCAGGGACGCGAACATCACGGTCTGCACCATGATCGCGGGGAGCAGGAACTGGAGGTACTCGTGCTGCGAGCCGGCTACCGCCCCGCCCAGCAGGTACACGAACACCACGACGAAGATGACCGGCTGCAGTGTCACGTCGAGCAGCTGCTCCGGCGTACGCATTGTCTTGATGAGGCTGCGCCGGGCCAGCGCCAGGCTGTGCCGGACGAGTCCGAACGGCCTGCGCGCCGGGTTGGCCGCGCGGCTAGTCGCGACGATGGGTTCCTTCGTGAGTGTCATGCCGCTGCCACCTCCTCGGTGTGCTCGCCGGTCAGGGTGAAGAAGACCTCGTCGAGGCTCGGTAGCCGCAGCGACAGCTCGACCACGCCGATCCCTTCCTCGGCGAGCCGCCGGACGACCGTGGTGAAGGCCGCGTCGCTGTCGACCGGTACCGTCAGCACCCCGCGGTGCGGCGACTCTGCCGGCTGGCCCGCCACCGCCTCGAGGATCGCGCCCGCGTCCGCGAGCCGATCGGGGTCGACCGGCCGGACGAGGATCGTCTGCCCGCCGACGATGTGCTTGAGCTGGGCCGGCGTCCCGTGGGCGATGACCCGCCCGTGGTCCATCACGGAGATCTCGTCGGCCAGCGCGTCCGCCTCGTCGAGGTACTGCGTCGTGAGCAGTACGGTGACGCCGTCCCGGATCAGCGAGCGGATGATGCCCCAGACGTCCTCGCGCTTGACCGGGTCCAGGCCGGTCGTGGGCTCATCGAGATAGATCACGTCCGGCCGGCCCACCAGGCTCGCCGCGAGATCCAGCCGGCGCCGCATGCCACCGGAGTACGTCCGCGCCGGGCGGCCCGCCGCCTCGGTCAGGTCGAACCGGTCGAGCAGCTCATCGGCCCGCTTTCGGGCATCACCCCGCCGCAGATCCAGCAACTGTCCAATGAGGACAAGGTTCTGCAGTCCGGTGAGGTCCTCGTCGACCGACGCGTACTGGCCGGTGAGGCCGATCACACGGCGGACCCGGGCCGCCTCGCGCACGACATCGTGCCCGCATACGGTCGCGCGGCCCGCGTCCGGCCGCAGCAGCGTCGCGAGGATCCGGACCGCGGTCGTCTTTCCGGCGCCGTTCGGCCCGAGCACCCCGAGGACCGTACCGGGCCGGGCGGCCAGGTCGACCCCGGCCAGCGCGACCGTCTTGCCGTACCGCTTGACCAGACCCTCGGCTTGGAAGGCGAAGTTCGTCACGGTGGCAAGCGTCGCGCGGTCCGCTGACAGACCGCGCACAAGCCGCTGTCAGACTGATCGCATGCGATTCATGTTGCTGCTGAAGGGCGAGCCGCCGGAGGATGCCCTGCCGAGCGCAGAGCTGATCGACGCGATGCTCGGGTACTACGAGCAGCTGGTGAAGGCCGGGGTCCTGCTCGCGGGCGAAGGCCTGCTGTCCAGCTCGACCGGCGCGCGGGTGGTGTACTCCGGAGGTAAGCGGACGGTCATCGACGGTCCGTTCACCGAGGCTAAGGAACTCGTCGCCGGCTACTACCTGATCCAGGTGAAGTCGCGGGAGGAGGCCATCGAGTGGGCCAAGCGCTGCCCGCTCGAGGCGGCCGTCGACCAGTTCGGCGACAGCGGCGTCAGCGAAGCCGTGATCGAGATCCGTCAGGTGGCCGAGATGGACGAGATCGGGGCGACCGACGAGCAGCAGGAAACCGAGGCGCGGCTGCGGGAGCAGACACCGGGGCTGTGATGGCTACCGACACCCACACCGCGATCGAGACGGTATGGCGGATGGAGTCCGCGCGCGTCATCGCCGGCGTCGCGGGGCTCGTCCGCGATGTCGGGATCGCGGAGGAACTCGCGCAGGACGCGTTGGTCGCCGCGCTCGAACAGTGGCCCGAGTCGGGCGTACCGCGCAACCCGGGCGCCTGGCTCATGACCACCGCGAAACGCCGCGCGATCGACCTGATCCGGCGCAACGAGCGGTACGAGCGCAAACTGGCCGAGCTGGGCCGCGACCTCCAACTCGACGCCGATGACGAGGGAGTCCTCGTCGACCACATCGAGGACGACCTGCTGCGCCTGGTGTTCGTCTCCTGCCATCCGGTGCTGTCGACCGAGGCCCGGGTAGCGCTGACTCTCCGCCTGCTCGGCGGGTTGACCACCGACGAGATCGCCCGGGCGTTCCTGGTATCGGAGTCGACCGTCGCGCAACGCATCGTCCGGGCCAAGCGGACGCTCGCCGACGCGAACGTGCCGTTCGAGGTACCGGAGGAGGCCCAGCGCGCCGAGCGGCTGGCGTCGGTACTCGAAGTGATCTACCTCATCTTCAACGAGGGGTATTCGGCGACCGCGGGCGATGACTGGGTCCGGCCGGGGCTGTGCGACGAGGCCCTGCGGCTCGGCCGCATCCTCGCCGAGCTGATGCCCAAGGAGCCCGAGGTACACGGGCTCGTCGCGTTGATGGAGATCCAGGCGTCGCGGCTGCGGGCGCGGATCGGGCCGACGGGTGAGCCGGTACTGCTGCTCGACCAGGACCGCCGACGCTGGGATCAACTGCTCATCCGGCGCGGTCTGGCGGCGCTCGACCGGGCTCAGGCCCTCGGCGGGTCGGCCGGACCGTACGCGTTGCAGGCCGCCATCGCCGCCTGTCACGCGCGAGCGCGTACCGCGGAGGAGACGGACTGGACGCTGATCGCCGCGCTCTACGAGGCGCTGGCCCGGCTCGCGCCCTCGCCCGTCGTCGAGCTGAACCGGGCCGTGGCGCTCGGGATGGCGTACGGCCCGGCCGCCGGCCTGGATCTCGTCGACGCGCTCGACGAGGAGCAGTCGCTGGCCGGCTACCACCTGCTGCCCAGCGTCCGCGGTGATCTCCTGGTCAAGCTCGGCCGGCTCGCCGAGGCGCGTACCGAGTTCGAACGCGCGGCCTCGCTGACCCGCAATGCCCGCGAGCGGAAGCTGCTCCTCGACCGCGCCGCGGCCTGCGGCCCATAATGCGTTCCTGCCCGCACGCGCGGGTGCGGAAGGAGAAGTTGATGGCCGCGACCCAGCCAGCGCTGCTGGTGACCGGGCTGCCACGCAGCGGAACGAGCTGGGTCGGCAAGATGCTGGAGGCCAGCGGGCAGGTCGTGTACGTCAACGAGCCGCTGAACCCCCGGCACCCGCCCGGACGGTCGCCGGGCGTGCTGGACGCCGACGTCACGCACCGGTTCCAGTACATCTGCGCCGACAACGAGGGCGACTGGCTACCGGCCTTCCGCCGGACGCTGGGGCTGCGCTACGGCGTCGGGCGCGAGCTGCGCCGCAACCACGGGCCGTACGACCTCGCGCGGATGGCCAAGTACGCGACGAGCTTCACGACCGGGCGTATGCGCGGTCGGCGGGCGATGCTCGACGATCCGTATGCGCTGCTGGCCGTGCCGTGGCTCGCCGAGCGCTTCGGGATCCGGGCGGTCGTGCTCGTTCGGGACCCGGTGTCGCTGGTGGGCAGCTACCGCAAGTTGAACTGGCACATCCACCTCGACGAGCTGCTCGGTCAGCCACTGCTCACGCGGGACCTGCTCGACGCCAGCGTGGTCGAGGAACTGCGCGAGGCCGCCGCCGGTAAGGACGAGATACACCAGACCGCCCTGCTGTGGCGCGTCATGTACGACGTGGTGGACCGGGTGCACCGGCACGTACCGGGGGTGACGATCCGGCGGTACGAGGACCTGGCCCAGCGGCCGGAGGAGGAGTTCGCTGCTCTGTACGACCACTGTGGACTCGACTTCGACGCGCGCGCCCGTGCGAAGGTCGTCGAGGCGACGACCGGTACCGGTTCCGACCGTGGCGCGGTTCGCTGGACCGTCCGCTTTGGACTGTCCAAGACCGCGTTCCGCCCGATGGACTCCAAGCAGGCGGTGGACGCGGCCCAACGCCGACTGTCCACTGAGGACGCCGAACGGGTACGGAAGATAACTAACCAGTAGCCAGCCAGGCGGCGGTATCCACCGGCAGCGTGCCCTGCGCCAGCGAAGCGCTGGACAGGATGACGCGATCGGGCAGGTCGATCGGGCGGTCGGACAGGTTGACTACGCAGGCGAAGCCTGGGCCGCGACGGAAGGCCAGTACGCCGTCCGGCGCCGGTACCCAGGCGAAGTCGCCGTCGCCCAGGGCCGGCTGGCTCCGGCGGTACGCCAACGCCCGCCGGTACAGCTCCAGCATCGAGTCCGGGTCACCGGTCTGCGCCTCGACGGTCCGGTCGCGCCAGGCCCGCGGCTGCGGCAGCCACGGCTCGCCGGCGGCGCCGGGCGGGCTGAAACCGAACGGCGGCTCCTGACCCGACCACGGGATCGGCACCCGGCAGCCGTCCCGACCGAGGTTCTCGCCGTGGGTGCGGAAGAACATCGGGTCGCGGCGGACCGCGTTCGGGATGTCCTCGACCTCCTCGAGCCCGAGTTCCTCCCCCTGGTACAGGTAGACCGAGCCGGGCAGCGCGAGGCTGAGCAGGACGGCGGCCCGGGCCCGGCGCAGGCCGAGCGCGGGATCGGTGGGCGCGCCCAGTTGGCGGTACGCCAGATTGAACGACGTGTCGGCCCGGCCGTACCGGGTGACGTGCCGCGGAACGTCGTGATTGGACAGTACCCAGGTGGCCGGCGCGTTCACCGGAGCATGGACGGCCAGCGTCTCGTCGACGACCCGGCGCAGCGCCGCCGCGTCCCACGGGCAGCCGAGGAAGGCGAAGTTGAACGCGGTGTGGATTTCATCGGGACGCAGGTACGCCGCGAACCGCACCGGATCCGGCAACCACACCTCGCCGATGAGGGCTCTCGGTTCCGGGTAGCTGTCGGCGATCGCCCGCCACGACCGGTACACCTCATGCACCTCGTCGCGATCGGTGTACGGGTGCGGGAACGGCGGGTGGTCATGGTCGAAGTCGGCCAGCTCGGGATCCTTCATCAGCAGCGCGGCCGAGTCGATGCGTACGCCGTCGGCGCCGCGGTCGAACCAGAACCGCAGCACGTCCTCGAACTCCTCCCGCACCTTCGGGTGCTGCCAGTTGAGGTCCGGCTGCTCGGCCGCGAACAGGTGCAGGTACCACTCGCCGTCGGTCGCCCGCGTCCAGGCCGGACCGCCGAAGATGGACTGCCAGTCGTTGGGTGGCAGCTCGCCATCGGTACCGCGCCCGCGGCGGAACCAGAACAGGTCGCGCGCGGTCGAGCCCGGCCCGGTCGCCAGCGCCTCGCGGAACCACGGATGCGCGTCGGAGCAGTGGTTGGGTACCACGTCGACGATGATGCGGATGCCCAACGAATGCGCGTGCCGGATGAGGTTTTCCGCCTCGGCGAGCGTGCCGAACACCGGGTCGATCGCGCGGTAGTCGGACACGTCGTATCCGGCGTCGGCCTGCGGTGAGGCGTACCACGGGCTGAACCAGATCGCGTCGACCCCGAGCGCGGCCAGATACGGCAGGCGCGCGCGAACGCCGGCGAGGTCGCCGATGCCGTCGCCGTTGCCGTCGGCGAAGCTGCGGGGGTAGATCTGGTAGATGACGGCGGAACGCCACCATCCAGCTCCGAAGTCAGGCACGGCTATCCCTTCAGGCTGCCCGCGGTCAGACCGGACATGATGTTCTTCTGGAAGATCAGGAAAAAGATGACGGTCGGAATCGCCGCGATGACCGCCGCGGCGACGACCACGTTCATGGGGGTACCGCCGGCGAACGCGTAGATGCCGACGCTGACCGTCCGGGTCTCCGGTGACGGCATGACGAGCTTCGGCCAGAGGAAGTCCTTCCACACGGCGGTGACCGCGAAGATGGATACCACGCCGAGGATCGGGCGGGAGATCGGCAGGACGATCGACCACAGGGTACGTACCGGGCCGGCACCGTCCATTGTGGCCGCTGCCAGCAGGTCCTCGGGAATCGAGTCGAAGAACCTCTTCAGCAGGAAGATGTTGAACGCGTTCGCCACGGCGGGCAGCCAGATGGCGAAGGGCGAGTCGAGCAGGTTCAGATCTATTGCCGTCACGTACTGCGGAACGATGAGCACCATCGCCGGAATCATCAGCGTGGCCAGCATCAGACCGAGAATCACGTTGCCGAAAATCGGACGCAGCTTCGACAGCGCGTACGCCGCGGCGGTGTCGAGGACGAGCTGGAAGACGACCGCGCCGACCGCGTAGTAGAACGTGTTGAACAGCAGCTTCGCGAGGTTGAGCCGGTACCACGCGTCGCTGTAGTTCTGCGGCTGCGGATCGGCGGGGAAGAGCGTCGGCGGTGTCTGGGCGATCTCCTGACCGGACTTGAGCGCGCCGGTGACCATCCAGTACAGCGGCCCGATGAAGGCGAGGCTGAACACCCCCAGCACCAGCGCGAGGAGCGTCCAGTAGAGGAACCGGCCGCGCCCCCGGCGAAGCTGGGACTGGGAGATGAGCGTGCGGGTCATTCCGGCCTCGCGGTCAGCCGCAGGTAGACGGCGGAGAAGCCGGCCAGCACGACGAGCATGAGCACGCCGAGCGCCGCCGCGCCGTTGAGGTCGTTCTGGAAGAACCCGTGCTGGTAGATGAGATACACCACCGAGGTGGCCGAGTCCTGCGAACCGGCGCCGTTGGCGAGAATCAACGGCTCGATGAAGAGCTGCATCGTGGCGACGATCTGCAGCATCGCCATGAGCGAGAGGATCAGCTTCGTCTGCGGAATCGTCACGTGCAGGATCCGCCGCCAGACCCCGGCCCCGTCCAGCTCGGCTGCCTCGTACAGCTCGCCGGGGATGTTCTGCAGAGCCGCCAGGTAAATGAGCACCGCTCCACCCATGTTCATCCAGGTCGACGCGAGAACCATCGCCGGCACCGTCATCGCCGGCGACTGCATCCATTGCGACGTCGGCAGGTGCAGGGCCTTCAGGATCGCGTTGAACAACCCCGCGTCGCTCGGGTCGTACACGTAGAACTTGAACAGGAACAGCGTCGACGCCGGAGGCAGCATCACGGGCAGGTAGACCAGCGCCCGCAGGTAGCCCTTGGCGTGCCGCAGCTCGTTGAACAGGATCGCCACGAAGAACGGCACCGCGTACCCGACGACGAGCGCCAGCACCGTGAAGTACAGCGTGTTCTTCCAGGCGGTCCAGAAGCTCGGATCGTCGATGATCCGCTCGTAGTTGTCCCAGCCGACCCACGTGGTAACCCCCCGTCGGGTCCGTTGGAAGCTCATCACGATGCCGCGGACCATCGGGTACCAGGCGAAGAAGGCGAAGCATAGGACGGCGCCTATGAGGAACAGGTGGCCGGTGAGGTGGTTTCGCACCTTCCGGCCACCCACCCATCCATTGGTCACGCCGTGGCCAGGATCTGGTTCACCTTTTCCTCGGCCTTCCTCAGTTCGTCGTCCACGCTGGCATTGGGGTTGGTGAGGACGGCCGACATCGCACCGTCCAGTACCGCGTAGATCGCCTGCGCGTTGGGCGGCTCGGCCTTGATGGTTACCGGATTGTTCTCGAAGGCCGCGAAGTCCTCGACGTTGACGTTCGCGTTGGCCTTGCGCTGCTCGAGGTCGGTCTTGTGGGCGTCACTGCCCACAGTGAACAGTTGCGGCTGCGGCAGGCCGACCGGCTCGTTCTGCGGCTTGGACCGCACGTAGTCGAACTGGCCCTTGCCGGGCGTCAGCTTCTCGTACGCGAGCCACATCAGACCGGCCTTGACCTGCTCCGGCGACAACCCCTTCTTGAAGAAGTAGCCTTCGCCGCCGCCCAGCGTGCCCTTGGCCGTGCCGTCCTGGCCGGGCATCGGGCCCATCGCCCAGTCCTGGTACTTGCCCTGGAACTGGGTGACGATCGCGGTCGTCGCGTCCGGCGCACCGATGAACATGCCCACCTTGCCGGCGCCGGCGTTGGTCAGCAGGTCCGGCCAACCCAACAGCTGCCGGTCGCCCATGCTGTTGTCGGCATACCGCATGTCCTTGAGGTTCTGCAGAACCTGCTTGCCCATCGTGTTGTTGAAGTCCGCCTTCTTGCCGTCGGTGCTCACGATCTGGCCGCCCTGGGCGTACAGCTCGGCGGTGAAGTGCCAGCCGCCTGTGTTGCCCGCGCTGTACTCGCTGTA
>Ga0075420_100000854_pt1 | contig 25183 bp, 35 predicted proteins | sample SoiMetdeltSBSDD4_FD_75296 | JGI IMG/M metagenome (GOLD analysis project Ga0075420, IMG submission 75296) | Bulk soil microbial communities from a Populus tree surrounding site in Tennessee, USA - Soil MetaG P. deltoides SBSDD4 | ecosystem: Environmental > Terrestrial > Soil > Tree plantation...
TGGTGGAAGCGTCGTTATGGGATCTGGCGGTTCGATAATGGGGTGTTTACTGAACCGACAATGCTTCTGAGCGCTGACACCGATACCTGGCCGCTCGGAATGAATGATTCTATAACGGTAATCGAAGGCGATAAGGACATTTATGGCCGGTGCTACATAGGCTTTAGAGGTCACGGTTCTATGTACTGTGATATCGTGTAAAGGCCGCCTAGTTGACACTTTGCGCACCTTCGCTACACTGGAACATCGACTTGTCGCCGTAAGCGACTGATCCGATTGACGACCGTAAGTCGTCCCCGCCTGGTGGCCGTAAGCCCCGAAGGAGAAGTTCATGAGCGACGTGCACGGAACTGAAGAGGCGCCCGATGTCGAGCAACCCGATTCCACAACCCAAAACGATACCGGGACGGACGGAAACGAAGTCAGCACAGAGCTCGACGAGTCCAGCGATGCCGCCGGACAGCCTGACGGACAAGGCGCCGAAGACGTCGACGGACCCGGCGCGGACGGCGTAGACGCCGCCGACGAAGAGCCGGAGCCGAAGCCTACCCGCGGCGCGCAGCGGATCGCGGCGCTTGCGGAGCGGACCAAGGCCGCCGAAGAGCGGGCGGAGCGGGTCGAGCGGCAGCTGGCGGAGCTGACGCGGACCCGGAATGAGCAGCTGACGGAGCAGCAGGAGGCGGAGCGCCTCGCGCTGATGACGCCGGAAGAGCGGTCGGATTACAAGCTGGAGAAGGCCCGGCGCGAGTTCGACCAGAAACTGGGAATGGCGCATTTTCAGGCGCAGGATCAAGCGGATAAGGTTGCTTTCTCGGCCAAAGTGTCAAGCAACCCCGTGTTCGCGAAGTACGAGTTGGAAGTTGAGCGGAGACTGGCGGAGCTGCGACAGGGCAATCCTTCAAAGGGCATTCCTCCGCAGAACATTCCGCGGATCGAGATGCTCAAGTGGGTTATTGGCGATCGGGCGCTGGCGCAAGCCGGCGCGGGCGCCAAGGCGAAGGCTAAGGGGGCGGCACGGGTCGCTCAGCAGACGGTGGCTCCCGCGGGGGCCAAGAGTAACGCGGCTTCGCAGCGCGGCCGGCAGCAGGACTCGCCGGAGAAGCGTCTGGAAGGGGTTCCACTCTAGGGTGTCGGCCGTAAAAGCCGTGCCCGTACAAGGAGATGACGAGCATGGCCGTCAATCAGGCGTCCCAGTTTTCTGCCGATATTGAAGCATATATTGCGGACCAGACCCTCCCCCTGGCCCGTCGGCAGCTGGTGGTATACCAGTTTGGCGATCCTCTCGAGCTTCCCAAAGGCCGCGGCACCACTTATACCGCATCGCGGTATCAGCGTATCCCGCTACCCTTCGCACCCCTGAGCGAAGGCGTCCCGCCAGTCGGCGAGACGATGACGCTGGAGCAGGTGTCGGCCACTGCGCTGCAGTGGGGTGACAAGGTGACAATCACCGACGTCGCCGAGCTCACGATCAAGCATCCGCTCTTCAAGAAGGCCACGGAGCTTGTCGGCCTGCAGGTGGCGGAAACCTTGGAACGCAATACTTTCAACAACTTGCTTGGCGGAACGCAAGTCAATTACGTGAACTCGCGCGGTTCGCGCGGCGCGCTGATTGCTGGCGACGTCATGAACCCACACGAGGTTACACGGGCCTTCTCCCAGCTCGTGACGCTCGGCGCGCCTCGCTACATGGGCGACGAGATGACGGACACCAAGCTGGCGGCGTCCGCCGGCGGCGCCAAGGCGTCGTCCAACCCGCGCACCCAGCCGCACTACGTTGCGGTGCTCCACCCCTTCGTCTCCAGCGACTTGCAGGAGAACAACACGATCGCGACGGCTTGGAGCCGCTCCGATATCAACCGGCTCTACAACTCGGAAGTCGGGGAGTGGAACAGCATCCGGTTCTGCGCTTCGAACATGGTGCCGGCGTTCGTCGGCGTTACCGCGATCGAGGGCTCTGCGACCACCGCGGGCTCACTCGCAACCGGCACTTACTACATTCAGGTCACCGCTTCCGACACGCAGAATCAGTACGAGACGCGCATCTACGGCGTATCGTCCGGCATCTCGGTTACCGGCCCGAACGGTTCCGTTGACGTGATCCTGCCCAGCGTGTCCGGCTACACTTTCAACGTTTACCTCTCGACCGATACCACGCCGGCCAACCTCGGTCTTTCCACGGCAGGGCCGACGTCGGGGCCGATGCAGGGGCAGGCTACGCAGCTCACGGGTGGCCAGACCGTGACGATCACGGCGCTGGGTACGGCGCAGGTGCCGCCGGCGGCGCCGGCCAACGGCGTTACCGTCTACCCCACGTTCGTCTTCGGTCGTGGCGCTTACGGGCAGGTCATGCTGGACAACGTGAAGTTCACGTACCTGAAGGAAGCCGACAAGTCCGATCCGCTCAATCAGCTCCGCGTGGTCGGGTGGAAGTGCTACTACGGCACGCTGATCGAGAACCAGACGTTCTTCATGCGGATCGAATCGACGTCGGCCTTCAACTCGACCTTCGGGTGATCCATGGCTCTGAAAGCGTTCGGCACCAATGCCACGACCACGCTGACATGCTTGCCGGCTTGGAACCCTGAAACGGCGATCGCGGACATTGCCGCGATCGCGGCGCACATCCTCGACGACATCAACCCGGCACACCCCATTGTGCCGGGCGCCTTCGCACAGGGGCGCCTCGTCATTCCGAACCGGTTGTTCTTGCTTCTGAAGCCCGGCGACACCGTGGCTTATGACTCAACGGGATGGCCCATTCTCGTGAACGCTGCTTCACGCGCTGCCAACTGGACGACGGCGGCCTAACCAGGAGATCGCTATGGCACCGCGCGGACGCCCCCCGGGTCGCCCCCGAACCAAGATTGACACATCGATGCTCTCGCCTGAGCGCGTTGAGGCATTGAAGAAGAAAGCCGCGGAGGCCGTCGCGAAGGAGACGGTTGAGCAGGCGGAAGCGCAACTGCTCGAGCAGTTCGTTCGCGAAGCTCGGCAGATGACGGGGATCGACGAGCAGATCCGCACGATCACGCTCGACCTTGCACCGCATTCGGATCGCCTCGTGATCGACAACGTGGTGTATATGCACGGCTCCACCTACGAAGTCGGCGAGAGCACGTACCGCTCCATGATGGAGATGATGCAACGAGGCTGGGAGCATCAGTCCGAGATCGACGGAAAGCCTAGGAACTACCACCGCAAAGCGCGTAATTTGCGCATCTAAACAGGAGACTTCATGTCTGAAAGTGCGCCGGGAACAGTGCCTGCACTCGGAATTTCGTTGAACTACGCTCTGGGGGATGGACGGTCACTCGTGCTTCAAACCCATATCCCGTCCGATCAGATCGGCAAGCCGCTCGACGATACGCTCGACGGTTTGCTCAAAGCAGTGGAGCGCCAGGCGGCGAAGTTTGAGATCGAGGCCTTGAAGAAGAATCTGGAAGCGAGCGAGCGCCAGCTTCTTCAGACGACTGAGGATTTGAATACGCACGAGTCCAGTGTGCAAGCGGGATGGGAAGCTTCAAACCGCAAAGGGACGTACAAGGCTACACCGCAGCAAGACGCTGCGACCAGGAACTTCAAGACGACCCAGAAGCGGCTGATTGACGAGATCGCAAAGATCAACGAGCTGATCAAGGAACGCGAAGCGAAGATCGCAGCATGACATGGCTCTTACCGCGGCGCAGATCGTTACACTTGCTTGCCAGATCGCGAAGTGCCCTGCCTACACTTCGCAAGCTGGGCAGTGGCTGAACGCGATCCTGTCCGATCTCTGCCAGGATTACGACTTCGATATCATTCGCCTCACGCATAACTTCAACTTCGACACCGCTGCCAGCGGCAACGGCTATGCCGTCGGCAGCGGGCCGAACCTGATGCCGTCGGGCTTCCTGCGTGCACACAGGAACGGCAGCTTCTACATGATCTCGAAGGTGCCTTACACGCTCGTCGGCGTGAAGCAAGAAGAGTTCGACCGCTTCGTGCAGCAGGCCGGGCTCAACGCGTTTCCTTCCATGTTTTACGTCGACGTCTCGACGAACCCGGCGGGGCTGTACGTGTGGCCGCCGCCTTCGGGCGCGTTTGCTGCGACGGTGCGCTACCAGCCGCAGCAGGCCGACATCACGACGCCGGAGAGCAGCAGCACCGTCCCCTGGTTCCCGAACCAGAACTATCTCATTACGCGCCTCGCTGGCGAGATGATGAAGATCACCAACGACGATCGTTGGCAGTCGTTTCTGTCTGCGCAGGATGGCAGCGGCGGCGCCGGTGAGATCCTGAACAAGTACCTCAAGATGAAGGACGACCCTGAAACGGCGGTGAAGACGGTTGATCTCGATCGACGCCGCTTCGGCTCTGGCACGGATCGCCTCAAGAACACGAAGCAGATCGGCTGGTGAGCGATGGGCCTCCGCCGATCCTTCCCTGTCAAGTTTTCCCCCGTAGGCGTGTGTGACACACTCGACAGCACGGACACGCGTGCCGGCGCAATGGCGCAGCTCGCGAACCTCATTCCCGATCCCACGTCGCCGAACCTGTTTCAGTGCCGTCCTGCGGCGATCCAGGAAACGGACTTCACGGGGTTCACCACCCCCGGCTTCGTGTCCTGCCTCCTGATCGTGGGCGACATCGCTTATGGCATGGTCGCGAGCGGCCGCAACGTGGGGCGCGACGAGCCCTTCAGCTACAACCTGCTGACCGGCGCCTTCGTCACGGTGGGCGGTACGATCAACGCAACTACCACGCCGACGAGTCCTTCCTCGAGCGGCGCCTGGACGCCGCCGACGATGGCGCTCGTGGGTGTCGAGATCCTGGTCACGCACCCCGGCTATAACGGCGGCGGTGGCGTGTTCTTCGGCTATTTCAACATCAGCGATCCGGCAGCTCCGACGTGGAACGGAGGCAACATCGGCGCGGGCATCGTATTCACGACGCCGCCGACGGCCGTCGCCAACTTCAACGGTCGCGCCTATTGGGCGGTGAACCCGCCGACGGGTCAGCCGAGCCTGATCTATTCCGACATTCTCACGGGCCGTGTCGTCACCAACGCGACGCAGGTGCTGACCTTCGACGACAATCTTCCCCTGACCGCACTCGGCAATCTCGGCGTCGGCGCGGTGCTGACCGGCGGCATCACGCAGTCCCTGATCGTGTTCAAGGGCACGTCGGGCATGGTGCAGGTGACGGGCGACGCCGCGAGCAGTACTCTCGCGAAGAACAATCTCAGCGTTCCGACCGGCACGCTAGCGCCGAACTCCGTGACTCCGACGCCGAAGGGCTTGGCGTTTGCCTCGCCCGAAGGCATGCGGATCATCGATTTTCAGACCAACGTCTCGGACCCGATCGGCCTCGCTGGGTCCGGCATCACGGTGCCCTTCACCTATTCCTCCGTGCCTTCGCGCATGGTGGCGACGTGCGGCGGCAGTGTCCTGCGGGTGTCGACGACTAACACCCATGCCGTGGGTTCACCGAATGAGGAGTATTGGTTCGATCTCGCGCGCAACCTCTGGACCGGTCCACACTCGTTCGCGGCGTCGCTGATCGAGCCCTACAACAACAGCTTCATCATGACGCCTTTGGGCGTGAACGCGAAGCTGTTCGTGAGCGACACGGTGCAGTCGTCGACCAGCACTTACACAGAAAACGGCACGCCGCTCACGTTCAGCTACAAGACATCCATGCTGCCGGACACGGACCAGATGGCGGAGAACGCCATGCTGGAGACGACGCTTTACATGGCACTTGTGGCCGGAGCTGGCGCCGTAGCGTGCTCGGCGCTGGACGAGAACGACACCGTGTTCAATTCTGTGAACGTCGCGTTGACGGGCACGGCGTCGATCTGGGGGGCGTTTCTCTGGGGAGCTCCGTCGGTGTGGGGCGGCGTCGCTGGCGCACTCGCGCCGCGGCAGCTGCAATGGGAAATACCAATCGTGTTCAAGCGCATGTGCATCCTCGCGGTTGGTAACTCCGTTTCCAACTTCAAAATAGGCCGTCTGCACATGCGCTACGAGCAGCTCGGCTATCTCTTGCAGGTGCCATAATGGGTCTTGTTGTCACGCTTCCCTTCACGCTGACGAACGGCACCACGGCTGACGCTTCGCAGGTGATGGCGAACTACAACGCTCTGGTCACGGCATTCACGCTTGCTGCCGCCGCCGGAGTTAACGCAGACATCACGGCGCTCACCGCGCTGACAACGCCGATACCGCCGGCGAGCGGCGGGTCGACCGTCTACGTCGGCGGCACGTCGACGGGCTCCGCCAATGCGCAGGTCGTGGCTTCGCCGGTTCCGATCAGCTTCTCTCTCAGTGCGGGAAAACGCATCGTCTTCATCGCTGGGTTCACCAATACGGGAGCGACGACGCTCAACGTTAACGCGCAGGGCGCTACTGCCGTATTTCGCATGTCGCCTTCCGGGCCGCAGGCGCTCACCGGTGGCGAGATCATCGCGGGCAATATCGTCGAAGCGATCTACGACGGCACGCAGTTCGAACTTATTTCGGTCCACAATCAGTTCGGAGGCTTCGGACCGCTGACGTCGTTGGCGTCGGCAACGTCAGCCGATCTCGGCACGATTCCCAGCCACAATGTCAACATCACGGGCACGACGACGATCACGGGGTTCGGCTCAACCGCGAGCACGACGTTCCCGGTTTATAAGGTCAGGTTTGCGGGAGTCCTAACACTCACGAACGGCGCAGCGTTGCTGCTGCCGGGTAATGCCAACATAACGACAGCTGCGAACGACACGCTGACTGCGCTTTATCTCGGTAGCGGCAACTGGATCGTTACGGAGTACCAGCGTATCAGCGGCTTGCCGATCGTCGCGTTCACCAACTCCACGCGCCAAGTCTTGCTCTCGGGCACGGCCGCGACGTACACGACGCCGGCGGGTTGCCGGCAACTGAGGGTGCGTTTGGTCGGCGGCGGCGGAGGGGGCGGCGCACTTGCAACAAACGCAGGCACGATAGGCGGGGATACGACATTCAACCAGGCGGTCGCGCCCGTGACCGGAACGGGGGGCTCCGGCGGCGCCACTGCTGCGACGCAAACGGGTGGCGCCGGCGGGACTGGCGGTGCTGCGGGTGCGGGCAGTTCGTTCCGTATTCCCGGCAGCGACGGCGGTTCCGGAGGGCAGAGCGGTGCAGCGTCCGTCAGCGGTATCGGTGGCCACGGCGGCGTGAGTGCTTTTGGCGGTGCTGGGCGCGCCGGGACTTCCGGCGCAGCGGGGCAGAACGCCAAGACCAATTCCGGGAGCGGCGGGGGCGGCGCTTCGGGCGGCTCGGCAACTTCGGGCGCTGGCGGCGGCGGTGCAGGCGAGTACGTGGAGGCAATCTACACTTCGCCGGCTGCGACGTATCAATACACGGTGGGGGCCGGCGGCGCGGGCGGCGCGGCTGGCACTCTGGCCGGCGGCAACGGTGCGGCCGGAATCATCATCGTGGACGAGTACTATTGATGCTCAGGAACTTAGGTGGTAGCTTTCAACTGAACACACAGGAGACATGGCCATGTTGAAGCGGGGCTTGGCGGCTTTGGCCGCGATTATTTGCGCCGGCGCCATCACTTATGCCGCCAACATCCCTCTTCTGACCGGTCCGGTCGACCCCGGTAATCTCAGGGGCACGCTCAACGCCTTGATCCAAAGCATCAACGCCAACGTCGGCGGCTTGCTCAACGCGCAGACCGGTTCGACCGGCACGCCGGCAAACACCACCGAGACGACTCTGCAGCAGTACACGATGCCGGCCAACACGCTGACGACAGCGGGCCAGAGCATCCGGGTCACGTGCTGGGGCACCACGGCGTCGAACGGTAACAACAAAACCATGAAGCTCTATTTCGGAGCTTCGGTGATCTCGACCGGCGTCCTGACCCTGAACAACAAGTCCTGGCGCCTCGTGGTGACGGTCATGCGGACCGGCGCGGCGACCCAGGCGGTCCTGGGCTCGGGTGTCGGCGATGCCACCAACGTCGCGACTTACACCAATGCGGGGACCGATAACCTCGCCGCCGGCGTTTTGATCAAGTGCACGGGGGAAAACGGCACCGCCAGCGCCAACGACATCGTGGCGACCGGCATGATCACGGAGCTAATCAAATGAGTGGAAAGACCTTCTCGATCGCAGAGCAGGATTTGGTAATTCCTGACACCAAGCTGCGTCTTCGCTTCCGAGCCGATCCCGTGGATTATTCCAACTCGATCCTGCGGATCTACGGTGAAGATGGGCGTTACCTCGAAGCCATCTTCAACCGTAATGGCCTGCTCGTCGGCGAGCCACATATGGTTGATCCCGCGGCGATCGCTGCGGAAAAGGCCAAGGCTGAAGCCGACGCGGCTGATGCGGCGAAGGTCAAAGAGGAGGCCAAAAATGGCTGAAAAAGGCGGAAAGTCCATGCTGGAGGGGCTCGTCAACCGCAGCCCCAAGGACGGGGACGCTTCGATGACCCCGAAGGGCGGGAGCGTGAACAGTGAACCGACACGTTCCTCGACCGCGCCAAGCCCCAAGACCCTCGGGCCGCGCTGCGCCTGAGTTTCAATGGGAGCGATTCCCCAACATAGCGGCGGAGCTCCCGCCGCTATTCAAGCGCCACTGGCAGGAAGTTGCGACCAACCAGGACGCGGTGCCGCTGGAAATTGACTGGCAGCGCTATTACGAGATGGATCTCGCGCGCGTGCTTCATGTCTTGACGGTGCGCGTGAGCGGCTTGCTCGTTGGCTATCTCTTCGTTTTCATCCATCCGCACCAGTACTACGCTTCTACCCTCCACGCGCAGACCGATCTTTACTGGCTCGACCCCGTGTTCCGGCGCGGGTCGATCGGCATTCGGATGTTTCGCGAGCTCGAAACCTATTTGCGAGCTCATGGCGTCAAGGTCATCATGACCAACGTGAAATTGCATTTCCAGAAGGAACGCGGTACGCTTGGCAAGCTGTTTGAACGGCTCGGCTATGTGCCTGAAGACGTTCTCTATTCGAAGGTGCTGTAATGGGCGCTTTTCTCGCCGCGGTCCCCGCAGCCATCTCAGCCGGCAGCGCGCTCTACAACATGTTCCAGGGCAGCCCCGGGCAGAACGTGAAGGCGCCCGCGATGTGGCAGGCGCCTCGAATGAACGAGGCCGCTACCAGTGCCCTGGATGCGATTCCGCAGCAGAGTCAGTACAACACCTACGGTCAGACGCTGCCGCTGGCGGGGGCGACCACCGCCGGGCTCTACAACAACCCCTACGCCCAGTTCATGCAGGGCGGTGCGGCCGGCGCGGCCGGGCTCGGCATGACGGGGGCGCTGAATGCGTTCGAGCAGGGCTCTTCGCTGTACCCCTACGCCCAGGCGGTCATGCAGACGGGCTTCGACCCACAGCAGGCGCTGTATGAGCGTACGGCCCAGCAAGTAGCGCAGCAGGCGCGCGCCGGGCAGGCGGCGCGGGGCGTCCTGACGACGCCCTACGGTGCCGGGCTCGAGAATAAGGCCATGTCTGATTTCAATATCGACTGGCAGAACAGCCAGCTGCAGCGCCAGATCGCTGCCGGCGGCGCCGGTCAGAACCTGATCAACGCCGGTGCCAATATCACGGCCGCAGCCCCGGGCAATTTCATGCAGGGTGCCACTTACCCCTACGCGACCTTCAACACGATCGGCCAGGGGCAGCTGGGCGCGCTCAACCAGTATGGCCAATTCGGTCAGAGCGCGGCGCAGATCCCGCAACAGCAGATCGCGAACTATCTCCAGTACATCGGTGCGGGGAACCAGGCCAACCAGGTGGCGAACCAGAATTACCAGACGCAGCTGAATCAGGCCAACCTCGGGTTCAACCAGCAGCAGACCATGGGCAGCCAGTTCGGTCAGGGTATTTTTGGATTGCAGCAAGCCTTTAACAAGTACCCCGGCGTGAGCGGCGGCATGGCTCCTTACACGCCTTACGGTCCGGGGTTCTAAATGATCGGGCTCGGCGCGACTTACCCCGGCTATCTCGACGCGATGAAGGCGGAGGGCGCTGGGCGTCAGGCGCAGACCGCAGCCGATGCCGGCGAGATCGATTTCCAGGGGCGCGAGGCGCTCGGCCGTGCGCTGTTCATGGCCGGGGTGCCCGGCGCGCAACCCATGCCAGGGACGCCGGCAGGAGGGCCTATGCCGCCCCCGCCGGGAGCGCCCTCCATGCCCTCGGCTCCTGCATCTCCAACGCTGCCCGGCGCCGATGTAGGGGGCGGGATGCCGGGGCAGGCGAGCGTACCACAGCCTCCCAGCTCAGGTGCGCCACCTGTCCCGGTAGCGGGGCCGCAGCTCGACCTCCAGACCGTGATCGCCCGCATCCAGCAGGCCAACCCCGGGATCAAGCCGGCGGTGCTCATGAGCGCGTTGGAGCGGGCGCAGCCGATCCTGAGTCAGCAGGCGAAGCAGGAGCTCGCGATGCTGCGCATGGAGTTCCAGCAGCAGAGCCTAGAGCAGCGGCGGGTTATTGCCGAGCAAGGGCTTGAAATCAGGCGTGCCGCCGAAGATAGACGCACTCAGCAGGGCGATCGTAGGTTGGAATTGGCGGAAAAAGTCGCTGATATTAATGCGGAACTTCGCCGACTGGCTGAAGAACGACGAACTGCACAAGGTGATCGTCGTTTGGCATTGGATGAAGAAATTCGTCGAAAGAATGTAGAATTGCGTGAAGCAGAAAATGCGAGGCGTACTCAGCAGGGCAATCGTCGGCTCGACCAGGCTGACGATCGGCTGGTTATCATGCGAGCCAACCAGCAGCGCTTGCGTGAAAACGCAGCCATCCGCAACGATGCTGCGCTGCAACGTCTCAAGTTGCAGCGCGAAGACATGGAGCGCAAAGCGCGGCAGGGCGATACTCGCATCTCCATCGCTCAATGGCGCGCAGTGCTGGATGCCGAGCACAAACGGACGGTGGAGATCATCCAGACCCACACGGCCGGGGGCATCGGCGTGCCTCAATCGGAGAAGCCAGATCTGATCGCTGCCGCCAACCAGATGCGCGACGACGCGATCGCGCGCATGCAGGCGATGATGCGCAGCGGCGGTAGCGCGCCGCCCGTGGCGCCTCCGGCTGAAGCTCCGTCGGCAGCGCCTGCGGTTGTTCCCCCCGCGGCAGCTCCCGCCGCACCGCCTGCCGCGCCCACCGCGGCGCCGACGCGTGCCACTTCGGCCGCAACCGCCCAGCCGGGGCAGGAGTGGGGCGGCTACGTTTATATCGGCCCTGCCGACGGTGACCGGACCAAGCAGGAGAATTGGCGTCCGGCGCAGGTGCAATAATGGCTGCCCCCTGGGAAGAAGCAGCACAGGCGGCCTCGGCGCCGGATGTGCCACCGTGGGAAGCTGCCCGCCCCACGATGCTCGAGCGCGCCGCTGAGCCCATCACATCGTTGCCGTCGACTTACAAGCGCCGCGTCGGCGAGGCGACCACGCAAATGTCGACCGGTGCCGGTCAGTTCATGTCGGGTGTGCGCTCGGCGGTAACCCCTTCGACGGGCACGGAGACGCCTGCGGAGCGCGGCGCTGGTCCCGTGAACGTGATCAAGGGTTTGCTCAACATGGTTATGGGCGGCATCGGCTACACCACGGCGCCGATCTCAGCGCCGGTGGAGACGGTCGTAGCGAAGCCCGTAGAGAACGTGACCGGCATTCCGAAGGAGTACACGCAGTTCGCGACGGAGCTCGCGATCCCCGGCGTTGGTTTCACACGGCTGAAAGGCCCGAAGGTTCCGGAAAAAGTGACGCCGCCGCGAGAAGCGGAAATGCCGCCGGCTGCCGAGCCCGTGCCTAGTTCAGAAGTTGTTCGCTTTTACCATGGGGGATTTGAGCCAGGCGCTGGGGGTGCGCGATGGGTGACCACTGATCCGGAGTACGCGAGGAATTTCCGCGCATCTGGTCGTCCTAATCAGGTGCATTACGTTGATATCCCTAAGGGTGATCCTGCGGAAATTGCGATGCGTTCATGGGATGATATTGATGTGCGTGGTGGCACCAATATGGTTGGACGCTACCACCATGCAGAAATTCCGGAAGAATGGGCTAAGCGGATGCGCCCGCTTGAAGAAACGCCCATCGCCGCTACTCCCGAAGCTCCGCCTCCTTGGCAGGAAGCGCGGGCGGTTGCGCCTGAGCGTGTTGATCTGGCTGCGGTTTCTTACAACGGCAAAGTTTACACAGGGAATATCCACTCGGATGCGATTGAAAAGCTTATTCAAGACACCGGTATGAATGAGGCGCGGTTTACAAAAATCTATAACGACATCATCCAAGGGTACGTGACTGATAAAGGGCGTTTTATTGACCGCGCAGAAGCGATGAACCGCACGGGCGCTAAAAACAGTCGGATGGGAGGTTCAACTTATTTGGTAGTAGAGAAACCCACGTTAGATGCGCCCACTACCCGAACCGAACCACCGCCTCAATCTCTCAGCGGAGCCGCTCCCGGCGCTCCACCGCCTGGCAACGCCCCGCTTCCGCCCGCGCCCGCAGCTGCGGAGCAGGCCGTGCTCGCGCGCATCGGCACGCAGCCGAAGGCACCCTGGTACAACGCGACTGACGCCTACACCGATCTCGTGGACAACCTGCATCCGATCCGGAAGCTCGTCGACGAGGCCGCGGCTGGCAAGCCGATCGATACCATCTTGAACCCCTACGAGCAGTTCCGCTTGGCGCGCGGCGTCGGCGGCAAGGCCGATCACTTCCTCCATCACGGCACTTTCGACCCCGTGACGTTCAAGAATGTGGGTCCGTCCTTCGCTGAGATCATCAAGCCGGTTGAGAAGGAGCTCGATAGCTTCAAGGCTTACCTCATGTCCAAGCGTGCTCTGGAGCTGGAGCCACGCGGGATCGAATCCGGTATTCCGCTCGACGCGGCGCGCGTGACCGTCGCCAATGGCGCCCGCTTCGAACCGCAGGCACAGGCGCTGCAGCGATACCAGTCCGAAATGCTGGACTATGTGAAGAAGCTCGGACTTCTGTCCGACGATGCGGTGGCGGCGATGCGAGCGGCGTCCGATGACTACCTCCCGTTCTACCGGGTGATGGACGATCCCCGCATGGGTGGCACCGGCGGCCGCGGCTTCACGACGCGCACCCCCACCAGCCGACTAGAAGGTTCGGAGCGGCTGATCGTCGATCCCCTCGAGAGCGTGATCCGGAACACGCATACCTTCATTACTTTGGCGGAACGCAACCGAGCACTCAATACGTTCGTCGACTTCGCCACCGCCAACCCCAACGTGGTGAAGCTGCAGAAGGTAGGCCAGGTGCGGCCGGTGACGGTGCATGCGGATGAAGTCGGGCGCGTGCTCGAGGATATGGGCGTTCCGACCCAGATGTATGGACCTGCGGAAAGCTTCGATATTTTCCGTCGCATGGACAAGCAGCTCGCACCTGACGAGATCGCAGTCTGGCACGAGGGCAAGCGCACGGTTTATCGCACCGACCCCGAAATCGCTTCGATCATCAAGGGTATGGATCAGGAGTCCTTGCGCACCTGGGAGAAGGTTCTGGGGGCGCCGGCGCGGCTGCTGCGTGCTGGCGTGGTTCTCTCACCGGAGTACATGCTGCGCAATATCACGCGCGACCAGATGAACGCTTTCATCCAGTCGAAGCACGGCTACAAACCGGTTTACGATCTGCTGAAGGGCCTCTGGCAAGTCGGCACTGGCGGCAAGGCTTATCAGAACTGGCTCAAGGGCGGCGGCTCGCAATCGGCGCTGGTCGCGATCGATCGCGATTACGTCGGCAGCGACGTCTGGCGCTACGGGCCAAACCCGACGGCGATGCAGAACGTCAAGAATTTCGTCAGGACACCCCTGGACTGGCTGCGTGCGGTTAGTGAGTCCCTGGACAACGCGACGCGCGTCGGTGAGTTCATGCGCGCGACCAAGGGAGCTGACGACCCCGCAGCGATCATGCAGGGCAGCATGGCCGCGCGCAACGTCACGCAGGACTTCCAGCGTATCGGAGCGAAGACCCGCGGGATGAACAGCATCACGGCGTTCATGAACGCGCAGATCCAGGGCATGGACCGGGAGCTGTCGACGCTACGGCGCAACCCTGCATCGGCGTTGCCGAAGATCGCAGCCATGATTACGCTGCCGTCGGTCTATCTCTGGGCTGCCAATCATGGTGATCCACGTTATGAGAACGCGCCGAACTGGGAGAAGGACCAGTTCTGGTTCATCCTGCCCAGTGATCCGAACAAGGAGGCGTTCAAGGTTCCGAAGCCGTTCACGTTCGGCATGGCGTTCGGCTCCTTGCCCGAGCGCATCCTGTCCGACTATTTCAACGGCAAGCCGGAAGCCTACAACGAGTTCCTGAAGAACATCACGGGCACTATGACGCCCAACGTGGTGCCGACGTTTGCGGTGCCCATGATCGAGCAGTTTGCCAATCGCAGCATCTTCCTCGATCGTCCGCTGGTGCCGGATCGGTTGAAGCGCGGCGTCGTGACGGAGCAGTACACGGCGCAGACGCCGGAAGTTGCGAAGCTGGTGGGACTGGGCGTGTCCAAGATCCCGGGTATGTCGGAAAGCGCGCTGGCCTCTCCGATCAACATAGAGAACTACGTCCGGCAATGGACGGGTACGCTCGGCCGTTACGGCATGGCTGCGGCAGACAAGTTCATCCCATCGGATAAGCCGCCGGCGCCGGCCGCTACGATCGCAGACATGCCGGTGATCCGCGCCTTCGTCTCGCGCTACCCCTCGGCATCGGCGCAGCCGATACAGGACTTCTACAAGGCGCATGGGGAGCTCGAGCGGCTCGCCACGAGTGCGCGCAACTTGCAGCGGGAGGGGCAGTCCGAGCGCGGCGAGCTGATGCGGGCGCAGATCTACGAGCGCACGAAGGGACCAGCGCGGCAGCTGTCGGCGCTGAATCGGGAAATTCGTACGATCCAGGCCAGTCGCACCATGAGCCCGGAAGACAAGCGGGAAAAAATCCGCAGCGCTTACCTCGAAATGATCAAGATTGCGGAGCAGGGCAACCGCATTATCAGGGATGCGAAGCTCCGCATCCGGCAACGTGGCTACCAGGGACCGGACTGATGCGTGATGACTTGCTCAACCTCGGGCGCTTCGCTCCCGTGCACACCCCCGCATTGAAGGACGTGGACAATGTTGTGCTGCCGCCGATCCGGCAGCCGGAAGCATCGGCGCCGAAGACGGTGGAGAGTGTGCTGGACGCAACGGGGAAGCTCGAGCGCATCACGGACAAGGCGCTGGATCTGCTCGAGCAGGTCATCGGCGAAGCGCCACAGTGGGACGATCCGAAGCTGCTCAATGCGCAGATCACGGCATCTCAGTCCATCATCAACACACAGACCAAGGTTGACGAGACGCGGCTTCGCCGACGGCAGACCGATATCCTGCCGAAGCTGCTCGAGATCATGAGCCGGGAAGAGAAGCGGTTACCGGGACGTGTGATCGAAGGCGAGCTAGCTTCGTGACTACTCATTAAGGTGTGCGCGGAACTCAATCGTTAGGTCGGCGTCGTTGCGCCGTATCGTCAGCTTGGGCTGACGCCGAGTGTGGCTCAGATAGCTATCCGGCACCTTGACGCTCCCGCCAGCTGCAATAACGACCTCAGCGAGCGCCCGCTCGGCCTGTTCAGCGCGCTTGCATAGCTGGGTGATGATCCCGGCGGCAATTGCAGAACTCTCGGCCATGTCGGCCCGATAGTTCTCCACCGACACAAAATCCCAATTCTCGCGCATGGTGCCCTCGGTTAATCAGGTAGGAACCGCCGCGTCTACAGCAACCAGAAAATCTGGGTGAAGCTCAACCGGCGTTATGCGACCATCAAAAACGACAACGGCAGTTCCGTCTCGCTTGTATCGTTCAAGCACTCCGGCACGGCCCTTCCAGCGCGGAAAAGTTTGCTCGCCCTCGGTACTCAGTTTCACTCTCGTCTCGACCATTAATGCCGTCATTCTTTTCCTCCCTCTGCCCTTATCTCACCGACAGCGCGGTGTGCTTCCTCAAACATGCGTTCCAGTTCTCGCCTCTGTTCCTCGGTTGCCTTCTTTGCTGATGGGCCGAGATAGTACGACAAATCCTCGTGGGGTGGTTTTGTCATCGTCAACCGCCCTATATTTTGCCGTACCAAAGGATCATTGCCCAGAGCAGTGCGATGACGCCTAGGGCGGCCCACAGCCAAGTCCCATAGACCGCGTAGCCGATGACAGACCCGATGCCGAGCGCAATGCTTGGGTAATATGACGGGCTCACGGGATTGAACGGATCGTTTGGCCAGATCATTGATGCGTGTCCTGATTTGATATTAACGTAGGATGTCACGGGGATCGAACCCCATCACAAGCACCGGATCGGTTTGAGGCAACAGCGCCTCGACTGTTTTTCGCGCACGGTAGGCGGCCAAGTGCCAGACGAGGGCAGACCGTTCCTCGGGTGTAAGATTCAATTCGGCGAACGCCTCATCGAACGTGCGCAGCGGCGGCTCAGGTACGGCTAGATCAGCGCGGCTTGGCATTTCGCGTACCTAGTTGTGATGACACTACCTGCGTTTTTCGTCGATCCGGGCAATAGCCCTGCGGAGTGCGACGATGAACTCCGGCCCGCTGTCCCCCGACTCTCCCGTGAATATGTCTGGTGGGTAGACCTCGGCCAGCATCTTGCGACCGATGAAAAGCAGAGTATCGAATGACCACGCCGCCGGGTCCTCTCGCACGATCTCAGACAGCCGCTCAATCTCGTTAGCGGCTTCCTTGGCGAGGCCAACCGAACACCACCGCTCGCTATCCATGCGAGGGCAGTTGTCATTGTCCAGGGCAGTGGCGCGCAGCCTTTCGATGATGCCGGTCATGCGATGGTTCCCTACTGAACAACCATGGCGGTTATCGGCGCCGTGAGTGCGGCCACAAACCCGATCTGAACGAGCGGCGTCCAAGGCCAGTACCAACCACGGTTTGAGCCGTAGTCGTCTATAAGCGCCATGGCCTCACGGCGGCCCGTTGCAACATCGAGCTTCGTACATTGATCTGCTGCCCATAGTGCCACGACTGCGCCGCCGATGAATTGAGCCAGTGCGATCCAAAGCATTAGGCGCCCTCGTTTCCCCACATCCGTAAGCGCTCAGCGCGTGTGTTGATCGGACCCTTAGGGATCAGTTTCTCAACGTTCACGGCAACGCCGCTCATAGCGGGATGCTGGCCGTTCACCGCAACCACGGTCGCCTGCCCGCTGGCGTAGTCCGTACCGGCGCCCAGCGTCGCGCGTCGGATCGTGCCGCCGATGCCCATCATCTGCAGCGTGTCGTAGAACGCCTGACGGTTGACACCCATTTTCACCAGCCACTTCCGCAGCTCGGACTCCAGTATGAGGATAGATCCGCTATCGAGCTCGTAGCGCACGACTAGCGTTCGCCTGGGCGCTAGCAGTGGGTGCATCGTGACTTTGGGCTTCCACTCCGTCGGCACCACCAGCATGTCGGAAACGTGGGCAGCGAGGAACTCGGCAAGGGTGTCCTGCGCGTTGCGCGTCCCCGTGACGGTGGCACGCGGCGCTCGCGCCTGGAATTGCTCGATGCACCAGTCCGTGAGGCGTTGCACGGAGAAGTCCATTATCCCCGCGTGGCGAACAACTGTTCCCGCGGCGATCACGGATGCCAGCGTGCGGATCCAGAAGCGATGTTCGGACTTGAGCTTGGTGCGGGTCCAGAGCTCGTCCGTCCACTTCGGCAGGGACTGCTTGATGAAGCCGAGAATATCGGGCTGGATCAGTGCTCGGAGGAAGGCGTCGCCCGCGAACCCGGAGTTGGCGGCGAGCTCTCGCTTGAGCTCGTCTCCCTTCTTCTCGACGGTCTTGGGGATCTCGCAGACGAACTCAAGTAGACGGAAGGCAGGTGCATCAGTTCCGTCCATTGACGATAGGACGTCCACGATAGAGTTGTTGGAGGCCAACACAAGGATGGTTTGCCACTCGGCTTTGCTGTGCCGGAGCGTGCCATCAACAGTTCCTCTCATTTTGTCGCGGCCGTTCGTGAACATGAGCACGAACTGGCGGATCAGCTCGGGGTCGCGGTTGTAGAGCTCGTCGTAGGTGCAGGGAAGGTTTCCAAGCACTCCGAGCGTAAGTCCTTTAGATACTTTTGTATCGTCATCGGTGAGCTGGATGCCTTTGAGTCGGCCCCAGACGGAAGCCACGGCCTCGAGTGCAGTAGTTTTGCCGCTTCCTGATTGATCTGAAACAAGAGAGACAATAGCGCCGCCCTCTCCTGCCGTGTGAAAGCGCATGAGTGGTGCTGCAAAAGATGCGAGCAGCGCAAAAGATTGTGGTTCGCAGCCTTTAGTAAATAGAGTGTTCGCGGCTCGTGACCATCGTCCAAGGCTGCCTCCTTTGTTCGGGCCGAGATACTGCGACCGCAGCTTGATTTCTTCGGAGCCGATGATTTGGCGCACGGCACCAGCGGTATAGAGATCGCGACCGAAGAGGAAGGACTGCTCGTCTTCCTTCCAGCCGAATTGATCGTACCGCGTGTTCAAGTCGTTCGCTTCGTGCCACATGTCGATCGCTTCGCGCACATATTTCCGAAACATATCCTGATCGTGGATGACCGCACCGCGGCCCGCAAGCTCGCTCAGCCCCGTGTTGGAGAAGAAGTTCTTCGCCGGTATCGTGATCTGCCGCTCCGGCGACCGGGGCAAGCGCAGCTTGAAGCAGATCGAGAAATTGTCACTGGTGATCTCACCGGTTTGAATGCTGTCGACGAAGAGCGGAACCGCGCTCAGCGTGGAGTAGTCGTCCGCGCCTTCGTTGTTTTCTTTCTTCCAGACGAGACCGCCGCCTTCCCAGTGGAACTCTTTGGGGAGCGGGGGGAGGCCGTCTGCGCGTTGGTCTTTTTTAGGCTGCTCAATCCAGCTCGGTACGTTTTCCACGAATCGTTTTGCATCTTCGCTGCGTACATCTTTTCCTCGACCGAGTTGAAGTGGGGTCGTGATTTTTCCCGCGTGCGGGCACCCTTCGCACCCTTTTGGGTTGATGCTTTGGAAGTGCGCGCAGGTCGTGGGGCCGAAGGCTTTTTGCCGCTCGAGCCGCGCCTGCGTTTCGACGTGGGTGTATCCGGGGTAGCCTGAAGACCATTCGTGAACAACGCGCTCGCCTCCTTCAGCGTAGCCGAGAACTCCGATAGCAGCGTACCAAGTCGGCTCCGGTATGTTTCCAGCACGTCCACGCATGTCGCCAATCTGGCGACAGCTGTCGGCGATAGCGTGGGGGTTGGCTGGGACGTCGGGGAATATGGTTGAGAGAAGTACTGCCCCGATAGAATCAGCGGGCAGTTTGGCCGGTGTTTTTCGTTCGTTGGCGACCCGCAGTACGGGCAGATTTTGAACATCCGCATCGTTTAGCCCTCCGAGCTCTTCGAGCGTGTACGGTCCGACGAGCGGGCCGCATCGAACAACTCGCGGCACGTCTTTGCGGTGGTGTGTTCCCGGAGTGCGTAGTATCGACGCGAGATCAGCAGTACGTTCGGGACCGGCTTCCAAACCGTGTCGTAGACACAAGTGTTTGAGGCCAGCGGCAAATGCTTTCCACCGAACGGGGTCCAGAATCTCGACCAGGGGCCAATAGCAATGAACACCGACACCCGATCCAACATAAACCGGCGGTGGAAGTCGTGTCGCGCGGCAGAACGCGGAAACAGCTTCTGCAGCTTCGCTAGCATCGGCATAGGGCTTCCCTTCTCCGGCGTCGACGTCGAGCCATAGCGCCCGGGCGCCGAGCGCGTTGATGGCCTTGCGATTCTCGCCTGTCTTAAAACTGGCACAGGCGTGGTATACGGTGTGCCCTAGCCCATCTTGAGTCAGGACGTAGGCGGCGAGTTCATCGGTCGACGTGAAGAACTTCTGGATCGGCCGCCGGTCCGTGATAACGACTGCGCACTTCAGTCCCTCTTCAGGCAGAACCCATCTTAGGAACTGGTGTGCGGATGTTGGCACGAAGCGCTCTGATGTATTTGACGCGGGCGGTTTGTGAAAGCGGAGGAGCGGGAAGCTTCTTGCCTTCTCTGATCACGCGCTCCAGCAGCGACAGTGCAGCATCTGCATCTTCTCCGTATTGGCCGTGCGGGGTGCGTCCATCGATGCGCCAGGTGCGAACGGTAGCGTAGGGCCGGTCGAACCAATGATGCAAGTCCGCAGTGGTCAACCGGCCCTTTTCAGCGCACCACTGTATGCGCTTTGTGAAATTGTTCATTCACGCTCACCCCGTCGGCAACTTGAACGCATCCGCAAGCGCTTTCTGCAGCGCAGCGTCGGGCTCCGTGCCTTGCGCGAGGCCGAACCCTTGCGGCTGTGCCGCCGGCGCCGGTGCGGGCTCCGGGTTCCGTTGTAGGAACGCGGGGATCGTGGGCTCCTGCTGCGCAGCTGGGGCAGCAGCGGGCTCCGTGGGTTGCGCCGCCGGCCGCCCGCGCCTGCGCTTCGGAGGTTCTCCACCGGCTGAGCCTCCGAACGTGGCTGTCGTTCCACTGCCGGCGCCACCGGAACCGTCTGTGGTCGTAACAAACGCAGGCTGCATTCCGGGCGGCGACGGCGGCGGCAAAGTAGTTACAGGTGCAACCGGTTGCGCAAGTCCTTGAACCTGCTGCTGAACCCGGCCCGGTGCGATCGGCACGTCGTTGCCGCCGACGACGGGAATCACCTGCTTCTCGTGGTCGAGACCGTCGACCAGCGCGCAAGTCTGCTGGTCGATCAAGGAGATAGGCGCGAAGTTGAGAACGCCCTGGGTCTGCGGATCGAAGGTCAACCGCGTCACGACGTCACTGGGATCCGCGCGGCGCTCGCCGATCATGTTGGCGGCGATGGTCTGGACGTACTTGCCCAGGTGCTTGAGCGTGGCCGGCGGGATGCGCAGGAGATAGACGAGGTTGTTCGGATCGGAAGGGACGACCACGGCCAGCTTCATGACGTCGTTGCACGCCTTCGTCGGTTTGCCCGTCATCTTGGAGACGTCGGAGCCCCAGGCGTTCTTCGGGCACACGGCGCAGGTCTGCGATTGCGGAGAAGCTGCACGAGAAGACGGCGCTAACCCGTTGTCGGACCAGCAGTCCGGCGGCGCCGAGTTCTCGGGATCGTAGCCGGTCGAGTAATAGATCTTCGACATGTGCCGGTTGGTGCCGACGATCACGACGTCGAGATGCAATTCGTTGACCGGCTTCTCGTTGCCGGCGCTGTCCACGAGGCGGAAGCGGTTCTGCCGGATCGAGATGTGAGCTGGCTGCCCCGTCGTGAGGAGCGGAGCGAGCGTCTCCGCTAGTGCGAGGCCGCGGCGGTTCGTGAGGTAGGCGGGAAGCTGAGCGTTCAAGAGGCTCTCCTGAAGTTGACTTTGTTGAGATAGGTAACATCCACACCTGGGGGCAATTGTCCAGCGTGCATTTCGAGGTATTCTTTCACAGCCTCCTTCGAGACCGCGTTCGTGAGGAAACCTTCGTGCCGGCCGTCGAAGACGAAATCGAGGAAGTCTTCGCGGCTCACGACCCGGGTCTGCATGATGGTGGAGCGATAGGCGGTGCCGATATCGTGGGCTGTGAGCTTGTCAACTTTAAGCGTGTTCATTTCCTGCGTGACAACGCCCTCGATCGCCTGCATCGCGGCGCGGTAAGGCTCAAGCGAGGCGTCGAACGCCTTCTGCTTCGCTTCGATGAAGTCACGGAGTTCGATGTAGCGTTGAATGCACTCAGCCGTTGTTGGCATCTGACTTCTCTATATTTTGGTAGATGTGAAATTCTCGGTCAGCTTTCTCCAGAACACGTTCGATCAGCAGATCAATATCCCACTCCGCATTATCTTCTTGTGGCTTGAGCCGTGATTTTATGATTTTCCATTCGCGGACGGACATAGTTAGCACTAACGTCACTTCAATCGCATCGGGGTTGGAGAATTTAAAATCACCTTTTACAGCCATCACAATTTCCCTCTCGCGAGTTGAAGAATCAGCCCCTGCATGGATTCGTTTGCTGCCAGCCTTCGAAAGATCTCCCTCTCAACTGGCGTTGCTGCAAGATGCACCACTGATGTTGACTTAGTTTGACCCGGACGATCGATCCGTTTGTTCGCTTGTAGATATAGCTCCGTCTTGTCCGTGGGCGCGTACCAGACAATGGATGATGCCGCGGTAAGCGTGAGCCCGTGAGCCATAGTCCCTGGGTCAGCGAGAAGCACACGTGGGGTGGCATCTTGCTGAAAGGCACGAAATATCTCGGAACGTTCCTTGTGCGGCACTTCGCCATTGACAACTCTCCGGGAGTATTCCTTCAGCTCCTTGAATAACAAGTGTATCACGCTTGTCAAGGGGGCGAAGACAATTATTTTCTCGTTGCACTGCTCCAGCACTTCGCGCAGCGCGGCGATGCGGGGTGCGCAATCGATATGGTTGACCACGCGCTCCGGACCGTACACGGCGCCGCAAGCAATCTGGATCAGCTTCATCCGCAGCACGGCTTCATTGACCGCAGTGATGGGTTTGCCATCCCGGACCGTTATCTGGAGATCGCGCTTGAGATCCTTGTAAGCTTTCGCCTGCTCCGGTGAGAGCTCGACGTCACGGGTCTGTGTCGTGCAGGGGGGGAGATCGACGCAATCGCTAATCGCGAAACGTATACTGGGCTGCATCAAGGCGTGTGCAGCTGCGTGCGCGCCAGTCCTCGGAACCCACTTGAATTGAGAAATACGTTGCATAACCCGTGCCTGGAAGCCAGTAAAAGACTCGCCTCCCGCATTGTTTACAAGTTTCGCTAATCCATAAGCGTCCGTAGGTCCGTTCGGTGTTGGCGTGCCCGTCATCATCCATAGGTAGTCTCGCTTGGCCAGGAGAGTTCGCGCAAGCTTGTGGCGACGAGTGCGGAAATCACGGTATGCAGAAGCTTCGTCAACGATGCACATCCTAATGTCTGTTCGCGCAGCCAACTCATTTCGAATGACGTTAACTCCATCGTAATTGATGATGTAGAAATCCGCAGGTTGAGCGAGAATCTCTCGCCGCTTAGCGGCTGAACCGTAAACAACACTGCAGTTCCGTCGCCCAAGAAAATTCTGGAAGATTGCATCGGACCAGACTCGTTGAAGCGTTGAGAGGGGGGCTACAATAAGTGCACGGACTCCAGGATTGAGAGACATGATAAAATCAGCAGCCCATAGGGCAGCCAATGTTTTCCCGGTTCCCATATCAGAAAGAACAAAAGCACGTGGATGAACAGCCAAGAAATTTGCAGTAGTGCGCTGAGCGTCAAACGGCTTATAGCGGCCAGGCCAATCATAGTTATCCTCCATCGGCGCCGGCACCTGGAAGCCCAGGAAGCGGAGCAGCTGTAGATTATACAAGCTCGTGGGGCAGGCGACGAAGCCGTTGTGCAGCTGCTTTGCGCCGGGGACGTGGTTGATCACGCGCTCCGGTGCGGGAGTGTTGTAGACGACGACGCCGCGTTGCTTGTCGTGCCAGAAGTTCATTTGACGACATAAATCTGATACCGGCTGCCGGGTCCGCCGTGTCCGCGGATGCGCAGGCTGATGCCGAGCCGTTCGAACCGCTTGTTGATGTAGCACACACGTACGCTGATGGACTCGGCCGCGGTGAGAGGACCGCCGTCTTCGCGGTCGAAATACATCTTCTCCACGAGCTCTTTGCTCGTAAGCCCGTAGGGGTGCGTGCAAAGCGCGTCGAAGAGACGCTCCGAGATCGGCGATGAACGATAGAACAGATCTCCGCGACTCACTTCGTCACCCACCGCTTAGGTTCCGACATGCTTCGCCACCGCGTCTCGCAGGCGGGGCAGAGGTAGTAAACCGTAGGCGTCTGGTCGACGGGCTTGCCGGTCTCGTCGTCGAAGAAGGGACCGACGTACATCTCGAATCGGCGATCGTCGTCGATCGGGATGTTGCAGCCGCTACACGTTGCCATCATACTTCTCCAAGACGTGATCCTCGATATATTTCTTCACTCGTTCCACGCTGTCGGCGTAGAACGCGATGCCGCCGGCGGCGTTGATTTCTTTGATCGTTGCGGTCTGCCGCTTCGTAGGCATTTTGCCCGGCGCCTTGTACTCGATCGCCACGAAACGCCCGTGGATGCAGCATAGATCATCAACGGTCTGCGCGCCAAACGGACCCGCGTTGGCGGGATAGACGTAGAAGCCCTGCGCGCGCAGCCAAGCGCGGCCCGCAGCTTTGATCCTGGCTTCTGGACCCTTCACTGTCTCGTCTCCGAACCTGGCACGACGATCACCTGCTGCCGTTGCGGCCCGTCCACCATGAGCGATGCGATGAAGTCGTAGGGGATGTGCAGCATGTCGGACATGAAGTAACCGGACGCCTTCACGTGCAGGCACAGCACATTGAAATTGGTGTTGTCCGGCACTTCGAGGTCGAAGCTGTGCCCGTTGCGGAGATTTATTTTCAGTTTCACGTTTGGTTGCTCCTCTGCAACGCGATTACTGTTTTGGCGTTAAGAACTGCGCGTGGGCTCTTTCGGAACTGCCGTGAATATCTTCTGCCCGTTGCCAGTCGGCATCACGGTCATGCCATCAAAGCCCATGCGATCGCCCAGCGCACACCACGCACGGTTAGCGTTCTCTTGTGGGCTCGATACTGGCCCGCATTGCATGGCAATGAGGGGAACGGGGCGACATGCCTCAAGTAGCGCCTTGAGATCGTCGTCAGTCATTTCAAAAACTCGACGTTCGGTCATATGTTGCTCCAAAGCGACATGGTTAAGCAGAAGTCATAGACCGTGAGCCTTCTTATAGGTTTGGATGTTTGGCCAGGGTGCCGGCTCAAGTCCGGCCCGCGCTCTACGCAGGCACACGCTACAAATTCCCTTCGGCCCTACGTTGCCGCGCCAGATGCTTATGTCGCCCTCAGCCTCGTATCCCTTGGCGCACATTGGCTGGCCAACATCGGCATGTGTACCCTTATAGAGATGGGCCACCGTGTACTGGACATTTCCGTCGCGACCGCGCTTTACGCGCCGACGGCTAAGGCCGGTGATGTATCCCTCGGGAATGTTGCTGGTCAGGATGCCCATGGTTAACCGCTTGTCAGGGAGGTGCGATCAAGCCGCTCAATCTCGGCAACCAGTAGCGCGGCAGCGCGCACAAGATCGCGGCGGCGGTTCTTCGGCTTCCACCACTTCATGTCCCACGGCCAGTGGCGAGTGTCCTCCAAGACGTAGCAGGCAGCGGCA
>Ga0075420_100000855_pt1 | contig 25146 bp, 20 predicted proteins | sample SoiMetdeltSBSDD4_FD_75296 | JGI IMG/M metagenome (GOLD analysis project Ga0075420, IMG submission 75296) | Bulk soil microbial communities from a Populus tree surrounding site in Tennessee, USA - Soil MetaG P. deltoides SBSDD4 | ecosystem: Environmental > Terrestrial > Soil > Tree plantation...
GGAGCAGCGTTCTGCTGGGGCGCCAACACCCAAGGTGAGCTCGGCGATGGTACGACGGTCGACAAGAGCGTGCCGACCGCTGTCGTCGGTAATCTCGTGTTCACGAGCGTGCGCGCGGGCTGGGGCTTCACGTGTGGGGTCACCACCAGACCTTCACTTCGTTGTCCGAAGGCGGGCTGAGGTCGGGATTCGCGCACCGCAAAGCGACATCCAACGGCGCATTGCGGCCACATCCCTTTCGGTCTATATTCGGCACCCCGTCGACACTGTCGATTCCGCACGCGCCGGATCGACGTACAGGTAGCTGCCCTGAGAAACGGTCGAATCCACGTCCCGTTTCCTGCTAGCCACCAGCAAGCCGAGGTGCTCGATGATCCAGGCTGTGCTTCGCGACTTCAGGTTCGCGATCCGGTCCTTCGCCAGAAGACCGCTCTTCACAGGTGTCATTCTCCTCACGCTTGCTCTCGGCATCGGCAGCAACGTCGCGATCTTCAGTGTGGCGAACGCAGTGCTCTTCCGTGCGCTCCCGTTCAAGGATCCGAAGGAGTTGGCGTTCGTGTGGACCCGATTGCCCGCGACCAATGTCGACCGGTCGCTCGTGTCGGGGCCGGACTTCAAGGACTACCAGACCGGGACGACGCTCTTCGAAGGCTTTGCCGGCGCTGTCGCGCTTCCCGGGACACTGACCGGCGATGGACAGGCCGAGCAGATCATGAACGCCTATACGACATGGAACCTGTTCCAGATCCTTGGCGTCAGGCCGATCCTGGGTCGGGATTTCCGCGCGGAGGATGCGTTCTCCATCGACCCCAAAGCGTTCGGCCAGCCGAATCCCAACCTGCCGCCGGGCAAGGTGATGCTGACGCACGGGCTCTGGCAGCGCCGGTTCGGGAGCGATCCGTCGGTCATCGGCCGCACGATCCAGATGGACGGGTGGGGCTCCGTCGTGGTCGGGGTGCTGCCGCCGGATTTCCGCATCTATCTGCCGGCGGATGCGGCGATGCCGACGAATATCGACGCGTGGGGGATTCTGCCGAGCAACATCGGCGACTTCGAGCGGGATGCGCCCTGGCTGACGGTCGTCACCCGTCTCCGCGACGGGGTATCTCTCGATCAGGGGCAGCAGCAGATGAACGCGCTGGCCGCGCGGCTGCGTGAAGTTCACCCGTTTCACGCGACCCAGAACCTGCAGATCGTGTTGAACGGCATGCACCGCGACGTCGTGAACCACGCGCGGCCTGCGCTGCTCGCGCTACTGGGCGCCGTGGGTTTCGTTCTCCTCATCGCGTGCGCGAACATCGCGAACCTGCTGCTCGTGAGGGCGTCCGAGCGAGGACGCGAGATCGCCGTGCGTGCCGCCATCGGCAGCGGCCGCGGCCGCATCGTGGCGCAGATGCTGATCGAGAGCATCGTCCTTGCCATTGGCGGCGCTGTTCTCGGTGTTCTCCTCGCATGGCAAGGCATCGGGGTGATCAAGGCGCTCAGCCCGGGCAACCTGCCGCGGCTCGAGAAGGTGGCGATCGACGGCCGCGCCCTGCTGTTCGCCTTGGGCGTCACGCTGCTGGCGGCGGTCGTGTTCGGTCTGGCACCGGCGCTGCGTGCGGTCGCCGGAAATCTCGTGGACAAACTCCGCGATCGCGGAAGCGACTCCGGCGGCGTTCGCGGCAACAAGCTTCGCACCGCACTCGCGGTCATCGAGGTCACGCTTTCACTCGTGCTGCTGATCGGCGCCGGGCTGATGGTGCGCAGCTTCAGCGAGATCCAGAAAGTCGACCCCGGGTTCGACGCCAACAACGTCGTGACCTTCAACGCGCCGCTGCAGTTCCTGAAATACCTAACGACGGAGTCACGGGCGAACTTTCAGAATCAGCTGGGCGCGCGTCTGGCGCAAATCCCCGGCGTCGAGAGCGTGGGTGCCGTGGCGCCGCTGCCGCTCGCAGGCGGTGAGCAATATGCCGTCGGCTCGTACGGCCGGCCCGGCGGCCCGGACGATGTCTACCGGGCCCAGAAGGCCGACTTCAAATCGGTGCTGCCGGGATACTTCGAGGCGATGAAGATCGAGCTGGTGTCGGGCCGCACCTTCGTCGCCGCCGACAATGAAGTCAAGGCGCTGGACGTGGCGATCATCGATCAGAAGCTCGCAAAGCGACTCTTCCGCGATGAGGATCCTCTCGGAAAACAGCTCATCGTCGACCACTTCAACGACCAGACGTTCACGCTCGAGCGCCTGCCCGTGCACATCGTCGGGGTGGTTTCCAACGTTCGGTCCGCGTCGCTCGCTGCCGAGGGACGCGAGTCGATTTACGTCCCGTACGTGTTCCAATCGTTCCTGCCGCTCACGTTTGTCGTGCGCACGAAGGTCGACGCAGCCACGTTGGTGCCCCAAATCCGTTCGACGGTCGCCGCGATGGATCGCGACGTGCCAGTCGCCGGAACGACAACGCTCGAATCGTACGTCACGAATGCCATGGCCCAGACGCGGTTCCTGCTGGCGCTCATCAGCGCGTTCGCGGTGCTCGCGGTCGTACTCGCCTCGCTCGGTCTCTACGGAGTGATCTCGTATTCGGCCCGGCAGAGGACGAGGGAGATTGGCGTGCGTGTCGCGCTTGGCGCGACTGACCGGGACGTCGTCAGGCTGATTCTCGGGCAGGGAATGGCTGTGGCGGGGATCGGAATCCTGCTCGGACTCGGCGGCGCCATCGCCGCGACGCGCGTCGTGAAGAGTTACCTCGTGGGCGTGAGCGCCGTCGATCCAGTCACGTTCGCCGGCGTTCCACTGATCCTGTTGGTGGTCACTGCCGTTGCATCGTTTCTACCGGCGAAGCGCGCGAGCGCGATCGATCCGGTGACGGCGCTGCGGGAGTAATCGAGCTGACTTCGCCGGGGACGAGTGGCCGCGCCACGTCGGCGATACCGACGGGCGCGGACGCTCGGGGAGGAATCAGCTCGCGCAGCGAACGAAGGCGCGAACGGTCGCTCCACCTCCGCTAGCGGCGTAGTTGCGGACGACCACAATCCAGCCGGTGCCCGAGCCCAACGGCGTGTTGTCCACGACCGCTGGTGGCAGAAGCGGTGGAATGCTCGAGAAGTAGAAGCCGCCGCCGGTCGCCGTCGTTCCCGCCGGGCAGTACACAACCGCGGTCTGGCTGACACCGGCGGGAATCGACACCTGGTCCGAGTAGTTGGTCGCGGCTTTGGTCCACCCGACCTGGTCTGTCGGCTTCGCCGCCGCGCCGGGGCCAGGGGGAGAATCGGCGACCGACTGATTCGTCGCTCCCAACGCGGGACCGTTGGGTCGGGATCGGGGCGCCGTGGTCTCGGCGTCGGCACAGGCAGCGAGGAGCACGGCAGATGAGAGCAGAAGGAACGTGGTACGCATATGGACTCCTGGCGGAATTACGTGTGATCAGGACGAAGCGTCCGGCGTGCCGGTCTGACACGCGCCGGGCAGAATAGACGCCGCTGTCTCGCGCAACCCACGCGCGGATCACCATCGCCAAGTCGTTGCAGCGTAGCGCGCTGCGAGGCGAGTCGCTCACGGTGGTGGCGTCGCCTGACGGACCGTCGTTCGTCCGCGTGATTTTCACGTGATTGCGCGAAGGCTGACTTCCTGCCTAACGGTCGCGCGTTCCGCGGAGCCGCCGCCGACACGGTGTCGTCGTTCCGGCCGCGCAACCGCGACTGGTGCGCCGACACCGTGCGACGAACAAGCGCCTACTTGGCGCCCTGCGAGCGATACACCGCTGGCTCGTGGCGGACCTGGTCGGCCCGCGCCGCAACGGTTGGGTCCAACTAGTCGACTCTGGCGGTACCTGGCTCGATCAGCGCGTCTTTCAGTTCCTGATAATGCCGGACGAGCGCGTCCGCTTCCGCGACTTTCGCTTCTGGTGGAGCCGGCGTCGCGAGCACCATCCCGAGCCCCTCGATCGTTCGCGATTGCAGCTCGGTGAGCTTCTCCAGCTTGCTCCGTTCCCATCTCGCGAGGTCATTCACGCGTCTCACCTCCCGTAATGGTGTCAGGCCGTTTCGCTCGTGGCCGTGAGGCGAATGCGACTCGGCGCCCGGCATTCCCCGTTCCAGGTGTGGTGCCGCCATGGCGCCAACGAACCGCGCGCCGGCCTTGCCCCCGCCGGACCGCGCGCGGTTTTCGGCCGCATGTGTTGTGCCGGTTTCCCTCCGGCCCATCATACCTGAGAGCCGAGCGTCGCCTTGGTCGAATGCATCGAGCGGCTTCCAGGCGTCAGCGGGCTGCTGAATGTCGTACGTCAGTTCGATATGAGCGTCCAGCCTTTTCTGTCCCCCGACCCGACGACGCCGGCACGGACCCATCCGCCCGCAAGTTGCTGTAAACCATCGGCCCTCCCCAATCGGAAGGCGGTGGACCGCCGACGCCCGGTCGGCACTTCGCGTGGGCTCGGGGAGCTACGGTCGGTACGCAATGCAATCGATCTCCACGCGCAAGCCCTCGCTCGGGAGCTTCGACACCTGCACGGTCGTGCGGGCCGGGCGATGATCGCCGAACGTTCGAGCGTAGACGGCGTTCATGTCCGGAAACTCCGCCATGTCGACGAGAAAGACACCGCAGCGGAGCACGTACTGCAGATCGGAGCCAGCAGCGCGCAGGATCGCCTGCATGTTCCGCAGGCACTGCGCGGTTTGGGCGGCTGTGTCGGGAGCGACGAGGAGGCCCGTCGCCGGATCGGTTGCGCCCTGTCCGGACACGAAGATGAGTTGGTCGAACTGCATGCCCGGTGAGTAGGGACCGACGGGCACGGGGAGACCGGATGCGATGACGGGATGATGCGTCACGGAGAGCTCCATTCACGTTTGAGGAGAGCGAGTCGAGCGTCACCTGGAAACACTGGGGCGCCGTCGCGACCGTGCCCCAACGTTTCATCCACGCGAATCTTAAGCACGTCAATCTCGCCCGTGTCGTGGTTCGGCGGCGTTCCTCGTTAATCCGACGATGAGGAATCACGACGAGAGGCAGCGATGATTCGGATGGGGCATGGTGCGCGGCTCGCCCGAGCGATGGCCATTGGCGGCCTCGCGCTCGAGAGCGTATCGGGTGGCTGTCGGGATGTCGACGGTCCAGCGGCGGCTACCGAGCCAACAGACCCACTGGTCACCGCTCCGTTCGATGCCCGCATCGCGTTTTCCAGCACGCGCGATGGCGAGTCGCACATCTACGTCGCGACGGACGACGGATCGCAGGTGAGGCGCCTAACGAAAGGCTCGCGACCCACGTGGTCGCCTGACGGCCGCTGGATCGCGTTCAATGCGCGCAGCGGCGATACCGGCGACTTGCGCGTCATCGGCGTGGACGGCTCGGGAGAGCGGGTGATCGCGTCACCCGCTGGGATGAGCGCCTGGTCGCCCGATGGGACGAAGATCGTATTCAGCGGCGACCCTTGGTTCGCTACCGCCGGCCTGTTCGTGGTGAACCCGGATGGGTCCGGCCTCACACGGTTGCTCAGCGCCGACTTTGACGAGCCTCTCGGGAACTGGCTGGGCTATCCAACGTGGTCGCCCGACGGCAAGTCCATCGCCTTCATACGCGCGAACGACTACATGTTTTGGCCGGTCTACGTGGTAAATGCGGACGGGTCGTCACCGCGCATGCTCGAGGCACCGGGAGCGAGCAACTTCGAGCCCTCGTGGTCGCCGGACGGAACGATGCTCGCCGTGGGTGATATCACTCGAGTCATCGGCACGATGAACGCGGATGGCTCTGGCCTTCAGCTTTATCCGCGCGCCCTGGCGTTCAATCCGGATTGGTCACCGGATGGCCGCAGCCTCATCTTCGAAGGGTTCGCGTCGTCCGTCGGCGATTCGGTCTCGAAGGTGGGCAGCAGGATGCGCATCTACGTGATCGACCGGCAGACACACGCCGTTAGGCAGCTCATCCCGGACGCGATTGGCCCGAAGAACCCGAGCTACTGGGATCACGAACCGGCCTGGTTGCGGTCGCAGGGCAGGTAGACGGTGAACGTGGTGCCGCGCGCTTCCGACGATTCGACCTCGATCCGCCCGTCGTGCGCCGCGACGATGCGCTCGGCGATATAGAGCCCGAGTCCGAGACTCCCCGTAGGCCCGTGGACGCGAGCCCGACCCGATGCCGCCCCTACCTTCATCGGGTTGAAGATGCCGTCGAGCTGTTCCGACGCGATGGGCGCCCCCCGGTTATGCACCCTGACGGTTGCCCACGTGTCGTCGCCCTGGACTTCGACCGTGACCGTCGTGCCGTCGGACCCATGAACGACGGCGTTCCCAACGAGGTTGCCGAGCGCCTGGGTAATCCGCGCGCAGTCCCACTCACCCCGTTGGTCATCCCGGGCTTCAACGCGAATGACGCATCCGGGGTGAGCCAGTGTGACCTCGTCCACGACGTCGTGGACCACTTTTCGAAGACTCATGTGCGCGCGCGTGATAGGAATCCCTCCGCCCAGGCGGCTGCGCGTAAAGTCCAGCAGGTCACCGACCATGCCCACGGTACGCTTGGCGCTGCTCGCAATTCTGGCAGTGAGCGTGCGATGAGGCTCCTCCAGCTCGCCCGTGTCGAGCATGAACGTCGCCGACGTGTGGATGGCCCCGAGAGGCGTCCGCAGGTCGTGCCCGAGGATGGCGAGGAACGTTTCCTTGGCCTGCTCCACGTCCTGATCGAAGCGGAAGACCGACTCCGCGAGCGCCTGGTCCACCGCTTCGTTGAACCGCGTCAGGTCCTCGACGTCCGCGGCGACGAGCTCTCCCACGGACCTCGTCCACAGCCGGATGACGCTCGCGCGAAGCGCCCGGTACTCGGCAACCATCTGTTCGACGGTAAACCCGCTCCGGGCTCGTCCGGCGCCATGCTCGCTGGCGGCAGTTGGCCGCGCGGGCCCACTGGGCCGCGTATGTCCCTTCGACTTTTCCGATTGCGCGAACTGATCCTGCGGAGTCTTCAGGTCGGCCGCGATCACCGTGAGCATCTCGTTGGCGTGATCACGCAACGCGCGGATGTCCATCGTGCCGCTCGCTGGCGCGCAGGTGCGCGCGAACGCCTCCCATTCGCGCAGGATCGGTTCCCGGTTCGTGAGGATGAAGTCGGCGAGACGCATCACGCCCGATCCGTGTGCTGTGAGTGTAGTGGGAACGAAGGGCACCTCGTGCGCGTTGTCCCGGCCGCTACGGAGGGCGGGGTCCAGCTACTCCCTCCCTATGTTGAACGTTCCACCCCGGCCGCTCGTCGCCGTCCACGTGCCATTCAGGCGCAGGGGCGCCACCGGCGCCGTCAACGTGACAGCCAACGCGCGAGCGAATGGTCCGAGCGTAGCGCTCCGGCGGGCGTCGGGAGCGGGCCGAGTCGTGGCCTTCATGAGACCTCCTGGGTCGGTCGAGGACAGCGCGCCGCGCATGTGGCGGCGCAGTTTGCCTCGGGCCACGCCCGCAACGGGCGTCGGAGGCGAGTCAGGAGGGGGCTGCGTCGGCCGAATCGAGTCGGCCACGGAAGAGGATAGCACGTGCGGACGCGAGTCGCGAGCAGCCTCACCCATGGACGGCGATCGACCTGTCCGTCGACGTCCCAACCTTTTGCCGGAGTAGCGAATCTAATGAATGCCTCCGGCGCGTCGCCGGATTCGCGGGAAAGCGTGTAACCCGACCGCCCCTCGTTTCGTACAGAGCATCTGGTCAATGTACCCTGGAGACTCCGAATGTCGTTTCTGAAGCGCCTCTTCTCGTCGAACACCCCGGAGCCCACGCAGCGCGTAAGGGTCTGCGTCGAATGCGGCATGCCCGTGGCCGAGCACAAGGACTGGTGCTCTATCCGCCGCGGGCATGCGGAGATGGAACAGCGGAAGGCCGAGAGGCAGTGAGCCGAGCCGGTCGATCACGCGAGAGCCCGTTAGGAACAGCGTGATGGCCAACAGGTCAGGTGGCAGACGGTCGGCCCGAAGGCTCACGCCCAGGAGCTCGTCCACGGTCATGCTCATCTCGACCGCTCGCGCCGGCCGCGTGATAATGTTGCGCCTCGAGGCAGAAGGCGACGCCAACGTTACTCTAGCGTCACGCGCAGCTCCCGCAACGACCTGAACTGAATGCTCGGCTGATACTCCGGCGCCGGCGTCTCCAGCCGGAACGACGACACCCGCTCGGCCAGCGCGCGAAAGAGCTCCTGGCCCTCGACACGTGCCAGCCCCGCGCCGAGGCAGAAATGAATCCCGGAGCCTAACGACACGTGCGGGTTCGGGTGCCGGTCGACGCGGAACCGGTCCGGTTCGGGGAAGACCTCCGGATCGCGATTCGCCGCGGCGATGATCCAGCGAAGGCGGTCGCCTTTGCGAATCGTCCGACCTCCGATGGCAACGTCAGCGGCCGCGATGCGCTGCGTGGACTTCACCGGCGGGTCGAAGCGGAGACACTCCTCCGTCGCACGGCGCGCGAGCTGCTCCGGGTTCCCGCGCAGCTTCTCCCACTCGCCGGGGTTTCGGATGAACGCGAGAATCCCGTTCCCGATGAGATTCACGGTCGTCTCGTGTCCCGCGAACAGGAGGAGTGCGCAGTTCACGAGCAGCTCATACCGATCCATGATCCCGAGATGCTCGCCTTCCGCCAGCACCGAGATGAAGTCGGTTCCCGGTTCGCAGACGCGCGCTTCGGCGAGCGGGGCCGTATAGTCGAGGATGCCGCGGATCCCCTCGACGAGCGTGGCGAACCGGTTCGGCTCCCCGCGGTTGATGTACAGGAGCTTGTCGGCGAGCTCGCGGAGCTGCGGCCGGTCCGCTGCCGGCACATCCATGAGATGTGCGATGACGCGAACGGGAAGGGGCGCGGCGAGCGCGGTCATGACGTCGAGCGTCGAGCCAGGGCGCAGGTCGTCGAGCAGCTCGGCGACCGCCGTCCGGATGAACGGGCGCCACTTCTCGATCGCCTGGGCGGTGAAGTACTGGTGCAGCAGGCGCCGCATGGTCGTGTGTCGCGGCGGATCCTGTTCGACGAGCTGCGCACCGCGGAACCGGCGCACCTCGTCCAGCAGCGTTAGGCCGTCGTCGTCGAGTGGCGGGTAGGGCGCCCTGCTGTCGGACTGAATGACGGCGGACGAGAAGGACGCGTGATCCCGGACGATCGAGATGACATCGGCGTGTCGCGTGATGATCCAGAGCTGGTGGCGCGCGTTCCAGTGGACCGGGTCCGTCTCGCGAAGCCGCCCGAAGAACGCGTACGGGTCCCTGATCGCCTCGTCGGCGAACAGGTCGTCGAGATCGACGTGCTGGAGCGTCTCTGTCATGCGGAGCAAGGCCGAAGGCGAGGAGCCGAGCCGACGTTTGTCATTCCGAGCGAGCGTTAGCGAGTCGAGGAATCGCAGTCATCGCGGTAGAGGGCGTTGTCATTCTGAGCGAAGCGAAGAATCCTCCCCTTCCTGAGAGAGGGCCTCGGTCGGGACGATGAGGATCCTTCGGCTGTCGCCTCAGGATGACAGCTCCGTTTCGGGACGACGGCGATTCCTCGACTGCGCGCCTCCGGCGCTCCGCTCGGAATGACAGCTGGCGCCATCACAATCTCTGATTCGGCCCACTAGAATACCCCCGCCGCCAGCCCCAAGCCATTGCATGTCACTCCAAATCACGAAACTCGATTCTCCACGCGTCGCCGGCTACGAGGAAGTCTGGGTCGCAAAGGATCCCGACGCCTCCTACCACGCCATTCTCGCCGTCCACAACACGCAGCGCGGTCCCGCACTCGGCGGCACGCGTCTCATGCGCTACGCCGATGATGAAGCTGCCCTCACGGATGTCCTCCGCCTCGCGCGCGGCATGACGTACAAGTGTGCCGCCGCGAACATTCCACTCGGCGGCGGCAAGAGTGTGATCCTCGAGCCGCCTAACGGGTACGACCGCGCCGCGCTGCTGCGCGCGCACGGACGCGCCGTGGAGTCGCTGAACGGTCGGTATGTGACGTCGGTGGACATCGGGACCGGGCCGGTGGACATGGTGATCGTTCGCGAGACGACGACCCATGTGACGGGGCTGCCCCACGAGCTCGGTGATCCGTCGCCGATCACGGCGCGGGGCGTCGCGCGTGCGATCGAGGCCGCGCGATACGTGCGGACGTCGAGTCGCGATCTCCATGGCGTCCGGGTTGCCGTGCAGGGGTGTGGTCACGTCGGCGCGGCGCTCGCTCGCCAGCTGCACGCGTTAGGTGCCCACCTGATCGTGTCCGACGTGTCGAACGAGCGCGCCGAGGCGGCAGCCGCACTGTGCCGGGCCGAGGTCTGTCCTCCCGACGAGATCTACGACGCCGTCGTCGACGTGTACGCGCCGTGCGCGACCGGCGCGACGTTGAACGCGGGGACGATCCCGCGTCTCGAGGCGAGCGTGGTCGCGGGTGCGGCGAACAATCAGCTCGAGACGAACGCCGACGGAGACGCGCTTCGCGCGCGCGGGATCACGTACGTACCGGACTTCATCGCCAACGCCGGTGGCGCGATCTATCTGTGCCGAGTGCTTGCGGGTTGGACGGATACCGAGACCGACGCGGCTGTCGAGTCGATTTTCGATTCGTCGGTGGAAGTCCTGCGGCGCGCGCAGGAAGAGGGGATCTCAGCGCAGGATGCGGCAGAGCGGGTGGTCGACACACGGTTGGCGCTGGGGTCCGCCGTCGGGTCGCCGCCCGCAGATCCGGGAAGCGAACGACCACGGTAACCGTCGCGCAGGACGAAGGCACATGGCGGTATCGCCCGCCCCTGCGCTTGCCTCCAGCGCTCCCCGTAGCGGTGGCCTGGCTACGTCACTCCGCGTATGGCGGCACAACGGGGGCATACGTAACCTGCAATCGCCCGGCATCGAGGAAGCTCTCTTCACCTCATGTTGGGCCGCCGGCCCCGAAGTGGGAGCTCAACCGTCCTCCGGCGCGTCACGGGCACGCCACTCCAGGGGAGACGACGGTGATCATCCAGTTCAAGCGAGCGGTCAGCTTCCTCCGCTCGGTGACGCGTGTACACCCGGGCCCGGAGCTCGCGGAGTCCCTTGCTCCCAAGCTCCACCAGTCGCCGCCCAAAGTGCCGAACAATTCGGCGATGTCGGGCGCCGCCATCGAGAGCCGCTGGGCGATGCTGCCCGCCGCGAACGCGCAGCACGAGCTCCTGGACCCACACACCCGTGATCAGGCGGCCTGCTACGCGCGCAGCATCGAGAATTTTGTCGGCACCGTGAAAGTTCCCGTGGGCGTGATCGGGCCCCTTCGCGTGAACGGTGTCGCTGCTCAGGGCGACTACTATGTGCCGCTCGCCACCACCGAGGCGGCGCTCGTCGCGTCCTATGGCCGCGGTGCGCGACTGCTCTCGGCTGTCGGCGGCTGCTCGGCCGTCACCCTCCGGACGGGTATCACGAGAGCGCCCGGCTTCGCATTCCGCTCGCTCGATGAGGCCGGACGGTTCGTCGCCTGGGTCCTTGGCGCCATCCCGACGCTCACGCGCGTGGCCGCCACCACCAGCAGGTTCGTCCGCCTGCAGGACACGCAGGTCAGCGCAGAGGGCAACCACGTGTACCTGCTCTTCGACTTCCACACCGGCGATGCCGCCGGCCAGAACATGGCCACCATCGCCACGCAGGCGATCTGCGACCACATCCGCCGCGAGTCGCCCGTGCAGCCACGTTATGCGTTCCTCGAAGCCAACCACTCCGGTGACAAGAAGGCGAGCGCGCAATCGTTCATGATGGGTCGAGGCCGCAGCGTCACCGCCGAAGCGGTCATCCCACGCGTGCTCGTCGAGGCGCAGCTCCGAACGACGCCGGAGATGATGGCGAACTACTTCAAAATGGCGGCACTCGGCGGAGTCCTGAGTGGCACGATCGGCGTGCAAGGCCACTTCGCCAACGGGCTGGCTGCACTCTTCCTCGCGTGCGGGCAGGACGTAGCGTGCGTGGCCGAAGCGGCTACCGGTGTGACGCGCCTGGAGGTGAGCGACGACGGCGCCCTCTACGCGTCGGTGACACTCCCCAGCCTTCCCGTGGGCACCGTCGGCGGCGGCACCGCGCTGCCGAGCCAGCGCGCGTGCCTGGACCTGCTCGGGCTCGCGGGGGCCGGGCACGCGAACGCGTTTGCCGAGGTGTGTGCCGCGGTCGTACTGGGCGGTGAAATCTCGATCGTCGGCGCGCTCGCGAGCGACGAGTTCACGCGCGCGCACCAGCGACTCGCGCGCGGCAGGGAGGCGACGGCTGGACCGCGAGCTGGTGACGCCTTCGGTCCGGCCGACCCGCCGCACACTGCGCGAGCCATAGCGACGCCGGCCGGAGGATAGACGATGCTCGCGCTCACGGTGTTGCTCGCGGTCGCGACGGTGCCTTTGTTGTTCATCATTGTACGGCTCGGGCTCCACCAGCGACTGCCCCTCGCGCTCGGACCGATCTCACTCGATACGCTGGTCGACCGCGCAGCGAAGCGACATGGCGACCGGCCGGTCTTCACCTGCGACACGCCGTGCGGTTGGCAGGTGCCGGCGCTTCAGGCGCGGTACCCGGACCCCATGTCGTGGAGCGCGGAGCGCATCAGGGCGACCGCGGGTTATCTCGCCGCCATGCTGCACGACGGGATGGGCGTACGCCACAGCGACCGCGTCGCCATCCTGAAGGAAAACCATCTCGACATGCACGTGCTGATGACGGGCATCGTGCGCGCGGGCGCGATCGCGTGTCCGATGCACGGGCGCTTCCTCGCCGCCGACGTAGATCCGTATCTGCTCAACCTCGGTGCCGAGTTGCTGATCTCGGACACTCCCACCCTCACTCGCGTGCTGCGAGAGCAGGGCGCACTGGGATGCGTCCGGACCATACTGATGGCCGAGCGCCACCTCACCCAGCGTGGGTCTGCTCAGAGTGAGCTGGAGCTGCTCGTCCGGGCGACGCACCCTGACGTTAGGCTTGTCTGGCTCGAGGAGGCGTTGGGTGAAGTCCGCGCGGAAGCCGCGCCCGTCCGCCGGGGAAAGCAGGAACCTCTGTATCTGGTGCATTCCTCCGGGACGACTGGATTCCCCAAGGCGGTGATCCTGCGGAACGGGCCGCAGTCGCACGCGGTGCGCGGCTGGCTGTCCTACGTGCATCTGTCGAGGACGTACGACAAGGGCTATCTCGCCGTGCCTAACAACCACCAGGCCGTAATCCTCACGTTCAACAGCTTGTTGCTGCTGGGGCTCCCCGTGCACTGGGCGGGGGGCCACGGGCGAGGCGACTTCGACGCGGAGCGCGTGGTATCGGAGCTTGCGCGTGGCGGGTTCACGGGCTTCTTCGGTTTCCCCATCACGTATACGCAACTCAAGGAGGTCGATCTCGCCAGACACGACCTGCGCCGGATGCGATTCTGGGCGAGCACCGCCGACGCGAGCCACGAGGCGATCGAGCGCGTGTTCGTCGCGGTGGGTGGTGCGTTCAGGAGTGTCGGGGTGCCGGTCACCGGCTCCGTGTTCCTCGACGCGCAGGGCTCGAGCGAGGTCGGCACACCTTCCGTGATCAGGTACGTCACGCGGTTCACGACCGCGTTCGGCCGCCGCGTCGGCCGGCCCGGCTCGACGCCGTTCGGGCCGGCGATCCGCATCGTCACCGCGGATGGGGAGCCGGTTGCGCAAGGGACGGTGGGGCGGCTCGAGGTCAACGGAAGGACGGTGTTCGATGGCTACTGGAACAACCACGCGCTGACCTACCGGGCGATCCGTGACCGGTGGTTCTTCACCGGTGACGTCGTGCTGCGTTCATCCGATGGGCACATCGTGCAGCTCGACAGGGAAGTGGACGTCATCCACACCCGAACGGGGCCGGTCTATTCCCTGCTCATCGAGGAGCAGCTGCACACGCATCCGGCCGTGTTCGACGCGTGTGTGTACGGTGAGCGGCAGGGCGACGGCACTCAGCTTCCAGTCGCCGCCGTGGCAATCCGTGCGGGCACCCAGAGAGAAGAGGGGACTCTCCTGCACGAGCTCAACCTCCTGCTCGACGATCATCAGCGGCTGCATCGAGTCGAGATCATGACGTGGGACGATTTCCCCATCGGCGTTACGGGCAAGACGCTCAAGCGAGTGTTGCGTGAGCGCACCGAACACCAACCCGCACGCGCCGCGACGCGGTTCTCGAGCGTCGGTGATGCCGGCGGGCGTGTTCGCCGTTCGTCATAGACCCATGGTGCGTGGTGCGGCGAGTCACGGTGGCAGTCGCATCTCGACGCGGACCGTATCGGGGGGCGTTACCGCCGTCCTCGGAAGGTACGGGTACACGACTGACGCCGTGTCGCGCCATGTCGACTGGCCGCGGCGGGTCGCGAGTACAATGATGCAGACGGGTGTTCCCGCGATCGACCGCGCGCCTAGCTCCATGGCGAATCGACCGTCCGCGTCGGTCAGCACCACCTTATTGCCGATGAGCGCCGAGCCGGTGCATCCGAGCGCGCCGCCGCTCCGTCCGTCGCGCATGGCCTGCAGGTGAACGACTACTTCATCGACCGGTGTGCCGGCGAGATCGAACACGACACCCACGGCGACGAGCGAGACATCTTCTACTCGCGGCGCGCTGGTTTCAGACCCGCACGCCGCGAGCGATGCCATCGCCAGCACGACCGACCCTGTTCGAACCAGCTTTCTAGTTAGGCGCACGCAGCATACTGAGCAACTGATGGATCCGGCCGGTGCGCCGCGCGTCCTACCTCGCCACCGGACCAACCGCACACGTGACCTTCGTGTGCATTGGCGTATAGATGCTGGACGTGATCGCGCCGACCAAGCCGTTGAGAAAGCTCCGCTCCGTCTGCACGACCGCAAACCCCTGCGGACATTGGTCCTTCGTGTTCAGCTCGGGCGGTGGGACGAGGCCATATACGAACGAGTTCTGCCACGGCTTGTCCAGCGTCTGCGCTGTCCCCGTACCCGGCGGGGCGCCGGTGATCACCGTGATGCGGTAGCAGCCGGTGGCGAGGAGGGCGACGCCGAAGGCCAGGACGATTCGTGAACGCATGACGAGTATCTCCTGGTTGTAGTCAGGCGCCGGTCGCGCAGGTGACGCGCAACGACTGGGGTGTATAGATGCCGAGCGTGAGGACGGCGACGAGTCCATTCAGGAATGTCTGCCGCGTCTCGACCGTCGCGACGCCCGACGGACACTCCCGTCTCGTGTCGATCGTATCGGCCGGGACGATCCCCCAGAGCCATGTCGCGACGTACTCGCGCTGAACCACGCTATCCGACGGCGTTAGGCCACTGTGGACCTTCTGGTGAAAGCACGCGGTGGTGAGGACGACGAGCACGGCAAATCCGAGCACGAGCGGCGGGCGACGCATGACGCGGGTTCCTCCGGCAACGGGGTGAGCGATCGGTGTGCCTAAGACTTCCCCGCGAACACCGGATGTCAACACGCGCGTCCGAATTGCCGGGCGTCCCTAATCCGCCGCCAGCGCCCGCGCGGGCGTGACACGGATCGCGCGCATGGCCGGGACGAACGTCGCAACCACGGCGACGCCGAGCAGCACGACGACCACCGTCGCCAGTGTGACAGGATCCTGAGCGGACACCCCATACAGCTGTCCGCGGATCACACGGGCCGTCCCTAACGACAGTGCGACGCCGACCACCGTCCCCCAGAGGATCGGCCGCAAGCCCCGGCTCAACACCAGCCCCCAGATGTCTCGCGGCGTTGCGCCAAGTGCCATGTGGACGCCGATCTCGCGCGTTCGCTGGCTCACGTAGTACGCGACGACGCCGTAGACGCCGATGCTCGCGAGCACCAGCGCGAGCGCACCGAGCGTCACGAGCAGCAGCATGTTGAACCGGGTTGCGGCGGTGGATTCCGAGAGAAGGCTCGCCATCGTGTTCACGTCGATGAGCGGAAGCAGCGGATCCACGCTGGTTACCGCCTGCTGCAACGACCTGACGACGGTCTCCGGCGCCGGTGCCGTTCTGGCGACGAGCACGAGCGAGCGTCCCGTCGCGTTCCACATGCCGGCCGGGGTCTGCGTGTACGGCATGTAGAGCGTTGGCGCCACCGGAGCGGTCAGCGCGTCGCTTCGAACGTCCGGCACGACACCAACGATCGTCATCCAGTTCGGCTTGCCCCGCTCCACTGCCATCGCGTCGATGCGCCTGCCGATCGGACGCTCGCCGGGCCAGAGCTTCGCGGCGAGCGACGCGCTGATGATCGCGACTGATCCGGCTGTTGCATCGTCCTCACGCGCGAAGTCGCGGCCGTCGAGCAGCGGCATGCCCATCGCGTCGAAGAAGCTCGGCGACGCATACCGAATGTCGATGGCGATGTGCTCGTCGGGCTCGAGCTGCTTCCCTTCGGGCGCGATGCGCGTCCCGAGCATGCTGCCGGTCAGCGGGACGACGCTCACGAGCCCAACGTGGCGAACACCAGGGACGCGCGCGGCTGCCTCGTGGATCTGCGTGTACGTGCGAGTGATCTGCGCCGTGTCTCGGTAGCGCGCCGCGGGGAGGAGCACGCGGGCGGTGATGACGTGATCCGCCTGAAATCCGGGATCCACGCGCTGCAGATGCCACGCCGTGCGAATCAACAACCCAGCCCCAATCAGCAACGTCATCGCGAGAGCCACCTCGGCGGCCACGAGCGTGGCGCGCATGCGCTCGCGCTGTCCGCCACCGGCAGTGCCTCGTCCACCGTCGCGCAGCGTCGACTGGAGCGACGTCCGCGTTCCGCGAAGGGCGGGGACGAGCCCGACGGCGATGCTGCTCGCCAGCGCCAGCCCTAACGAGAACACCAGTACGACACCACTCACGCGAGCCTGGTCGAGTCGTGGGGTGTCGTCCGGGGCGAGGATGACGAGTCCCTTCATGAGCGCGAAGGCGATCGCGAGGCCGACGGCCGCGGCGCCGAGTGAAAGCACGAGACTCTCGACGAGCAGTTGCCGAACGAGGCGTCCGCGACCGGCACCAAGCGCGGCGCGGATCGCGAGCTCGCGCGCGCGATCGGTGCTGCGCGCGAGAAGAAGATTCGCGACATTGACGCAGGCGATGAGCAGCACGAGCACGACGGCGCCGAACAACACGAGCAGTCGCTCGCGCGGCTCGCCAGCAATGCCATCGATGTAGGGCCGCACCACCGCGCCGACCGTCTGCGATGCACCCGGCGTGCGGGCTGCCAACTCCCTCATCGCCTTCCCGGCGGCGTCGGCGCCCCGCTCGACCGTGGAGGCAGGTGCGAGCCGGGCGACGAGGCGCAGCCACCTTCCGCTGTTCGACGTCAGCTGTTCTGTCGTGAGGCGGAGTGGGGCCCAGAGTGCGTCATCGGTACCGGTGTCGGCGAACGCCGGGGGCAGAACACCTATGACAGTGGAGGGTTCGTCGTCGAGCCGAATCGTTCGGCCGATGATCGACGTGTCCGCGGAGAAGCGATTCGTCCACAGCTCGTGGCTCATGAGGACGACGCGTGGCGCGCCCTCCACGTCGTCGCTCGCGAGGAACCCGCGCCCGAGTATCGGCGAGACGCCGAGGACGCGGAAGTAGTCGGCCGTCACGACTGCACCGCCAATGAGCTCCGGTACGCCCATGCCGGTGAGCGTGAACCCGCCGCCGGTGATAGCCGCGACGCTCGCGAACGCATCGCGCCGGTCGCGAATCGCGGCGAACTCGCCGGTCGAGAAGATCTGCTCGGTCTCGCCTCGGCGCGTGGCGAGCAGTTGCACCACGCGATCCGGCGCGGTGAAGGGAAGTGGCTGAAGCGCGACGGCGTAGAGCGCACTGAAGACGGCGACGGTCGCACCGATGCCGAGAGCGAGCGTTGTCGTGGCTGTCGCGGCAAAGCCGCGAGCGCGTCCGAGTTGGCGCAACGCGAACGCAACGTCCTGCCGCAGTTCCTCGAGATACTCGGCGCGCGAGCGATGGCGGTCTCGCTGGCGTCCGAACCGCCGGCACTCGGCGCTCACGACGGCCATGTCGCCGAAGCGTCGCACGGCTTCGGCGCGCGCGGCCTCGGGCGTTGCGCCTTCGGCGACGAGCGTCTGGATCACCATGTCGACGTGGAACGCGAACTCGGCGTCGACCTCGTCCTCGACGCGACGCGGCTCGAACAGCGACCAGGAGCGGGGTGGGGGCGTGCTCATCGGCCGGCCCAGGCTGGCAGCAATACCGGCGCGATCGCGGAGATGAAGGTCTCGAGATCGCGTGTCTCACTCGAGAGGTGACGGCGACCCTTCGGTGTGATCGCGTAGAACTTCGCGCGGCGGCCCTGGTCGGTGACGCCCCACGACGCGTCGATCCACCCGTCGCGCTCCATCCGGTAGAGAGCAGGATAGAGCGAGCCTTCCTCGACGTTGACGACGTCGCTCGTGCGCTCGGCGATCCAGCGAAGGATGCCGAAGCCGTGTCGTGGGCCGAACGTCAGTGCCTTGAGGACAAGGGCGTCGAGCGTTCCGTGCAGCCGATCGGTAGCGGGCATCGGAGTTCTGTCCTAGATGTCTAGGCTAGACTCGCGATCGGACCTCCGTCTGTCAATGGTCGAGGTGTCGCGACTCGTAGTGTGGCAGAGTCCAGCACGAGCGCGGGGACGAAACGAGCGGGTCTTTCCGAATCGGCCCTGCATGGACGCGGTTCGCACCAGATGCACACGCATCCCGAATGATCGAACGCGCTTGCTCATCGCCGCGTCGCGGTACGCGACCGAGATACGCGTCGTATCACAACTCGTTTGCGACGACTCGACAACGCCGAGAGGATTGAGCGCTTTCACGCGCGGGACGAGCACAAGCGCGTGTGTGACGGGACGATCAGCGACGCCTCTATAACGAGCCGTAACCTCGCGCGACGTGATGTCCGGATAAGTCCGTTCGCCTGCGTTTGTCTACGGGCAGTGGAGTCAGCGCACCGACGGTAAAGCCGCAACTCCACGGTGCGCGAGGTGGCCCGGTTCGTTTGTTGTCCGCCCCCCTTCTCAGGAGGTTGTCCGTGTCAACAGCCCGTGTCAGAGCCTTCGTTCTTGCAGTCGCCGCGAGCCTCGCGGTACCCGTCGTGGTGTCGGGCCAGAGTCCCGGCGGGAGCGTACGTGGTCGGGTGACTGATGCCGACGGTGGCGCACCGGTTCCCGCGGCGCAGGTGATCGTGAACGGCACCCGCCTCGGCACTGTCACCCAGCCGACCGGTGATTTCGTCATCCCGAACGTTCCGGCAGGCGCGCAGACGATCCGCGTCGTCCGCATTGGTTACACACCTAACGAGCGGCAGGTGACGGTCGCTGCCGGTGCCGAAACGCGTCTCGACGTCTCGCTTTCGCGAGCCGCGACGCGCCTCGCTGAAGTCGTGACGACCGCAACCGGCGACCAGGAGCGTAAGTCGTTTGGAAACGTGGTGGCGACGATCAACGCCGATTCCGTTGCCAAGGAAGCGCCGGTCACGAACGTCAACGAGCTCCTACAGGCGCGTACGTCGGGGGTCCAGGTCATTCAGGGCGCCGGGCAGACGGGCGTGTCGTCGTCGATCCGCATTCGCGGGACGAGCTCGCTTTCGCTCACGAACGAGCCGCTCATCGTCGTGGACGGCGTGCGCTTCGACAACCAGCAGCTCCCGAACGGCGGCAACATCAGCACGCAGCGCATCAACCGCCTCAACACGCTCAACACCGATGACATCGAGTCGATGGACATCATCAAGGGTCCGTCGGCGGCGGCCTTGTACGGGACGGCGGCGGCCAACGGCGTCGTCGTCATCAAGACGAAGCGCGGTCGCGTCGGACGGACGCAATGGAGCGTCTTCGCCGAGCGCGGCCGGGTGGAGCAGCCGGGCGACTTCGAGGCGAACTACACGAGCTGGGGACGCGCACTGAACGCGCAGGGTCAACCGACCGGCAACCCGGTGCAGTGCAGGATCACGGCGGCCGCCGCTCGGCAATGCGCGATCGACAGCCTCTCGACGTTCAACCCGCTCGAGCACCCCGAAACGACGCCGTTCGCGGACCAGCCCCGAACGATGGTGGGGCTGCAGTTCTCGGGCGGCTCCGAGCGTCTGCGCTACTTCATGTCGGGCGACTACGAGCGTGAAGTCGGCCCGTACGAGATGCCGAAGAGCGAGATCGCCCGGCTCACGGAGGAGCGCGGCGTCGCCCCGCGGCCCAAGCAGATCCACCCGAACCAGCTCAAGGGCTTCAACGCGCGAGGGAACTTCGGCATGACGCTCACGCCGACGCTCACGCTCGATCTGACGACGGGATACACCGATCAGCGTCTCTTCACGCCGTTCGATGGCGGGTTCTTCGCCGGCCTGACGTTCCAGGCGATGACGGCACGCGGCGTTCGTGGGACGACCGAGGGCTACCAGCGTGAGTTGCCGGGCGACGTGATGTCGCTCCAGCAGGAGCTCGAAGACCAGCGCATCACCGCGAGCACGTCGCTCAACTGGTCACCGGCGACCTGGCTGCAGGGGCGAGCCGTCATCGGCATCGACCGCGACAACTCGTTCAATTACCGCTCGCAGCTGCGCGGCGAAGGCACCCGCGTCGGCCAGTCGTGGGGCCCGAACGGCCAGGAAGGCGGCAAGTTTCTCGACCGGTCCAACAGCAGCAAGTACACGGTCGATCTTGGCGCGACGGCGAGCTGGACCCTCGCACAGAATCTTTCGACGCGCACATCCGTCGGGGCGCAGTGGTTCCGCGACGAGCTCTATCAGTCGCAGGGCCAGGGCTTCAACCTGCCGCCCGGCGTCTCGACGCCGAACTCGGCGGGCTCGCAGGTGCGCGCGTTCGAGTTCACGCAGGAGAACGCGACGTACGGCCTGTTCGTCGAGGAGCAGCTCGGGTGGCGTGAAGTGCTGTTCGCCACGTTAGGCGCCCGTGTCGACAAGAACAGCGCCTTCGGTCGCGATGTCGGCAACACCGTCTATCCGCGCGCGTCGCTGTCGTACGTGATCTCCGAGGAAGCGTGGTGGCCGCGCGTGCCGGGGATGAACCGACTGCGCCTCCGCAGCGCGTATGGAAAGGCCGGCGTCCAGCCCGGAACGGTCGCGGCGCTTCAGTTCCTGCAGGCGGCGACGTATCCGACCGAATCCGGCGAGACGCCGGGACTGCGGTTGACGTCGATCGGCAACGTGGATCTCAAGCCTGAAGTGACGACGGAGATCGAGGGCGGCGTCGATGTCGGGTTCCTCGACGACCGCGTGAACCTCGAGCTCACCGCGTTCCAGAAGCAGTCGAAGGACGCCCTGTTCAACCGCCCGTTGCCGCCATCGTTCGGCGCCGGGGCTACGCAGTGGCAGAACCTGGCGAAGGTGCAGAACCGCGGGTTCGAGGCTGCGGTCGACGCATCGATCATCCGCACGGACCCGGTGACGTTCGACCTGCGCCTGAACGGCTCGATCATCAAGAACGAGCTGACCGACGCCGGCGGAGCACCGCTGCCGACGGCGCCGGGCGCGCGCAACGTCGAAGGCTATCCGCTCTTCGGGTTGTGGGACCGCCGGCTCGTCTCGTATGCCGATGCCAACAACGACGGCGTCATCACCGAGAGCGAGATCGTCGTGAGCGACACCGCGGAGTACCGCGGCCCAACGCTTCCGGAGCGGCAGGCTGGAATCTCCGGCGCACTCGGCTTCTTCAAGAACACCCTTCGTGTGAGTGCGCTCTTCGACTACCGCGGCGGGTTCTACAACCAGTGGGGCTACCAGAATCAGCGCTGCGTGTCGAGCGGCAACTGCCGCGCCGTGAACGATCCGACAGCGCCACTCGACGATCAGGCGGCCGCCGTGGCGGCGAACAGTGCAACGAAGCGCACGGTCTGGGGGATGTTCGTTCCTAACGACTTCGTGCGATTCCGCGAGCTGTCCGTCGCGTACACGGTTCCGGAGCGGTTCGCGCTGCAGGCTCGCGCACGGTCGGCGACGATCGTATTGGCGGGCCGAAACCTTGGCACGCCGTGGACCAGGTATCCGGGCATCGACCCCGAAGCGAACAGCGCCGTGGCGAACAACCTTGGCGGCAACAACGACTTCTTCTCGCCGCCAGCGCTTCGCTACTGGACCGCACGCATCAACCTCGGGTTCTGATCATGCGCTCGCTCACTTCGACTACGGAACGAGGTAGACTCATGCGTGGATATTTCGCGCTCCCCGGGACAGCGAGGGCGCTGGCCCGGGCAGCGCTCGGAGGGGCAGTCATGCCGGCCGTGCTGCTCACGGCATGCAGCCAGGACCGACTGACGCTCGTCGAGACACCCGACCAGATCACGACCGACAAGGCGAACTCGGCGACCGGCGCCGCCGCGTTGCGGGCGGCCGCGTTAGGCAACTTCGCGAACTACTTCGCCGGGGACAACAACGGTGCCGGCATCGGGATGAACATCGCCACGGGGCTCCTCGGAGACGAGATGATCTCGGCGCGCGGCGGCACCGAGCACATGGACAGCCGAGCCGTGAACGAGGCCGTCTTCCCCGCCACGGTGTGGACGACGTTCGGCCAGGCCAATACGCAGCTCATCCGGTCGATCGCGGCGGTGAAGGAGTTCGCCCCCGAGAGCGCGACGAAGGTTTCGAACGTCGCGCAGCAGTACATGCTTCTCGGGTTCACGTACGTCATCGCCGGGGAGAGCTTCTGCAACGGGATCCCGGTCGGGAACGCGGATGACGAGAACCCGACGACCGAGATCCTGAGCAACATCGAGCTGTTCGAGAAGGCGATCGCTCATTACGACACGGCGCTGACGACGGCGGCTGCGTCGGACACCCGGATCAGGAACGCGGCGCTCATTGGCAAGGCGCGGGCGCTGGTGGACCTGCGTCGGTACAGTGACGCGGCCGCCCTGCTCGCCGCCGTGCCGACCGACTACGTCTACAACGTCGAGTTCTCGGCGACGACGATCGTGAACGACGTGTACGACTGGATGTTCGCGACGCCCAACTTCGGGCCTGCCGATCGCGAAGGGGGCAACGGGTTGAACTACGTCAGCTCGCTCGACCCGCGCGTCAGGGTCGACCGCTCGACGCAGCGCCCGGGACAGGACGGCACGCCGATCTGGCGCACCCTGATGTTCCCGCGTGGTGATGCGCCGGTTCCGCTCGCGACGGGCATCGAGGCGCGCCTGATCGAAGCCGAGGCGCTGCTGGCGGCCGGTAACGCTGCGGGGTGGCTGGCGAAGTTGAACGCGGCCCGGGCGACAATGACGGAGCTCACGCCGCTGGCCGACCCGGGTTCGGCCGCCGCCCGCGTGGACCTGCTGTTCCGCGAGCGGGCGTTCTGGATGTACTTCACGGCGCACCGCGTCGGCGATCTTCGCCGGCTCGTCAGGCAGTACGAGCGGGCCCCGGAGGCCGTGTGGCCAAGCGGCGCTTATTTCAAGGGCGGCGTATACGGCACCGACATGAACCTGCCACCATCGCAGGCAGAGAGAAACAACCCGGAGTATCCGGGGTGTGCGGATCGGAACGCCTAACGATCGCACATCGATGGGAGGGAAAGGGGCACGGCAATATGCCGTGCCCCTTTTCCTTGTCCATTGCGGCTGGTGGCCGAATGCTCGGGCTGGGAGCTGGGTGACGCTGATGGGCCGGTCGCCCGTCGTCGAACGACGCGCGAGCCAACTGCTGGCGACCAAACCCCGATCGAGGCCGCTCTCGGCGGCGGTTCGCGGACGTTCACCGGTGAAGCGCGTCGCTTTGCCGCGATGGACTAGCCGCATTCAACGACTCGGTTACCGTACCGGGTGCAGTCAGGAAGCCGACCCCCATCGAGAGTCCCATGGCCGACGAAGTTCTCCTCGAGGAGTACAACCCGTTCGGGAACATCCAGGCAGTCGTCGAAGTGGCATCCGGCGCCTGTTACTTCTACCTCGTTGGTGAGCCGAGCACGGAGTTCGGCACCCGGAGTGTCTGGGTCCGCAACCTCGTTGCTGCGCCGAACGGGCTCGACGTCGTGGCCATGCGGGACGGACGAGCGCCGCTCAACCCGCGCGACCACACGCGTGAGCCGCGTGGCGCCCGAGCCCCGCGACCGTCGGATCTCAGGGTCGTCTGGCTTCCCGAAGGCAACGGCGCCGCGCTGTTCGAGCGCGACGCGATGGTCGCGATCATCCCGCCGTGGAGCGGCAGCGGTGGGTTTCACGGGTACGCGGCGGCGTGCGTCGGTGAAGGACCGCTCGCGTGGGAGATGCCCCGCGACGGGGAGGTCATCGAGCGGTTTCGCGACGCGGAACGGTATTGGGCTGGGTGGGACACCGACGCGATCTGGCCCGACGCCGGTGACGCCGTGATCGAGTCGATCCATGCCGCGCTCGGCCGGCACTCGAACTACTACGCGATCGATGGCGGGCAATGGCCGCCGAAGGCAGCGCTCCGCATTCCGAGACCCGAAGGAACCGTGTTCGTGACGGCGGGCGTGAGTCTCGTGCCGCAGCCGACCGTCGAGCTGTACTCGGACGATTGGAAGGCGCTTCGCCGAATCGAGCTGGCAGCAATGCTCCCGTTGAGCTGGCCGGATGATGCCGTCAAGACGTTCGGCAAATACCTGAGCGCCCAGAGTCGCCTGCCATGGAACGTGTATGCGTGGCTCGGAGCAGGGCACACGATCCCGTGCGACTCGTGGCGCAATCCCCGGTACACGGCGGCGCTATTGGTTCGCGATCACCCGGTGGTTGGCTCGGTCGAGGGCGCGAAAGTTCTCGGTGATCCGGTGTCGATCCTCTGGTTCGTCCCCATTACCGACTCGGAGCGGCAGCTCGCGATGGACGAAGGGTCGGCGGCTCTGGAGCGCCAGCTGCCACGCGATCGATGGACGGACGCCTAACGGGTCGCGGACTCCGAACCGGCCCTCGGTCGATCCTGGTGGGCCACATCGGAGTTGGTGATAGCCGCTGACATTCCGAGCGGAATCGCGCTCGTCCCGGGGGGGAGGGAGAGAGGGAGAGAGGGAGAGAGGTCATCCTGAGCGCCGCGAAGGGTCTTCGTCGTCCCGACAGAGCGATTGTCATCCTGAGCGCAGCGAAGGATCTTCGTCGTCCCGGCCGAGGGCTGGGGTTGACCCGGTTTCGTGGACACCTCACCGTACGGAATCACGGAGGTGTTCAGTGAGTCGATCCTCGCAGAAGGGGGCGGTCGCCCGGCGCACGTTCAGCGCGGAGTTCAAAGCCGAGGCGGTCGCCATGATGCGCGCGCGCCGGGCGCAGGGCGTGAGCCTCACGCAAATCGCGCGCGACCTCGACGTCCGG
>Ga0075420_100000856_pt1 | contig 25134 bp, 31 predicted proteins | sample SoiMetdeltSBSDD4_FD_75296 | JGI IMG/M metagenome (GOLD analysis project Ga0075420, IMG submission 75296) | Bulk soil microbial communities from a Populus tree surrounding site in Tennessee, USA - Soil MetaG P. deltoides SBSDD4 | ecosystem: Environmental > Terrestrial > Soil > Tree plantation...
CCAGCGACGACGACCTCGAGGCGCAGATCCGCGGCAACGTCTGGCGGAAGTGGTCGGGACACCGGATCAACCACCCGGACTTCCGCCAGCCCGAACGCTCGATGTCGGCGATCGGCGGCTAGACGAGGAGCGCGACCCCGATCAGGAGCGGGGCGCGCGCCTGGTGAGCCTGCGGATCGTGTCGCCCGCGAGGAACCATCCGACACCCGCGGCCACGAGCGCGAACAGGCCGAACAGGACGATCCCGACCCCGCGGGTCGCCTGGAGGAAGCCGGCGCTCGTCTTGAACTCGGTGTCCGGGTCGCCGAGGGACGAGATCGCCACCACCACTCCCCAGACGCACGCGATCGCGAGCGCGAAGAACGCGAGGCCGAGCGCGAACGCGAACCACTCGAGCAGGTCGTGCGAGGCGATCTCGCTCAGCCGGCGTTTGAAGGTCCGGTAGCTCACGGCACTACAGGCCGGCGAGCTTCGCCAGGCCCGAGATCTTCAGCAGCACGAACCGCCTGCCCTGGCGTTCGACGAAGCCCCGGCGCTGGAAGTCCGACAGGATCCTCGTCACGTTCTCGCGGCTCCCGCCGCACAGGCTCGCCAGGTCGGCGTGGGTGACGATCGAGGGGACGACAGCGTTGTCCTCCGGCAGCTCGTCGAGCGAGGGCGAGACGAGCTGGAGCAGGCGCTTCGCCACCCGTCCCTTCAGGTCCAGGTACAGGAGGTCGTCGACGAACGCCTCCTGCGACTGCACCTGGCGGGAGAGCGCTCGCAGGAGCGCCCGGGAGGCGCTCGGATCGTCCGAGAGGAAGTCCAGGAACTCCGTGGCGTCGGCCCGCCAGACCTCGGTCTCCTCCAGCGCGAGGGCACCCGCGGTCCTCGGCATCTCGCCGAGGACGCCCAGCTCGCCGAAGAACTGCGGCACATCGATCGTCGTGTGCAGCTGCCGGTGTCCGTTCGCCGAGTCCGAGCTGATCTCCACGCGCCCCGACAGCAGGAAGAAGACCTCGGGCGACTGGTCGCCCTGGTGGAACAGGTAGGTGTTCCGCCGGTAGCGGCGCGTGCTCCCCCGGTTCGCGAGGTCCTCGACGGCTCGCCCCGGCGTGCCCTCGAACAGCGGGGTCTGCGCCATCTGCCGGACGATCCCCGCCGGGATCGTGGTTGCCGGTGTCATCGGGGCAAGCGTAGTCATCTGGCGCCCTCCGTGCGGGCGGATCGGGAGATAGCACGAGGCCCGGCCGTATGGGCCGGGCCTCGTCACGTTCGATGTGTCGGGCGAGCTAAACCTTTCTCGCCTTCCTGGCCTTCCGCGCCTTGCGCGCCTTCCGTGCCGTCCGCTTGGTCACCCGCGTCGCGGCCTCGGTCGACGTCTTGGACGTGGTGCTCTTCGCCGACTTCGGCGTCACCTTCTTCTCCGCCATCCCTGCTCACCTCCCCCGCGTGGTCCGCCCCGAAGGGCTCTTGCAGGTTCCTCGGTGCTGGGGGCATCCTCGTCCTCAGCCGCGTCCGTGCGTGTGCCGCCCGTCACCGCTCCTCGTGTGTTCCCGGTCACGACCTCGATGTGACGAGCGTCACACTTGCTCGTCGAGCTCGGGCAACGACAGCGGGTCCGGCCGCGGGGTGCATGCGCCGCAGAACAACGCGTCCTCGACCACGAGCGCATGGGTCACGTCCTGGGTCTTGAAGAGCTCGAGGACGAACGGCAACGTCTCGACGTGGTCCTCACAGATCCCCCGTCCGCAGAAGCGGCACGATCCCACCGCGGTTCGCTTGCAGTGCCAGCAGTCCATCCGATCTCCTTGGCCCTTCTCCTTCGGTGCAACTCAGTGTTGTGTCGTCCGGGCAACCGCGTTGTGCTCGGTCAGCGTCCCGCGTCGGAACGCGGCGGCGATCACCCGGTCGAACGCCTCCCGGTCGATCCGGAACACCCGTACCGGCGTCTTGGCGACGACGGTGGCCGTCCTGGGGACGTCCATGAGCAGGGCGACCTCCCCGAAGTGCGACCCGGGGCCCAGGGTCCCGATCAGCTGCTCGTCGCGGAACACGTCGAGCTTGCCCGAGCCTACGACGTAGAAGGTGTCCCCTTCCTCGCCCTCGCGGATGATCGCCTCCTCAGGATGCACGTTCACCCAGTCCCCGTGCTCCATCATCAGGCCAAGGTCCGACGCCGTGAGCGAGGCGAACGGCCGCAGCTCGCGCAGCTCCGCGGCCATCTGCAGGGTCGGCTCGACGTCCTGCTTCGTGATCATGCCGGCGAGGAGCCGGTCGAACGTGCTCTCGTCCACGACGAACAGCTCGGAATCCACCGCGGGCCGGACCGTCGCGCTCCTCGGAGCGCCGTTGATGAGCCCGAGCTCGCCGAACATGTCCCCAGGCCCGAGCGTCCGAAGGACCCGATCCTTGCCGGTCTCCGGGTCCTCCTCCACGACCTGCAGGGTTCCGGTCCGGACCACGAAGAAGGCGTCCGGACGATCGCCCTGCCGGAAGATCGGCTTGCCGGGGGGGTATCTGCCGAGCGCCACGCGACCGGCGAGGTCGGACAGAAGCTCCTCCGGCAGGTCGTCGAACATCGGCGACCGGTCGATCGTGTGCGCCGCCTCGACGCGCCACTTCGTCTGGAGCCTGAAGCGGAACGTGTCGGTGAGGTTCTTGAGCTTGCGGTACGCGATCCTGGTGAGCGAGATGAGCGCGCGGATGATCGGGCCGGCGAGGAAGAGGATCAGCGCCGCGAGGAACACCCGGCCGAGGAGGCCGGCGTTCCAGAGCTCGGAGATCAGGCCGCCGAAGACCGTCTCCCAGAAGACGTAGGCAGTGATGAGCGAGAAGATCGTGAACGCCACGCCGATGAACCCGTACGCCGCCAGCCCGACCTCCTGCTTCGTGATCCGCTCCCGGTCCTTGAGCTTGCGCCACAGGTCGTACCGGATGAATTGGAGCGAGCGCGGGCGCAGGTCGGGCACCTGGATCACGTCGGCGAGGATCCAGTAGCCGTCGAGCTCGAGCAGCGGGATCAGGTTCAGGAACACGATGAAGTAGTTCAGCACCGCCCACGTGTACACCAGCTGCGCGAACGGCATGTCCGGGAACATCCACAGGACGATCGAGGCGATGCCCGAGACCACGAGCTCCGCGAACGGGCCGGCGAACGACTGCACGATCCGCTGGCCGCGATCGAGCATGAGCCCGTCGGAGGACTCGACGAAGAACGCGGGCGAGCCGAAGTAGATCATGAAGCCGGCGCTCTTCACCTTGCGGCCGTAGTGGATCAAGACCACCGCGTGGCCGAGCTCGTGGATGAACGTCAGCACGTAGTCCATGACGAGCAGCAGGAGCGTCGCGATCGCGAGGTGCTGGCCCCCGATCTGGAACTCCCCCGACTGCTGCACCGCGAGGAAGGCCACGAACCCGAGGAACGCGATCACGCCGAATGGGATCGCCACCGCCGGTAGGAAGAAGTACTTCACGCCGTGCTGGTAGAACCACTCGACGAGCCTGTGCGCGTCCTTCCACTCGATCTGCAGGGTCTTCACGAACTCGCGCGCCTTCGCACGGCCGACCGAGACCGGGTCGGCGGCCCGGCGGACGATCTCGGTGGTGTCGACGTAGTGGTCGGTGAGGAAGTTGCTCGTCCGGAGCATGCGGACGAGGTCCACCACGTCGTCGAGCTCGAGGTCGCCCGACTCGCGGAACCGCTCCACGACGATCTCCTTCACGGTCCGCGTCCCGTCCATCATCCGCAGCAGCTCGACGTCGTCGACGGGGATCTCGTAGTGGAGCAGATCGGTGGGGTTCGCGATCATCGCGTAGTCGTTGCCCCACTTGAGTCGGAAGATCTTGATCTCGATGTCGTCCCGGAGGTGTGGGCGGTACTCGGCGGGATCGACGCGGGCCCCGAGGCGGTCCCAGACACCGTTGCCCTCCGCCGCGGCGGACTCGTCGAGCCGAACGGCCACCTGATCGTACAGGCCGGTCATCTTCGTCCCGGAGCCGACCGTCGCTCGTCGATCCGGCGCTGGACCGAGCCGTAGACCGACACCTTCGGCGGCGGCCGCCGCCGGGACGCCGAGATGTTCCCGATCAGCCCCCCGGCGAGGAGCGCGAGGACGACCACGGCGGCGACCGTCCCCCAGGTGATGCCCGTGCCTTCGGCCTCGGTGCGCTCGGCCTCGGCGGTCACGGTCTGGTCGTCGTCGGTTGTGACGCTCACCCGGAACGTGACGTCTTCGGGGAAGCTGGTCACGACGCTCGTTTCGACCGAGAACGAGAGGTTGGCGCCGCCGAACGTCACGACGACGTCGGTCCCGCTGATGCGTAGGTATTCGCTCTGAGCGGCCGCCCCGGTTCCGATCGCGATCGGCAGCTGACCGACCCGGAGCTGGTTGTCCTCGATGTCGTACCGGATGTGCTGCAACTCCTCATTTCCCGAGCGAGCGCTGATCTCGATCAGATGCAGCCCCTCCCAGCCCCCGGGCATCGTCGCGTCGACGGAGAGCGTGAGCGTGGAACCCTCCACGATGTCTCCGGCAACTTCCCCCGAGACCGTGGGTCCGGGCCCGGGCGAGCCTGCCCCGGGACCCGTCTGGGCGAGCACGACCGCGGGCGCCCACGAGGTAGCGAGGACGACCACGATCGGCAGCCAGCGGCGCGTGCCCCCCCGATCCACGCCGCGCATCTTCGACCCACCGGCGGCGATGCGCAACGTGACGCGGCGTACCCGCCGGAGGTGACGGCGGTCACGGTTCGAGAACGGTTGCGGGGCATACGGTCCGTGCGTGGTTCGGAAGGAGGACCGGAGATGCTGAGCGGAGACATGGCTCGTTCCCAGATCGCCGACCGCGTTCGGGAGGCCGAGGCGGCGCGGCTCGCGAAGTCGACGCGTCGCGCGCAGGCCGCCTCCGACCAGAGCTTCCGTCGCCGGATCGGCCGTGCCGCCATCGCGGCCGCGCGCTGGCCCACCAGGCACCAGACCCGCCCCCGGCCGAGCGTTCACGGCGCCGACACGTAGGCGCCACGGGCGGGTCACGCGCCCCCACTAGCTTGCGGGTACCGAGAGGCCGCGCCCCTCTCACGGGCGGGGGTCGGGCACTGAGCCCGGCCCCCGCACCCCCTCACGAGGTTCGGCCTCACTTGAGGTTGCGGATGTCGAGCGGCGGCAGGTCGTCCGCCGGCTCGAACCCAAGGAGCGCGCCGTAGAACGCGAGCTCGGCCTCGAGCGACCGCTGGATGTTCTCGGCCTTGCGGAACCCGTGCTGCTCGCCCTCGAACAGCAGGTACGCGTAGGGCAGCCCCTTCGCCTCGAGCGCCTCCACGATCAGGTCCGCCTGCGAGGGGGGCACCACCTCGTCCTCGTCGCCCTGCAGGATCAGGATCCCCCGCGAGAGCCGGTCCGTGTGGCGGACCGGCGAGCGCTCGGCCCACAGGTCGGAGGTCTCCGGCCACGGCCCGACGAGCATGTCGTTGTACTTGAACTCGAACTTGTGCGTGAAGGTCGCGAACGGCTCCAGGTCGGACACGCCGTAGTAGCTCGTCCCGGTCGCGAACACGTCGCCGAAGGTGAGCGCGCAGAGCGTGGTCCACCCGCCGGCGCTCCCGCCGTGGATCAGCAGCCGATCGGGGTCGGCCAATCCCTCGCCGACGAGGTAACGGGCCGCCGCCTCGGCGTCCTCGACGTCGACGACGCCCCACTGCCCGTACAGCGACTCCCGAAAGGCGCGGCCGTAGCCGGTGCTCCCGCCGTAGTTCACGTCGACGTAGGCGAACCCCCGGCTCGTGAAGTACTGCTTCGCGAGGTCGAACTCGGGCGTGACCTCGGACGTGGGACCGCCGTGGATCCGGACCAGCAGCGGCGGGCGTTCGCCGTCGGGAGCGACGACGTCCGGGTTCGTCGGGGGGTAGTAGTAGCCGTACGCTCGTCGTCCGCCCGCCGACGGGAATTCGATCGGTCGCGGCTCGGCGAAGCGCGACTCCTCGAGCTCGACAGGATCGCTCGCGCGCACCGTCTCGATCGCGCGCGTCGACAGGTCGAGCTCGACGACCTGGTGCGGGATCGTGGGGGCACCCGCGACGAACACGAGCCGGTCGCCGGACGAGCGCAGGTACGGCTCGAAGCTCGCGAACGGCAGGTCGAGATCGAGCAGCTCGCCCGTCGTCGGGTCGAGCAGCGCGAGGTGCTGCACGCCACCCTGCCGGTAGAGACAGGCGATGCGTCCGTCGGGCAGGAACACCGTCGAGGAGTAGCCGAACATCCACATCGGCCCGCCGAACTCGGCATCCATCGGCGCCAGGTTCGTCGGTTCGCCGCCGTCGTCCTCCTGACGGTAGAGGTTCCACCAGCCCGTCCGGTCCGAGATGAAGTGCAGCCGGCCGTCGGGGCTCCAGGCCGGCTGGAAGATCGACTCGGTGGGGCCCCCCGCGACCAGGCGGGCGGGTGCGGCGGAGGTCCCCGAGACCTCGGCGACCATGAGCTCGGTCCCGTCCCACGGCATCCGCGGGAAGTCCCACTCGATGAACGCGAGCCGGCGGCCGTCGGGCGACCACCGCGGGAACGCGTAGAAGTCGCGGCCCGAGGCCACGACCGTCGGCTTGGCTGACCCGTCGGCCGGCAGCACGACCAGCTCGTTCTCGGGGAGCTCGGACGCGCCGTGGCGTTCGCGGACGCACGCGATCAGCGAGCCGTCCGGCGACACGTCCATGTCCGCGTAGCGGAGCGCGCGCGGCGAGGGTGGCGCCGGCGTGATCGAGACCGGCTCGCCCTCCGGCTCCTTCCGGTACAACCGCTGGTCCTCGTCGTGGGTGAAGAACAGGACGCCCTCGTGCACCGCGATGGCCCCGCCGCCGTACTCGTGAACGCGCGTCCGCGCCGACCACGGAGTGGGGAGCACGTCCGTCGGCTCGGTGCCGGGACCCGTGTGCATCACGACGTAGCGGCCGCCCTCGTCGGGTCGCTCCTCGATCCACCACGTCGCGTCTCCGTCGGCGAGCGACTCCGACAGGTAGACCGAGGCCCGGGCCACCCGATCCGCTGAGATCGGGGACGGCCAGGCACCGTACGGAACGGGTGACGGGGTCAGCCCGGCCACCGTCCCACGAGCACGCGCGTCACCTTGAACCCCCGGTCGACCGTGCTCCGAACCTCGGCGAACCCGGCCCGGCGCATCACCGTCGCGGTCGGCCGCGCCCGGTCGGGACTGACCTCGATCAGCAGCCAGCCGCCCGCCTTCAGCCACTCCGGCGCCCCGGCCGTGGCGCGGCCGATCAACCCCAGGCCGTCCGGGCTCTTGTCGGTCAGCGTGTGGACCGGCTCGAACCGGCGGATCTCCTGCGGCAGCTCCCGTATCTCCCCGAGGGCGACGTACGGGGGGTGCAGCGTCACGACGTCGACCGCGCCCGCGAGCCTTCTCGGCAACCCGCCGTAGACGTCGCCGACGTGGAAGTCCGCTGCAAGGTCCAGCCGCTCGGCGTTCCTCCGCGCCGTGCGGATCGCGGTCGCGGAGATGTCGGTGCCGTGCACGCGGACGCCCGGCACCTCGTTCGCGATCGCGAGCGCCACCGTCCCGCCGCCGGTCGCGAGATCCACGGCCACGGGTTCATGCCGCCTCCGGAGGCGTCGAACCGCTTGCTCCGCAAGGTATTCGGTCGAGTCGCGCGGGACGAAGACACCCGGGCTCGCCAGGATCTCGAGCCCGCGGAAGACGGCGTAGCCCTTGATCAGCTGGACGGGCTCGCCGGCCGCGCGGCGCGCGATCATCCGTTCGAACCGGCGCCGGGCGCCCGTCGGGACCTCGAGATCCGGCCGGTACTCGTCGACGCCGAGCGCGTGCTGCAGGAGGTCCTCCGCCTCGATCCGCTCTCGGTCGCGCTGCCAGTGGTCGATCGCGGTCGACGCCTTCAGCGTCGCGACGGATGGTTCGAGCGCCTCGGATGCCTTCATCGGCGACGCATGCTACCTGGCGAAGGTCGGCACGAACGGCGGGCCGGCGCGTGCGAGAATCGCACGCATGGCCAAGCGCCCGACCACGACCAAGCCCCGCAAGCGACGCGGGCCCGACGCCGACGACGTCCGGCTCACCGGCGACCGCATCGTGGTCGAGAACCCCGAGAACGGCGAGCGGACCTCCAGGGGCGGCCTCGTGATCCCGGCCACGGCGATGCCCGCGCCGAAGCGCTGCGTCTGGGGCGAGGTCCTGCTCGTCGGGCCGGACGTCCGTTCGGCGAAGGCGGGCGACCGGATCCTCTACCTGCCGCAGGCCGGTCTCGAGGTCGAGTTGCACGGGCGCGAATGCCTCCTGCTCCGCGAACGCGACGTGCAGGCGATCTCCTCCTCGCCCGACGGCAAGGATCGCGAGCCCGGCCAGTACCTGTAGCCGCCGGCTCAGGCCGGCACGAACGTCAACAGCAGCCGGCGCACGTCGTTCTCGCGGTTCGGGTCGACGAGGACGACGCGCTGCCACGTCCCCAGGAGGAGCCTGCCCCCCTCGACCGGCATCGAGAGCGACGGCGAGACGATCACCGGGAGCAGGTGATCGCCGCCGTGGCCGGTCGAGCCGTGCCGATGGACGTAGCGGTCCTCCCGGGGCAAGAGCCGCTCGAGCAGGTCCTCGAGGTCGCGTTCGGAGCCCGACCCCGTCTCCATCAGCGCGAGGCCGGCGGTCGCATGCGGCACGAACGCGTGCACCAGGCCGTCGCGCCCGTCCTCGAGGCAGAAGTCGGCCACGAGGTCGGTCACGTCGACCACCCGGCGGCCGCTCGTGTCGAGGCGATGCTCCGCGCGGTTCACGGTGGTGGGTCCGGATCGTCGCCGGACTGCGGCGCCGACCAGCCGGTCAGTCCCCGGCCCGACGTCGCCGCTTCCTCGCCGGCCCCGATCGAGAGCAGGCCGCCGAGCACGCCCTGGATCCCGCCGGCGATCACGACGAACAGGCCGAAGGCGAGGGAAAGCTCGAGCAGCCCCGAGTCCAGGGCGCGCTCGGCCTGTCCGGGCGAGAGTTGCGTCTCGGCCGCGTCGAGGAGCTGGTCCCGTGCCGTGGCGGCGGTGTACACGGCGACGCCGAGCGTGACGACGCCTCCGAGCACCCCACGGATGGCGAGCCCCGATGTGGCCCGTGGACGCTGCAGGAAGACCCGGGCGGCGCCAGCCGCCATCACGATGCCGGCGATCAACGTGACCTTGCCCTCCCAGCCGTCGATGCCCCTGGCCTGTTCGGTGAACGGGCCGGCCGAGACCTCGGCCCAGGCAAGGAACGAACCGACCGCCGCGGCCACGCCGCCGGCGAGGGCCAGCGTGGCCGCGAGGGTCGTTCGCCCGGACATGGGCCCTACGGACCGCCTTCGGATGGGGGTGGAGCGGGCGCCGGCGGGGCGGCCGGTGGGCTCGCCTCCGACGCGGGCGGCGCCGACGGTGCCGTGGCGGGTGGCATGTCGGAGGTCGACGGCGCCCACCCCGACGCGGCCTCCTCCTGCTTCTCCTCGGTCCCGCGCAGCGACAGGATCCCGCCGACGAGCACCAGCAACCCGCCCGCGATCACCACGTAGATGCCGATGCTGAGCGAGATGCTGATCTGTCCCGCGTCGATCGCCTCGTCGAGTAGGACGCGCACCTGCTCGGGCGATGCCCCGACCGTGGGCGCGAGCTCCTCAGCCGCCGAGTCGAGGACGCTGTCCTTCGCGGTGAGCGCGTCGTAGACCGCGACGCCGCCCCCCACGAGCCCCGCCACGATCGCCAGGACCGCGAGCGCGCGCTTGGCCTGCCGGAGCAACAGCATGCCGACCAGCGCGGCGATGATCCCCGTGCCGAGCGTGATGTAGCCGTCAGATCCGTCGATGCCCTTCGCCGTCACACTCGTTCCGCCGCCCGAGACCTCCGCCCAGGCCAGGAACGAGCCGATCCCGAGCAGCGCCCCGCCGGCGATCGCCAGGATCGCGCCGACCGGCGCCCTTCCCGTGCTTGCCGTGTCCCCCATCACGCCTCCGTTCACCGGCGGGCGCCGGTCCGGCACATCCTTCCACACCTCGGCCGACGGCCCGCCAGCCGCTGCAACAGGCCGGGGGTTGACGATTACGAGTAATCATGTAATTCTCGCCGAGATGAGAGGACAGCCTTCACCGACGCGGGAGGAGCTCACCGGCTGGTTCGCCGGGCGCCTGCCGGACGACTGGTTCGTCGGGGGCCCCGAGGTGTCCTTCGACCGCGAGGAGATCCTCGTCGTCGGGACGCTCCCCGACCCCGAGCTCCCCGGCGACGCCACGCCCGACGCGGTGGGCGCCGCGCGCGGGGCGCGGATCGACGGGTTCCGCGAGGACACGCGCGAGCGGCGGATGCGGATCGCCCAGGAGGCCCAGCATCGGTTCGGCCGCCATGTGTCGTGGGGCGCCGAGTGCGGCGACGTCCGCAAGCTGTTCACGACCGTGAGCGTCCCCGCGATGACGCGGCTCCGGATGTCCGAGCGACGGGTGCTCGACACGCTCGTCGAGGGCGGCGTCGCACGGTCGCGCAGCCACGCGCTCGCCTGGTGCGTTCGGCTGGTCGCGGAGAAGCAGGACGAGTGGCTCGCCGATCTGCGCGAGGCGCTCCAGACGGTGGAGAAGGTCCGCGACGAAGGACCGTCCGCCTGAGGACTCAGGCATCGTCCTCCCCGAGCCCCATCCGGTAGAGGACCCGTTCGTGCTCGTAGTCCACGAGCACCACGGCCTCGACGCCACGCTCGAGCAACTCCTGCCAGGACGACCCCATCCACTCCTCGGCGCGCTCGGCGTCGTCGAACCGCGGCGAGCGACCGACCTCCTCGCCCGCGCGATCTAGGTACGTCCAGCCGAACATCAGGCCCGCTCGATCGAGACGATCATGTTCACGGCCCGGTAGACCAGCACCCGCTCGCCGGCCTTCAGCTCGTCCGGGACGCTCTCGGGCCCGAGCCTTGCGGTCTCGGTCTCGCGGTCCTGGTACACGACGGTCACGTCCACGTAGCCGACGCCGTGGACGTCCCACGGCTTCACCTCAACGACCATCGCCTCGCGCTCGCCGAGCACGGTCGCAGGCTAGCGCACGCCCCGTTCCGCGGGCCCGCATCCCCCGAACGACCGACTTGAGACGCATCAGTCGAGCGCCGAGGGTAGCCGGGTATGCCCGCGCGGCCCCTGCGGCGCTGCGTCGCCGTCGCGTTCGTCCTCGCGTCCCTCGTGATCCCCGAGGCCGCAGCATCCGCGCCTGCCCGGCGGGACGCGATGAAGGCCGGCGAGCGCGGCTCCGGACCCGAGACCTGGTCGCTGGACGGGGTGTTCGCGGTGAACGGCGCGACGTGGTCCGACGTTCCCAAAGGGCACTGGGCGAAGAACGCGATCGACTACGTCGCCGCATCGAACGACTGGATGCTCGACTTCAAGGCGAACGAGGACGGCAGCTATCCGTTCCGGCCGAGGCGGCTCGAGAGCCGGCAGCTGTTCGCGCGGGCGATCTTCCGGGCGTTCGGCGCGGGGCTCCCTCAGGATCCGAGCCTGCAGTTCCCCGACCTCGCCTCGGACGACAAGTTCTACGAGTCGGCGAACGTCGCCGTGTCCTCGGGCTGGCTGACGGTCGACGGGTCGGGCGCCTTCCGTCCGACCGAGCCCGTGACGACACGCGACGTGCACCGCGCGCTGGTGCTCGCGCTCGGGCTCGGCGACCTCGCCGCCGGCGCCGAGGCGCTCCACCTCAGGGACGGCACCCAGATCGACACCCCCCCGGGGTTCGGCACGCTGCTGCTCGGGATGCGTCTCGGCCTGCGCTACAACCACGGCGACGAGTCGCTCGACGTCGGCGCCGACTCGGCGCTCCCGCGGGCCGAGGTGGCCTGGTCGCTCTACCGGGCCGCGACGGCGCCCTCGTGGGTGCGCGACTCGCTCGCCCCGTACGCGACGATGGAGCTGCCGAACCTGGGGCCGAAGCTGCAGGCCGTCGTCGAGTTCGCGGCCGACTACGTGGGGTACCCGTACGTCTGGGGCGGCGAGTGGAACGAGCCCACGTCGACCGGCTACTGCTGCGGCTCCCAGCCGGTCGGCGGTTTCGACTGCTCCGGGGTGACGTGGTGGGTGATGAAGGCGTCGGTCTCCGGGTGGGACAACACGCCGCCGCGTCCCTACGCGGGCTGGTCGTTGCCGGAACGCACCTCGGCAACGATGGCGGCGGTCGGCAAGAAGGTCTCGTTCAAGGATCTCCGCGCGGGCGACCTGATGTTCTACGACGGCGACGGCGACGGGCGCGTCGACCACGTCAACACGTACGTGGGCAACGGATGGTCGATCGACTCGGGGAGCAGCAACGCCGGCGTGACGTTCACCTACGTGACGGGCACCTGGTACCAGGACCACTTCAAGCACGGCCGGCACATCATGGGGTCACTAGCGGCCTGATTCAGGCGTCGAGCGCGCCCTCGAGCGCTTCGCGTTCGGCGTCGGTGAGCGGCCTCGCGCGGCCCGACCCCGGGTCGCGGGCCACCACGACCGCGGACGCCTTCGCCGAAACCGTGCCGTCCTCCTTGCGGACCTCCTCGACCGTCCGAACGCTCGACCGCCCGATCGACTCGAGTCGGCACGCGACCACGACGGCCCCGTCGTCGAGCCTGAGCTCGGCCTCGTAGTCGATCGCGACGCGCGCGAGCACGAAGTCCCACGTGTTCTCGGAGACCGCACCCAGCACCTTCTCGACCCACGCGTCGCGGGCCTCCTCGAGGTACGTCAGGTACACGGCGTTGTTCACGTGGCGGTACGCGTCGACGTCGCGCCAGCGGATCTCGATCCGCTTCTCGAGCTCGCTCACTCCTCGATCCGATCGACCTGGAGCCCCTGCCCGACGAGCCATCCGATCGCCTCGCCGATCCGCTCGTCGTCGCCCTCGACCTCGAGGATGATCCAGCCGCCGCCCTCGCCGAGGTTGGCGCGATGGATGTTCGTCACCAGGCGGAACTCGGAGCCGAGACGGTGGATCACCGGCACGGTCGCCAGCTGCTCGGGGAACGCGAGATGGAGCTTCGCGGTGGCCACGGAGGCATCTTGCCCCGACCGCGCCGGCCGTGCACGCCCGAGGCGTGCGACGGCGGTCGTGCGGAGCGCCGTCAGACCGGATCGGCGTGCCGTCGTGCCGCGGCCGCCCGGAGCGCGTGCGCCGCGGCGACCACGATGAAGAGTTCGAGGCCGGTAGCGAGGAGGTCGAGGGATCCGATCGATTCCGCGATCCACGGTTCGGGTCCGATGGGGAGACCGGCCGACCTCGACGCGGCCCAGACGGCCACCATGGCTCCGTTGCCGACGATCGCGACCCGGGCGAGACCCGTCGAGGGAGCGACGATCCACGCGACCCCCCACGCCATCTGGAAGGCCGCGCACAGGACGAAGAACGCGCCGAAGAGCCACCACTCCTCGAGATGCTCCGGCACGACGAGCGCGTGGATGACGCCGGCCCCGATCGACGCGGCGGCCGGGAGCAGACCCGGGGTGCGACCGTCGTCGACCACCGGCCGCTGCGAGCCTGATCGGAGTTCCATCTCGACAACCTCCTCGGGGTCGACCCGGCGGCCTCCCGGCCGCCGGGTCGACGGCGTGGATCACCGGAACGCGGACGGGAACTGGGCGACGATCCCGGCAGACAGCATGTCGGCCATGTGCAGGATCTCGGTCTCGACCTCGTCGTAGGTGGCGACGCTGGCCGCGTAGTCACCGCCGAGCTGTTGGGCCGCCTCCTGCAGGGTCAGGTCGAGGTGCTCCTTCATCATCGTGCGCAGGTCCGCCAGCCGCCAGTGATCCGGGTTCGCGTCGTGGAGGAACCTCGCGATCTCGCGCGCGTTGGCGTACCAGTCGGTCTTCGCCTCCTCGAACGTCGTCTGGTCGTTGGCCTTGGCCACTCCGAGCAGCTCCGCGGCCGTCAGGATGTGATCCGTGAGCAGGCCGGTGAGCTGATTGCCCGCCGCTTTCCCGTAGAACGGCTTGATCGCGTCGCCGATGTCGACCTGGTTCTGCAGCAACCGGTCTGTCGTTGCCTGCAAGTCGGGGAGGTCGGCGACGAAGCTCACGATGAACAGTCGCGTCCACGTCACGTGGTCCACCCAGAGTCGGCGCATCCCGTCGTGGAGCGCCCGCTTGCCGACCTTGGCCGCATCGTGGACTCCCGCGGCCGCATGCGGCGAGGCCGTGGCGAGCGACGCCGCCCCCAAGCCCATGAGGCCGACGGTCAGGACCGCCATCACAGCCGTGAGGACACGTCCGGGGGACCTCGTTCTGAGACCCATGACTCCTCCTTTCTCCTAACACCAGCGCTTGCTGGCGTTACAAGCCGGAACGTATCACCGTCTTCACGGCTCCGTCAACGCCGTAGAACTAGATTCTCTGGGCTGTAGATGCATGACGCCGCAGGAGGGACCTGTAACTCCAGCATCGCTTGGTGATACCATCGGGGACATGCTTCGGGGATTGCGGCGAGATGCGGAGGCGCTCGGCGCGCTCGAGGACGAGCTGCGGAGGAACCTGTACCTGTTCGTTCGCTCGCAGGGCCGTCCGGTCAACCGCGACGAGGCGGCCGCCTCCACCGGGATCTCGCGCAAGCTCGCCGCGTTCCACCTCGACAAGCTGGTCGATCGCGGGCTGCTCAGGACCTCGTTCGCGCGGCCGCCGGGCAGGGGCGGGCGAGGCGCCGGCCGGACCGCGAAGTACTACGAGCCCTCGGACCGCCGCATCAACGTCACGATCCCCGAACGGCGCTACGACGTGTTGAGCTCGCTGCTGCTCCGCGCGCTCCGCGCTCGAGCGGACGACGAGACGGGCGAGGACGCGGCTTGGCGGGTCGCCGAGGAGACCGGCGAGGAGATCGGTCGGGCCGAACGAACCCGGCTGGGCATCCCACGGCCGGGCGCCGAACGCGCCCTCGCGGCCACGAAGCACGTCCTCGAGGAGCGGGGCTACGAGCCGTACCGCGACGGCACCGGGTGCGTGCGGCTGCGGAGCTGCCCGTTCCACGAGCTCGCCGAACAGGATCGCGATCTCGTCTGCTCGCTCAACGAGCGGCTCGTCGAGGGCATCGTCCGAGGGCTCGGCAACGAGACGCTCGACGTCACCCTCGAGCCGGCGACCGAGGAGTGCTGCGTGGTGCTGGGACCGCCCGCCGGCCGGACCTGACGGGACCGCCGAGGGGCGCGTTAGGCTTCGGCCGAGCCGAAGGGGTGGTCGTGCGCGCGGAAGACGTTCGAGCGGTCGGGGTCGTCGGATCAGGCCTCATGGGCTCGGGCATCGTCGAGGTCTGCTCGCGCGCGGGCTGCGACGTGACCTACGTGGAGCCCACCGACGAGCTCGTCGCGGCGGGCCACTCACGGATCGAACGCTCGGTCGCGAAGGCGGTCGAACGTGGCAAGCTCGACGCCGGCGACGCCGAGGAAGCGCTCGGCCGGATCACCGGGTCGACGGACCTCGGCGCGCTCGCCGGCTCGGACCTCGTGATCGAGGCGGCGACCGAGGACCTCGAGGCCAAGCTCGCCGTGTTCCGAAAGCTCGACGGGATCACGCGGCCCGAGGTCGTCCTCGCCTCGAACACCTCCTCGCTCCCGATCGTCGAGCTCGCGACCGCGACCGGCCGCCCCGACCGCGTGATCGGGATGCACTTCTTCAACCCGCCGCCGGTGATGAAGCTGCTCGAGCTGATCCCGGCCATCACGACCTCGGACGAGACCGTATCGTTCGCGAGGGCGTTCGGCGAGCGCGTGGGCAAGACGACGGTGGTCTCGAAGGACCACGCCGGCTTCATCGTGAACCGGATGCTCTGCCCGTTCCTGAACGACGCGGCGCGCCTGTATGACGAGGGCCTCGCCGCGCGGGAGGACATCGACGCCGCGATCTCGCTCGGGCTCGGGCACCCGATGGGACCACTCGCGCTCATGGACCTGATCGGCATCGACACGGTCGTCCACGTCGCCGACGTGCTGTACCGCGAGTTCGGCGACCCGCGGTACATGGCGCCACAGGTGCTCCGGCGGATGGTCGCGGCGGGCCGGCTCGGCCGCAAGACCGGGCGCGGCTTCTACGAGTACGACTGATGGCGCCGTTCCGAGCGTCGGCCGGCTTCACCGAGTCGTGGAAGCACCTGCGGCTCGAGATCGACGAGGGCGTCGCGACGATCACCCTGGACCGACCGGAGAAGCTGAACGCGCTCACCTTCGACGCGTACGCGGACCTCCGCGACGTCCTCACCGAGCTCCCCCACCGCGACGAGGTCCGCTCGGTCGTGATCACCGGGAGCGGGCGCGGGTTCTGCTCGGGCGGCGACGTGCACGAGATCATCGGCGCGCTCCGCGAGGCGGACCAGCGGCGTCTGCTCGAGTTCACGCGGATGACCGGCGCCGTGGTGCGCGAGCTCCGCGAGTGCCCCCTGCCGGTCGTGGCCGCCGTGAACGGCGTCGCGGCGGGCGCCGGCGCGGTGATCGCGCTCGCCGCCGACCTCCGACTGCTCGCCCGGTCGGCGCGCTTCGCGTTCCTGTTCACGAGGGTCGGGCTCGCGGGCGCCGACATGGGCTCGGCGTACCTGCTGCCGCGGCTCGTGGGGCTCGGGCGGGCCACCGAGCTCCTGCTGCTCGGCGAGGACGTCCCGGCCGAGCGGGCGCTCGAGATCGGGCTGGCGTCGCAGGTGGTCGACGACGCCGAGCTCGCAGGCGCGGCCGTCGCGCTCGCGGCCCGGCTCGCGAGCGGGCCGTCGCTCGCGTACTCGGTGACGAAGACGCTGCTCTCGCGCGAGCAGGACATGAGCCTGTCGGCCGCGCTCGAGGTCGAGGCGATCGCGCAGGCGCTCTTGCTGCGGGGCGCCGACCACGCCGAGTTCTACGCCGCGTTCACGGAGGGCCGGGACCCCTCCTGGTCGGGCCGCTGAAGGCGCGATGTCGCACGAGCTCGTGAACCCAGAGGGCCTGCCGCCCACGCGCGGCTACTCGCACGCGGTGATCGCCGCGACCGGGCGGACCGTGTACCTCAGCGGCCAGACAGCGCACACGCCCGACGGCTCGCTCGAGGGGGCGACGACGGCCGAGCAGTTCGACCGGGCGGCGGCGAACCTCGCGCTCGCGCTCGAGAGCGCCGGCGCGCGGACCGAGGACCTCGTCTCGGTGCAGATCTTCGTCACCGACGCGGACGAGTACCGCTCGTCGCTCGGGCGGATCGGCGAGATCTGGCGCGAACGCCTCGGGCGGCGCTACCCCGCGATGGCGCTGTTCGAGGTCTCCGGGCTGTTCGACCCGGCGGCGAAGGTCGAGCTCGTCGGGGTCGCGGTCATCGCCGAGCGCTAGCGAGGCTCCCGACGCCCGAACAGGCCCCGGGCGATGATCTCCCGCTGGATCTCGCTCGTGCCCTCGTAGATCCGGGTGGCGCGCACCTCGCGGTAGAGCCGCTCGAGCAGGTGGCCGCGTTCGAGCGCGACCGCACCGTGGACCTGGATCGCGGCGTCGATCGCCCGCTGCGCGGTCTCGGTCGCGAACAGCTTCGCCATCGCCGACGCGGTCGTCGCGGCCTCGCCGGCGTCCAGCGCCGCGGCGGCCCGGTAGACCAGGAGGCGGGCGGCGTCGACGCGCGTCGACATCTCGGCGAGCTGGTGCGACACGGCCTGGAACTCGCGGATCGGCTTCCCGAAGGCCTCGCGCTCGGACGCGTACGCCGCGGCCGCGTCGAGCGCGGCCTGCGCCATCCCGACGCAGGCGGCGCCCACGCTCGGGCGGAACCGATCGAGGGTCTCGAGAGCCAGGCGAAGCCCCTTGTCGACCTGGCCGAGGACGTGGCTCGCGGGAACGCGCACGTCGTCGAACCGCAGCCGCCCGACCGGGTGCGGCCCGAGGAGCTCGATCGGATCGCCCGACAGCCCGGTCGCCTCGCCGTGGACCACGAACGCGGTGATCCCCTTCGGGCCGGCGTCCGGCTTCGTCCGCGCGAACACCGTGATCACGTCCATCTCCGGCGCGTTCGAGATCCACGCCTTGTCCCCGGTCAGGACGAACGCGTCCCCGTCCCGGACGGCCTCGAGCTGCAGCGCGCCCGCGTCCGACCCGGACGAGGGCTCGGTGAGCGCGAACGCCGCGACCGCCTCGCCTCGCAGGACCGGTCCGGCGAACCGCTCGATGATCTCGGGGGAACCGGCGGTCAGGATCGGGTACGACCCGAGGCCCTGCAGCGCGAAGGCCGTCTCGGCGTCGGTGGAGCCGCCGGCGAGCCCCTCGCGGACGAGGCAGAGCTCGAGGGCCGAGGGACCGCCGCCTATGACGGGGTGCTCGGGTTCGAGCCGCGAGAGGAACCCGTGGCTCGCGAGCGCCCGGACGAGCTCGCGGTTGACGCGGCCCTCCTCGCCGGCGCGCGCGATCGGCTCGAACGTCTCCTCCCCCACCCGCCGGGCGTCGGCGACGAGCGTGCGCTCCTCGTCCGACAGCTGGAAACGCGACGGTTCCGGCATCGCGGCAACTCTAGTGCCGCCGTGGGCGCGGGCGTTTGCCCGGACCGGCGGCACTCAGCATGATGGGTCGAGACGAGGAGGACACGATGGCCGATCCCCCGTACTGGAATCCCGCGCACGAGACGATGCCCCGCGACGAGCTCCAGGGGCTGCAGCTCAGGAAGCTTCGCAACCTCGTCGCGTGGGCGGACGAGAAGGTGCCGTTCCATTCGAAACGCCTGCGGGACGCCGGCGTCACCGCGGACTCCCTGGGCTCGCTCGATGACCTCCGACGGATCCCGTTCATGACGCGCGACGAGTGGATGGAGAGCCAGACCGAGAGTCCGCCGTACGGGGCGATCCTCGCGGCCGAACCCGAGCGGGCGATCCGGTACCACACGACGTCCGGCACCACCGGCAAAACGCCGATCCGCGTCTTGGACTCGATGAAGGACTGGGAGTGGATCGCCGAGATGTGGTGCTACGGGTTGTGGGGGTTTGGCGTGCGGCCGAGCGACGTCGCCTTCATCGCGTTCGGGTACAGCACGTTCATCGGGTTCTGGGGCCTGCACTACGCGTGCGAGAAGATCGGAGCGCTCGTACTGCCGGGCGGCGCGATGACGACCGACGTCCGGGTGAAGACGATCGTGGACATGGGCGCGACGGTGGTCGCATCGACGCCGACCTACGCGCTGCGGATGGCGCAGGAGGCGAAGTCGCTCGGGATCGACCTCGCGAACGGCCCGGTCGAGCGCGTGATCCTGTCGGGCGAGCCCGCCGGCTCGATCCCGGCGACGAAGGCGCTGATCGAGGAGCAGTGGGGCGCGAAGGCCGGCGACACGGCCGGCATGACCGAGCTCGGCACGATCATGGTGTTCGAATGCGACCGGCAGCCCGGCGGCACCCACATCATCGAGGACCACTACATCGAGGAGGTCGTCGACCCCGACACCGACGAGCCGGTCCCGTACGGCGAGATGGGCGAGCGGATCGTGACGTCGTTCGGCCGCGGGTTCATCCCGGTGCTGCGGTACCGGACGCGGGACTTCGTCGTGAAGGTGCCGCACGACACGTGCGACTGCGGACGGACGTTCGACATCTACGAGGGCGGGCTCCGCGGCCGCGTCGACGACATGAAGCTCGTCCGCGGGACGAACGTCTACCCGCGCGCCGTCGAGGCGATCGTCCGCGACCACCCCGAGGTCGACGAGTTCCAGATCCGGCTCTACACGGCGGAGGGCATCCGCGACGAGATCGAGGTGCTCGTCGAGATCCCGGAGGAGGGCCTGGAGGGCTCGGCGATCCTCGAGGCGCTGGGGCGCGAGCTCGCGGACGCGCACGAGAACCTCTCCTTCGGCGTGCGTGAGGTGGAGGTCGGCTCGCTGCCGCGCTTCGAGCTGAAGGCGAAGCGGGTGGTCGACGAGCGGATCGTGATCGGGACCGAGGGCGAACGGAGGCAGCCGTGAAGAACGCGATGGGCGTCGAGCTCACACCGGCGGAGACGAGCCTGGTCGAGTGTTACGAGAAGCTCGCGACGACGTTGCGGGAGCACGGCGACGAGCTGCCGCCGTTCGCGCGGGCGAACGCGACGAAGGCGCTCGCGGCCCTGTGGCAGGTGGCGAACGACCTCGACGTGGAGCCGGGGCAGCTCTACGACGTCGGCGCCTAGCGCCCGTCGATCACGACGAGGTCGCCGCGCCCCGCGGCGAGGATCGTGTTCGCCTGGTCGAGCGTCCAGAGCCTGCCCTCGACGATCACGGGCACCCCAGCCTCGTTCCGGATGCGATCGGCGAACGCGACGAGGTAGCCGGGACCGTACTCCGGGTTCGAGCCCGCGACCGGCCCGCCGGTCGCGACATGGGCGAGATCGGCACCGCGCTCGAACACCGCCCGGGCGAGCGCGACCGCGTCTTCGACGTCCAAGCCGCCCCGCGCCCACTCGGTCGCCGGGACCCGGACAGCGAGCGGCCGGTCCTCCGGCCACGCCGCCCGAACAGCCTCGAGCACCTCGAGCGGGTACCGCATGCGCGCCTCGATCGACCCTCCGTAGGCGTCGGTCCTGACGTTCGCGAGCGGCGATAGGAACGAGCCGAGCAGGTTGCCGTGGGCGAGGTCGAGATCGAGCAGGTCCACGTCCATCTCGGACGCGCGGGAGGTTGCGTGCCGGAACGCCTCACGCACGCGTTCGAGGTCCGAGTCGTCCATCTCGCGCGGGACGGTGCCGCCCGGGAAGGCGGGGAGCGCAGACGGAGCGAGGAGCGACCAGGGCTCGGCGAGCGGGAGGTCCGCGCCGAGCGACCGGAGCCGCGTCGCGCCGCGGCGACCGGCGTGGCTCAGCAGGAGGCCGAACGCGGCTCTGGCGTCTCGAACACGTGCAGCGATCCGCGACCAGGCCGCCGCCTGCGCTTCCTCGTACAGACCCGCCGAGCCGGGCGTCACCCGCCCCTCGGCCGTCACGGCGACCGGCTCCGAGAGCACGAGCGCCGCGCCCACGGCCGCGGTCCGGGCGATCCGCTCCTCGAAGGCCGCGGACGCCGTCCCCCCGGACGCGTCGTCCTCGCTCGCGAGCGACACGACCACTCGATTCGCGAGCTCGAGTCCACGCGCGGTCACGGGGACGAACGCGGGGGGCGGCGCCACGGCCCCGTCCTCCCGGCCGGCGAACGCCGCGTCCGCCCGGCGGACGAGCTCGGGGTCGCGCTGTGTCAGGTTCGCGTACGAGATGCGCCCGCTCCGCGTCAGCAGGTTCACCGCGAACCGCACCGGCTCGAACCGCGCGTACCTCGAGACGTGCTCGAAGTACGTCGCGCTGTCGAGCGCGGCGCGCTGCAGCCGTTCGACCGCCGGCTGCCGTTCGAGCTCGTACGACGTGAGCGCGGCCTCGAGGTCCCGATGATGCCGTTCGAGCGCGCCCGCGAGCGAGATCGAGTCCTCCATCGCGAGCTTCGTCCCGGACCCGATCGTGAAGTGCGCCGTGTGCGCGGCGTCGCCGAGCAGCACCACGTTGCCGCGGTGCCACGTCTCGCATCGCAGGGTCACGAAGTTCACCCACAGCGAGCGGTTCGAGAGCAGCGACCGGCCGCCGAGTTCGGGCGCGAACAGCTCCTCGCAGAACGCGATCGATCCTTCCTCCGTGACCCCGTCGAGGCCCGCCCGCGCCCACACGTCCTCGCGAGTCTCGACGACGAACGTCGACCGGTCGGCGTCGAACGGATACGCGTGCACCTGGAACATCCCGTGCTCGGTCCCGCGGAAGATGAACGTGAACGCGCGGAACACCCGATCGGTCCCGAACCAGACGTACCGCGTGCCGTGCACCTGCTCGCGCGCGCCGAACGCCTCGGGGTCGGCCCGCCGGATCGCGCTGTTCACGCCGTCCGCCACGACCACGAGGTCGGCGTCGTCGAACGCGTCCACGCCCGGCACCTCGTCGTGGAATCTCAGCTCGACGCCGAGCCGCCGGCACCGCTCCTGGAGGATCAGCAGCAGCCGCTTGCGGGCGATCCCCGAGAAGCCGTGGCCGACCGAACGGACGGTCGCGCCCCGGAAGTGCACGTCGATCGCCGACCACCGGGCGAACGTGTCGGTGATCTCTGCCCACGTCGCGTGGTCGGCGTCTCGGAACGACCCGAGCGTCTCCTCCGAGAACACGACTCCCCATCCGAACGTCGAGTCCGGCGCGTTGCGTTCGTGGACGACGATCTCGCGGCTCGGATCGCCCTTCTTCGCGAGGAGCGCGAAGTACAGCCCGGCGGGACCGCCGCCGACGACCTCGATCCGCACGGCTCAGACCGCCGAGGCCACCACGTCGGCCAGGCGGTCGAGCTGCGACCGGTCCGGGACGGTCGGCAGGAGCACGAGCTCGTCGCAACCTGCCTCCTCGTATCCTCGGATCTGGTCGATCACGGCCTGCGGCGTCGTGAGGTTCGCCGCGGCGATCTTCTCGGCGAACGGCCCCGTGAACGCGTAGTAGTCGCGCAGGTACGTGGCGCCCGCCTCCTCGTCGCCGAGCACGAAGTAGCTCTGGCCCCAGAGCGCCGGCGCCCCGGGGCGGCCGGCGTCGGTCCACGCCGCGCGGGCCTGCTCCGCGGCGCGCGCGAACGCCCTCGGCGGACCGCCGTTGTGCACGTAGCCGTCGGCGAACCGCGCCATCCGCACGTAGGACCTGCCCGTCAACCCTCCGACGAGCAGCGGGGGGCCGTTCGAGCGCGCCGAGCGCGGGAACACCTGACCATCCGCGAACGCCGTCCGGAGCGCCCCGAGCTGCTCGTCGAACCGGTCGCCGCGGCCGCGGGCCGGGACGCCGGCCACCTCGTAGTCCTCGACCCGAGCGCCGAGCGCCACCCCGAGCGTCAACCGCCCGCCGGAGATCGCGTCGACCGAGGCCGCCTGCTTCGCGAGCGTCCCCGCTGGACGGAGCGGCCCGATCACGACCATCGTGACGAGCCCGATGCGTTCGGTCACCGCGGCCGCGGCCGCGAGCGACGCGAACGGGTCGTAGCTGTCGTACACGAGCCGGTCGAGGACCCCGAGGCTCGAGAACGGGCCCGCCTCGGCCGCGCGGGCCCAGTCGACGAGGAGGCCCCCCGGCGTGCCGGGGACGGTGCTCGGCAGGCCGACGCCGATCCTCACGCCGGTGCCCCGGCGCGACCCACCTCGCCGCCGTCGACCACGAGCACCTCGCCCGTGATGTACGACGCCGCGTCCGAGCACAGGAACACGGCCGCCGACGCGACCTCCTCCGCGGTGCCGAACCGCCCCATGGCGATCCCGGAGAGCATGCGCTCGCGCGACGCCGCGTCTTCCCGCAGGGCAGTGTTCATGTCCGTCTCGATCCAGCCGGGCGCGAGCGCGTTCACGCGGACACCCTGCTCGGCCCACTCGACCGCCAGGGTCTTCGTGAGGTTGATGAGCGCCGCCTTCGCCGCGCCGTAGTACCCGACGCCGGGGGCGGCCGAGAGTCCGCCGACCGAGGCGACGTTCAGCACGCAGCCGCGTCCGCTCTCGAACAGGCGGGGCGCCGCCGCCTGGAGCGCGTAGACGGCCGAGAGGAAGTTGACGCGCACATACTTCTCGAACCCTTCGATCCGGGTCTCGGCGACGCCAGACCTGAACGGCGCCGCCCCGGCGTTGTTCACGACGAGGTCGAGCGCCCCGAAGGCCTCGCCCGCGCGTTCGACGGCCGCGCGGACCGCGTCGGCGTCCCCGACGTCGGCCGCCAAAGCCACCGCCTTCCTGCCTCGCGCCTCGACCTCGGAGGCGATCTCCCCGAGCGCGTCCTCGGACCGCGAGACGACCGCGACGTTCGCGCCCGCCTCGGCGAACGCCAACGCGATCGCGCGCCCGATCCCGCGGCTCGCGCCGGTCACGAACGCGCTCCGGCCCTCGAGCGTGAACGCGCCGGACGACATGCCCGAAGCCTAGCCGTCGCGCACATGCGAAGGGGCTCCCCTCGCGGGGAGCCCCTTCGCTGAAGCCGGTGTTCCGGTCGGACCTAGAAGTCCATGTCGCCGCCGCCCGGCATCCCGCCGGCCGGCATGGCCGGGGTCTTCTCGGGCTTCTCGGCGACCACGGCCTCCGTGGTGAGGAACAGCGCCGCGATCGAGGCCGCGTTCTGGAGCGCCGAACGCGTGACCTTCGTCGGGTCGATGATCCCCGCCTTGAGCATGTCCTGGTACTCGCCGGTCGCGGCGTTCAGGCCGGTGCCGGCGTCCATGCCCCGGACCTTCTCGATCACCACGCCGCCCTCGAGGCCGGCGTTGGCCGCGATCTGCTTGATCGGCTCCTCGAGCGCGCGGCGGACGATCACCGCACCGGTGAGCTCGTCGCCCTCGAGATCGTTCTTGTCGAGCGCCGCCTGCGCGTTCAGCAGGGCCACGCCGCCGCCGGGCACGACGCCCTCCTCGACGGCCGCCTTGGTGGACTGCACGGCGTCCTCGATCCGGTGCTTCTTCTCCTTGAGCTCGACCTCGGTGGCCGCTCCGACCTTGATGACCGCGACGCCGCCCGCGAGGCGCGCGAGGCGCTCCTGGAGCTTCTCGCGGTCGTAGTCCGAGTCGGTCTTGTCGATCTCGCCCTTGATCTGGTTGATCCGGCCCTTGATGTCCTCTTCCTTGCCGCCGCCCTCGACGACCGTCGTGTCGTCCTTGGTGACGACGATCTTGCGGGCGCTGCCGAGCAGGTCCAGGGTCGCGTTCTCGAGCTTCAGGCCGACCTCCTCGGAGATGACCTGGCCGCCCGTGAGGATCGCGATGTCCTGGAGCATGGCCTTGCGGCGGTCGCCGAACCCGGGGGCCTTGACGCCGGTCGAACGGAACGTGCCCCGGATCTTGTTCACGACGAGCGTCGCGAGCGCCTCGCCCTCGACGTCCTCGGCGATCACGAGCAGGGGCTTGCCGCCCTGCATGACCTTCTCGAGCACGGGAAGCAGGTCCTTGACCGCCGAGATCTTCTGGTTGGCGATCAGGATGTACGGCTCCTCGAGGACCGCCTCCATCCGCTCGGGGTCGGTGATGAAGTACGGCGAGATGTAGCCCTTGTCGAACCGCATCCCCTCGACGAGCTCGAGCTCCATGCCGAAGGTGTTCGACTCCTCGACCGTGATCACGCCGTCCTTGCCGACCTTGTCCACGGCCTCGGCGATCTGCTCACCGATCTCGGGGTCGGCGGCGGAGATGGCGCCGACGTGGGCGATCTCCTCCTTCTGCTCGACCTCCTTGGACTGG
>Ga0075420_100000858_pt1 | contig 25119 bp, 22 predicted proteins | sample SoiMetdeltSBSDD4_FD_75296 | JGI IMG/M metagenome (GOLD analysis project Ga0075420, IMG submission 75296) | Bulk soil microbial communities from a Populus tree surrounding site in Tennessee, USA - Soil MetaG P. deltoides SBSDD4 | ecosystem: Environmental > Terrestrial > Soil > Tree plantation...
GAGGCCAGCGCGCTGCGGAACAGGGCAGTCCGTTCCTCTGTAGAGGCCGGCATCTCCGCGTCGTGGTGACCGAGTGCCCGCAGGAACTGGGCCAGTACGACGCCGGGCTCGACGTCTTGCCCTTCCATGTCGAACGTCGCGTACAGCTGGCCGTCGGAGAAGTCGGCGCGCACTGAGTGCGCCGCGTGGACCGCGAGGGCGGACTTGCCAACGCCGGGCATGCCGGAGACTGCGATCGGCGCCGACGGCCGCGCGTCAGTCACCGCAGCCCGCAGCGCCGTGACAACCGCCCGGACGGCCGGACCCCGGCCGGTCAGCTCGCCGGGTTGGGGAGGCAGCTGTGCGGGGCGCGCCCGCGGCACGGAGACGGCGATGCGTTCCAGCGGTGCGGAGTGCTGTCCACTTAGGATCTTCTGGTGGAGCCGTTGCAGCTCCGGCCCTGGGTCCAGACCGTAGTCGTCACGCAGCAGCACGCGCCCCTCGTGGTACACGCTGAGCGCGTCGGCCTGCCGTCCAAGATGAGCGAGCGCGACCATGAGCTGGCCGCGTAGCCGCTCCCGCAGCGGGTCGGCAGCGACGAGCCCAACCAGCTCGGGCAGGACGCTTGCGGCGCGACCCAGAGCGAGGTCCGCGGCGATCTGCTCTTCGACAGCAGCCCGGCGTAGCTCCTCCAGCCGCACCGCCTCCGCGCGCAGGCCCGCCCCGCCGAGCCCGCCGAGCGCCGGGCCGTGCCAGAGCTGCAGCGCGGACTGGAAAGCGCGGCTGGCGTCCGCCGGCCGGTCCGCTGACGCCGCGCGGCGCCCCTCGGCGACGAGCGACTCGAAGTGGTGCAGGTCGAGCGCGCCCCGCTCGATGCGGAACAGGTACCCGGGCGGGCGGGTCAGGATGATGGGCGCCAGCTCCCGCCGGTGCACGACCCGACGCAGCGCCGAGACATAGCTCTTGACCAGAGCAGGTGCGGTCGGCGGTGCATCGTCGCCCCAGATCGCGTCCACGAGCCGGCCCACCGGGACGATGCGGTTCGCCGACACCAGGCCCGCAGCGAGCAACGCCTGCTGCTTCGCTGCCGCAACCGGCAGCGGACGCCCGTCTATCCAGGCGCCCACTGGGCCGAGAATGCGAAACTCAAGGAACATCCCCATTGCTGTCCCCCATTTGCACATAACGCTGCGGGTGGCGCCGACCAGATCGATACGACTGCTTTCTTGATCGAACAATGTATCGGCTAGGGTCAAGAGATCGTCCGAATATTCCGAGGGAACCCGCCCACCGGGGGCGTTGACGGTCCACTCGTGGTGCGGCGTCCTGGTCTATCGGTAGCGGTGCTGTGACTGATGTCTCAGGGGGGCTCTGTGCAGTTTCAGGAAAGTTTGGCGACCAAGGTCTCCGGGCCGGAGAAGGCCAAGAGCTGCGCCGGAGGAAACCATCGTTTACCGCCCCGCCGGTCCGCGGGCTACCCGTTGGTACTGAGGATGGCCATGGATCAGTAACAGCGTGGCCATGGAAAGGTAACGAGTCGACATACGCGAATGTCAAGCCGACGACAGATCGAATATGCTTTATTGTGTGCCAGGTCACATGTGCAGTGCTGGGGACAGAGATCGGGCTGAAGGTCGCCGACGGCCCCGACGGGCCGGCATAGTGAAGGGGTGCCCGACTCTCCGCAGCAGCTCACCGACGCGCTCGCCAAGGCCGGCTACCTCGCCGATGAAGGCCTGGCCACGGCCGGGTTCCTCGCCAGGCGGCTGGGCCGGCCGGTGTTCCTGGAGGGGGAGGCCGGGGTCGGCAAGACCGCGTTCGCCCAGGCGCTGGCCGACGCGCTCGACCTGGAGCTGATCCGGCTCCAGTGCTACGAGGGGCTCGACGCCGCGCAGGCGCTCTACGACTGGGACTTCGCCCGGCAGATCCTGCACCTGAGGGCGATGGAGGCGGCCGGGGCAGGGACGGCCGACCCCGTGGCGCTGGAGGCCGGGCTCTACGACCGCCGGTTCCTCGTCGCCCGGCCGCTGCTGCGGGCCTTGGAGAGCGCCCCGTGCGTGCTGCTCATCGACGAGGTCGACCGGGCCGACGACGAGTTCGAGGCCTACCTGCTGGAGCTGCTGGCCGACTGGGCGGTGACCGTACCGGAGCTGGGGCGGGTCGCGGCGACCACCCCGCCGACCGTGGTGGTCACCTCCAACCGCACCCGTGAGGTGCACGACGCGCTCAAGCGCCGCTGCCTCTACCACTGGGTGGACCACCCGGACCCGCAGCGGGAGGTGGCGATCCTGCGGCTGCGGCTGCCGCAGCTGGCCGAGTCGCTCGCCACCCAGGTCGCCGCCGCCACCGCGCGGCTGCGCGACCTCGACCTGGTCAAGCCGCCGGGGGTGGCGGAGGCGATCGACTGGGCGCAGGCGCTGCACGCGCTGGGCGCGACCAGCCTCACCCCGCCGCTCGCCGGCGCGTCGCTCGGCGCCGTGCTCAAGGTCCGCGAAGACCTGGCCCGGGTACGGGAGAAGCTGCCGGCGCTGCTGGAGGCTTGAGTGTCCGGGGACGTGCTCGACGCCGTACTCGCCTTCGTGGGGTGGGTGCGGCGGGCGGGCGTGCCGGTCGGCCCGGACCGCGTGCACGCGTTCGCCGCCGCGCTCGACGCGCTCGGGCCGGCGCAGCTCTACTGGGCCGGGCGGCTGACCCTGTGTGGCAGCCGGGAGGACGTGGTGCTCTTCGACGCGGCCTACCGGGCCTACCGGCAGGGCCCGGCGGGTCGGGACGGCCGGTCGTCGTCGTTGCCCCGGCCGGCCTCGTCGCCGCGGCGCGTGCTCGTCCCCTTCGGACTGTCCACCAAGGACGGGGACGACGCCGGGGACGGGCCTCATCCGGCCACCGTGGCGCTGCGGGCGTCAGGCCACGAGCTGCTGCGCCACCGCGACTTCGGGCAGCTGACCAGCGCCGAGCGGGACGAGGTGCGGACCCTGCTGGGGCTGCTGCGGCCGGCCGCGCAGACCCGGCCGGCGCGGCGCTTCCAGCCGTACCCGCGGGGGGTTGTCGCCCCGCGGCGGACGCTGCGCGCCACGCTGCGTGCCCTCGGCGAGCCGGCGCGGCTGGCCCGGCAGCGCCGTCGCGACCGGCCGCGGCGGCTGGTGCTGCTGGTGGACGTGTCCGGGTCGATGGCGCCCTACGCGGACGCGCTGCTGCGCTTCGCGCACGCGGCGGTGCGCTGCCGCCCGGCGAGCACCGAGGTGTTCACGCTCGGCACCCGGCTGACCCGGGTGTCGCGGGCGCTGCGGGCCCGGGACCCGGAGGCGGCGCTCGCCGCGGCCGGCGCGGCGATCCCGGACTGGTCCGGCGGCACCCGGCTGGGCGAGGTGCTGGGCGCGTTCGTGACCCGGTACGCGCACCCGGGGCTGGCCCGGCGCGCCACCGTGGTGGTCTTCAGCGACGGTTGGGAGCGGGGCGACCCGGCGGCGCTGGCGCAGGCGGCGGTGCGGCTGCGGCGGCTGGCGTACCGGGTGATCTGGGTCAGCCCGCACCGGGGCCGGCCTGGGTTCGCACCCACCGCCGGCGGGCTCGCCGCGGTGCTGCCGCACCTGGACGCGCTGGTCGCCGGGCACAGCCTGGCCGCGCTGACCGAGCTGGTGGACACCTTGCGTGCGGGACGATGAGCCGATGCGGTTCGTGCCGAGGCGTCCTGGGTGGTCGGGGCGGCTGGTGTGACGCGGGCAGGAGGGTGAGTCCATGCGGGATGTGCTGAGCGACCTCATGACGTGGTGGCGGACGGGCCAGCCGGTCGGCCTGGCCACGGTGGTGGCCACCTGGCGCAGCGCGCCCCGCCAACCCGGGGCCACCATGCTGGTCGGGCCGGACGGCACCGCCGTGGGCAGCGTCTCCGGCGGCTGCGTGGAGGGGGCCGTCTACGAGCTGGGCACCGAGGTGCGCTCCAGCGGGCGGCCGGTGCTGGTCCGCTACGGGGTCAGCGACGACGACGCGTTCGCGGTGGGGCTGACCTGCGGCGGCACCATCGAGTTGTTCGTCGAGCGGGTCGACGCGGCCGGCTTCCCCGAGCTCGGTGACGTGGCCGGCTCGATCGAGAGGCACGAACCGGTCGCGGTGGCCACCATCGTGCGCGGCGCCGAGGAGCAGGTGGGCCGGCGGCTGGTGGTTTGGCCGGACCGGCGGGCCGGCACGCTCGGCACGGCCCGGCTGGACGACGCGGCAGCTGACGACGTGCGCGGGCTGCTGGCGACGGGCCGCACCGGTGAGCTGCACTACGGGCTGGACGGTGAGCGCCGCGGCGACGACCTCGCGATCTTCGTGGCGGCGTACGCCCCGCCGCCGCGGATGCTGGTCTTCGGGGCGATCGACTTCGCCGCCGCGGTGGCCCGGCTCGGCGCGTACCTCGGGTTCCGGGTCACCGTCTGCGATGCGCGGGCGGTCTTCGCCACGCCCAGGCGGTTCCCGGACGCGGAGGTGGTGGTGGACTGGCCGCACCGCTACCTCGCCGCGCAGCTCGAAGCGGGTGCGGTGGATGAGCGGACCGTGGTCTGCGTGCTCACCCACGACCCGAAGTTCGACGTGCCGGTGCTTGAGGTGGCCTTGGCGCACCCGTTCGCCTACATCGGGGCGATGGGGTCCCGGCGCACCCACGAGGACCGGCTGGCCCGGCTGCGGGAGGCTGGCGTGCCAGAGGAGCAGCTGGCGGCGCTCGCCTCACCGATCGGGCTGGACCTCGGCGCCCGTACGCCCGAGGAGACCGCGGTCAGCATCGCCGCGGAGGTCATCGCGCGACGCTGGGGGGGCGGCGGGCAGCCACTGTCTACTCTGGACGACCGGATCCACCACGACGCGGTCGGGCGCGAAACCCGTGACGTTCAGGTTTAGAGGCGATACACCATCTTCTTCCTCGGTCTAGCTGGCTGGCAGCCCGAGCCGGTCGAAGAAGGCGCGGTTTCTCTGGTGCGCCATATTCAAGAGACGGTCAAAAGAAACGACCTCTATGTACGCTTTGTAGTTGTCGTTGTAGCCGAAGAACCCCAGACCGTCCTGTGTCGGCCTCAGGTTTCCCGCTTTGCACCGTTCCTGGACCGTAGGGGTCAGGTCAGAAACGACATAGCAGAATCCTGGAACTTGCTCGGACCTTGGGATGGGACGACCACTCGCTGTGGTGACTCGTCCCTCACGGACACGTTCGAGGTACTGCAGGGCCTGGGACAGAGGGTCCTTCTCGCCGGGGGCAGCGTCATCTCTAGCTGGACGCTTGAACTCCACCACCACTATGGAAGCAAGCGGCAGGTTCTCGCCTTCCGACACCAGAATCGGCCCATGGTTCACCTTTAATGCTAGCAGGTCCGGCTCCTTCTTCGAAGTCGAGTCTGTGATCGGCATCGTCCTGATCGGCTTATCGGACGCCAGGAAGTTATGAAAGGCGAGCCCCTCGTCGATGACCCACAGGTTGCAGACATTTGGCGCTACGTCGTTGGATGTGGTCCTCAGTGGCATAACCAGGCTATGAATGACGTCCTCTTTTGCGTGCCTGCCTTCTCCGTCGATACGGATGGCGCGCGCGAGCAGGTCGAGTATCACTCTCCGTCGGGAGACGTATGCGGCAAGGTCGGACTTCTTGACATCGTCAACTTTCTCCAGGTACGCGCGGAGTCGTTTGTTGTACTCCAGGTCGTCAGGGCCCGATATGTCGAGCACCTGCTGCCCTTCCGCCAGTAGCTCAAGCTCTATGTCGGCCAAGTGTCTATGCAGCTGCAGCTCTAGTTCCTTATCGCTGATCTCCGGGTCGACACTTAGCTTATCCTCATCGACGTACCTCAGGATTGGCCGGTATCTCGGGGCCTTGCTGTCCACAAATTTCTCGACGCGAACCCGGCCTGCTCGCCGCGCTTCTACCAGGCTTGTGAGTAGGTGCTGCTCTGCTGCTGCCAGCACTCCGGCCCGGATGTCCGAAAGGGACGGCTCATGCTCGTCGAACGCCCCTTCCGTAGACTCCGCAATATTGAATCCTGTCCGTTCCACGCGAACCCGTTCGTCCAGATATCGTGACCCTAGGAAGCATGCGTACGCGAACTCTGCATCGGCGTCTCTGAGCCTTCCGTTCAGTCCTCGGATCTTCCCGGAAAGGTTCTCTTCTGAGGCAACCCTGTTGTCTGCGCACCAATACAGCTGTGGCGCGTTCTTTGCGGTGGTCTTAAGCCGCAGGTGAACGAGGTCGAATGGGTATCCTTTTACCATTATCTCCTCCGCCTGGGCGGAGCACTGCATGTACTCGTCGTAGACCGACGTCAGGTCGACTCTATCTAGCCCATCAATAACGGCTATGTTCGGCGCCCCACCGGGCCGCACAAAGTACCAGAGGCAATGTTCGAGTATACTCCTGGCGACCACGCTGGTGGTCTTGGGTGCGGCCTTACGGTACGTCTCGTGAAAGGAGACCAGCCGTACCTCGGCTCCCGTTTTGGGGTCCTCGCAGTCCTCAATATTATGCTGAGATACGCCAGTATCGGCCGAAAACACGAACGAGCGCCTCTTGGACCTATCCTGTTGATCTCGATAGCAGCTGACTACCTCGACCTTGTCGAACGCCTTGAGCCAGAGCAGCCGGCCCACGCCGCGGCAGCCGTACGCTAGCTTGTACTCGCTGTCGAGCGTTTCGAACGAGTTCATGTTCCCATCATGGAACCCTTCGCCATTATCGCTGACTACGAACCCCGTAATGGGCTCGACGACGCCCGCGCCGTGGTCCACGCCGGCACCAAGCTGCGGGGGCAGCTGCTGTGACCGATGGATCTCGACGGTGATCCGCGTGGACGCCATGCCGTCATGGACCGCGTCAACGGCCTGAATCGCGTTCACTACCGCCTCGAACAGGGGAAGCAGGGCATTGCTCTTGGGTAGCGATGTGTTCCGCAGGCGCCCAGTGAGCGAAGCATTGATTGCCATGCGGTACTCCCCCGTTGAAGGTGCAAACATCCTACGACCTGAGGACAATAGCGGTCCCTTGAAAGGCCCGGCGTGTCGGCGTGGGGACCGCCTGGGCGAGCAGAGAGCAAGAACGGGGGGCACGAGAACCTCTCGTGCCCCCCGACACCGGCAAGCCCAGCCGTTACGGCCCGACCGTCAGGTGGGTGTCATGGAACTGGGATGGCCACCGCCGTGTACGGCGTGGTCGGCGTCGGCGGTGTGGTGAACCGGGCGTTGGGCAGGTAGAGCCGGGACCCGTACCGCGCCACGGTCGTCGGCACGTCGAAACGCGGGTTGCCGACCCGCTGCACCACGGTACCGGCGGTGCCGGTCTCGTTGAGGTGGATGACGGCCACCAGGTTGAGCCGGTTCTGTACGGCGTAGAGCGTGCCGCCGTCGAGCAGCAGGCCGTCGCCGTTGGTGAGCAGCTCCCCGCCGAGGTCGACGCGCGTGGTCACGCCGGTGGCGGGGTCGACCCGGAACAGCAGGCCGGTGTTGGACTGGACGACGAGCAGACCGGTGCCGTCCGGCGTCCGGGCGATGCCGTTGGCGTTGTTGCCCGGCCCGTGCACCATGTCACCGGTGAGCGGGATGCGGACCACCTGGTCCGCTGCTGGCGGCGCGTCGAACGGCCCCATCGGCAGGTGGTAGAGGAACGGGTTGCGCGAGTCGGTGAAGTAGGGACCCTGCGGAGTCAGCACCACGTCGTTGACGAAGCTGGGGTCGGTGGTGAAGCGGTAGCTGGCCAGTACGTCGCCGGTGAAGGCGCTGACGACCCGGCCGTCCCCGCCGCTGCCACCGGCGACGAAGAGCCGGCCGACCAGGTCGATCTTCAGACCCAGGGACTGCGTGCCCGGACCCTGGCTGAACACCTCTCCCTGGCCGGTCACGAGGTTGGCGCGGTAGAGGTCGCCGTCCACCCGCGAGCCGAAGAACGCAAAGGGCAGCAGGCCGATGGCGATGCCCTCGGGCTGGAAGCCGTCCGGCAGCGCGATGGTGGTCGGGAACGGGACGGTGGTCGTACCGGTATCTGCCGTCGCGGCGGGAGCCGGTCCGGCGAGCGCGGCAGCGAGCACGGCGAGCACCGCCAGCGCGCCGCCGAAGGCGCGGCGATGGTTCATGAGCAAGGGACTCCCTCCGTAGCTGTCGCTACTGGAAAACCTGCCATGAGATGCCACGTACGCAGGGCCTATAGGGTTCATTGAGGGCGCGGGCCCGTGACCCCTTGATGTGATCATCCTGGAGGGGTTGAGTGATCGGGAGGCGGCCCGCGCGCCAGCGACGGGCCATCCGTCGACCCGTGCGGGAGGACTGATGGCGCGGATCAGTGTCACCGTCGACGGCGTGGCGTACGCCGACGACGTCCCACCTCGAACACTTCTCGTCCACTACCTGCGCGACCAGCTCGGCAAGGTCGGCACGGTGGTGGGCTGCGACACGAGCAACTGCGGTGCCTGCACCGTGCTGATGACCGACCCGCAGGGCGAGCCGCGGGCCGTGAAGAGCTGCAGCGTGCTCGCCGTCCAGGCGGACGGCGCCGCGGTCACCACCGTGGAGGGCCTGGCCGGGCCGGACGGGCAGCTGCACCCGATGCAGCGGGCCTTCCACGAGCGGCACGCGCTGCAGTGCGGGTTCTGCACCCCCGGCATGATCATGGCGGCGGTGGATCTGGTGCGCGAGGTGCCGGAGCCAACGCCGGAGCAGGTGCGCAAGGGGCTGGAGGGCAACCTGTGCCGGTGCACCGGCTACCAGAACATCGTCCGGGCCGTGATCGACGCCGCCGGCCAGATGCGGGGCGGGGCCGCCGTACCCCCGCCGGAGGCTGCCGTCGCGGGCGGCAACGGGCCCGCGCCCGCCCAGCCGGCCACCCAGCCCGTGCCGGTCGCTGCGGAGGCCGCGTCATGACCGCCACCCTGAGCCAGCCCGAGGTCGGCCGGGCCCGGCTACGCAAGGAGGACGTCCGGCTGATCACCGGCCGCACCCAGTGGACCGACAACATCGCCCTGCCCGGCATGCTGCACCTGGCGATCCTGCGTAGCCCGGTGGCGCACGCGCGGATCAGCCGCGTCGAGGTCACCGAGGCGCTGAGCCGGCCCAACGTGGTCGCCGCCTTCACCGGCGCCGACCTGGGCGAGCGCCAGGCCAGCCTGCCCTGCGCCTGGCCGGTGACCGAGGACATGGTGCACCCGGACCACCTGCCGCTGGCGGTGGGCGAGGTGCGCCACGTCGGCGAGCCGGTCGCCGTGGTGGTGGCCCGGGACGCGGCCAGCGCCGTGGACGCGCTCGAGGCGATCGACGTGGAGTACGAGCCGCTGCCGGTCGTGCTCGACATGGAGGAGGCGCTGGCCGAGGGTGCCCCGCTGGTGCACGCGGACAAGGGCACCAACAAGTCGTTCACCTGGGTCTTCGACTCGGCCGAGGCGGGCACCGGCGGCGCGGTGGCCGACGCGCAGGCGCAGGCCGAGGTGGTGGTCCGCCGGCGGTACGTGCAGCAGCGGCTGATCCCGGCCTTCATGGAGCCGCGCAGCGTGGTGGTCAACCCCGGGCCGGGGGAGTGGACCATGTGGTCGGCCACCCAGATCCCGCACATCCTGCGGCTGATGCTGGCCCTGCTCACCGGCGTGCCGGAGCACCAGATCCGGGTCATCGCACCGGACGTGGGCGGCGGCTTCGGCGGCAAGCTCCAGGTGACCCCCGAGGAGATGATCACGTTCTTCGCGGCCGAGCGGGTCGGCCGGCCGGTCAAGTACACCGAGACCCGGTCGGACACGATGGTCTCCGCGCACCACGGGCGCGACATGATCCAGGATCTCACGCTCTCCGCCCGCCGGGACGGCACGGTCACCGGGCTGGACGTGAAGCTGCTCTCGAACATGGGCGCCTACCTGGGCCTGGTCACCCCGGGCGTGCCGATCCTGGGCGCCTTCATGTACAACGCGATCTACAAGTTCCCTGCCTACCGGTTCGAGTGCAGCGGCGTGTTCACCAACACCACCCGCACCGACGCGTACCGCGGGGCCGGGCGGCCGGAGGCGACGTACGCCATCGAGCGGGTGATGGACGAGCTCGCCGTCGAGCTGGGTCTCGACCCCATGGAGGTACGCCGGCGCAACTGGATCAGGCACGAGGAGTTCCCGTTCACCACGGTGGCCGGGCTCGTCTACGACTCCGGTAACTACGAGGCGGCCACCGACAAGGCGATGAGCCTTTTCGGGTACGACGAGCTGCGCGCCGAGCAGGCCGCCCGGCGCAGCTCCGGCGACCCGGTGCAGCTGGGCATCGGCATCTCGACGTACACGGAGATGTGCGGCCTGGCGCCGTCGCGGGTGCTCGGCGCGCTGCGCTACGGCGCCGGTGGCTGGGAGTCGGCGAGCATCCGGATGCTGCCCACCGGCAAGGTGGAGGTCATCACCGGGACCAGCCCGCACGGGCAGGGGCACCTGACCGCGTGGAGCCAGATCGTCGCCGACCAGCTCGGCGTGGCCTTCGAGGACGTGGAGGTGCGCTTCGGCGACACCCGGGTCTCACACAAGGGCCTGGACACGTACGGCTCCCGGTCGCTCGCGGTCGGCGGCATCGCGCTGGTGCAGGCGTGCGACAAGGTGGTGGCCAAGGCGCGTACGGTCGCCGCGCACCTGCTCGAGTGCTCCCCGGACGACCTGGAGTTCTCGGCCGGCACGTTCCGGGTGCGGGGCACGCCGGAGGCGGCCAAGTCCATCGCGGACTGTGCCTTGGCCGTCTTCGCCGCGCACAACCTGCCCGACGGGGTGGAGCCGACGCTCGACTCCGACGCCACGTTCGACCCGCAGACCTTCTCGTTCCCGCACGGCACCCACCTGTGCGCGACCGAGGTGGACACGGAGACCGGGACGGTGAACATCCGCCGCTACGTCTGCGTCGACGACGTCGGCCGGGTGGTCAACCCGCTGATCGTGGAGGGCCAGGTGCACGGCGGGGTGGCCCAGGGCATCGCCCAGGCACTGTTCGAGGAGGCCGTCTACGACGCCGACGGCAACCTGCTCACCGGGTCCTTTGTGGACTACACCCTGCCGAGCGCCGCGGACCTGCCGGACATCGAGACCGACCGGACCGAGACGCCGGCCACCTCCAACCCGCTCGGCGTCAAGGGCGTCGGCGAGGCCGGCACGATCGCCGCCACCCCGGCGGTGGTCAACGCGGTCGTCGACGCGCTGCGGCCGTACGGCGTCAACGACATCCGCATGCCGTGCACCCCGGAGCGGGTGTGGCGCGCCATCCAGGAGGCCCGGCCATGATCCCGTCCGCGTTCGACTACCTCAAGCCGTCCACTGTGGAGGACGCGGTGGCGGCGCTGGCCGAGGCCGGCGACGAGGCCAAGGTGCTGGCCGGCGGGCAGAGCCTGATCCCCGTGCTGCGGCTGCGGATGGCCGCCCCGAGCGTGCTCATCGACCTCGGCGGGCTGGCGCAGCTGCGCGGGGTGCGGGTCCTCGACGACGTGCTCGCCATCGGGGCGATGACCACGCACGCCGAGGTCGCCTCCTCCGACGCGGTACGCACCGACGCCCCGCTGCTCGCGGCCGCAGCGGGCGGGATCGGCGACCGCCAGGTCCGCCATCTCGGCACGTTGGGCGGGGCACTGGCGCACGCGGACCCGGCCGGCGACCTGCCGGCGGTGGCCGTGGCGCTGGAGGCGGAGCTGGTCGTGGCCGGGCCGTCCGGACGGCGTACGGTTCCCGCCCGCGACTTCTTCGTCGACTACTTCACCACCGCGCTCGCCCCGGAGGAGCTGCTCGTCGAGGTACGCGTGCCGCGCCTGCCGGCGTGGGGCGCGCACTACGAGAAGTTCCACCGCACCGCGCAGTCGTGGGCCACGGTCGGGGTCGCCGCGGCGGTCTGCCGCACCAACGGGGTGATCTCGCACGCTCGGGTGGCCTTGACCAACGTGGGCCCGTGCCCAGTGCGGGCAGTCGCGGTGGAGCAGGCCCTGGTCGGCGCGGACGCCACGGTGGAGACGGTGGCCGCGGCGGCCGAGCACGCGGCCGAGGGTACGAGCCCGACCAGCGACCTGGCCGCGTCGGCCGAGTTCCGCCAGCACCTGGCCCGGGTGCTCACCCGGCGCGCGGTCACCGCGGCGGCCGGCTTGTAGCCGGTGGTGGGGCCGACCCGGCACAACTCAGCTGGGTCGGCCCGGCCACCGGTTGAGATCTGGAGGAGCCAGGCAGCCATGGCGTGCAACAACTCCGCTGGACTGCCCCTCCTGCCGGCATAGCGGCGTTGTCGGGCGTACGGGGGTAATGGGTATGCGGCTCATGCTCTGCTCGCTTTGCTGGTGCAGTGCATAAGGAGCGCTGCAGGCCATCCAGGGAAGTGAGCCATCAGGGAGGCAGCGATGCAGCTGGAGCACAGCTTCACTGTGGCGGCACCGCCGGAGCGGGCCTGGGCGCTGCTGCTCGACGTCGAACGGATCGCCCCGTGCATGCCGGGTGCGACCCTGACGTCCTTCACCGGTGACGAGTTCGCCGGCAACGTCCGGGTCAAGCTGGGCCCGGTCAGCATGACCTACGCAGGGCGCGGCCGGTTCGTGGAGCGCGACGAGGCGGAGCGCCGGGTGGTGATCGAGGCCTCCGGCCGGGACGCGCGCGGTGGTGGCACGGCTACCGCGACGGTGACCGGCAGCCTGGCTCAGGCGCCTGACGGCACGTCGACCGTGGTCACTGTCGTCACCGACCTGGCGGTGACCGGCCGGCCGGCGCAGTTCGGCCGGGGGATGATCGCCGACATCGGCGGCCGGCTGATCGGCCAGTTCGCGAGCTGCCTGGCCACGAAGCTCGACGCGCTTGCGGAAGGCTCCACCGCCGCGGCTGTGGCACCAGCAGCGGCACCGGCTGTGGCACCGGGCGTCGCGCCGGGCGTGGCCGGGTCGGAGGGCGCCGAGCACCCGCCTGCCGGCCCGGCGACCCGGGCTGAGCCTGTGGCCAGCGTGGAGCCGCCGCCACCGGCCCCGCCGCCAACCCCGGCCGCCGAGCCGATCGACCTGCTTCGGGTGAGCGGGGTGTCGGAGCTGGCGCGCCGGGCCGCTCCCTATGTGATCGGCTTCGCCGCCGGCTGCCTGGTCACCTGGGCACTGATGACCACCTGGCGGGCCAGTGCGTCCCGTAGGCGAAGCCGCGGGTAGAGCCGCCACGCTAGGGGTCCTGTCCCTGCACGCCGGCGACAGCCGCGGCGGCATGAGATCCGCATCGGCGATCCGCAGCGCGGTCGGGCTCGGCAACCCAGGGACAACCAGACCGCAACGGGTCGGTGCTGGGCTGAGGCGATAGTCCCCCCAGCCGAAAGGACTGACCCCAATGACCCACCTACCAGCCGCGAGGTCCAGCCTAGGGGCGAGACTTGCCCTGGCCGTAGCGGCGACCGTACTCGTGTCCGGTGCCGTCGCCGTCACGGCCTCCGCATCCGCATCGACGACGGCGACGCCGTCGGCGACGGCGGTGCCGACGGTAGCGCCATCAGCGACACCGGTGCCGGTGCTGCCCACGCCGTTGAAGATGGCCTCCAACCTCGACCTGGAGTGCTACCGGACCAACCCGTACACCCCGCCGACCACCACGGTCATCACCCGCCACCTCAACCCGGTCCTGGCCGACCTGCCGGCTGAGGCGGTCACCCTGGGCAACCGCGACAAGCTGTGTGTGCCGGTGGCGAAGAACAACGTCATGCCACCTCCTGGCGTGATCGACTTCGTCAGGTTCGTCGACCTGTCCTGCTACCGGATCCTGGGCATGCCGGTCAACCGGACCCTGCGCCTGCACCACCTCAACCCGGTACTGCGGAACATGGGCGTGCCGGACAACCACTCCGTCATCACCTCCCCGCAGCACCTGTGCGTACCCGTGGTCAAGAACGGTGTGGTGCCACCGTCCCACGTGCTACGCCTCGTCCAGCACATCGACCTCAAGTGCTACGGCACCAGCCTGACCTCACTGAACATCCCGCTGACTCTCTCGCACCTCAACCCGGTGCTGGGCAACCTGCCCCGCCACGAGGCCCGGGTCACTGACGGCCGGCAGCTGTGCGTGCCGGTGGCCAAGAACAACGAGCTCATCCCCTCCGACGTGCTCAACATCGTGCGCTGGATCGACCTGCAGGTCTACGACATCGTCACCGCCCCGTTGCCGGTGATGGTCAACCTCACCCTGCGCCACATCAACCCGTCGCTGGCGAGCCTGCCGGCGGAGAACGCCAGCCTCGTCCAGGCCATCCAGCTCGGCCTGCCCGTGGCGAAGAACAACATGATCCCGCCCGGCTGACACCGGAGTCCCATCGACGACCAGTGGTGGCCGGGGACAACGACCGCCTCCCCGGCCACCACAGCCCGGTCGCGCCGAGCACGAGCAACGGGTACGCGATGTGCGAGATCCCGCTGCCCAACGAGGAGACGGCCGATCCCGTCCACCACAGCATGAAGTCCCGGTTCCTGCTCAGCCAGCCGGGTTCCGCTCCGCCGCCCCCTCGGTCCTAGTTGGATCATGTATGGAAAAGGGCTGCTGGCAACGGCGATGAGGCAGAGCGAGGGTTACGATTCTGGCGTACGCAGGGTTCGGGCGACCGCCCCGGCGGCTGGCGCCCGAGGCGTTGTCGTGACGCCAGCTGTGCAAGAGGATGGCGCTATGCCCAAGCCGATCCTGGTCATCCCGCCCGCCGCGCTCCGCGAAGCGGACCCCACCCCGGGGATGCGCCGCGAGCGCGCGATCGACGTGCCCGGCCTGTGGTCCGGGCTCGTCCACACCGAACCCGGAGCCACCTCCGGCTGGCATCATCACGGCGAGCACGAGACCTGCCTCTACGTGGTGTCCGGGGCGATGCGGCTGGAGTTCGGGCCGGGTGGTGAGTCGATGGTCGACGCCGGGCCTGGTGAGTTCATCTACGTGCCGGCAGGCGTCGTGCACCGCGAGTCCAACCCGACCGGGCAGGTCGCCACGGCGGTCATCGCGCGGGCCGGCACCGGGCAGCCCACGGTGAATGTGGACGGACCTGACGCACCCGAGCCGAGCGGCTGACGGTCCTCAGTGCCTGCCGGACACCTCTTTGGACGGTGGCCGCCCGGGTCCAAGCCGGCTGCCCAGCTGTCGCTTGACATGAAGCTAGCTTCAACTTCTACCGTTCGGGCATGACCGTTGCGCTCATCACCGGAGCCTCGCGCGGGTTCGGCAACGCGCTGGCCCGGCAGCTCGTCGCACAAGGCTGGACGCTCGTGCTTGACGCCCGGGATCCGGGCGTTCTTGCCAGCGCCACCGCGGACCTTGGCACGGCCGTCACCGCGGTCGCCGGCGACGTGGCCGACCCGGCCCACCGGGCCGAGCTGGCCGACGCCGTACGCGCCGCCGGCCGGCTCGACCTGCTCGTCAACAACGCCAGCCTGCTCGGCCCGAGTCCACAACCGACACTCGACCGGTACCCGCTGGCTGAGCTCAGGCAGGTCTTCGACGTCAACGTGCTCGCGCCGCTGGCACTGACCCAGCTGGTGCTTCCCTGGCTGGTGGAGGCCCGCGGCAGCGTCGTGAACCTCAGCTCGGACGCGGCCGTGGAGGCGTACCCGGGCTGGGGCGGGTACGGCGCGTCCAAGGCCGCGCTCGACCAGCTCACCGCGGTCCTCGCCGCCGAGTGCGCCGAGCGGCCGGACCTGCGGGTGTACGCGTTCGACCCGGGCGACATGCGTACCGACATGCACCAGCTCGCGTTCCCCGGCGAGGACATCTCGGACCGGCCACTGCCGGAGACCGTGGTCCCGGCGCTCCTGCGGCTGCTCGACGAGCGCCCGCCGAGCGGCCGCTACCGCGCCGTGGACCTGCTGGTCCCCGCCGCGCAGGAGGCGGTCGGCACGGGAGCGGCCCGGTGACCGTCGCGGCCTTGGGAAAGGTGCCGAGCACGTCGTTCAAGCTCGCGGACGAGCGGTCGGCGACCGAGCCGCCCGAGGCGCGCGGGCTCGCCCGCGACCAGGTGCGGCTGCTCGTCGCCGAGCCGGGCCGGGTGGCCCATGCCCGCTTCCGCGACCTGGGCCGGTTCCTGCGGGCCGGCGACCTGGTCGTGGTGAACACCTCGGCCACCCTGCCGGCCGCTGTCGACGGCACCCGGGCCGACGGGAGCCGGGTCGTGGTGCACTGCTCGACCCCGCTCGATGGCAGGGCGGCGTGGGTGGTGGAGCTGCGGCTGCCGGACGGGTCCGGCCCGGTGCGCGACGCCAGCGCCGGGGAGCGGGTCGAGCTGCCCGGGGGCGCGGTGCTGACCCTGCTGTCCGCGTACCCGGATGAGAGGGTGACCACCGGGAGCCGGTTGTGGGCCGCCCGGGCCGGTGGTGGCGCGACGGGTGGCGACGTGAGCGGCGGCGACGTGAGCGGCGGCGGCCTGGGCCGGGTGCTGGCCCGGCACGGGCGGCCGATCACCTACGGGTACCTGCGCGGGCGCTGGCCGCTGCGGCTCTACCAGCCGGTGTTCGGCCGGAAGCCGGGCAGCGCGGAGATGGCCAGTGCCGGCCGGCCGTTCACCCACCGCCTCGTCACCGACCTGGTCACCCGTGGGGTGGCGGTGGCGCCGGTGCTGCTGCACGCCGGAGTGTCCTCTTTAGAGGCCTACGAGCCGCCGCAGCCGGAGCGCTTCCGGGTGCCGCTGGCAACGGCCCGGCTGGTCACGCAGACACGGCGGTGGGGCGGGCGGGTGGTCGCGGTCGGGACCACGGTGGTACGGGCCCTGGAGAGCGCCGCCCAGCCGGACGGCTCGGTCGTACCCGCTGGGGGTTGGACCGACCTGGTCCTCGGGCCGGACCGGCCGGCGCGGGTGGTCGGCGGCCTGGTCACCGGGTGGCACGCGCCGGACGCGTCGCACCTGCTGCTGCTCGAGGCGGTGGCCGGTGCGGAGCTGGTGGGGCGGGCCTACGGCGAGGCGCTGCGGGCCGGCTACCGGTGGCACGAGTTCGGCGGCAGCTGCCTGCTGCTGCCCGCCGACCGTTAGCACGGCGGTTCCCGGGGTACCGCCGTGGCATGCCCAAGCGATACGACAGCTACGACCGGGTGGCGGTGGTCACCGGCTCCGACTCCGGCATCGGCGAGGCGGTGGCCGTCGCCCTGGCCAAGGCCGGCTTCGGCTCGCCGGTACTCGACACCACGTACGAGCAGTGGCGGGAGGTGCTCGCGGCCTGGGCCTGCTCACCAAGGTCATGGCGCAGGAGCTGGCGGGCCACGGCATCACCGTGAACGCGGTGGCGCCGGGGGAGACCGCCACGCCGATGACCGGGCTCGTCCTGGGTGGTCGACGGCGGGATGCTGCTGATGGGGCCGCAGGCGGGCTCGCACCTGCAGTCGGCGGACTGGCGGCAGGGGTAGCCTCCAGCTCGCGACTGCGGCAGGACAGCACCATTCGCCCGAGCAGGGACATGGGTGACCAGCCGACCCGGCTCGTCACCCTCGCCGGCTGGTGTTCGGCTTGTGACCCCACGGGTGCTGGGGTGGGATGAGGGGGAGCGGCGCCGGTTTACGGGGTGGCGCCGCGTCGTCTAGTCGCTGGAGGCTTCATGCGACGATCCCTTCTGCTCGGCGCCGTGGCCCTGCTGGCTGCCGCGGTCGCGGCGCCATCGCCCGTCCAGGCGCAACCGGCCGACGCCGATGACCGGGTGACCCCGGCAACGGCGTACGTGCGCCACGACGGCGGCACGGACCGGGCAGTTCAGCACTGCTCCGACACCTCGACGAGCCTGGCCCCGGATGTCCCGAACGACGGGGACACCGACTCCAACGACGGCGGTGCCTTCCGCCAGGGCAACGAGCCCTCGGTGGCGATCGACCCGACCAACCCCAACCTCGTCTTCGCCGCGTGGAACGACTACTGCGACGCTGACCTCGGGGGCGGCTGGATGGGCATCGCCTTCTCGCGTAACCGGGGGGAGACCTGGACCCCGTCCAAGATCCCCGGCTACCCGAGCGACACCTCCGCCGAGGGGATGGCCTCGCCACTACACGGCCGGCAGGCCGAGGCGGGCGACCCGCTCCTCACCTTCGACCGCGCCGGCAACCTCTTCGCCGGCGGCATCGCGTTCAACCGCGTGAACCCGCAGAACGGCGACGTCTGGGTAGCGACCTACGCCAACCGCCCGCACCCGAGCGGCTACCCGAAGGACTACCTGCGTACCGTCGTCGTGGCCCGGGGCGTGCCGGCGCTGGCCGGACCGTTCCAGGACAAGCCGGAGCTGGAGGCCGACCGGACCGGTGGTCGGTACGACGGCAACGTCTACATCTGCTGGTCGCGCTTTGTCGGCGCCGGGCGCACCAAGATCCAGTTTGCCCGCTCCACCGACTCCGGGGCGACGTTCTCGCACCCGGTCAACCTCTCTGAGGGCGTGGACGTCCAGGGCTGTGACATCGCCGTCGAGGCCGACGGCGACGTCTACGTCACCTGGGGCACCCGCAACTCGCCGTCCCGCATCGACGTGGAGGGGCTGGCCATCGCGCGCTCGTCCGACGGTGGCGCCAGCTTCGAGAAGCCCCGGCAGGTGAAGGCGTTCACCCGCTACTTCCCGTCGGACGGGGCGCGGGACTGCGGCGACGGCGCGGCTACGTGCCCGAGCCGGTTCGTCTTCTTCCGGGTGCCGCTGGAGCCGCGGGTGACCTCGGACCAGAGCGGCATGCTGCCGGGGATCTACGCCACCTACAACGCGGTCGACCCGGCCACGGTGGTACGTAGCCAGACCACGTACAGCTCGGCCGGGGCCAACTCGGGCTTTGTCGGGCGCTCGGTGGTCTACGTCGTACGCTCCACCGACAACGGTCGCACCTGGTCCAACCCGATCCCGGTGGACCCGGCCGGCGGGCGGGGACACCAGTACTTCTCGGACGTCGACGCGCTCGGCGGCAAGCTGGTCGCGATGTGGCAGGACAACCGCACCGACAACGCGTACAGCGTGCAGCTGCCGATCGGCAACGCGCTCGATGCCCAGGGCCGGCCGGTCTCGTCCGGCACCGACGCGGTCGGCACGTACGCGGCGGTCTCCGACAACGGCACCACGTTCACCCCGCTCGGCGAGGTCTCGTCGGTGACGCACCAGCCGTCGTACGAGATGTTCGGCGGGCGGAACCTGCCCTTCCAGGGCGACTACAACCACGTGGCGCTCGCGTTCGACAGCGCCACCACACTGTTCGGGTACATGGCGTGGACCGACAACCGCGACGTGCTGCCCGGAGTGGACATCCGCGAGACCGACTACGTCGACGGCTTCGACGTCAACCAGTGCCGTACGCCGACGGCGCTCGAGCCCGACCGGTGCCCGAACGCGCACGGCCTCGACCAGAACATCTACGGCCAGTCGATAGCGCTCACGGTCGGCTGACCGTACCGACGGTTGCCCGGAGGCGACCGGACGCACGCCACGGGCGGGGCCGGGACCGGCTCCGCCCGTGGGCGTCACGCCCCGGCCGAGGCCGCCCGGGTGTGCCGTACCGCCTCGTCGAGCGCCTCCGGGGTGCGCCCGACCACCGCCGACCCGTCGTCCAGCAGCAGGATCGGCCGCTGGATCAGCTGGGGCGCGGCCACCATCGCGTCCACCCACCGGTCGACGCTCGCCTCGTCCCGCGGCCAGTCCGCCATGCCGAGCTCCTGCGCCTGCGGCTCGCCGGTGCGGCAGACCTCCCACGGGGGTACGCCGAGCCGGCGCAGCACCTCGACCAGCTCCTCCCGGGTCGGCGGCTGCTCCAGGTACGCCCGCAGCCGGTACGGCACCCGCGCCTCGTCCAGCGTCCGGCGCGCACCGGCGCACTTCGAGCAGGACGGGTTGTTCCACAGCTCCATGCGACGATCCTTGCCTATGCCGATCAGCGTCGTCGAGTACGACCACGACTGGGCCCGCCGGTTCGATGCCGAGCGCGCGCTGCTGGAGCGGGTGCTCGCACCCTGGCTGCATGGCGGGGTCCACCACGTCGGCTCGACCGCCGTGCCCGGCCTGGCTGCCAAGCCGATCATCGACATGGTCGCGGGGGTACGCGACCTGGCGCGGGCGCGGGCCGCGTTCGAGCCGCTCGGCTGGCTGGGCTACGCCTACTCGCCGCACCGGCCGCGCGCCTACCGGTTCTCCAAGCCGCCCGCGCGGCACTGGTGGGAGTGCACCCACCACCTGCACCTCACCGAGCCGGGCGGCGACCTGTGGCGGGAGCGGCTGGCGTTCCGCGACGCCCTGCGCGGCGACGCGGCACTGCGCGCCGACTACCAGGGGCTGAAGCTGCGGCTCGCGCAGGAGCACGGCGACGACATCACGGCGTACACCGCCGCGAAGCGGCCCTTCGTGGCCCGCGTGCTGGCCCGGGCCGGGATCGACCTGCCCGACCGTTCTCCACCGGATCCATCAGCCTCACCGGCTCCACCGGCTTTGCCCGCGCGTGCGGATCCGCCTGAGCCTGGGCGGTGAGCAACGGCGGGCAGCTCACACCCGGCGGGTGCGGCGACCGCGGGCCTTCGGACCGTGCGGTGTCAGGAGACCGGTCACGGCCGGTATATGGCGCCGTCGCTGAAGGCGGTGCCTGCGGAGGTCCCACCCCAGACGAGCATCTCCCGGCCGATCCAGGCGGCAACCGCACCGCAGCGGCCGCGCAGCGGCGCCTTGGGCAGCGCCGACCACCGGTTGGTCGCCGGGGTGTACGCCGCGCCGCCGGCCAGCCCTTCCCGGTTGTTGAACGGCACCGGCACCCCGCCCCAGACCAGCAGCTGGCGGCCGGTCCACACGGCCATGTGCTGGCTGCGGGCCTGCTCCAGGTTGGGCAGGCGGCGCCACCGGTTGGTGTAGGGGTTGTACCCGAGCCCATCCTGGTAGGGCCGCCAGGTCCACTGGCTCCATGCGCCGCCGCCGACCATCAGCACCTCGGTGCCGGTCCAGGTGAGCGTGGCCTGCAGCCGGGGCGCCGGCAGTGACGCGATCTTCCGCCAGGTGCGGGTAGCCGGGTTGTACGCGGCGGCGTCGGTGAGCTCGACGCCGTGGCGTGTACCGCCGACCACGACCATCTCCCAGCCGGTCCAGACACCGGTGGCATGCCGCCCGGACAGCGGCGCCGCGGGGAGCTTGCGCCAGGCATTGGACCACGGGTCGTACGCCCATCCCGCGGCCGACTCCTCGCCGCCGCAGCAGCCGCCACCCCACATCAGCACCTGCCGGCCGGTCCAGACGGTCACCGAGGGTCCGGCGGGCCCGGGAGCGATCGGCCGCCAGCGGTTGGTGCGCGGGTTGTAGGCCGCGTAGCTCTGCCCGAAGGTGAGTATCTCGGTGCCGGTCCACACGGCCCGGACGCCGCCCTCGGTGTTGCGCACCGGGTACGGGTTGGCGGGCAGCTTCCGCCACCGGTTGGTGGTGGGGTTGTACGCCGCGTCGACGACCCGAGGCCTCTCGGAGGTGTCGCGAACGACGTTGTGGATGATCAGCTCGGTGCCCGTCCAGACATGGGCGAGGTATGTCCCCCCGGAGACCGGCGCTGCGGGCAGCATCCGCCAGGTGCCCGCAGCCGGCGGCTTCGACGCCGTGGTGCCCGGGCGGGGCGTGACCGGCGCCGATGGGCTGCCCGGTGCTGACGGGCTGGCTGGCGTGGATGGGTTGGCCGGTGCCGAAGGGCTGGCGGCCGGTCCACCGGGCTGGGGCTCGGCGCCGCGGTTGTCCGCTCCGCCGTCCTCGCAGCCGGGGACGGCCAGCAGAGCCATGACCCCCAGGGCAACGATGACCGGGAGCCGGCGACGGGCCGGGCGGTCCTCGAGACGAGGACGCATCGCGGTTCACCTCTTTCCAACCTCGCCGACAGCCACCGGGCGGGGGACGGCCCCAATGGGCCCGGCGAGTCGTGGCCGACAACACCAACTCTCCCGGCAGAAGCTGGTCAGGCAGAACCATCCGGCCCGAACGGGGTGACGGACCTCAGACAGACAGTAACGCTAGGTGGGCCTGCCTGGACCACCCTCGACGCCGGCCAGCTCCGGACCGGCGGTCGCGAGCCTGCCAGGCCCGGTCGGGTCAGGGGGCGGTCGGGTCAGGGCGCGGTCGGGTCAGGAGGGCAGCTGGGTCAGGAAGGTGTCGGCGGCCGGTAGGCGGCGCCGTCGCTGAGGGGAAGGTCCCCGTAGGACCCACCCCAGATGAGCATCTCCCGGCCGGTCCATACGGCGGCCGCGCCGGCCCGGCCGCGCAGCGGCGCCTTGGGCAGCGCCGACCACCGGTTGGTCGCCGAGGTGTACGCCACACCGTACGGCGGTGTGGACCGGTGGTCGCCCGGCGTGGTGACCCCGCCCCACACCAGCAGCTGACGGCCGGTCCACACGGCCATGTGGAAGGTGCGGGCGGTACTCATGTCCGGCAGCCGGCGCCACCGGTTGGTGGACGGGTTGTACGCGAGCCCGTCCTGGTACGTCCGGCACGGCTCCTCGTCCAAGGCGTGGCCCCCGACCACCAGCACCTCGCTGCCGGTCCAGGTGAACGTGGCGTACAGCCGGGGTCCTGGCAGTGACGGGACCTTCCGCCAGGTGCGGGTCGCCGGGTTGTACGCGGCGCCGGCGGTGACGGCGAAGCTGTCGCTTCCACCGAGCAGGACCAGCTCCCGGCCGGTCCAGACCCCCTTGGCGTACCGCCCGGACAGCGGGGCTGCGGGCAGCCTCCGCCAGGTGTTGGAGGGTGGGTCGTACGCCCATCCCGCAGCCGAAGCCACCCGAGCAGGGGGCAGGCCCGACGGGGCTCGGCAGGCCGTGATGGAAGACACCAACAAATGGAAGACACCGATAACCCGACGCCGACGACGGCCGCCGGGTGGTCCTCGCTGGCCCACCCGAAAGTGACGGACCTTGGACAGATCGAGCAGCCCAGGCCCCGGACGCATCCGGCGGCGACGGGCCGCCGAAGCGGTCTCGAAGCTCGCCGGACCGGCATGCCCGTGTCAGACTCGCAAGGGCACAACCGTTCGACTGACGTGGAGCGTCATGCCAGACCAGGAGTTTGATCCGCGACCGGGCGTCGAGACGTTCGAGGCGGCAGGTTGCCGGGTGACGCTGGTGGACCCGGCTGGCATCCTCGCCGCGGCTGGCCCCGGACGGGTGGAGCTGGTGCCGGAGGGCCAGTTTCCGGCCCCCGTGCGCCAGGTGCGGCTCGGCGTGGCAACCCAGGTCCGCGACGGGCGGCCGGTCCACCTGCTCGCTGCTCGCGTCCACGTCGGCGCCGGTGACCTGCCCGACCGGCTCGGCACGGCCGTGCTGGGGCTCACCGGGCCGGTGAGCGTGCTGCTCGCCCGTAAGATCCCCGGCACCGACCAGTTGACCTCCCGCATCGCCGACGTGGGCAGCGCCGCCGCGGAGGCGTATCGGCGGCTTGGCCTGGGCCGGCCCGGCGGGGGCAGGGCCGGCAACGGCCGGCGCCCCGGCGCTTCCGACAGCCGCCGGCCCACCACGCCGGATGGCCCGGCATCGAGCCGTCCGTCGGCAGCGGGGCAGACAACGGTACGCGAGGACGAGGTGGCCGGTCTGCGCGCCACCGTCACCTATGAGGACGCGCCGCCCCCGGTGTTCCCGGCGTTGGGCCGTCCCGGACGGGTTGTGGTGCTGCGGGCAGCGGTCCCCAGCGACCAGGTTTCCTCAGCGCACCTGCGGGCCATGGTCACGCTGGTCCTGGCGGTGGTCGCGGAGCTGACCGGCGGCATGCCCGGTGCCGAGCCGCTCGCCGGGCGCAGCTACGTGGTGGGCCGGCACCCGGCCGGGGGTCCAGTGGAAGGCTCCGAGCACGTGACCCTCGACCAGGTGGGCGGCCTGGCCGACGTGGTCGCGCAGTTCCGGCAGATCGCCCTGTCGTTCCGCCACCCCCGGGTGATGGCGCGGTGGGGAGCGCGGCGCCCGCAGGGCATCCTGCTCTACGGCCCGCCCGGCACCGGCAAGACGATGCTGGCCCGGGCGCTAGCGAACGAGATCGGCGCGAGCTTCCGGGAGATCCGTACTCCGGAGATCCTGGATAAGTGGCTGGGCGCCTCGGAGCGCAACATCAAGCGGATCTTCCGGGAGGCCCGGCGGTACCGCGAGCCGACGGTGATGCTCTTCGACGAGTTCGACAGCATCATCAGCTACGCCGGGGAGGGCGGCGATGCCGCGAGCCAGGCGGTCAACGCCGTGGCCGGCATCTTCAAGCAGGAGATGAACAGCCTCATCGAGGACAACCCGAACGTCATCGTGGTCGCGACGACCAACTTCCCGCACCGGGTGGACGAGTCGCTGACCCGCTCGGGGCGGTTCGACATCAAGATGGCGATCCCCGTGCCCGACGAGGCCGGGCGGGCGGAGATCTTTGTCAAGATGGTCCGCGAGCTGGTCGCCAGGCACGAGGTCGCCGGCTTCCAGATGTTCGCCGACGACCTCGACCCTGTCGAGCTGGCGCGGGCCACCCGCGGGATGACCGGCGCCGACATCAAGGAGGCGCTCCGGCGGGTGCAGCTGGCAAAGGCCATGCAGGAGGCGCGCACCGGCGTCGCCGCCGCACCCATCAGCCAGAGCGATCTCATCAGGTGCATCGCCGAGCTACGCCAGGGCGGCGCCGCCGCGTAGCACGCCCGGCCGGGGACCGGATGGTGCGGTGCTAGACAGCTCGCTTGAGCTCGTCGACGAACTTCAGCGCTTCGCGCCGGACGTGGTCGGACAGGCGTGGGTCGATGATGCTCTTGATGCGGGCACCCTCGATGTCACGGGCCGCCTTGGTCTTGAACTCGAGGATCGACTCGGCCGCGCTGAGCACCGCGCTGGTCTCCGGGTGCTCGGTCAGTGCCTTCGCCACCGTCACCGGCTCGGCGACGAGCGCGGCGACCGCTCCGCCTGGTCCGCCGGCACCGAGCTTGCGGAACACGTTACTGGTCTGCCGGACCTTCTCGATGAGCTCGAGCTCGTCCGGGTCGAGCAGGTGGGCGACGAACCGGGCGTGCTCGTCCATGATGTTGTCCCAGAAGGCGGAGACCTCCTTGCGGTCGTACTCGGACTCCCCACCGGCCAGCTGCTCCAACCGGCGGACCCACCGCTCGGCCTCATGCCGGGTATGGTCAAACCGGAGTTCGACAGTTCGGGTTCGGGTGTAGTGCGCGGATTCGGGGGTTGAGCTGTGGGAATGGCTGGCGGCACGCTGGTGGGGCGTGTCACTAGGCGGTGGTGTTTGTGCTGGTCAGC
>Ga0075420_100000859_pt1 | contig 25100 bp, 16 predicted proteins | sample SoiMetdeltSBSDD4_FD_75296 | JGI IMG/M metagenome (GOLD analysis project Ga0075420, IMG submission 75296) | Bulk soil microbial communities from a Populus tree surrounding site in Tennessee, USA - Soil MetaG P. deltoides SBSDD4 | ecosystem: Environmental > Terrestrial > Soil > Tree plantation...
CCCATGTTGTAGGCGACGACCAGCAGGATCGATCCCAGGACGGCCATCGGCACGAGCGCCGCAAGCCGCGAGGCGAAGAGCAGTATCACCAGCAACGTGCAGGCGTGAATCATTCCGGCAACCGGGGTGCGCCCTCCTGAACGCACGTTGGTTGCCGTGCGCGCGATCGCTCCAGTCGCCGGGAGGCCGCCCACCATCGGTGACACGATGTTCGCGATCCCTTGCGCAAACAGCTCGACGTTCGAGTTGTGGCGGTGGCCGCTCATCCGGTCGGCGACGACGGCCGAGAGCAGCGACTCGATGGCGCCGAGCATCGCCACTGTCAATGTGGGTGACAGCAGGGAGAGAATCAGATCTGGCCGGAAGCGCGGAAAGTGCAACTCGGGCAGGCCGGCCGGAATACCGCCGAACCTCGAGCCGATCGTCTCGATCGGCAGCTGGGCAACGGCGACGACAATCGTTCCCACAACGAGCGCGACAATGTAACCGGGAACGCGCGGAACCGCACGATTCCACACGACGATCAGCAGCAGGATTCCGAGCCCGACCGCTGTTGTCGGAATCGAGGCACTGGAGAGGTGCTGCGCCAGGACACTCATTCGGCCCAGGAAATCTCCAGGCACCGGCGTGGTGAGCGCGATCCCGAGCACATCGCGCAGTTGCGTGCTGGCGATCACGAGCGCGATGCCATTGGTAAAGCCGATGACGACGGGACGCGGAATGAAACGGACCGCCGTGCCGCTGCCGGTGAGTCCCATCACGACCAGGAGGACACCAGCCATCATCGTGCACATGAAGAGCCCGTCCAGCCCGTGCTCGGCGATGATGCCGGCCACGACCACGACGAACGCTCCCGTCGGTCCGCCGATCTGTACGTACGAGCCGCCGAGCGCCGAGATCAAGAACCCGGTCACGATCGCGCAGTAAATGCCCGCCTGCGGCGTCATGCCCGACGAGATGGCGAACGCCATCGCCAACGGAAGCGCAACCAGGCCAACGGTGACGCCAGCGATCAGATCGGACGTGAAGGTGCGCAGCGAGTAGTTACGGAACGCCTGGATCGAGGCGGGCAGGAAATCAGACTGGCGGGGTCGTGTATGGGGCAATCAGTCTTATTGTACGGGCTTCGACGGTCTGCGGCCTTGCCGCCCGGTCATGAGCGCGATAGCGTCGTGTTAACATCCGCGCGCACAATGAGTTTTTCGACGCTTTATCGGGCCAACGTCTCTTTGCAGCGACGCTGAAGATGTGCCGCGAGGCGCTCCTCGCATCGGGGCTTGAGTGGGAACATGCGGATCCCACATCGAGGTATTGGTCGGTCACTAAGAGTCAGCGCGACAGCTGCTTACTTGCCAGGATGCGGAGCGTGGTCAACTCCCGCTCGGCACCGACGTCGCCGTGCCGGCGCTCAAGATGATGTACGTGAACAAGCCCGTCGCGACCAGCACGTCTTGCTGATGCAAGTCGACATGGACGACGGCAACCGTCTTTCCTCGTCGGACCAGTCGCGCGTTGGCGACGACGTCGCCGCGCTCCGGAGTCGCGCCCGACAAGAAGTTGATCTTGAACTCGATGGACGTCATTCGCTGCTCTTTGCCGAGGGTGGGATGGACGGTGTAGACCGCCGCGGTGTCCGCAAGGGCAGACAGAATCCCTCCATGGACGACACCGTACTCCTGCGTATGGGCTCGCTCCGGACGGAAGGAGACCCGCGCCGTTTTCTCGTCGTGGGCGCCGAGAGAGAAGTTGAAGAACTGATTCACGGGAATGGAGGCGAAGGAGTTGTTCGCATCTGCCATCGCGTACCTCTCTTGAAGGAAGTCTGAAGTACGGTACCGTCGCTTGACAGATGGTGCCGTCGCCACCGCTGCTATCGTGACCGTGAGAACGATGGCAACAGGTATTCTGTTCCGCTGAAACGTCCACTGCGTGTAAAGCTGGCTAACCCGTTAGGTGGACCGGGTGTCGTGCGGCAGTCTCCGTTGGGCCGACCGATGGCATCGCCGGGGCTGTCTGGATATCGAATGAGAACACGGGTTTCAGCGCAACGTTTAATAGTAGCCGCGATAACGGCGCCACTCCTCCTGTGTGTCGGCTATTCAGGGCGGGCGAGCGTGAAGGCGCTTGCCCTCTCTCAGACACAAGAGAGACCCGGAAGACAATCGGCCGCCGCGTCGACATTGAAGGTCGTGGTCCTCGGGTCCGGGGCCGGTCACTCATTCGTAAACGGCATCCACACGCTGCCCGAGCAAGCGGCCGATATCTTCAATCGCGTCAAGCCCAGGCTGGCTGTGTATGCTCACGCGCCGGTGTCCGACGATCTGATTGCACGAACGAGAAAGACCTACGCTGGCCGGGTTGAAGGGGCAGACGACATGATGACGATTGAGATCGGCCAGTCGATTGAGATTCGGCGGTTTGGCCGCTGAATGCTCGCGGCGGTCTGACCTACATGTGGACAGGGCTCTGGGTCATCGCTCCGGTTCTCGGCGGCTATCTCGCGCACGCACCCGTGTTGCGATTTGATTTCCTGCACCAACTTGCACGTCCAATCGACGGCGGGGCTACACTGCGCGGTCGTCGCGTCTTCGGCGATAACAAGACGTGGCGTGGGGCTATCGTCATGTCGGCAGGCGTCTTGACGGGGACATTGCTACTGTCGCTTTGGCCAACGTGCTCCCGCCAGTGGCCGGCGACCTTGCGCTCGCATCGGGCCCTGTTCGGGCTGTTACTCGCGCTCGGCTTTGTCGCAGGCGAGTTGCCCAATAGCTTCATGAAGCGGCAGTTCGGCATCGAGCCGGGTGGCCGCCGCATCTCACCGTTTGGGATTGCCGTCTCGATATTCGACCAGGCGGACTTCGTGCCAGGGGTGTGGCTCACGCTCTCTCCGTTGTGGCTGATGTCGCCTGTGCAGGCACTAGTTGTCTTCGCGGTGGTGGTAATCGGCCACTCAATGATCAATGTACTCGGTTACGCCATCGGTGCGCGCAAGACATGGATCTGACCTCTTCTCTTTGTTGCCGCTCAGTGCTAGTTTGAAGCTGGGCGTGCAGGGCGCCTCCCGTCCGCGGGCAGGACTGAGTCCACCTGATCAGGCCGTCAGCCGACGTGATCGCCGAACCTCCTTGCCCGACGCCAGCGGACCACGGGCACATCCTGGGAGGCTCGTCATGCGCGTCCGCCGTTTGCCCATCCGCCCCAACCTGAAACAGCTGCATCGTCAAGCCAAGGAGCTTCTTCGCGCCGCTCACACCGGCGACGCGGAGGCGATCGCCGAGTGGCGCGAACATCATCCCAAATCGATCGATCCCTCTGCGGCGAAGTTGGCCGACGCGCACTTCGTGCTCGCACGAAGCTATGGCGCCTCGAGCTGGGCGAGGCTAGTGACCGCGGTGCGGCTCGCCGAGGCAATCTGGCGTGACGACGCCGACGAGGTCGGCGCGCTCATCACGCAGAATTCGAGCCTGCTTCATGAGCATGTCCTAGTCCGTACGGACAGCGACTGGGGACCGCCGATGACGTACGCGGCAAACCTCGGCCGCGACCGCCTGATCCGTCTCTTGCACGACCACGGCGCTAAAGACCTCGAGTCCGCGGCAGGACGGGCCGCTCTCCAAGGCAAACCCGACACGGTGCGCCTGATCCACGAGCTTGCGGGAAAACCGCTCAAGGAGTGGACGCTCGCTGGTCCCGCATACACGTTGAGCGTCGAGGGCACCGCTGTGCTGCTCGCACTCGGCGCACGCATCGTCGGACCCGAGGGTGTTGACCGGAACACCATGGAGCACCTCCTCGGGACCGACAGCCGGAACCCGCCGGCGAAGCATCGCATTCTGGAGATGTACGTCAGGCACGGCTTCGAGCCGCCCGACACTCCGGTAATGGCGCTCCACCGCGGGCGCGTTGACCTGCTCGAGGCGCACCTCGCGGGCGACCCGGACCTCTTCACGCGCACGTTCGACATCGCCGACGTCTTTCCGCTTGCCCCGGCCTGCGCCCGAGAGCCGTACATGGCTCAGGGAACGCCGGTGCACCGAACGACACTCCTCCACATCGCCGCATACTTCGACGAGCTGGAGATCGCGGAGTGGTTACTCGACCAGGGCATGGACCCTAACGCCCGGGCGGCGACCGACGACGACGGTTTCGGCGGGTACACGACGCTCTTCTCAACGGTCGTGTCGCAGCGCAACTTCTGGGTCAACTACGGCAAGCGTCTGCCGGACGAAGCGCGCTTCACGCGCCTTCTTCTGGACCGGGGCGCTCACACGAATGTGCGGGCGTCGCTCCGGGCACGCCTCGAGGAGGGACACGGGGGCGGGCCCCTTCGCGAATATCGGGACGTGACGCCACTCGGCTGGGGGGAGCAATATCATGCCAGGATCTTCGTGAGCCGAGAGTCGCTTCGGCTAATCGAGTCTCGGGGCGGCGCTCGGTAACGCGTCTTTGACTTTTGACTTTTGACCTAGCCTAGTCCGGCCACAGCCAGGCGGCACCGCGAACGCCGCTGGCGTCGCCGTGCTTCGCTCGTGCCAGGCGCGTCCAAACGTCTGGCGTCGATCCGGTGGCGGCAAACACCCATTGGCCCCAGAGGCGCGGTACGTTTTCGTACAACCGATCGATCTTCGACATCCCTCCGCCAAGAACAATGACGTCAGGATCGAGGACGTTGATGACGCTTGCCAGCGCACGCGCCATCCGCCGCTCGTAGCGCTCCATCGTCGCGATTGCCGCAGTGTCGCCGCGATCGGCAGCATGCGCGATCTCGCGCGGCTTCGCACGCCGCCGGGTGTGTCGCTCGTGATCGGCCGTCATGCCCGGCCCGGACAGAAACGTCTCGATACACCCATGTTTGCCGCAATAGCACGAGGGACCGGGATGCTCATCGTCGTCGGGCCACGGCAAGGCGTTATGGCCCCATTCACCGGCGATACCATTTACTCCGGTCAGCACGTGCCCTTGCACCACGATGCCCGCGCCCGTTCCCGTGCCTACGATCACGCCAAAGACGATCTCGACGCCGGCGGCTGCTCCGTCGGTGGCTTCCGACATCGCGAAGCAGTTGGCATCATTGGCGACTCGGACCGGGCGAGCGAGTCGTGCCTCGATGTCGCGCTGGAGCGGCTTGCCGATCAGCCACGTCGAGTTGGCGTTCTTGACGAGGCCGGTAGCCGCAGCGATCGTGCCTGGAATCCCGATCCCGACTGTGCCGGTGGCACCCGAGTTTCGCTCGAGATCACCGATCAGCGCGAGGATCATATCGACCGTCGCCTCGTAGTCGTCGCGGGGAGTATCGACGCGACGCCGGGCGATCTCGCGGCCGCCCTCGAGTGCTACCGCCTCGATCTTGGTCCCTCCCACGTCGACGCCGATTTGCATTCCCATATTCACCGCGAATTGTTATTGCGCGCGATCGATCGGAATCAGTCGCCCGTCCGTGTAGTGAAACAGCAGCCGCACATCGTCGGGCAGCTTCTCGCCAGCGGGAATGATCTCGCCGTTCCAATCGGGTCCGGCGACCAGGGTCACCGCCTCGGGAAACATGCCGGAAAAGGTGGAGTCCAGATCGAATCGCTCGTCGCGCGAATCGACGATGACAATGCGGCCGCCAGAAGTCGCACCGCGCACGCTGGCCTCGACTGTCTGCATGATGTAGTTCGAGATGTCGGCAATCCCCACCCATCGCACGTTCCTGATTCGGTACACGGGAATCAGCAGAACGACGAGCGCGGGCAGGACGATGGCGACGAGGCGAAAGCGTACGGGGTTGGTCCGGATCATCCACGATGCCGTGGCGCCGGCGATGAGACTCGTGCCGATCGATGGCAGCAGCGCGTAGAGGCTGGACCTCACGGGCAGCCAGAGCGTGATCGCAAATGTCCCGACAATCCAGAGTGCCGAGAGCAGCACGGCGCGGCGTTCCGGCTCCTCGAGTACCGGCCGTCGTCCACACGCGATGACCATCAGCAGGACGACGGCCACTGCAACCGTCCCGCTTCGATCTGCATACTCAACCAGGTTGCGGAAGGTCTGCGACGTCGAGAGCTGGTAGTACGAGGGCGCGTTCGAAAAACCAAAAGCGCCGCTTTGAAGGCGCAACACGGCGTAGCCCGCCAGAGCCACCCACATCGGCCAGACGCGAAGCACGGTCTGGCGCAGTCTCGAGGCGAACGGAATGGGCTGCACCGCGAACACGAAAACGGTGAGCAACAGCGGCAGCAGCGTTGCTTCTTCCTTCGAGAGCAAGGCCGCGAGGCAGAGTACACCAGCGGACAGCCGTGCCTCCATGAGCAGGGCGTGCGTCGTCAGGAGCGAAAAGAAGGTCACGAGCAATGACGTACGTCCGCTCAGCCACAGCAGCGCCATGTTGACGCCATGGAAGTTGAACGCCCACACGGCGGTCGTCAACAGCGCAGCCGCCGGCGGCAGGGTGAATCGACGCGCGAGGCCGTAAAGCAGCACGGCACAAGCGCCGAACACTGCGAGATTGGTGAGCCCAAACCCGAACGGCCGCATGCCCCACATGCCGTAGTCGGCCGCGAAGGTGAGCGATACCAACGGCCGATAGAAGCCCACGTTCGCTTTGAACAGGGCACCGACGTCGCTCAGGTCAACCGAGCGGCTCGACAGGATCCAGACGAAGTCGTCTTTGAGGAAACCGTGGCCGAGGTCCGGGAGGTAGATGACCAGAAAAGCCGTACAGAGCACGCCGGCAGCCAACAGCAGACGCATTCTCGGATCTGGCCCGTTATGCGGGCTCAAACGCGATTCCTTGCTCGTTGTTGCGACCGCATGACGAGCCAGGCGCGCAAAGCGCCAAGGAGACGCTGTCAACCAATCGAGGGCTTCGCCGGGATATCAATGGCGGAGCCCTTGATTAGTTGCTGCGGGGCGGATCCCAACCGGAAGGCGTCCCGACAGGTTCCACTTCGAGGATCGCTTCAGCCGCGTGAATCATCCCGCCGTACACCTTGAACGCCTCGAAGGTGGAGAGCATCGTGTTGGCCTGACCGCCGGGGACCGAACCGGGGCCGAAGTCCTGGCGCAGCCATACGACGCCCATTTCCTCGTCGACGAGAACGACTCGATACGTGAGACCCGCGAGCTTCGGGATCGCCTGGGCCTTCATCTTCTCGCAGCTCGGCGGACGGAACGTGCAGCCCGGCCCGGCCATCTTCTGGCCGTTCTCGAACCGGTACGCCTCGCTCGACATAGGCACGTCGGGCATGACGAAGCTTCCCGCGCGGAGGCCGGCGGGATAGAGCGACGCGATCCGGATCATCTCCTCCCGCGTGTTCAGCTCCGACTTCTGCGGCACGTATGCCATGCCTGCATTGGGCTTCGTGAACGCATCGGGCTGAAAGAGCACGCCTTCCTGCCGGTTTCTCACGACCATCGTCTCGACCTCGGACAACGCGAGACCGAACACCTTCAGTCGCAGCGCGAGCAGCACGGGGCTGCCATCCTCTTCGACGACGGTGTGCGTTCCGGCCACGCCCTCGCGAACGTCGAGAAAATCCTGGCGGTAGGGACGGAGCGCGGTCGCCGTCTTCCAGAGCCCCTGACCCAGCTTCATCTCGGTGGTGTCTTCGGTGAAGCGCAAGCGGCTGCTCACGTGAAGTCTTTCGGGATCGTGAGCGACCATCGCATCAAGGTAGGTGGTGATGAAATCGGCGAGACACTGTCGATCGCACCGCTGAGCCTCGGACGGGGATGGTCGCGCAACGACCAGCGCTAGAGCCAGAGCGACGAGCGAGAGTCGCATAAAGCGCATTGTAGTCGGTACACATTCTCGGCGGAGCAGGGCGGGTCTTGCACTGCCCTTCGACGATCGCTCAGGGCACCCCGAGCCGCGTCGAGGGGTGTAGACCCGCCGTCGAGATCGTGTTCTCAATAGAAGTCATGAGCATCAATCGAGGCGGCGCCCTGGATACCTTCGATTCGTTCGGCGCGCACGGACAGTACGCCGTCCTGATGTTGCAGCACGCCTTCAATCATCAGGAATGGTTGACGGACCACGGCGGTACGCTCCCGGTCGTACAGATCGGGGCGGATGATGACATTCGAGATGCCGGTTTCATCTTCGAGCGTGAGGAAGACGAAGCCCTTCGCCGTCCCGGGCCGCTGCCGTGTAATGACCATGCCCGCAATGCGCACGCGGCGGCCATCGCGTGCACGCGGCAGATCGGCGGCGCGCAGCACACCGCGCAGTGCCAGCTCACTGCGCCGCAGCGCCATCGGATGCGGACCGATCGTCAGGCCCATTCCGGCGTAGTCGGCCTGGAGTCGCTCGCTTGCGTCCATGGCTCGCAACGGACTCGGGACTCGGGACTCGGGATCCGGGATCCGGCACTCGGGACTCGGGATTCGGGATTCGGCGTCCTGGCTTGCATATAGATCTCCAGCTGGCCGTACAGAGCACTCAACTTGCCATAGCGCGCTGCGCCGCTCGCTCGTGAATGCATTGAGCGCTCCGATATCGGCCAGCGTCGTCAGCTCGTCCCGGCGCAAGCCAGTCCGCTGCACGACATCTTCAATCGAACGGAAGCGACCCGCGGGACGAAGCTCCACTGTCCATTCGTGCGAGCAGATGTTGCAGTAGTACGTCCTGATCGGGATTCGGGACTCGGGACTCGGGGCTCGGGGCCCTGGAACACTTTCGGATCCCGCCCCCCGGATCCCGAATCCCGTCGCCTTCGCGCGAAGCGCTTCGGCGCCCAGGGGATCCCGAGTCCCGTCAGAGACCACTTCCACCATCGATTCATCGTCAGAGCCACACTTCACGCACAAGAGTGGCGGGGCCACATGTTTCGTTCGATCGAATGCCGCCATTGCCTGCCCCATGTCTTTTCGCAAGCCGTTCACGTACATCAAGCCGATGCGGATCCCGCCATCGTCCTCGACGCGACAGAGCCAGTCGGAATGCTGCACGTCGATCGGATGGAAGCGGACACCGCGACGCTGCGCGTCCTTGACGAGCGTCGCGGGGTGATAGAACCCCATCGGCTGGTTGTTGAGGAGCGCCGTATAGAACGCGGCCGGGAAATGCGCTTTCAGATAGGCGCTCGCGTAGGCCAGCAGCGCGAAGCTGGCCGCGTGCGATTCGGGAAACCCGTACAGCGCAAATGACGTGATCGACGTGATGATCCGCTCGGCAGTCTCGCCCGTGATACCGTTACGCGCCATCCCCTCGCGAAGCTGCACCTCGATCTGCTTCATGCGTTTCTCCGAGCGCTTGAAGCCCATCGCGCGGCGCAATTCCTCGGCCTGACCACCAGTAAACCCGGCCGCCACCATCGCCATCCGCAGCAACTGCTCCTGGAAGAGCGGCACCCCCAGCGTTCGTTTGAGCACCGGCTCGAGCGAGGGATGGAGCGGGACGACCGGCTCCCTGCCCGCTCGTCGATTGAGATAGGGGTGCACCATCTGACCGACGATGGGGCCCGGGCGGATGATAGCGACCTCCACGACGAGGTCGTAGAAGTTCTTCGGCTTGAGGCGCGGCAGCGTCGCCATCTGCGCGCGCGATTCGACCTGGAAGACACCTATCGTCTCGGCCTTCTGCAACATCTCGTAGACCGTGGGATCGTCCGCGGGCATGTGCGCCAGATCGAATGTCTGGACTCGGGATCCGGGATCCGGGATCCGGGATTCGGGGGTTCGATGTTCCGCGTTCTCTCGTTCAGGGTTTCGAGGCCCGAGGCCCGAGGCCCGAGCTCCGGTATTGACCAGCTCAATGGCATCTTGCAGAACCGCCATCATGCCGAGCCCGAGCAGGTCGACCTTGACGATGCCCATGTCGGCGCAATCGTCTTTGTCCCACTGAATGACCACGCGTCCGGGCATGCTGGCGGGCTCGAGCGGCACCACGGCATCGAGTGCTCCCTGTGACACCACCATGCCGCCGGAATGCTGACCGAGATGGCGCGGCAGATCCTGGATGGCCATCCACAACTCGGCAAACGCGCGCACGCGCGGCATGTCGAGCGACAGGCCGGCCGCTTCCATGTTGCGCGCCAAGGTCTCGTTGGGATCGGTGAACTCGAATGCGTGCATCACCTTGGCGAGCCGATCGATGCGCTCCTCGTCGAGCGACAGCGCCTTCCCCACCTCGCGTGCCGCGCTCTTGCCGCGATACGTGATGACGTTGGCTGTCATGGCGGCCCCGCGTTGTCCGTACTTCTCGTAGACGTGCTGAATCACCTGCTCGCGCCGATCGCCGCTCGGCAGATCGAGATCGATGTCAGGCCATTCGCCACGCTCCTCGGACAGGAACCGCTCGAACAGCAGCTCCATCCGGATCGGGTCGACCGCGGTGATTCCCAGGCTGTAGCAGACGGCGCTGTTGGCCGCCGATCCCCGGCCCTGCACGAGGATGCCCTGCTGACGGCAGTAATTGACGATGTCCCAGACGATCAGGAAATAGCCGGCGAGATCGAGCTTCTCGATGAGATCGAGCTCGCGCGCGATCTGTGCCCGCGCCTTGTCGTGATACGGACGATAGCGATCGCGAGCGCCAACCTCGGTGATGTGACGGAGGAACGAGGCAGCGGTCTCGCCGGGCGGCACGGGATAGATCGGAAACCGATACCCCAGATCCGCCATCGTGTACTCGAGCCGCTCGGCCAGTGCCATCGTTCCCGCGATCGCATCGGGACGATCGGAGAACAGCTCCGCCATCACTTGTGGTGACTTGAGATAGCGCTCGGCATTTCGCGCCAGGCGTCGCCCGGCCGCATCGAGCGTCGTGTGGTGACGCACGCACGTCAGGACGTCGAAGAGCGGGCGCTCGGCAGGCGTCGCGCACCGCACGTCATTGGTCGCCACAACCGGGACGCGAAACCCGCGCGCCAGTTCCGTCAGCGCCGCGTTTTCACATTCCTCATCTCGCAGGAGGTGGCGCTGCAACTCGACGCACACATTGCTACGACCAAAGAGACCGACGAGCCGATCGAGCAACCCGCCAACGCCGTGATGTCGTGTATCAAGTACGGGCCGACCGGCCAACGCCACGAGGCCGGTCGTGAAGCCATCGAACTCTTCGAGCGTGAGCGATCCTTCTCCCTTGGGCGCGCGCAACTTCATGCGCGTCACGAGGCGACAGAGGTTCTTGTAGCCCTCGGCGGAGGAAACGAGGACAGGCAGACGCCATCGCGCCGGGACTCGGGATCCGGGACTTGGGATCCGGGACTCGGGATTCGCCCTTCTACTGTCGCTCAGGGCGTCCCGAGCAACGTCGAGGGACGGGATCCGGACGTTCGGTGTTCCGCGTTTCTTGGTTCCAGCAGCGTAGGGCGGGTCCTGCGTTATGGACCCGCCGATCGTGCTCTCGATCGTTAATTCTGCGCCGATGATCGCGCGGAGTCCTGCCTGCTTCGCTGCTTTATGAAAGCGCGGCGCGCCGTAAACACCGTCGGCATCGAGCAACGCCATTGCGGGATAGCCGAGCGCCGCCGCGCGCTCGACGAGCGTTTCGGGCAACGAGGCGCCCTGAAGAAAGCTGAAGGCCGAAGCGGCGTGAAGCTCGATGTACACGACTGAACTCTCTCAACTCCTCCACCTTCGCGCGGTGACGCTCAGGCGCGCTTCGGCGAGACGTCAATCAACGACTCCTTCGAGAAACCACTTGTCGGAGTGGCGCTCGCGGAACAGGTGGTAGGTCGACCCGTCCGTGAGCGCGACGTCCCATTCGTCGCGATCCCAGGGATCCGGGACTCGGGGTCCGGGATCCGGGACTCGGGATCCGGGAGTCGGGAGTCGGCTTTCCCACCAAGCGCCAGATGTACGCCAGGGGCCGGCGCACGAATCGACGGCCCCACCGCTCAAGTCGCGCCGCATGATCGAAACGCTCGTAGGCTGGCCGTGCTTCGTCTGCACACGAATAGGAATCGGATGACGAAATCGACGAAGCGCAACAACTGGCAACTTCGAAGCGTCACTTGAAATTTTTGCCTCTGTGTCTCGGTGCCTCTGTGTGTCGTAATTCGGGTGACGAGCGTTGACATCGAGTGGCATAAAACTCTTCATCGCAAACGCCCCTGGCTCCCACGAGTCGACCAACGCCGGTGATCCGCAGCGTGTTTCTCCCATCAGCGCGTGGAGACGCGCCATGAGCGTGGAGACTTGCTCCGGCGAGGGCAATGGACGCGTCAGCAGCGAAAACTGGACGATGCGGCCGGGAGTGGGATCCACCGCCACCGTCACACGATCGATGGCGGCGGGTGGGGGATTTGATTCGAGATCGAGTAACGCGAGCGTACGAAGCGTGCGCGCGTCGCGAATCGCGACCGGCAATTGCAATGATCGCTCGTGCACCTCACGCGTCGTGCCATCTGTTTTGATCAGATGCAGGCGCATGTGGAGGACGGCGGCGCCGCGGTCTCGCTGTTCGAGGTGCGCCTCGAGTTGATCCATCAGGCGCCCAAGCACGAAGGACAGCGGCTCGAGCTCCTCGATTGGCCACTCGAGATCGAGCGACTGCTCGAATCGCTCTTCGGGGACAGCGGGCACGAGCGGACGGCTGTCTTCGCCGCGAGCCAGACGCTGCCAGTCTGTCTGCTGACGGCCGAGACGCGCGGCGAGATCGTCTGCGGGCAGTGCCGCGAGATCTCCCAGCGTTCGCAGGCCCCAATGGCGGAAGGTGGCAATGACATCCGGGATTCGGGATTCGGGATCCGCCCTTCGACTATCGCTCAGGGCGTCCCGAGCAACGTAGAGGGACGGGATTCGGGATTCGGGATTCGACAGGTCGGCTAACAAAGTGATCGGCAGCGGCGCCACGGCCGTGGCTTCTTTGCCCGGCTCGACGATCGTGAGCCCGGCCCGGTGGCGCACGAGCAACCGCGACGCCGTCCGCGAGCCGGTAATCGCCACGCGCACGCGTAACTGGCGATCTGCGGCAGTACGTCGCACTTCTTCCGCGATGGTGCGGGCGTCACCAAACAACCGCTCCAGGCCGCTCAGATCCATCACGATCTCGGTCGGACTGCACACCTCGATCCGGGGCGAGAACTCGCGCGCGACCTCCGCCAGCACGCCAGGCGGAGCGCCTTCAACTGTCGTCAACGCACCGAACACAAATGCCCCCACGCCGGGTCCACAGAACAGGACCCGGCCTACGGGCCGGGCCCACAAACAGGCCCGGCCTACGGGCCGGGCCCACAAACAGGCCCGGCCTACGCTAACCGGCGGGTCTATAGAGCAAGACCCGCCCTACGGAATCGACGCGCCCCTACGGGACGCACGCGCTTACGCGCACGTCGCCATCAATCCGCTTCCGCGGCGACACGACACGCACACCGACATCGAGCCCCTTCAACAAGTGACTGCGATCCGAGGCGCCAGCCCACGTCGATCGACTCGCGAGCGATAACGTCAGGCCGCCCGCACTGCGCGCCAGCGGCTCCGGCGTCACCAGCACGCATGCCGTGTCGCTGCCCTCGATCACGCGTTGCACTCGCGGCCACGTGGTAAACGGAATCTGCCGGAGCTGTGCAGCCGGCACATCGGCGAGATCGATCGCAACGATGCCAAAACCACCGGCCTGAAGCACCAGGTTGAGCGCCTTGAGGGCGCGATCGATTGCACGGTCGACGGGACTCGGGATCCGGGACTCGGGATCCGGGATCCGGGCTGCCATGTTCCGAGTTCTTGCGTTCTCGGTTCTTGTGTTCTGCGTTTCCGAGCCCCGAGTCCCGAACCCCGAGCCTCGAGCCCCGAGTCCCGAGTCAGACCCCCGAATCCACAGCAATCGATCGAGATCCACGCCCGCGGCTGCAGCTGAGGCCACGTCGAGCCGGTCCTGCGTATCGACCAACGCCGCAATCTCGCCCCGTCGCGTTGTGGCGGCGATGAGTTGCAACAGCAGCGTCATCCGTCCCGACGAGCACGCGCCCGTCAACTCCGACAGCTGGCCACGCGGCAACCCTCCGCGCAGGCACGCATCGACGAGCGGGACATCCATCGGAAGGAGGCACGAGGGATCGGTCCACTCCCACGACGGCAGCATGGTGGTGAGTGTGCAGTCGAGTTTGCGGGCGCGGAGGGCGGATTCGAGGACGGCAACGGCTGGGTGCGCCATGTAGTTTCGCTCTATCTTCGCCAGACTATATGATCGAATCACCATAGCGATCAAGAGGCGAAAATAATCCGATTTCACACAGAAATCGCTACACTTCTCTAGGACCGGGCTGTAGGTTGGACTTCGTCAAATCACGTGCTGCCAATGGCTGGGGAGCCGCGGCAATTGCGCTCGCGCTTGTCGTCTCGATTCCTCACCTGCCCCTGCTGCTGGGTCGGGCATCCCCGATCTGGGACGCACTGGACTTCTTCGGCCCTTATTCCGTGCTCGTCGGTGATTTCGCCCGTCAGGGACAGTTTCTGCTCTGGAATCCGTTCATCAACGGTGGCTCACCCGACTATATCGAGCCACAAGTTGGAGCGTTCTCTCCTGTGCTGTTGCTGTTCGCCTGGGGAGGCACTCATGGATTCGAGCTGTATTGGCTCACTATCTGGTTGCTTGGACCGCTCAGCCTGCTCGTCCTGTCGCGATACCTGGGCGCGCCCGCCTGGGGAGGTCTCGTCGCGGCGCTCGGACTCGCTTTCTCGGGTTTCTACACCGGCAACGCCGAACACACGGCCATGCTCAGCGCCGTGTCGTTTCTTCCGCTGCTGCTCTGGCGCATGGAGGTGGCGGTCATGCACGGTCGGCCTCGTGCGGCGGCGGAGGCGGGCGCATTGTGGGGGCTCTCGGGGTTAGCCGGCTATCCCGGCCTCGTGCTGCTGAATGCATGCTTCGTTGCGTTGTGGTGCCTCGGGCGGGTTCTCCTGAACGAGCCGGCAGACACGGACGAAGGCACCGTTCGTCGCAGCGCCGCCCTCACGCCACCGCGGACTGTCTACGCTCGACTGCTCCACTTCGTCCTGATGCACGGCATCATGTTCCTCGTCGGCCTGGTCGTACTTGCACCGACATACGTACCCTTCTTTGTCGAAGGTCCGGCCTATTCCCACCGCTCGGGCGCTCTCCCGCGAGAGACGGCCGTCGAAAACGACGCTCTGCACCCGGCCAGCCTCGTCACGATGACCACTTCAGCATTCGGGCTCGTCGACATGTTCGAGTACACGGACATCTCGATGCGCAGCATCTACGTCGGCGTGCTTCTTCCTGTTCTGGCAGGGTTCGCCGTGTTGAATCGATCGCGAGGAATGCGATGGTGGCTTCTTCTTCTGGCGATCGGTTTTCTGGCTGCTGCAATGGGACGCGCGCTACCGGTTCGAGGATGGATCTATGACTGGTTTCCTCCCACCCGGTACTTCAGACACTCTGCGCTCTTCCGCTGCTACTTCATCGTGGCGATCGCGCTGCTCAGCGTGTACGGCGCTCGCGATCTGGCCGCGGCTCTACGCGATCAGGCGCTGGCCGTGTGGCGACGGTTTGCCGCCACCACTCTCGCCGCTGCGGGGTTGGCCGTTGTCGTCCTTGTCGTCACCATCGGCATATTGAACGAGCGAGCGAGCGCGATCGACGTCGCGGCCCGAGCGCTCGCCTCGGGCCTGTGGTTTAGCGCCGCAGCGGTGGTCACACTCGCGTCGATGGCGATGTGGCGACGTCGAATCAGCATCGTGCCGACCGCGCTCGTCGCGCTGGCCATTGCCGATGCCCTCGCGACAGCGCTCGTCGCCCGCCCGACGATGTATAGCGTGAACGTCGCGCCGTGGCAGACGCTGGCCGAGGCACACAATCGGCAGATTTCGCTGCGCGGACGCATCTTCAGCCGGCGGCCCGATACCGAAAACAATCGCGCACTCGTCACGAAAGTTCCGGCCCTCAAGGGCTATGGACCACTCGCCGGCCCGCTGTTTCATCGATACAGCGGGGACATGGTGCTGGCGGCATCGGCCACGGGGCCGAATCGCTTCTGGTTTTCTCCCGCTGCCGTCTGGGCCGATCCTTCGGAGGCCTGTTTCGAAGAATTTCGTTCGCGTGCCTCCGAGCTCGGCGCGCCGCCGCTCGTCCTCCATTTCGCCGATGCAATGACCCAGCCATACGATCAGCGCGTCGACGCACGCAGCTCGTGCGGTCCGTCACTGCGCGATGTGCCGGCGGGAACCTCGATCGATCCTCAGAAGGTCAAGATTGTTGCGTACGAGCCTCAGAGGATGACTCTGGAAGTAGACGCACCCGGAAACGGATGGCTTGTCGTCACTGACAGTTGGTCACCCGGCTGGACTGCCTCGGTCAACGGCCGGGCAACACAGATCATGGGCGCGAATTTCGTCTTTCGCGCCGTGCCGACCACGGCAGGCCGTAACCTGATCGACTTTCAATTCCGCGCGTTCGGGTTCCCGTGGCTCGTGGCAGCGAGTTGGCTGGTGCTGACGGCGGTAGGAACTGTGTCTGTTGTTGCCGTATTCGCCGTCCGGCGCCAGACCCCGAGCACTGACTTGCCGAGCCGGTAGTCGCACAGGCGATCGACCACGCGCGAACAGGGCACCACCATCCGGTCCCAGAAACGGATCTGCGCGGCAGTCGGCTGCGCCTGCTTCAGGAACCATCTATTGCTCACTGACAGCGCCAAGCCGATCGAGTCGAGGTACAGGAGCCGCACCAACTCGAGATCGTCCGGCATCACCAAAGAGAGCGTCTCCTTTGTGTAGCGCCGATGATGGCCAATCGCGCGATCGAACTCGCTATACAAGCGCTCATGCGCAGGGGCGAGAACGATGAGATGGCCTCCTGGACGAAGCCGGGCAGCCGCTTCGGCCAACTCAGTCCCTTCGTCGGCAATGTGCTCCAGCACGTCGAGGTAGAGAATCGCCTCGAACTGAGGACGACTTTCGATCCGTGCGATGGTACCTTCGACGATCTCGCAGTGAAGGTCCCGTCCCTGGTGATCGACCACTGCTCTCAACCGCGCGGCGAGCACCGGATCTGGTTCGACGCAGACCCATCGACGTTGACGTGAGGCGCGCAGCCGCAGCGTATTGGCTCCGATGCCGGCGCCGATTTCCAGCACGTCGCCGACAACGTACGGATCCAGGAAGGTTTTCCAATACGCTTTCCAGTTATCGGCTCCCGAGAAGACCTCCAGTTCCGTTCCGGCGTAGAAGGCTGCCTCCGTCGCGCGTTCGAGAGGGCTGATGTCGACGCAGTCGCGGATGAACCATTCGTGGTCGCGCAGCGGGATGAATGCCGTGCTCGCTCGACTGCCGAGCACCAGCATCAGGACGAGCCACGAGGTCACGAATAGCTGGCCCAGGAGAAGCGCGAACACCACACCCGCGACCGCGAGCCATGGTAGCGACATCCCGCCGGAGAACCACGCCTGGGCCGCCGTTATCGCGAGAAAGGAGCCGAAGATCGCCGCCAGGAGGCCGGTAGCAATTGCCAGCCGCACGCCGATCACATCGCCGAAGACAGACGCGGCGCTCAACCCGTGAACAACGAGTGCCACGAAATCCAGGCTCGATCGTCCACTGGCGCGGCGGCCCCGAGTCGTCGGGATCGACGTGTAGCGCAGGCCGAGCTTCACGACGGCTGCCGCATAGTGATTCCACAACTCGGACGCCACCACCAGGCTCGACAGCGCCTCGAACGGCACGATGCTGAAGTTGCCAAATTTGACTGGTATGCCGGTCAGGCTCCGGTGGAGCAGACGGTACACGAGGTAAGAGAACCGAAACCAGACACCTTCGGACCGTCGAGTCCGCTCGGCGAATACGATTCCGCGTCGCTCCGACTGCTCAAACGCGTCCATCAACCGCGGAACGTCCTCAGGTCGGTCCTCGCCGTCGGCGTCCATAACGACAATCGCGTCGCAGGGAAGATGCCGATAGATGTAAGTCAGTCCGATGGCGATCGCGCGTTGATGACCCACATTCCGCCGAAGCCGCAGCATCTGCAGGGAGAATCGCGTATCCGCTGGCGAGCGCCAACGCTCGTCGCCGGTCGCCGTCGAGCCATCGTCCACAATCAGGATCATCACCCGCCGGTCTTCCACAATCAGAGGCTGGAGGGCCGTGAGCAACAGCGCGAGCGCGGCGTAGTCGTTGTAGACCGGGATCAGAATGACAGCGAACAAGGACGGCGAGCCTCGAGGCATGACCGCCAACGATACCATCGCTCGACGTGACTCAGGACGACGGCGGTGACCGCATGTACAATTTGGTCTCAAACCTTCAGATCACCCACAGGCGCTACCTTCCGCTCTCTTTTCCGAGGACAACGCACCGAGATGACGCAGGCACTTGAACTGGGGCTCGACACGTTTGGAGATGTCACCGTTGATGAGCATGGGAAAGAGCTGACGCAGGCCGAAACGCTTCGTCAGGTCGTCGAGCAAGGCGCGCTCGCCGATCAGGTCGGGCTTGATTTCTTCTGCGTCGGCGAGCATCACCGGAAGGACTTCTCCATCTCCGCACCTGAGGCTGTACTCGCCGCGATTGCGACGCGGTCGTCACGCTTGTACCTGGGTTCGGCAGTCACCGTGTTGAGCACGGACGATCCGGTGCGCGTGTTCGAGCGGTTCTCCACCCTCAATGCCATCTCGAACGGACGCGCCGAGGTCATCGTCGGCCGTGGCTCGTTTACCGAATCGTTTCCACTTTTCGGCTACGACACGTCCAACTACGAGGAGCTTTTCGAGGAGAAGCTCAATCTGTTCGCGGAGCTGCTCAAAGGACAGCACGTGACGTGGCGCGGTCGTTTACGCGCGCCGCTGTCGAACCAGATGGTGTATCCGCCGATCGAGAAGGGGACGCTGCGCACGTGGGTCGCCGTCGGAGGAAGCCCGGAGTCGGTCGTACGCGCGGCACATTACAGTTTGCCCCTCATCCTGGCCATCATCGGTGGAGGCGCTCAGCGCTTCACGGGGTACGCGCAGCTCTATCGCCAGATGCTCGAGCGATTCGCGAAACCGGAACTCCCAATCGGGGTCCACTCACCGGGGCACGTTGCGGCAACGGACGAACAAGCGAAGGAAGAGTTGTGGCCTCACTACGCGGGGCTCATGAATCGGATTGGCGCCGAGCGAGGATGGTCACCAATCGGCCGCGCGCACTTCGAGCGTGAAGCAGGACCAGACGGCGCACTCTATGTCGGATCGCCAGAGACAGTGGCAGCGAAGATCGTCAGCACGATGAAGCTGCTCGGACTGTCCCGCTTCGATCTGAAATACGCCAACGGCACGATGCCGCACGACAAGCTCATGACGAGCATCGAGCTGTTCGGGACGAAGGTTGTTCCGATGGTGCGAGAGCAAATGGCCTAAGACAAAACTCCCAACTCCCAAAAAGCCAACTCCCAACGCCGCGATTGGGGAATTGGAGGTTGGAAGTTGGGAGTTGAAACGCGCTCGCTGCCGGGCTCAGCGCGCAGCCGTGCGGCTGATTCGTACGCCGCCGCCACTCGAACGCAAGCGGAGCACGGCTCCTCCGCCGTTGAGATCGCCACGCAGCGAATTCCGATCGATTCGACCCTGCACCGTCACGGGAACATCAGAGCTCACGCTGCCACCGGACGAACTGGCGTCGATCGTCAGGGCCACGCTCGGATCGATCTCCGTGCGGACACCGCCACCTGACGTGGTCAACTCACCGCCGCGATTGTTGCCCGGGGCGAACCAGACGGTCACCGGACCGCCACTGCTGTGCGCTTCCACCCGGCCGCCCGCGCCGCGGATGTCCACGCCACCGCCGCTGGTCGACGCGTACAACTCTCCTGAAACGGTCTCGATATCGATCCCGCCGCCACTGGTCGTCGCCCGCAGGCTGCCGCGCACGTCGACGATGTCGATGCTGCCACCCGAAGTACTGGTCGTGACGTTACCGCGTACGTCGCGCATTCTGATCGAGCCGCCGCTGGTCCGGCCATCGACGTCGCCCGCGACCGATTCGACACGCAGGCTGCCACCCGAGGTGCGCATGCCAAGCCTGCCCGTCAGCCGCGACGCGTCGATCGAACCTCCCGACGTGTTGAGGCTCACGGTCGTCTGCGACGGCACATGGACGACAAAGTGCGTGTTGTCGTTCCAGTCACTGTTCCAGAAACCTTTCAGCCACCCACCCCGTCGCTTGACCGTGACGGTAGCTCGTCCGGCGGTTTCCTCGAACTGCAGATCGAAAAGCTCCTCGAAGTCGTCGCGCCGTGACGTAATGGTCACGACTGCGCCCGAGCTCGAGTCGCCGGTCAGCGTGATGCCCCCCACATCGGCGCTCAGCGTGAATGTTCCGCCGGGTTCGAGAGCCAGACGACGCTCCGTCTTGAAGTCCGCCCAGGCGGGTGTCGCGAGCAGAACGATTCCGACTGAAAGGGCCAGCAAAATCTTCGAGCGCGTCATCTTTCACTCCTTTTCGGATTCAGGCCTTTATCAAGGGCTATGCCTGTTCGAATCCGAGGGAATTAGACGAGATCGGCGGGATATCCGTTCGCCGACGGGACCGACCGTCCCATCAGCGGTCGGCCCTGGCCCATCCGTGGATTAAGATCGAGGGAGTTCGTGAGCACCCTACCTGCCCCAGCCCCCGATCCTTCACCCAGGATTGCTGAACCCGCGCCGGCTCCCACCGGCCTGAGCCGTATTGCCGCGGCGTTGACGTATCGCGACTTTCGCGTGCTCTGGTGCGGAGCGTTCCTGTCGACCATCGGCACCTGGATGCAGAAAGTCGCGCAGAACTGGCTGGTCCTGACCATCACCGGTTCGTCGGCGTTCTTCCTCGGCCTGGATTCGTTTCTTGGCGAGCTCCCGATACTGCTCCTCACCGTCGTCGGCGGTGTTTTCGCCGACCGGCACGATCGGCGTCAGCTTCTCCTGGCATCGCAATACATCCAGATGGCGGCGGCCTTCACGCTGGCGGCGCTGGTGTATTGGGACGTCGTCCACATCTGGCACGTGCTCGCTCTGTCGGTCGTCACCGGCCTGGCCCAGGCGTTTGGCGGTCCGGCCTATCAGTCGCTGCTACCCTCGCTGGTCAGCAAGGACCATGTACCGAACGCGATCGCGTTCAATTCCATTCAGTTCAACCTGGCTCGTGTAATCGGACCGCTGTTTGCCGGCGCCGCGCTGGCGGCCTTCGGCATGGTCGCCTGCTTCGGTCTCAACGGTCTGTCGTTCCTGGCGGTGATTGCCGCCATCCTGTCGCTGCACGTGCGTCACATCCCGCCGGTTGCGACCCGGCGCATGAGAGATGAATTCCACAGCGGCTTCGCGTACGTGCGGAGCCACCCGGCGCTTCTGGGCCTGGCAGTACTCGGCTTCGCGGGGACGTTTCTTGGCAATCCGCTCCTCACATTCCTTCCGCTGTTCGCTCAAAACGTGTTGCGCGGCGATGTCACTCAGTACACACATTTGATGTCGAGCGCCGGCGCGGGCGCTGTCGCAGGAGCGCTTGTCGTGGCCTGGCGCGGCCGCTTTCCACACATGGGCCGCAACGTCCTGCTGATCCAGATCGTCTTCGGCGCGCTCATGGTCCTCTTTGCAATGACGAGGTACTTCTGGTTGAACGCAATCCTGTTGTTCGCGGCTGGCGCGTGCATGGTGATGGTGTTTGCAACGCTCTCGTCGCTGGTCCAGTTGATTGCACCCAATGAGATGCGCGGACGAGTGATGAGTCTGTACATGGTCGCGTTTCGCGGTGGAATGCCCCTCGGCAGCCTGGTCGGCGGATGGCTGGCCACCGTGACAGGCGCCACGACCGTCCTGACTGTCAATGGCCTCCTCCTCAGCATCGTCGCGGCGATGTTTCTTGTCAGGAACAAGGAAATGCGGGAGCTCTAACGGCCTGCCCGCCGAAGCCGCTGGCGGCGAAGGCGGGTTCGAAGGTGCGAGGTCCGACGTGAACCATGACTGTCGACAGTTGGGATGACGGACTCGCTTACGAAGACTACGTCGGCCGCTGGAGCCGGCTGGTTGCCGCGCAGTTTGTCGAGTGCCTGGCAGTGCCGGCCGGGTCATCCTGGCTGGACTTCGGGTGCGGCGGTGGCGCGCTCACCCACGCGATTCTTGCTGAGGGATCACCTCGACTCGTTATCGGCTGCGATCGATCGGCTGGCTACGTCGATCACGCTCGACGCCACACCTCGGATGCACGCGCGCAATTCCAGGTTGCTACTCTGGACGACTTGCCTCGTATGGACCAGGGGTTCGACGTGTGTGTCTCAGGGTTGGTGCTGAACTTTCTGCCGAGCGCGGTTGATGCCCTCGTCGCGCTCGCCGCGCGCGTTCGACGAGGGGGGACGATTGCGGCCTACGTCTGGGACTACGCGGAAGGCATGCAGTTGATGCGGGAGTTCTGGGATGCGGCGGTGGCCCTCGATCCCACCGCGCGGGCACTCGACGAGGGCGTTCGATTTCCACTCTGCAAGCCGGATCCACTTCGTCGATCGTTCGAGAGCGCCGGTCTCCAGGATGTCGATGTCATAAGCATCGACGTCCCGACCGTGTTTCGCAACTTCGACGACTACTGGCAGCCGTTCCTCGGCGGACAGGGACCTGCGCCGGGTTATGCGATGCACGTGTCACCGGAACGCCGTGAAGCACTCCGCGAAGCGATTCAACAGCGCTTGCCCATCGATGCCGATGGCCAGATTCCACTTACCGCACGCGCGTGGGCGGCTCGCGGAGTCGTTGCCTGAGGAGAGTCATCACTGAACGGCGGTTTTCGGAGGGAACGGATCGACACGGAGGAGTTACCTGGCCGATCCGAAGACAAACCCGATCGATCGCTCGATGGGGTTATAGGACGTGCCGTAGTCCGGCGCGGTGATGTTGCTCTGAATGTCACGGTCGGCGGCCGCACCGAAGATGTTATAAACCTTGATCCCGGCGCGAAACCGATACTTCTTGTAGCGCCACGGACGCGACAACTGGAAGTCGAGCGTTCGCACGGCGGGAAGGCGCCCCGCGCGATTACGCTCGCCGACGAAGTCCTGGAACTCGTCGACGGCCGACCAGGGAAAGCCGGAGCGCAATTCCACCACCGGCGCGAAGTCCCATTGACCCGGCAAGCCGATGTTGCCGCGCACGATCACGCGGTGCCGCACGTCGGTTGGCAAGTAGCTGTTCTGATTGGCGCGCACGAGCGGATTGCGAAAGTTGCCATAGAACTGGTCGTAGTTATTGAGATCGGCAGTGCCTCGCGCCCACACATAGGAGAAGGTCAGATCGCGCCGCTCGCCGCCGAGATATCTGGTGGTCGCCTCGAGCTCGCGGTATCGCGACGAGCCCGCGCTCGTCAATTGCAACTCACCCTGAACCGGATCCGGTATCACGATGTACTCGTGTGACCCGGCACGACGCAGGAATCCGAGCTTGAAGAGGAGTCGCCGGCCGAAGCGCTGATCCCACTCGACGTTGCCGACATTGGCCTCAGGCGTCCTGAGCGGCGTCACGATCGTGTTGGTGAAGGCGATCGCCGGCCCCAGCGCGACGCCGTCAGGTCCGAAACGCGAGACGACTCGCGACTCATACTGCGGAAACGCTTCGGTGTTGAGAGCGGTTCGCGCGACGAACTTCCCATATCCGCCGCGAATGATCGCGCGACCTTCCGGCAGCACGGTGACCGCCGCACCGGCCCTCGGCGACCAGTTGTAGCGATGCGTAATCGGATCGCGATCCATCCGGAATCCAAGTTCAGTCGTGATACGGGAACCCACGCGCCAGCGGTCTTGCCCGAAGAGCGCGACTTCGGTGCCGGCCACTTCCTGTTCCGTCAACTCGCCGAAGATCGTTCGCTCCGCGAGCGAGCCATCGAGACGGCGCACTTCCACGGGACGGTTTTCGCTGGTGCCTTCGAATCGCGCCCATTGCACGTCGACGCCAGTCTTGATGACGTGCTCGCCGCGCCAGTTGCGAATCAGGCTGATTGACTCGACCCATTGAAAGCTGCGAACGTGTCGTTCTTGCGTGTTGAAGTAGTTGCCGGTCTCGCTTTGCGGCGCGATCGTCAGCGGCTCCAGCCCTTCAGGGTCGACCTCGATCTCGAAGCGGCGGCCGGCGATGGTCGTCTCGAGCACGACGGATGGCGACAGTGCAAATCGATCGAGCAGGCCGGCGGACCAGCCCTCCTGCTTCAAACCAGGCGTCGCTGGCGGCGGACGAAACGTGTTCATCGTCGCGTTGGTGATGTCGCGCGGAAAGATGATCAGCGCCCCGCCGACCGTGTGTCGCGCTGACAGAATGGCATCGAGGCGTGTGAACGAATCGAAACTCGTTAGCTCGACGTCGGGCTCGTCTGGCAAGCTCTTGACGGGTGTCTCCACGAATCGGTACTGCCAGTCCTGCGCGAGGAACAAGCGTCCACGTTGAATCGGCCCACGGACGGACAAGCGCGGCTCGAAGCCACGAAGGCCGCGAAACCCTTTGTGGAAGCGCGGCATCAAGTTGCCCGGCTTAACTTCCCATTGATCGGTCCCGCGACGCGTGCGAATCTGCGTGACGCTCGTCGAGAAACGGCCAAACTCCGCGGCGAACGGATTGGCGAGTACTTCGACCGATTCGACGCTGGGCGCCGGCAACTCGAGGTCGAAGTCACCGGTAGAAGGATCGACGAGGCTGGCGCTGCTCACTTGAAGGGCGGCCTGCGTTGGCTGTCCGCCTTTGACGCGCAGACGTCCATCGGCCCCACGGACCACGCCCGGCAACAAGGGCAGGAGGCTCTGGAAGTCATCGCCTTCGAGCGGCGATGACTCGAGCAACGTACCATCGAGCATGTCGCTCATCGAGACGGGCTGCACGCTGTCGGTCGGAGACGGGCTCTTCGCCCGCACATCGACCGTCGGTACTGTAAACGTCAGTTGCACGTCGAGCAGCACGTTGGCGACTTCGTTCGCGCGCACGTCGAAGGGGGTCGACACGGCATCGACAAATCCGGATCGCACTGCTCCGAGAACGTATCGTCCCGGAGGCACGTCCGGGAAAATCACCTGCCCTGCGCCGTCGGTCATCGTCGTCGCGAGCACGTTGTTTCCGGGCTGCTCACGAAGCTCCACCTGCGCGCCCGGTAGCTGCACGGTGCCTTCAAGTGTGGTGACCGTGGCGACGACGCGACCGCTGCCTTGCGCCGCCTGGACCGCTGTGCGGCTCGTTGAGAGAATCGCGTGC
>Ga0075420_100000864_pt1 | contig 25067 bp, 23 predicted proteins | sample SoiMetdeltSBSDD4_FD_75296 | JGI IMG/M metagenome (GOLD analysis project Ga0075420, IMG submission 75296) | Bulk soil microbial communities from a Populus tree surrounding site in Tennessee, USA - Soil MetaG P. deltoides SBSDD4 | ecosystem: Environmental > Terrestrial > Soil > Tree plantation...
TCGGTCACGAAGATCGCGGTACCGGGGAAGAGCCGGCCGCGCATCGGGCTCCACTGCCCCCAGAGCTGGTCGTGGCCTTCCGGCCACTCCGGCTCGACGAGGTCGCGCACCACGAACCCCGCCGCGAGCAGCTCGCGGATCCGGTCACCCATCGTGCGATGTTGCTCCACATAGGACGGTACGCCGGCCGCGTCGCGCTCCACGTACGGCTGCCGGTCGAAGTACGAGTGGACGGCGATCAGCCCGCTCTCTCCGGGATCGTCCAGGAAGACCCACCGCATCGGGTGGGTGACCGAGAAGACCCAGCGGCCGCCGGGCCGCAGCACCCGGTACACCTCACGCATGGCCGCGGCCGAGTCCTCGACGAACGGGATCGCGCCGAACGCGGTACACGCCATGTCGAACGACGCGTCCGGAAACGGCAGGGCCAGCACGTCGCCTTGCACCAGCGGTACCCGTACCCCCGACGATTTCGCGGCAAGCAGCGCGTGCCGCAACATGCCGGCGGACAGGTCGATGCCGACCACCTCGGCACCCTGGGTGGCGAGCCAGCGCGCGGCCGCGGCCGCCCCACAGCCGACCTCCAGCACCCGCCGACCGCCGACATCGCCGAGCAGCCGGGCATCGGCCTCGCGCAGCCCCTCCGGGCACCACAGGAAATCGACATCGCCGAGGAAGTCGCCGTGCTCGGCCTGGTAGTTGTCCGCGTCAGCGTCCCACCAGCTCCGCGAGGCGTGCCTGATATCTTCCGGAGTCACTGGTACACGGTAGGGCTTGCACGGTGTGGCGCTGCGCACGGTAAGCTATTCGATGCGCTCGTGGATTGTGTGCCTCAGTAGGGAGCAGGTCCGCGGTCGTCGGACACCTCCAATGATCTTCTAGGCGATCGTTACGCGTGCCCGGCGGCAGATCCGCGGGCGTGACGAGGGTCACTGCGACACCATTCCGACCGGAGCAACAACCCACATGACGAGCAGCATCGAGGCCTCCTCGAGCGCCCCCGCTGGCCCGGCCAGTAAGGTCACTGTCGATGATCTCGGCACCGAGGAGGCCTTCCTCGCGGCCATCGACGAGACCATCAAGTACTTCAACGACGGCGACATTGTCGAAGGCACTGTCGTCAAGGTCGATCGGGACGAGGTCCTGCTCGACATCGGCTACAAGACCGAGGGCGTGATCCCCTCGCGTGAGTTGTCGATCAAGCACGATGTCGACCCCGCTGAGGTGGTAACGGTCGGCGACCACATCGAGGCCCTGGTTCTCCAGAAGGAGGACAAGGAGGGCCGGCTGATCCTCTCGAAGAAGCGGGCGCAGTACGAGCGCGCGTGGGGCACGATCGAGAAGATCAAGGAGGACGACGGGGTCGTCCGCGGCTCGGTCATCGAGGTGGTCAAGGGCGGTCTCATCCTCGACATCGGGTTGCGCGGCTTCCTGCCGGCATCCCTGGTGGAGATGCGGCGGGTTCGGGATCTGCAGCCGTACGTCGGCCGCGAGCTCGAGGCGAAGATCATCGAACTCGACAAGAACCGCAACAACGTGGTGCTGTCCCGGCGCGCGTGGTTGGAGCAGACCCAGTCCGAGGTGCGTACCGAGTTCCTGCACAAGCTGCAGAAGGGCCAGGTCCGCAAGGGTGTGGTCTCGTCGATCGTCAACTTCGGGGCGTTCGTCGACCTCGGTGGCGTCGACGGCCTGGTGCACGTGTCCGAGCTGTCCTGGAAGCACATCGACCACCCGTCCGAGGTCGTCGAGGTGGGCCAGGAGGTCGAGGTCGAGGTGCTCGACGTCGACCTGGACCGAGAGCGGGTCTCGCTGTCGCTGAAGGCGACTCAGGAGGACCCGTGGCGGCAGTTCGCGCGTACGCACGCGATCCAGCAGATCGTGCCCGGCAAGGTCACGAAGCTGGTGCCGTTCGGAGCGTTTGTCCGGGTGGATGACGGTATCGAGGGCCTCGTGCACATCTCCGAACTGGCCGAGCGCCACGTGGAGATCCCTGAGCAGGTCGTCCAGGTCGGCTCCGACGTCATGGTCAAGGTCATCGATATCGACCTCGAGCGCCGGCGCATCTCGCTGTCGCTCAAGCAGGCGAACGAGGGCTTCGTCGAGGGCGAGGAGCACTTCGACCCGACGCTGTACGGCATGTCGGCGACATACGACAACGAGGGCAACTACATCTACCCCGAGGGGTACGACGCGGAAGCCCAGGACTGGCTGCCCGGGTACGACAAGCAGCGCGAGGAGTGGGAGCGGCAGTACGCCGAGGCCCGCCAGCGCTGGGAGGCGCATACCAAGCAGGTCCAGACGGCTCGCGCGGCCGACGCGGCTGCCGAGCCGGCAGCTCCTTCGGCTGCGGCGCCCGCTTCGGTGGCGGCGAAGCCGGCGGCCGAGGAGCCCAGCGGCACCCTGGCTACCGACGAGGCACTGGCCGCTCTCCGCGAAAAGCTAGCGGGCGGCAAGTAGGTCATACAAGATCAGGGGAATGTGGTGGTTGCTGGAGCGGCCACCACGTTCCCCTGTTCTATGGGTGGATCATGTCGGCGAAGGCGGTGGCGCCGGCGGCCGCGAACCAGCTGCTGACGGCGAGCGTGCCGAGGACAACCACGACCGCGGCCAGCCGGGCGGACCGGATCGACCCCTGGACCAGCGCGCGTGGGCCGATCCACGGCGGTCGCTCGGCTACCTGGCACAGCTCGCGGCACGGGCGCAGGCCCGGCGTACCGAGCCGGTGACGACCAGCGGGCCGGGATGGGTGGCGGAGCGCAAGATCGGCCATGCGCGTGATGATATGTACCTTTTGTGCCGGTGAAGGGGGCGACGCGCCGGCCACCCCCGACACGACCGGACGCGGCCGATGCTGTTGACTGGCGCGATGCTCATGGTCGGACTCACCGGCGGGATCGGCTCGGGAAAGAGCGCAGTCGCCACGGAACTCGCGGCGCTCGGCGCGGTAGTCATCGACGCTGATCGCATCGCGCGCGAAGTCGTCGCACCCGGTACCGACGGGCTCGCCGAGGTGGCGGCCGCCTTCGGCCCGGCCGTTCTCACCGCCGACGGTGCGCTGGACCGGGCGTTCCTCGCCAGCCTGGTGTTCGGCGACGAGTCCGCCCGCCGGCGGCTCGAGGGGATCACGCATCCGCGGGTACGGGCGAGGACCGCGCAGTTGGCGAGGACCGCGCCGGCCGATGCGATCGTCGTCAACGACGTACCGCTGCTCGTGGAGGCCGGCCTCGGCGCGACGTACCACCTCGTCATCGTCGTCCGAGCGGCGGTGGACGAGCGCATCGCCCGGCTGGTCCGCGAGCGGGGGATGACCGAATCCGATGCACGCGCCCGGATCCAGGCACAGGTCGACGACGCGCAGCGGGTCGCGGCCGCCGACGTGGTGCTGCCCAACGACGGTACGCTGGCCGAACTGGCCGGCCGCGTCCGTACACTGTGGACGGAGCGGCTACGGCCGTTCGAGGAGAACGTGCGGCTGCGCCGGGTGCTGCCCGCGCCGCACGAGCTGGTGATCGTGCCGTACGACCCGAGCTGGCCCACGCAGTACGCCCGGTTGGCCGCGCGACTGGCCCGCGCCGCGGGGCCCGTCTCGCAACGGCTGGATCACATCGGCTCGACCGCGGTACCGGGGTTGCCTGCCAAGGACGTCATCGACATCCAGCTGACCGTGGCCAGCCTGACCGACGCGGACACGATGGGCGACGCGCTCGGCGCCGCGGGCTTCCCCCGGCTACCCGGCCAGCGGTCGGACAACCCGAAGCCGGACGGCACCGGCGACGTGTGGCGCAAGCGGGTGCACGTGAGCGCCGATCCGGGCCGGCGGGCCAACGTGCACGTACGGGTCGGCGGGTCGCCGGGTTGGCGGTACGCCCTGTTGATGCGCGACTACCTGCGGGCCGAGCCGGCCGTACGGGACGAGTACGCCGCGCTGAAAGCCAAGCTGGCGGCCAGGTCCGGGATGACCCGGGCGGCATACCTCGACGCGAAGGAACCGTGGTTCACCGCGCTCTGGCCGCGGATGGAGGCGTGGGCACACCAGACCGCGTGGTCGGCGTCAGCGTGAAAGGTCGGTCAGCGACGGCAGCTTGGGGACGGTTCCCGGGTGCAGGTCGAGCTGGCCGAAGGCGCCGAGCCGGGTACGCACCTCGATCCGGCGCAGCATTCCGGAGTCGTCGATCCAGTACCGCAGCCGGGCCAGTCCTGGCAGGATTCCGCGCTCGGCGGGCAGCGGCTGCTCGTACACCGTGACCGGCACCCCGCCGAGTACGTCGGCGCGCAGCCAGATCGCCGTACCCCCGAGGTCTCGACCCGGACCGCCCACGGCCAGCACCTCGGCGACGAGCAGGTCGAGGTCGGAGACGCCGCCCGCGTCGCCGCGCTGCGACCAGTCGGTGCGCTTCCAGTCACCGCGCGGTGCCGGCACCGGCGGCCGGCCGTCGGCGGACTTGGCGGTGACCGCGCGGTGCGCCACCCCCGAACCGTCGGCGCGCAGCAGCATGCGGTCCTCGGGCTTGGCCTGGTCGCGCAGCGACAGGTAGGCGACGCCGGTGCGCCAGTCGACCCAGCCCTCCGCGCGTAGCAGTTCGGCGCCGGCGGCCGGCAGCACGATCGTCACCGCACCACCGCGCGCGGCGCGGTTCCGCTGGTACAGCCGGGCCAGCGTCGTGGCCTCGGCCTTCGTCACCGGCCGCGGCCGGACCGGCTTGCCGCCGAACGCATCGATCGCCGCCAACTCCGGTCGATCGTCCCGGGCGAAGTCCGCGCGCAACGGCAGGTTGTTCGCCACGTTGGCGTCCAGGCGGAGTAGCCGTCCGGTGCCGTCGAGCCAGTACAGGACCGCGCCGCCCTGGTCGGCGAAGGCCGGCAGGTGGGTCGCCGACGGGCTGACCTTCGGGCCGACCACGTCCGGACCCGGCGTGGGCGGCACCGCGGGCCCGAAGACCACATCGACGGGTACGTCGCCCGCCCGGTCCCGCCTGACCCACCGCGCCTCGCCCTTGCTCAGCCGGTCCGCCGAGTCGACGCGGTCGGAGGCGAGGGCGAACAGCAGCGCGAGGAACCCGTCGAGCGGCGAGCCGTCCGGGCCGGTGGAGCCGAAGAGCCGTACCCGCCAGCCGTCCACGGGCGGTTCGGCGGGTGGGCGGCCGTCGCTCATCCGGCCGGGGCGCAGCGCGATCACACCCGGTACGGCCTGCACGAGGCCGTCGGCCGGTCCCGGGTTACGACCCGTGACGGCGAGGTAGACCAGTGGCCGCTGCCAGTCCACCCAACCGGTGTACGTCACCTCGGCGTCGCCGGTACCGATCGTGGCGCGCAGCCCGGCCCGGCCCTCGCGGTGGTTCTGTAGCCGCATGGACGCCAGGCGTTCGGCCTCGGGGCCGGTGAGTTCCCGGGGGCTCGGCGCGGCGGCCGGTCGCCGGGAGGGTGCGCCACACGAGACCAGGCCCGTGGAGAGGCTGGCGGCCCAACCGCCGGCCATGAGTACGACGACCACGACGGCCAATGTGCGCCGGCCCTTCAACCCCACAGGAAAGAGAACGGGCTAGCGCCGTTCGGGTAACGAAGCGAAGGGCGCTCGCGGCGGCCCGTCAGCGCGTTAGCGCTGCTCCGCACGGGGTGCGCTCGCCAGCACAGAGGCCAGGTGCTGCATCCGCCAGTGCGCCGGGTCGACCGGCCGGTGTGGAGGCCCGGTCGTTGAACCCGGTCGGCCGCCGCGAGCGGCCTACCCCTCGACGGTAGCGCGGGGACGAAGGGCACACAATCGCTATGTTGAATGCGATCGTGCACGCAAGGTACTTCTGTCACACCCCCGGCGTACGGTTGACCGCATGAGCTTGGACATCCCTCGCCTGGACGGTCGCTTCGAACTGGTGAGCGACTACCAGCCGTCCGGTGACCAGCCGACGGCGATCGACGATCTCGAGCGCCGAGTCCGCCGCGGGGAGCGGCATATCGTGCTGCTCGGGGCGACGGGAACCGGCAAGAGCGCCACCACTGCCTGGCTGATCGAGCGGCTGCAGCGGCCCACCCTCGTGCTCGCGCCGAACAAGACCCTCGCCGCCCAGTTGGCCAAGGAGTTCCGGGAGCTGATGCCGCACAACGCGGTGGAGTACTTCGTGTCCTACTACGACTACTACCAGCCCGAGGCGTACATCCCGCAGACGGATACGTACATCGAGAAGGACTCGTCGGTCAACGAGGAGGTCGAGCGGCTGCGTCACTCGGCGACGATGTCGTTGCTCACGAGGCGGGACACGATCGTGGTCGCGACCGTGAGCGCCATCTACGGCCTGGGTACGCCGCAGGAGTACCTGGACCGGTCGGTGAAGCTGAAGGTGGGCGAGGAGTTCGAGCGGGACAAGCTGCTGCGGCGGCTGGTCGACGTGCAGTACGTGCGCAACGACATGGCCTTCAACCGGGGCACGTTCCGGGTCCGCGGGGACACGCTCGAGATCATTCCGGCGTACGAGGAACTGGCCGTGCGCGTGGAGTTCTTCGGGGACGAGATAGAGAAGCTCTACTACCTGCACCCGTTGACCGGCGACGTCATGCGCGAGGTCGACGAGCTGATGATCTTCCCGGCTACCCACTACACCGCCGGGCCGCAGCGGATGGAGCGGGCGATCCGCGACATCGAGGCCGAGCTGGCCGAGCGACTCGAGGAGCTGGATAAGCAGGGCAAGCTGCTGGAGGCGCAGCGGCTGCGGATGCGCACGACGTACGACGTCGAGATGATGCGGCAGGTCGGCTTCTGCTCCGGCATCGAGAACTACTCGAGGCACATCGACGGCCGGGAGCGCGGCAGCCCGCCGCACTGCCTGCTCGACTACTTCCCGGACGACTTCCTCACGGTCATCGACGAGTCGCACGTGACCGTGCCCCAGATCGGTGGCATGTACGAGGGCGACGCCTCCCGCAAGCGGGTCCTCGTCGAGCACGGGTTCCGGCTGCCCAGCGCGCAGGACAACCGGCCGCTGCGGTGGGACGAGTTCCTCGAGCGGGTCGGCCAGATGGTGTTCCTGTCGGCGACCCCGGGTCCGTGGGAGCTGCAGCAGGCCCAGGGCGAGGTGGTCGAGCAGGTGATCCGGCCGACCGGGCTGGTCGATCCGGAGGTCGTGGTCCGGCCGACGAAGGGGCAGATCGACGACCTCATCCACGAGATCCGGGTGCGGACGGAGAAGGACGAGCGGGTCCTGGTCACCACGCTGACGAAGAAGATGGCCGAGGACCTCACCGACTACCTGCTGGAACACGGCATCCGGGTGCGGTATCTGCACTCCGAAGTGGACACTCTGCGCCGGGTCGAGCTGCTGCGCGAGCTGCGCAAGGGCGACTACGACGTGCTGGTCGGCATCAACCTGCTGCGCGAGGGCCTCGACCTGCCGGAGGTCTCGCTGGTCGCGATCCTCGACGCGGACAAGGAGGGCTTCCTGCGCAGCGGCCGGTCGCTGATCCAGACCATCGGCCGGGCGGCCCGTAACGTCTCCGGCCAGGTGATCATGTACGCCGACAAGCAGACGCCGTCGATGGAGGACGCGATCGACGAGACGAACCGCCGGCGCGCCAAGCAGGTCGCGTTCAACGAGGCCAACGGCATCGACCCGCAGCCGCTGCGCAAGAAGATCCACGACATTCTCGACGACATCTACCGCGAGGCGGACGACACCGAGGGTGCGCTGTCGATGGTCGGCGGTGGTGGGCGGCAGATGTCCCGCGGCAAGGCACCGGTGCCCGAGGCCCGCTCGCGGGCCGCGAAGTCCGCGCCGGTCCGCGCCGGCATGGCCCGCGCCGAACTGGCCCAGCTCATCCAGGACCTCAACGACCAGATGCTCGGCGCCGCGCGGGAACTCCAGTTCGAGCTGGCGGCCCGGATCCGCGACGAGATCCACGACCTCAAGAAGGAGCTGCGCGCGATGGACGTGGCCGGCGTGAAGTAGCGGGTGACAGGGCCGCCGGCCCGCGCCGATCCTGCTATGGTGCCCGCGCCCGGATCACCTGCGCGGGGAGAACGCCGATGACGATCAACGAGCACGTCACCGTGTTCGCCGGCCTACCCGTCGCCGCGTTCCCGTCCGATGAGCCGACTCCCGACGCGGACGCCGTCGCGTGGCGCATCTCCGGGGACTGGGACACGACCATCGAGGAATTCGGCAACCTGTTCGAGACCTTCCTGTCGACGGTCGATGCGGCCGCGGTCCGGGCACTGATCATCGGGGACTGGGGCAACAGCTACGAGACGACGGCCCCGATCGAGCTCGTCGCTTCGGCGGCTTCGCGGTTGCCGCGCCTGCGTGCGCTCTTTCTCGGCGAGATGACGTACGAGGAATGCGAGATCTCCTGGATCAAGCAGGGCGACGTGACCGCGGTGCTGGACGCGTACCCGGATCTGGAGATCTTCCGGGTACGCGGGGCGGAAGGGCTGCGGCTGTCACCGGTGCGCCACGGCGCACTCCGGGAGTTGGCCTTCGAGTCGGGCGGTCTGCCCGGCGAGGTTGTCCGGGCGGTCGGGGAGTGCGACCTGCCCGCGCTGACTCACCTCGAGCTGTGGCTCGGTACGGACGAGTACGGCGGAGACGCCACTGTGGACGATCTGGCCCCGATCCTGGCCGGCACGCGGCTGCCCGCCCTGACCTACCTCGGCATTCGGGATGCCGAGATTTCCGACCAGGTGGCGGCCGCGATCGCGGCGGCGCCGGTCGTCGCCCGACTGTCCACTCTGGACCTTTCGTTGGGCGTGCTCACCGACACCGGCGTGATCGCGCTGCTGGGCGGCCAGCCGCTCGTCCACCTGCAGCGGCTCGACGTGCACCATCACTTCCTCAGCGCGGAGTTGGCCGCGCGCCTGACCAGCGAGCTGGGTGAGGCCGGGGTCGATGTCGACGTGTCCGATCCGCAGGATCCCGAGGGCGAGGACGGACACCGCTACGTCGCCGTGGCGGAGTGAGCCGGGACGCGCCGTGGAGCTGTGCGTGGTGGGAAACCCGGACAACCGGCGGGTCGCCTTCCTGCGCGCGGCGGCGGCGAGGACCGGGGTACTCGTGCGGCAGGTGGTGCCGTGGCGCGAGCTTGCCGCCGGGACGGTGACGCTCGCCCGCCGCACGCTCGTCCGCGTCGACTCCCCGGGCGAGGACGCCGAGGTCGATCGCCTGCTGCGGGGCGCGACCGCGCCCGCCCGGCACGGTGAGATCGTCGGGCTGCGCGCCTGGTACCGCGGCCTGCGCGCGGCCCTGACCCGGCTGGCCGAGGCCGCCGACCGTGCGGATGCGCTGCTGCTCAGCCCGCCGGACGATGTCCTGATCATGTTTGACAAAGGCGCGTGCCACGCTCACCTCGCGGCGGCGGGAGTACCCGTGCCACCGGCCCTGCCCGCTCCCGGCGGCTATGCCGAACTGCGGGCGGCGATGCGCGCCGCAGGCTGGGCCCGGGTGTTCGTCAAACCGGCCCACGGATCCTCGGCGTCCGGGGTGCTCGCCCTCCAGGTGGCGCAGGGCCGGGTGCGGGCAACCACGCCGGTCGAACTCGCTGCGGGTGGCGCGCTGTACAACTCATTGCGGGTGCGGACCTATACCGACGAACGGGCCATAGCGTCTATTGTGGACAGACTGGCGGCCGACGGGCTGCACGTCGAACGGTGGTTCCCCAAGGCCGGACTGGCTGGGCGGGTGGTCGACCTGCGGGTACTAGTGGTGGCCGGCCGGGCTACCCACGTGGTCGTCCGATCCAGCCGCACGCCAATGACCAACCTGCACCTCGGCAACGGCCGCGGCGACCTCGCCCAGTTGCGCACCGCTGCCGGCGAGCGGGCATACCGCTCGGCCCTCGATACCGCCTGCCAGGCGGCGTCCTGCTTTCCGGGCTCGGTCCAGGTCGCGGTGGATCTGATGTTCGGGCCGGGCTGGGCTCGGCACGCGGTCGCGGAGGTCAACGCGTTCGGCGACCTGTTGCCCGGCGTGCTGTCGGCGCAGGGCAGGGACACGTACACCGAGCAGCTCGTCGCGCTGCGCACGTTCGCGCCGGGGGTGGCATGCGCGACATGAACGCCATCGTCGGCGATCACGATCTGCTGTTCGTCACGCTCGACACGCTCCGCTACGACGTGGCGGCCGGACTGCTGGCCGCCGGGCGGACGCCCAACCTTGCCCGCGCGCTCCAGGGCGGTGTCTGGGAGCGCCGACACGCGCCGGCCAGCTTCACCTATGCGGCGCATCACGCGTTCTTCGCCGGATTCCTGCCGACGCCGACGACTCCAGGCCCGCACCCGAGGCTGTTCGCGGCGGAGTTTCCCGGCAGCGAGACGGCCGCCACGGGTACCTGGACGTTCGCCGAGGCCGACCTCGTCACGGGGTTGCGCGCCGCCGGCTACCACACGGTGTGCGTCGGAGGCGTGGGTTTCTTCGATCACCGGTCCGCGCTGGGCAGCGTGCTGCCGTCACTGTTCGCGGAGAGCCATTGGCGGCCCGAGTACGGCGTCACGAACCCGGCATGCTTCGAGGAACAGCTCGGGTGCGTGGCTGCGATCGTGCCGGCGGTACCGGCCGACCGCCGGATGTTCCTCTTCGTGAACGTCGCCGCCATGCACCAGCCGAACCGGCACTACCTGCCCCGGGCGGCCGCGGACTGTCTGGAGAGCCACGCGGCGGCGCTGGAGTACGTCGACCGGCACATCGCGCGGCTCTTCGCGCTCGCGACCGCTCGGGGCCGGCCTTGCTTCGCGATCGTCTGCTCCGACCACGGGACGGCGTACGGCGAGGACGGGCATGTCGGCCACCGGGTGGGCCACGAGGTGGTGTGGACGGTGCCATACGCGGACTTCGTCCTACAGCCGGGACGGTGGTGAGGCATGGACCTCCACGGCTCGCCATACCAGGGATACCTGTACGCGTACCCGCACAAGACGGCGTACCGACCGCTACGGCCCCGGCCACCGCTGACCGACGTGTGGGCCGGCGAACAGACCGGTGCGCTGTTCCTCTACCTGCACGTGCCGTTTTGTGAGATGCGTTGTGGGTTCTGCAACCTGTTCACCCGTGCCCGCCCACCCGCCGAGCAGGTTCGGGCGTACCTGGCCCAGCTACGCCGCCAAGCCGGCCGGGTCGGGGCGGCACTCGGTCCGGCGGCCCGGTTCGCGCGGGGCGCCATCGGCGGCGGGACCCCGACCTATCTGACCGCGGCCGAACTGCACGCGCTGTTCGATGTCGTCGACGGGATGGCAGGCCGCCCGTTGCCGGTGTCCGTGGAGACCTCGCCAGCTACCGCGACCGCGGACCGGATCGCGGTACTGGTCGAGCGCGGCGCGAGCCGGATCAGCATCGGCGTGCAGAGCTTCCTCGACGTCGAAGCGCACGCCGCTGGACGGCCGCAGCGGCGGGTCGACGTCGATCGGGCGCTGGCGGTGCTGCGCGACCTGCGCGCACCCGCGGTCAACATCGACCTCATCTACGGCATCCCGGGGCAGACCCCGCGTAGCTGGGAGGTGTCGCTGGCCGCCGCGCTGTCGTGGGCTCCCGAGGAGCTGTACCTCTACCCGCTCTACGTCCGGCCGCTGACCGGGCTCGCCCGTCGTCCGTCTACTGTCGACGACGAGTGGGACGGGCAGCGGCTGTCGCTCTACCGGCAGGCGCGGGACCGGCTGCGGGCGGCCGGCTACCGCCAGCTGTCGATGCGACACTTCCGCCGGCCGTCACCATCCGATGTAGACGATGGCGACTACTGCTGCCAGGACGACGGGATGGTCGGTCTCGGCTGCGGTGCCCGCTCGTACACCCGGAACCTGCACTACTCGTTCGACTACGCGGTCGGCGTCCGTGGGGTTCGCGGCATCATCGACGACTACCTGGCTCGGCCGGTCGAGGATTTCGAGTTCGCCGAGGTCGGTTTCTGGTTGGACGGTACCGAGCAGCGGCGGCGATGGCTGGTGAAGACGCTGCTGCGTACAGAAGGCACCGACGTCGCCGGTTATGCCGAGCGCTTCGGCACCGCCTTGCTCGACGACTTCCCGCAGCTGGCGACCCTGGGCGATGAGGGCTGGCTGTCCATTGTGGAAGGTCGGCTCGTGCTGACCGACGCCGGGCTCGAGCGGTCCGACGCCGTTGGACCGTGGCTGGTGTCCGGCCCGGTCCGCACGGCGATGGCGGAGTACGTGCCGCGATGAGGCTCTCGATTCTCTACCGGGGGCCGTTGGCCAGTTGCAACTACGACTGCCCGTACTGCCCGTTCGCCAAGCGCCGGGACAGCCGGGTCGAGCTCGCGGCGGACCGGGCGGCGCTGGCCCGGTTCGTCGAGTGGGTCGAGGCCGACCGACAGGACCGCCTCGGCCTGCTCTTCACGCCGTGGGGCGAGGCGCTGACCCGGTCGTGGTACCGCGCCGCGCTGGTCCGTCTGTCCCATATGGACCATGTCGACCGGGTCGCCATCCAGACCAACCTGGCGTGCCGGTTGGACTGGCTGGCCGGTGCCGATCTGCGGACGCTGGCGCTGTGGGCGACCTACCATCCGGGCCAGGTACGCCGGCAGACCTTCCTCGGCCGCTGCGCCACGCTGCTCCGCCTGGGCGTGCGGTTCTCGGTCGGCATCGTCGGGCTGCCCGAGCACCTCGCCGAGGCGGTGACGGTGCGCGCCGCTCTGCCGCCGGACGTCTACCTCTGGGTCAACGCGGCGGACGGGTACGCGTACCGCGCCGACGAGCAGGCGGCCTGGACCGCGATCGACCCGCTGTTCGGTTACAGCGTCCGACCGCACGCCTCGTTCGGCCGCGAGTGCCGCGCCGGCGAGACCGTGGTATCCGTCCGGGGCGACGGCAGTGTCCAGCGGTGCCACTTCATCGCCGAGCCGCTCGGCAACCTGTACGACGGCTCGTTTCGGGCGGCCTTGCGGGCTCGGCCGTGCACCAACGCCACGTGCGACTGCCACATCGGTTACGTGCATCTGAAGACCCTGCCGCTGTACGACGTGTTCGCCGGCGGCGTGCTGGAACGCATCCCGGCGGTCAGGTCTGGATCGTGGGCGCGTACTCCTCCGCGGTGAGCCCGAACGTCCACGCCACGGCCTCCCGCGCGCTGCGCATCCGCGGCGGCACGCGCAGCCAGTACGTGCGCCGGCTGCCATCCGGCTCCGGGGTGGCGTTGCGCACCTCGACCATGCACAGCGGCTCGTCGTCGGGGATCGGGACCCGCCACAACACGCCGTACTCGTCGCGCTGCACCGCCACCGCGGCGGACTCGCGCAGGTAGCGCTCGTACCCGTAGTGCTCGAGCATGACCCGGCGCAGCTCGGCGTTGGTCTCGCCGTGAATCCGCGCGGCGGTGAGCGTGTCGAGCTGGGTCACGAAGTCCGCCGGGATGGGCATGCCACGCCAGGCATGCACCGCATACCCGTCCGGATACCCCAGCGCCGGGCCGTCTCCGCTGTGCAGCCGGCCCAGGTTGTCCCGGAGCAGCCGGGCCGGCCGCTCGCTGAGCACGACCACCCGTTCGTACGGCCACCACCAGCCGGCGGCCTGCGCAACCCCGGCCAGCCCGGCCAGTTCGCCGGCGGTGTCGAACGCGGCAAGCCACGCGGCGTCATGCTGCCCGTAGACCGCGTCCAGCAGCGCCGACCGCGCCGCCACCGGCAGATCCGTGCCGAGCTGCGTACGCAACGGGACGACGACGCGCCCGACGATCAGCTGCCATGGCCGCTGCCCGGTCTGCGCCCAGTGGGCCGCCCATCCGGACGGGCCGAGGCGATCGGCGATCCGGCTCCGAGCCGCGGCCCACGGCCGCGTCCGCACCTGGGTTCGTACGGACCGCCCGCGATCGGTCGCGCCGGCCGCCGCCACCGCGCCGGCATGCGGTGAGCCGCACCATTCGATCCGTTCGGGTGCGGTCAGACCCGCCAGGGCGTAGGCCTTCCCGACTGCCGCCTCGGCTTCGGCGCGATCGGCGGCTCCGGTGACGAGCCCGACCCCGAGCCAGTCGGTCATCCGGCCAGCTCAGTCCGCGACCGGTCGCCAGGCACCCGGCACGTACTCCCGCTGGCGGATGACCTGGTAGTGGCCGGCGGGAACGCCGATCGGGCCGTGTTCCTCGTGACTCAACCGCCCGTGGCCCCGGACGATCAGGAACAGCACCTCGGCCTGGTCCGGCAGCGTCCACGTGGTGACATCGGGGCCAGTGACGACGTGGGCGTGACCGGTGGCCTCGCCGGTGGCCAGGACCAGGCCACGGGTCCGGCCCGGCGGGGCAGGCACGACGCCGTCCGGCAGCTCGGAGGGATCGATCGGCCGCAGCAACACGTCACCCTGGCGGAACATGCCCCGCACAGTAACGTCAGGATGCGACATCGATGAAATGCTCTACGATGGGTGGGCCGGCGAAGAATGGCCCGATGTGTCCTCTCCAGACAGTGAACCGATCTGTTCCGCGGAAGTTGTCCAGGTGAGCCTCGACCGAGTCCCACTCGACGAGCAGGACGAACCGCGAGGGCGACTCGACCCCGCGGGTCAGCCGTACCGAGCGGCAGCCCGGGGTCGTGACGAGCGTCTCGACCGCCTCGCGGTACGCCTTCGTGAACTCGTCCTCCTGCCCGGCCAGGACGTCGATCAGCGCCACCTCCAGCACCATGTGCCACAGGCTACGGGTCGCCCGAATCACCAAAAAGGCCACCCGGCCTCGCCCACAACGGCGGGATGACGGAGAATACTGGTCCGAGGAGGGGAGTATTCCCTCGCGACGGTGTCGTCAGCACGGTTGCGCCGGGCTACCGGCCACGACCCGGCACCGCCGGTCCGCCCACCATTGGGGCTGACGGGAGAGACCTCCGCCAGTCACTGCTACGTGCCTGCCGGAGGACCGCTGCGATGGATGTTTCCACCACCACTTGGATCGTGACCCTGGTCGCCCTCGGCGTACTGCTGCTGGGCGACCTGTTCGTGATAGGGCGACGCCCGCACGAGCCTTCGATGAAGGAGTCGTTCGCCTGGGTCGCGTTCTACGTCGGTCTCGCGGTCCTCTTCGGTGGTTGGATCTTCGTCGGCTACGGCGCCGGGCCATCGGCCCAGTTCTTCACCGGCTGGATAACCGAGTACAGCCTGTCGGTGGACAACCTGTTCGTCTTCGTGATCATCATGAGCCGTTTCGCGGTACCGCGGCAGAACCAGCAGAAGGTCCTGCTCATCGGTATCGCGATAGCGCTGGTGATGCGCGGCGCGTTCATCGCCGCGGGGGCCGCGCTGGTGCGCGAGTTCGACTGGGTGTTCTACATCTTCGGCGCGTTCCTCGTGTACACGGCTGTCCGGCTCGCCATGCACGGCGAGACCGACGCGGGCGACTTCAAGGAGAACGTGCTGATCCGGTGGAGCCGGCGGGCGCTACCGATGTCGCGCTCGTACGACGGTGGCAAGCTGACCACCACTGTGGACGGTCGACGGCTGTTCACGCCGATGCTCATCGTGATGATCGCGATCGGTACCACCGACCTCATCTTCGCGCTCGACTCGATACCGGCCATCTTCGGCATCACGTCCGAGCCGTACCTGGTCTTCACCGCGAACGTGTTCGCCCTCATGGGTCTGCGCCAGCTCTACTTCCTGCTCGGCGGGTTGCTCGACCGGCTGGTGTACCTGTCGGTCGGCTTGGCGCTGGTGCTCGGCTTCATCGGCGTGAAGCTCGTCCTGGATGCCCTGCACGGCAACAACCTGCCGTTCGTCAACAGTGGACAGCCGGTGACCTGGGCGCCCGAGATCCCGATCTGGCTCTCGCTGACCATCATCGTGTCGACGCTCTCGATCGCTACCGTGGCGAGTCTGGTCAAGTCCGCCCGGGACAAGCGCCGCGACCGCGAGCTGTCGACGGCCGAATGATCAGGATTCCCGGTCTCGCGCTGCGGGACCATACGTTCTCGGTACCGTTGGATCACGCTTCGCCGGGCGGCGACCACATCGAGGTGTTCGCACGGGAGGTCGTGGCGCCCGACAAGGTCGGCGAGGACCTGCCATGGCTGCTGTTCCTGCAGGGCGGGCCGGGCGGCCTCGCGCCGCGCCCCACGAAGGCCGACGGCTGGCTCGGGCATGCGGTGAAGACGCATCGCGTCCTGCTGCTCGACCAGCGCGGCACCGGCCGCAGCACGCCCGTGACCGCCCGTACCGTCGGGGACCGGTCGCCGGCGGAGCTGGCGGCGTACCTGCGGTTGTTCCGCGCCGACAGCATCGTCGCCGACGCCGAGCTGATCCGGGCGCGGCTGGCCGGCGGGGCGCGTTGGGCGACGCTCGGGCAGAGCTACGGCGGCTTCATCACGCTGACCTACCTGTCGCGGGCGCCCGAGGGGTTGAGCGCGTGTTACGTGACCGGTGGGCTGGCCGGGCTCACGGCGACCGCGGACGAGGTGTACGACCGCACGTATCCCCGGGTGCTCGCGAAGAACGCCGAGTACTACCGGCGGTATCCGTCCGATGTGGACGTTGTGCGCGAGCTGGCCGACCGGCTCGAGGTGGACGATGTACGCCTGCCCGACGGCGACCGCCTGACCACGCGGCGGCTGCAGGCGCTCGGTCTGATGCTCGGTATGGGCGACGGGTTCGAGCGGCTGCACTGGCTGTTCGATACCGCGCCGTCGGACAGCTTCCTGCATCAGGTGATGGCGCTGACCAGTTTCGCCGACGGCCCGATCTACGCCATGCAGGAGTTCTGCTACGGCCAGCCGGGCGCCGCGACGGGCTGGGCCGCGCAGCGGGCGCTCGACCGGTACCCCCAGTTCGCTCCGGACGCGGCTCCGTTGATGTTCACCGGCGAGATGATGTACCCGTGGATGTTCGCCGACATCGCCGCGTTGCGGCCGTTCGCGGCGACCGCTGACCTGCTCGCCGCGACGGACGACTGGCCGGCGCTGTACGACGCCGACCGGCTGGCCGCGAACGATGTCCCGGTGGCGGCGGCGGTCTACTTCGACGACATGTACGTCGACGCGGACCTGCAACTGCGCACCGCACACGCGATGGGCAACACGCGGGTCTGGGTGACGAACGAGTACGAGCACGACGGGTTGCGCGTCTCCGACGAGCGGGTGCTCGCCCGGCTGATGGATATGGTGGCCGGCTACCGATGACGGGAGAGTGGATGGCGCGGCGGAGCTTGGAGCTGGTGGGGGAGCCGAACGCACGGGATGTCGGCGGTCCGCGCACGGTCGACGGGCGGCGGGTGCGGCGGGGCATGCTGTACCGCAGCGCCGCGCTGGGCCGGTTGACCGACGACGACGTGACGGCGCTCGGCAAGCTGGGCCTCGCCCGCGTCATCGACATGCGTGATGCCAGCGAGAAGCTCCTCGCGCCACCCGACCGGCTACCGGCCGACCCGCCACCGGTGACCGAAGTGCCGATCTACGATCCGGGACATCCGGTGTTCACGTACGTGTCGGCCGTGCTGCTCGGCCACGACCTCGACCCCGACCGGTACGCCGCGCTGGCCGAAGAGGGTACGCCGGCGGCGATGCACGCCATCTACCGCTGGTTCGTCAGCGGCGAACAGGCGCGCGCCGGCTTCGGGTCCGTGCTGCGGATACTCGCCGACCCGGCGCAGTTGCCGGCGCTCGTACACTGCACGGCCGGCAAGGACCGCACGGGCTGGCTGTCCACGGTCGTGCTGTCGACCCTCGGTGTGTCCACTGTAGACATCGAGCGGGAGTACCTGGCCACCAACGAGCTGGCCGGGCCGGTCTACGACGTCATCATCGGGGCGATGCGGAACAAGCGCCCGGAGCTGGCCGCGGACTCCGTGCGACCGCTGTTCGAGGCACGCGCGGAGTACCTGAACGCCGCGTACGCCGAGGTCGACCGGCTCTACGACGGCTTCGACGGGTACCTGCGCGAGGGGTTGGGTCTCGACGCGGCGACGCTCGACGCGCTGCGGGCCAACCTGCTGGAGCCGGACGTTGACTGAGGCCCGCTACGACGCGGTCGCGGACTTCTACGCGGCCGGGTGGCCGGACTCCTACGACGATCCGGCGTCCGTGGCGTTGCTGGAGCTGCTCGGTCCGGTGGACGGGCTGCGGGTGCTGGATGTCGCATGTGGACACGGGCGGATCGCCCGCGAGCTGGCCCGCCGTGGGGGACACGTGGTCGGCGTGGACATCTCGGCGGCGCTGATCGCGAAGGCCGAGAGCGCCGAGTCGCTCGGAATCCGGTACCTGCACGCCGGCATCAGCTCGGCCTCGCTCGACGCGGCGACGTTCCAGGCGGCGGTCTGCGCCTTCGGGCTGTCCGACATCGACGACCTCGACGACGCGGTCGGTACGATAGCCGGCGCCCTCTGCCCGGATGGCATCTTCGTCTTCTCGATCCTGCACCCGTGCTTCCCGGGCGGGCGTGACGTCGCCGCCTCGTGGTCACCGGACGGTGGCTACCACGAGGAGGGTCGGTGGACGGCCGACGACGCACTGTCCACATTGCGCCGTCGGGTCGGCGCGAACCACCGCATGCTGTCCACGTACGTCGACACGCTGCACCGGCACGGCCTGTGGACGGAACGGCTGGCCGAGCCGGGCCCGTCGTCGGATCGGCCCGACCTCGCCCGCGTGCCGCTCTTCCTCGTCGCGAGGTGTGTCAAGCGGTAGCGTGCCGGTCGGCCCAGCTCGCCGCCGCGACCCGGGTCACGAGCCGGCAGGCCTGAGCGTCCGGCAGGCCCGTCGAGGTGCAACAGACAACGGCGTACGGCGGCGCGTCGGCCGGAAACACGACGCCGGCTCCGTGCCGGATGCCCCGGATCCACCCGTTCTTGTGCGCGATGCGGGTCCCGGGCGGTAGCCCGGCCGCCAAGTCCTCGCGCCGCTCCTGGGCGAGCAGGACATCGAGCATCTCTTGGCACCGTTCCGGATCCACGATCGTGGCGAGCGCAATTGCCGACAGCAGCGCCGCGAGGTCGGCGGCGGTGACGAGGTTCTCCAAGCCCGCCTCCTTCGCCGCGCGGTCCTCGATGCCCCGGCTGACCACGCTGTGCGCCGCGCCGGCCAACCGCCACACCTCGGCCACCTCGTCGATGCCCACAGTGGACAGACACAGGTTGGTGGCCAGGTTGCTGGACCTTACGATCATCCGCCGGGCGAGCCAGCGCAGCGGTACGGCATCGCCGATCCGCTGCCAGACCTCCTCGTCGTTGTCATGGTCCCGGCGGTTGCCGAACGTGGGCGCGCCATCGAGGGCAGACCGGAACTCGTTGTGCACCTCGACCGGTACGTCCACATCGGACACCGCCCGGTACACCGCCGCCAGCACGGCCACCTTCATCGTGCTGGCGGCGTAGTGCGGCTCGTCGGCCAGCCGGGCGTACGTCGGTGGCCCGCCGAGCGGCCCGTACCACACGGACACCGTGCCCGGTACTCCGGCGAGGTCGGCGTCGATCGTCATTGCCTACCGAAGCTACCGTGTCGCACGCTGTTGCGCTGGCGTGACCCGTACTAGCGTGTGGCGGATGAAAGCTGATCTCAATAGGCGGACCGTTCTGCGCGGTGCCGCCGCCGCAGCGGGGGGAGCACTGCTGGGCGGGCCGTTCGCGGGGTTCGTCGCCCGCGACGCGGCGGGCGCGATCGGGGACGCTGATTTCCGGCAACTGCGGGCGATCCCGGATCTGCGGGACGGTGTCGTGCGGCTGTGGCTGCCGCAGGACTTCCAGTACCGCTCGTTCCACGACACCGAGTTCCCCGTCGTCCTCGACGACGGCACCAATTTGCCGGGGCGGCACGACGGCATGGCGGCGTTCCGCGGCCCGAACGGCAACATCCTCCTGGTACGCAACCAACCACGAGCTGAACAATCCCGGCCCGGCATTCGGCGACGCGTCCGCGGCCTATGACCCGATGGCGCAGGGCGGCACGACGACCATCGAGGTCACCAAGTTCGGTGAGGTCGTCCACGCGCATACGAGCCTCAACGGTACGCAGATGAACTGCTCCGGCGGGCCGATGCCGTGGGGCAGCTGGATCAGCTGTGAGGAGACGGTCAACGGGCCGGACGTCGGCCCGGACTTCACCGGCGTGTCGAACATCCCGCTGACCCAACGGCACGGGTTCATCTTCGACGTACCGAAGAACGGCCAGTCGGACCGCGAGCCGATCACGTCCGCGGGCCGGTTCGCGCACGAGTCGGTGGCGTTCGATCCGCGCGAGGGCGCGCTCTACCTGACCGAGGACAACTTCGGCTTCCCTTCCGGCTTCTACCGGTACAAGCCGCCGCGCAACCCGAACGAGTGCGGGCGCCTGGTCAACGGCGGGCGGCTGCAGATGCTCGCCGTCCGCGGCCAGCCGAACGCGAACCTCGCCGCGTCGCAGCAACTGCGGGCCACCTACCGCGTCGAGTGGGTGGACATCGACGACCCGGCGCCGACGTTCCCGTTTACGCCCGGCGTGACGGCACCCACGACCAACAACGACGCGCTGACGCACGTCTCGCGGCAGGGCTGGGCGCAGGGTGCGGCGTTCTTCTCCCGGCTCGAGGGGTCGGCGTACCGCGATGGCGTGGTCTACTTCTGCTCCACGCAGGGCGGCGGGCCGGCCGAGACGAGCATCGGTCCGATCGCCGACGGGTACGGCAACGGCAGCGGCCAAATCTGGGCGTACCACATCCAGTCGAACACCCTGCAGCTCGTCTTCGAGTCGACGGGGCCGGACGTGCTCGACCTGCCGGACAACGTGACCACGAGCCCGCGCGGCACCCTGGTGGTCTGCGAGGACAACGTCAACGACAACTTCGTCCGGGGTCTGACCCGCGGCGGGCAACTGTTCGACATCGCGCTGAACCGGCTCGTGAGCAGCACAGGTGCGCCGCGGTTCAACGACGAGTTCGCCGGCTCGACGTTCTCCCCGGACGGGCACACGCTGTTCGTCAACATCCAGGCCAGTCGCGGGATGTCGTTCGCGATCTGGGGACCCTGGTACCGGCTGGGCGTCTGAGGAGGACGTCACCGCGCCGCTCTGCGCGCCGTACGGGCGCGCAGGGCGGCGTTCAGCTCCACCTTGCGCAGGCGGATCGCGTCGGGGGTCACCTCGACGCATTCGTCCTCACGGCAGAACTCCAGCGCCTGCTCGAGGGACAGCCGCCGCGGCGGGATGAGCCGCTCCAGCTCCTCACCGGTCGACGACCGGATGTTGGTCAGCTTCTTCTCCTTGGTGATGTTCACGTCCATGTCGTCGGACCGCGAGTTCTCCCCGACGATCATTCCCTCGTACACCTCGGTCGTCGGCTCCACGAACAGGGAGCCGCGCTCCTGCAGGTTGAACATCGCGTACGAGGTGGCGGCGCCGGCCCGGTCGGCCACCAGCGATCCAGTCGGCCGGGTACGCAGTTCGCCGAACCACGGTTCGTACCCGTCGAAGACGTGGTGCGCGATGCCCGTGCCGCGGGTCTCGGTGAGGAACTCGGTGCGGAAGCCGATGAGCCCGCGGGCCGGTACCAGCCACTCGAGGCGTACCCAACCCGTGCCGTGGTTGACCATCTGCTCCAGCCGGCTCTTGCGCGTGGCGAGGAGCTGGGTGATGGCGCCGAGGTACTCTTCCGGCGCGTCGATGGTGACCCGCTCGACCGGTTCACAGAGCCGGCCGTCGACCTCCCTGGTGACCACCTGCGGCTTGCCGACGGTCAGCTCGAATCCCTCACGGCGCATCTGCTCGACGAGGATGGCCAACGCCAGCTCGCCACGACCCTGTACCTCCCACGAGTCCGGCCGCTCGGTCGGCAGCACGCGCAGCGACACGTTGCCGACGAGCTCCCGGTCGAGCCGGTCCTTCACGAGCCGGGCGGTGAGCTTGCTGCCCTTGACCCGCCCGGACATCGGCGAGGTGTTCGTACCGATCGTCATCGAGATCGCCGGCTCGTCGACCGTGATGCGGGGCAGCGGTACCGGGTCGTCGGCGTCGGCGAGGGTGTCGCCGATCATGATCTCCGGGATGCCGGCGACCGCGATGATGTCGCCCGGTCCGGCGCTGTCGGCCGGCTTGCGTTCCAGCGCTTCCGTCATCAGCAGCTCGGAGATGCGGACCCGGTCGACCGATCCGTCGGCCCGGCACCACGCGACGGTCTGCCCCTTGCGGATCGTGCCCGCGCGCACCCGGCACAGTGCCAGTCGGCCGAGGAACGGGGACGCGTCGAGGTTCGTGACATGAGCCTGCAGCGCTGCACCGTCCTCATAGGACGGTGCGGGGATCGTGTCGAGGAGTACCTCGAACAGCGGGCGCAGCGAGTCGCTGTCGGCCGGTACGACACCGTCGGCGGGCCGGGTCAGCGACGCGACTCCAACGCGGGCGCAGGCGTACACGATCGGGAAGTCGATCTGGGACTCGTCGGCGTCGAGGTCGAGGAACAGCTCGTACACGTCGTCGACCACGTCCTTGATGCGCGCATCCGACCGGTCCACCTTGTTGATGACGAGGATCAGCGGTAGCCGCCGCTGCAGCGCCTTGCGCAGCACGAAGCGCGTCTGCGGCAGCGGTCCCTCGCTCGCGTCGACGAGCAGCAGCACACCGTCCACCATGGTCAGTCCGCGCTCGACCTCACCGCCGAAGTCGGCGTGACCGGGCGTGTCGATGATGTTGATCGTGACCGGCTCGCCGGCATCCGGTACGTACCGGATCGCGGTGTTCTTCGCGAGGATCGTGATGCCCTTCTCCCGCTCGAGGTCCATCGAGTCCATGACGCGCTCGGTGGTCGAGGCCCGGGCGCGCAGGGCGCCGGCCTGTCGCAGCATCGCGTCGACGAGCGTGGTTTTGCCGTGGTCGACGTGGGCGATGATCGCGACATTGCGCAGGCTGGATCGGGTTGGCACACAGCCATTGTCCCGGGTCTGGATCCCGAGCCGGCCGCCGGGGTTTGACCGAACGGACAGCCATGGGTTAGGAAGGTCGGGTTGCCTGTGACATCCGGGCGGGGGAGGGATGCGGATGCGGCGTGCGCTACGGGGCCTGGTTCCGATCGTGACCGCGGGGGTGCTGGCCACCGCGGTCGTCAGTTGCGCGGGTGACCCCGCGACTACCGAGCGGGACGAACCGGCGCGGGCGGCCGTGGCCGAACGCTTCGCGACGGCGAGCCCGACACCAGGCCCGAGCCCATCCGCGACGCGCGGCCCATCACCCACGCCACGCCGTACGCCGACGCGGCGGCCCACGCCGAGCGTCAAACCGAAGATCCCGTTGCCACCGCCGCCGAACCCACCGCAGGTTCCGCCGCCGTCACCGGGTGCATCCGGCCCGACCTGCCCCACGTACGCCGGACCGAAGGCACCCGTCGGCGACGTCAAGTCCGCGCTCACCGCGGCGGCGACCCGACCGTGGTGGACCGGCGCCAGCAAGCCGACCGGCTACACCGGCGACGGCTCCGACATCACCGTGCCGGTCAACCTCATCAAGGCGGTTGCCTGGCAGGAGAGCGGCTGGCAGTCGACCATCATCGCGTGCGACGGCGGGATCGGCACGATGCAGGTGATGCCGGGTACCGCCGACTGGATGAACCAACGGTTCGGCACCTCGCACAACGTGAACACGCTGGCGGGCAACACGGCGTTGGGCGCGGAGTACCTGCAGTGGCTGATCATGTACTTCGGCCTGTACTACTTCGGCTCCTTCGACCTGAGCGTGACCGCGCCGGTCGGCGCCAACGGTGCCACGATGCGGCTACGCGACGTAGTGATCGCCGGGTACAACGTGGGGCCCGGTGCGATCGAGGTGATCGTCCCGGACCCCGGCGCTGACTATTTGAAGATCCCGAACCAGTCGTACGTCAACAATGTCGTCGCGCTGACGACGAACTGCGTCTGCCTCTCGTACTAGGTCACGGATTCGCGTAGGGCGTCCACTGCGCCTCGTCGCGCTCGCCCGGCGTGGTCTTCTCCGGAAAGTCCCGCCGGCCGAGCCTGGGATGCCAGGCGGCGACCAGCCAGGTCAGGTTGCGGATCAGCAGCGCGGGCCACGGCAGCTTGTCGGTCAACCGGGTGAAGATGGCCTCGGCCTCGTGGTGCAGCACGTCCTCGTCGTTGACCGTACAGCGGACGGACCATGCGGTGTCGTAGCCGTCGAGCACCGACCGCTCCTCCGGATCCTGGCCGTACACGTTGGCATCGACGTCGCCTCCCACGACACCCGGTCGGTCGGCGAGCTCGGTGGACACGATCATCCGGCCATACCGCTCCGTGATGTTCATGTCCAGCGTCTCAGCGAGCCGCCGCGCCACCTCGGCGGGAGGCAGCCCGGTGTTCATGATGATGTGGTCCACAGTCGACATCGTCACTCCGGCAGGGTCAGCATTCGGCCGTCACCAAGAATTATGTGTACCCGATCCGGCATCGTCTGTCCGTGTACCCTCGCTTGTCCCACCGCCCGGCCGAAGCCACGCCGCGCTTCCTCCTCGGTCAGGCCGGCCGCCCGGCCGTCGATGACCGCGTCGCCGCCGCCGTGCGGTTCGACCTGGCGTCCCGCGTCGATGATGTTGTCCTTCACCGCGCTGCTGCTGCCGCTGTCGAGCGTCTTCAGCTCGGTGATCGTACCGGGGTCGTCGGGTGTGCGGCGCACGACGGAGTCGGGGTTGGTAAGCCCGTCGACGTTGTCGACCCGCTCGACCGGCGTGACCTCCATGCCGTGTTCGGTGGCGAGGTAGTCCGCGATCTCACGTTCCTTGGGCAGGAAGTGACCATCCGGGTCGGCGACCCCGGGACTGAAGTCGTCGCCGTGCGGACCAAGCTCGATGTTCGGGTGGGTGCTCTCCGGCGTGGTCGTACCGTCGCCGTCCGGCTCGCGCGGTGCGTCCGGGTCGTGCGGGGCGTCCGGGTCGCGCGGGGCGTCCGGGTCGCGCGGTGCGTCGGGGTCCCGCGGCCCGTCGGGTGGTGGCGGTGCGTCCGGATCCCGCGGTGGCCCACCGGACGGGTCCGGCTCGCGCGGCGGTCCGCCGGGCGGCGGTGGCGCGTTGGGGTCGCGCGGTGGCCCTCCGGACGGGTCGGGCTCGCGGGGCGGTCCGCCCGATGGTGGTGGCGGTGCGTCCGGCTCGCGCGGGGGCCCGCCCGATGGTGGTGGTCCACCTGGTTCGCGGGGCGGTCCGCCGGATGGTGGCGGCGCGTCGGGTTCGC
>Ga0075420_100000870_pt1 | contig 24983 bp, 26 predicted proteins | sample SoiMetdeltSBSDD4_FD_75296 | JGI IMG/M metagenome (GOLD analysis project Ga0075420, IMG submission 75296) | Bulk soil microbial communities from a Populus tree surrounding site in Tennessee, USA - Soil MetaG P. deltoides SBSDD4 | ecosystem: Environmental > Terrestrial > Soil > Tree plantation...
TCCTGCTCTCCAAGACCGAGGACGGGTCACCGGTCGAGATCGAGGAGCTCCGCCTCCCGAGCTGATCCGTGGACCTGTCGATCCCGCTCGCGGCCTTCGGCCTCGGCGTCGCGCTCGGCGCGTCGCCCGGACCGGTCCAGCTCCTGCTGTTCTCCGAGGCCTCGCGTGGCGGCGTCCGTCGCGGGCTGCTCGCGATGGCCGGCGCGAACGCCACGTTCGGCGCTTACATGCTGCTGCTCGCCGCCGGGTTGTCGTCGCTCGAGCCGAGCGAGACGTTCCTGCGGGTCGTGCAGGTGATCGGCGGCGGGTTCCTCGTGTTCCTCGCGGTGGACGCGCTCCGGGAGAACCGCCGTCCCGAGGTCGTCGACGCCTCGCGGCCGCGCCTGCATCCGAGCGTCCGCGGCGTCGTCGCGGTCCTGCTGAACCCCGGCGTCTACGTGTTCCTCGCGACGACGGGGACCGCGGTCGTCGCGAGCGCCGTCGAGGAGGATGGCCGCGGGCTCGCGGTGGTCACGGTCCTCGCGCTCCTCCTCGGAGTGTCGCTCATGGACTCGGCGATGGTCCTGCTCGGCGCCGGGGCGCACCGCGTCAGCGAACGCTTCCTGCGGATCCTGGGCGACGTGCTCGCGGTCGCGCTCGGCGCGCTCGGCGTGTGGCTCATCGTGGCAGGCATCACCGGCTGACGTCGCGTCAGAAGTCGTACGGCGACCACGGCGCCGGGTCCCACCCGAACATCGCGTCGGCCGTGGCGAGCGCACCGCCCGTGCGCTCCTCGACGCGCCCGGCGCGCGCGAGCCCGCGGAAGGACGTGCCGCCGAGGTAGGCGGCGCCGACGTCGCTCACCGTGCAGGAGAGATCGGGTTCGTCGGTCGTCCCCTCGACGGTCGCGCTCCCGTCCTCGCCGGTCTCCAACGTGTACCGCCCCCCGTTCCACGGGCAGAAGAGGTCGGCGACCTCGAGCACGACCCGGCCGGCGGCGGTGTACCGCCTCGCGCCGAGCGCGCCCGCGACGTCGACGAGCCGCACCCACAGGTTGTCGGACATCCGCGCGCGCAGGCGTTTCGGCTCCCGGATCAGGTGGAACAGCGGCTCGTCCATGGGGCGGTTCGATGCCTCGACCTTGGCGACCAGGTCCAGGTCGAGCACGTACCGCCAGAGATCGGCGTAGGCCCCCGGGTTCGTCGCGGCGAGCTCGCGAACGTCGAGCGTGGATTCCGAGAAGCCCTGCGGCCACTCGTGCGCCACCTTGTACGCGACGAAGCCGTCGACGCCCGACGCTCCCTCGTGGAGCGCGAACATCGTCGGCCGGAGCTTCTCGGCGCCGTGCTCGTGGCCGAGCACGTAGGTGAGCCGCCGCTCGTCGAGATGCACCATGCCCGGGATCTCGAGCCGGGTCGCCTCGTGGACGGCGAGCATCTCCTTGATCGCGCGGTCGCGTTCGACGAGCCGCATCTCGCCGGAGGGGGCGTACCCGCGGACGAACGCCGAGCGGGCCGTCCCCACGTGCATCGACAGCCCGATCGTCCCGATCCCGTACCCGAAGCGCCCGTAGATCCCGCCCTCCGACGCGTACAGCACGGACAGGAGCTCGCCGCGCTTGCGCGCGTCGTCGAGCTGCCGGCGCATCAGCTGCGCCGCGATGCCCCGACGCCGATGCGTGGGCAGCACGCCAACGAGCGTCGGGAACCCGACGACCGTCTGCCCGCCCGGGATCGTCATCGGCATCGTGAACGCGCCCGCGGTGCCGACGATGTCCGGCCCGTCGAACGCGGCCAAGCACCGATCGGGCTCGGCGAGCGACCGCTCGCGTTCGATCTCGGCCTCGTCGGTCGCCTCGCTCGAGGCAGCCTCCGCCGCTAGGATGAACGGGACGAGCTCGTGCTCGGAGATCGCGCGGATCTGCACTTCCATGCGCCGAGCTTACGAGGCCGGCGACGGGGCCAGCAGGTCGGTGCTCACGGGTTCGCGCGGCGACCGTTCGGGCCACGCGACGAGGAACGACTCGGTCCCGAGCAGGCCGGGCCACAGGTCGAACGGCACGTCCTCCATCTCGGCCTGCGTCCGGTGGCACCGGAGCGCCTCGAGCTTCCGCTCGTATGCGGCCGAACAGTCCACGCGCATCCCGATCCGCTCCTCGGGGACGCCACGCGGCATGAACGGCTGCGTGGAGTCGATCGGTTCGAGCCCGCGCTCGCGCAGTCCCTCGTTCAACCGTTCGAGCGCGCTCGCCGGGATCACCGTATACAGGAGGATCCCGAACGTGTCGTCCGCGTCCGACGCCCGGGCCTCGTGGAACGCCTCGGTCGCCGCCTCCCCGATCGTCACGTGGTCCGCGTGCCCGGTGATCCCATCGGGGCCGAACGTCACCACGACGTCCGGGCGAGCGCTCCGGAGCGCGGCCGCGATCTCGCCGACGAGCTCCTCGCGCGGCACCTCCGCGAGCCGGCCGTCGGGGTGACGCAGGAAGCGCATGTCGGGTTCGATCCCGAGCGCGCGCCAGGACGCGACGTCCTCCGCCTCGCGCACGCGCCCCAGGGTCTCGCGCGTCGCGAGCGACGGGTCCGCGATCAGCCCGGCCTCGCCGCTCGTCGCGAGGACAACCGTGACCTCGAGGTCGTCGGCGGCGTGCAGGGCGAGGCTGCCGCCGACGCCGTAGGTGTCGTCGTCCGGATGCGCGAAGACGCAGGCGACGCGCGTCGCGGGGGTCATCCCGCGAGCGGCGGGAGCTCGAGCAGCGGTTCGAGGCCGACGGTCAGGCCCGGACGGCGCATCACGGCGCGGACCGCCATCAGCACGCCGGGCATGAACGACGCGCGGTCCGTCGAGTCGTGGCGGATCGTCAGGGTCTGTCCCTGGCCGCCGAAGATGACCTCCTGGTGCGCCACGAGCCCGGGAAGCCGGACGGAGTGGACCCGGATCCCGTCGACGTCGCCGCCGCGGACGCCCGCGAGCGCCTCGTCGAGCGGACCGCGCCAGTCCTCGGACCGGTCCTCCTGGATCCGGCGCACGGTCGCGATCGCCGTTCCCGAGGGCGCGTCCACCTTCTGGTCGTGGTGCAGCTCGATGATCTCGACGGCGGGGAAGTACCGGGCCGCGAGCGCCGCGAAGCGCTGCATCAGGACGGCGCCGAGGGCGAAGTTCGGCGCGACGACCACGTTGGACTCGTGCCCCTCGTCCGACAGGAGCTTCTCGATCGCCTCGAGGTCCTCCTGCGTGATCCCGGTCGTCCCGGCGACGAGATGGACGGCGTGCGAGACGCACCACCGCACCGTGTCCATCACGACGTCGGGATGGGTGAAGTCGATCGCGACCTCGACCTCGGCCTCGAGCAGCCGGTCGAGCTCGTCGGAGACCGGGACGTCGATCTCCGGGTGCCCGATCATGTGGCCGATCGGCTGCCCCAGCTTCGACCGGTCGATCGCGGCGACCAGCCGCATGTCGTCGGCGTCGGCGACCGCCCGGCAAACCATGAGGCCCATCCGGCCGCAGGCGCCGATCACGCCGACCCGGATCACGTCAGTGGGTCTCTGCCCGAGAAGGGTCCGAGCACCGTCACGGTCATCGGCTGCGAGAGTACCCGCTCGGCCGCGCGGCGCGCGTCGTCGGGCGTGACCGCTCCGATCCGTGAGATGAGCTGGTTCATCGTGAGCGTCTCGCCGTGGCCGATCTCCGAACGCCCGAGCCGCGACATGCGTCCGCCCGGGTCCTCGAGCGAGAGGACCAGCGATCCCTTGACGTGCCCCTTGGCGCGTTCGAACTCGTCGTCCTGCAGCCCCTTCTCCGCGACGTCCTCGATCTCGCCGCGCATGATCGACAGGACCTCCTTCGCGCGCGCGGGGGTCGTGCCGGCGTACGCGCCGAACAAGCCGGCCTCCGCGTACATCGAGTGGTACGAGTACACGCTGTAGGCGAGCCCCCGCTTCTCGCGGATCTCCTGGAACAGGCGCGAAGACAGCCCACCGCCGATCGCGTTGTTCACGACGCCGAACGCGAACCGGTCCGGGTCGACCCGCGAGAGCCCGCTCGTGCCGATGCAGATGTGCGCCTGCTCGGTCTTGCGCCGCTTCACGAGCGAGCGCCCGGAGGCGACGGGCACGTCGCCGTGCTGTCGCAGGTTCCAGGCGCTCGGCCCTTCCGCACGCACGGATCCCGGCTCCATGTGCTCGCCGACGAGGTCGAGGAGCGTGTCGTGCTGCAGGTTGCCCGCCGCCACCACCACGACGTTCTCCGGCACGTAGTGGCGCCGGTAGAAGCGTCGGACCTGGTCGCGCGACGCGCCCTCGATGCTCTCCCGGGTCCCGAGGATCGGCCGGCCGAGCGGGTGACCCGGCCACAGCGTCTCGGTGAACAGGTCGTGCACGACATCCCCGGGGTCATCCTCGTGCTGGTTGATCTCCTCGAGGATCACCTGGCGCTCCGCGTCCACGTCGGCGGCGCGCAGGACCGAGTGCTCCAACATGTCGGACAGGTGCTCGACCGCCATCGGCAGGTCCCGGTCGCGAACCCGAGCGTAGAAGCTCGTGTTCTCCTTGGCGGTGAACGCGTTCACCTCGCCGCCGACGGCATCGAAGGCCTCGGCGATGTCGCGCGCGCTCCTGGTCTTCGTGCCCTTGAACAGCAGGTGCTCGAGGAAGTGGCTCGAGCCGGAGATCCGGGGCGGTTCGTCCCTCGAGCCGGCGAGCACCCAGAAGCCGAGCGCAACCGAGCGGACGCTCGGCATCCGCTCGGTGACGACGCGCAGCCCCGAGGTGAACTCGGTGCGCCGGATCGGCATGGAGCTACGCGGGGTCGCCGGACCCCGAGTCGCCGTCGCGCGGGCCGCGGTCCCGGTTGCGGTCCCGGTCACGGTCGCGCGGACGACGCTCGCGGTCGCGGGGACGGCGGTCCCGGTCCCGGTCGCGCCGCGGCGGGCGGTCCTGGGCCTCGACCTCCGCGCCCTCGGGGATCGCCCATTCCTCCCCGACCGGCCGGAGCGAGATCTTCCCGCGGTCGTCGATGTCCTGGACCTCGACCTCGATCGTGTCGCCGACCTTGACCGCGTCCTCGACGTTGGCGATCCGCTTGCCCTTGCCGAGCTTGGAGATGTGGATCAGCCCGTCGCGGCCGGGCACGAGGTTCACGAACGCGCCGAACGTCGTCGTGTTCACGACGGTGCCGGTGAAGGTCTCGCCGACCGTGATCGGCCGCGGGTTGGCGATCTCGTCGATGATCCTAGCTGCCTCGTCGGCACCACCGGCCTCTCGGGCGCCGATGAAGACCGTCCCGTCGTCCTGGATGTCGATGTCGGCACCCGTGAGGGCCACGATCTCGTTGATCTTCTTGCCCTTCGGCCCGATCACCTCGCCGATCTTGTCCACGGGGATCTTGAGCGTGAGGATCCGCGGCGCCTTCGGGTTCACCTCGGTGCGCGGCTCGCCGATCGCGACAACCATCACGTCGAGGATCTGCAGGCGGGCGTCCTTGGCCTGCTCGAGCGCCCCGGCGAGGACCTCGCCCGGCAGGCCCGTCACCTTCATGTCGAGCTGGATCGCCGTCACGAAGTCCTTGGTCCCGGCGACCTTGAAGTCCATGTCGCCGAGCGCGTCCTCCGCGCCGAGGATGTCCGTAAGCGTCACGTACGTGTCGCCCTCGGCGATCATCCCCATCGCGATGCCCGCGACCGGCGCCTTGATCGGCACGCCGGCATCCATGAGCGACAGCGTGGACGCGCACGCGCTCGCCATCGAGGTGGAGCCGTTCGAACCGAGGACGTCGGAGACGAGGCGGAGCGTGTAGGGGAACTCATCCTCCTGCGGCACCACCGGCACGAGCGCCCGCTCGGCGAGCGCGCCGTGGCCGATCTCGCGGCGGCGGGGCGAGCCGATCCGACCCACCTCGCCGGTGGAGAACGGCGGGAAGTTGTAGTGGTGGATGTAGCGCTTCGTTTCCTCGGGGTCGAGCGTGTCGATCATCTGGGTCATCCGGAGCATCCCGAGCGTCGTGACGTTCAGCACCTGCGTCTCGCCGCGCTGGAACAGGCTCGAGCCGTGGGCGCGCGGCACGAGCCCGACCTCGGCCGAAAGCGCCCGGATGTCGCGCGGCCCGCGGCCGTCCAGCCGCACGCCGTGCTCGATCACGCGCGCGCGCATCACCTTCTTCTGCAGGTCCTTCCAGGCCGGGGAGATCTCGACCTTGCGCGCCGCGAAGGTGTCCTCGCCCCAGCTCTCGAGCAGGTGACCCTTGAGCTGCTCCTTGATGTCCTCGAGGGTCGCCTCGCGCTCTGCCTTGTCGGGCACCATCGCGGTCTCGAGCCGCTCCTTGGCGAACCCCTCGACGATCGTCCACGTGTCCTCGCCGTACAGCGGCCGAGGCTCGAACGGCTTGGGCTTCACGTCCGCCTTCGCGACGACCTCGAGCTGGAACTCGATCAGCTCGTCGATCGCGCGCTTGGCGACCTCGAGACCCTCGGCGACCACCTGCTCGGTCGGCGCCGCGCCGCGGCCGGCGTCGAGCAGCGACCACGTGTTGTCCGGCGCCTCGCCCTCGATCATCAGGATGTCGATCTGCCCGGCGTCGTTGCGGCGGCCGGCGACCACGATGTCGAAGGTGGCCTCCTCGACATCCTCGAACGTCGGGTTGATCGTCCACGTGCCGTCGATCAGGCCGAGCCGGACGGCGCCCACCGGACCCTCGAACGGGATCCCCGAGAGCATCGTGGCCAGGCTCGCGGCGTTCATCCCGGGGATGTCGTACGGGTTGGCCATGTCGGCCGAGAGCACGGTGATCACGACCTGCACCTCGTCGCGGTATCCGTCCTTGAAGCTCGGGCGCATCGGACGGTCGGTGAGGCGGGCCGTGAGGATCGCGGTCTCGGACGGGCGACCCTCGCGGCGGAAGAAGCCGCCGGGGATCTTGCCCGCCGCGTACATCCGCTCCTCGACGTCGATCGTGAGCGGGAAGAAGTCGATCCCCTCTCGGGGGTCGGCGGTGGTGCAGGTGGCGAGCACCTGCGTCTCGCCGAGGGTGACGACGCACGAACCGTCCGCCTGCTTGGCGAGCCTGCCGGTTTCGAACGTCAGGGTGTTGTTCCCGATCTGTCGGGAAAGGGTGATGGCCATCGGCCGGTCCTCCTTGGGAAACGGGCGCGGCGAACCGCGCGGTCGAGGAGGTGGGTCCCGGCCGGTTGTCAGTGGTGAACCGCCGATCGGGGCCGATCCATCCGGATCGGCGATCGGAGGCTCGCAACTGAGAACCGACCGCTGGAGACACCCGCCTCCGGGGTTCGGTCAGTGGTCCGTTCGCATCCCTCCTAAAGGAGAAGGCGCCCCACCGGGCGCCCGCTCGCTCCCCTAGCGGCGAAGACCCAGCTTCGCCACGATGTCGCGGTATCGCTCGATGTCCTCGCGTCTGAGGTACTCGAGCAGCCGGCGGCGCCGGCCGACCAGCATCAACAGGCCCCGCCGGGAGGCGTGGTCCGTCTTGTGGGCCTTCAGATGATCGGTGAGGTCGGCGATACGCTTGCTGAGCACCGCGATCTGGACCTCGGCCGAGCCGGTGTCACTGTCGGACCTCCGGTGCTCGGCGATGATCTCCGACTTCTGGGTCGTGGTCAGCGCCATTGGATGCGCCCAGGCTACCAGACGAGCCCGGCGTAACCGCAGGTCAGGCTGCGGATCGCGCGCTCGCGCCGGTCAGCCCGCGGAGCCGCCGACGGGGGCGGTGACGAGCACGTCGTCGAAGGCCGCCTCCATCGGGCCTCGGCGCGCCTCGGCCCGCACACCGATCGTCCCGCTCGCGAAGGGCTGGATGGAGTCGATCACGGTGTTCACCGGGATCCCGTTCACGAACATCCGGAGCGTCACGCCGCCGCCGGGCTCGTCGAACTAGCTACCGAGCCGAGGGCGTTGGCCGGTCGGTCTGCGGCGTAGCCGGCCCGGAGCGTCAGTTCAGGACCGGATGGCCGTCGGACACGATCGTGGCTGGCAGGAGCCGGCCGACGAGGTTCCCGTTGGGCCGGACGAGGACGCGGGCGACGGCCGTCATGGATCCCTCGGCAGAGAAGCTCGGCCACACGAAGTTGCCGAGCCCGTAGAAGATGGGCCGTCCCTTGTAGGTGTCCATCGGCTGGAGACGGTGCGCGTGGTGTCCGAAGATCGCGTCGGCCCCCGCGTCGATCATCCGGCGGGCCTTCTCGACCTGGTAGTCGCGCGGCTGTGTGTCGAGCTCGACGCCCCAGTGGATCACGACGATCACGAGGTCGGCGCGCTCCTCCGCCTCCTCGATCGATCCCAGGGCCCGCGAAAAGTCGTGACCGACCGCCGTGCCGATCTCCTCGCCGACCGCGACCTGGGTGTCGGGATCGATCACCTCGCCGACCCCGACCAGGCCGATCGTCCACCCGTTCACGTCCACGTACCGCGGGGCGTCCGCCTCCTCTTGCGACGCCCCCGCGCCGATCGGGACGATGCCCGCCCGACGCATGTTGCGGACCGAGTCGATGAGCCCTTCGGGACCCTGGTCGAACCCGTGGTTGTTCGCGAGGCTCGCCACCTCGATGCCCGCGTCGGCCGCCGCGTCGAGGGCGCCCGGATCGCACCGGAACACGAACGTCTTGGCAAGCGGGGCCACGATGTTGGTGGACGGGCACTCGTGGTTGATCACCGTGAGGTCGTCGCGGCGAAACAGGCCGTTCAACCCGCTCCAGGCCCACCCGTAGCCGTTGGTCCGGAGTGCCGGGATGTAGCCCGGGTCCAGGCTCACGTCGCCGGTCCCGTGGATCACGAGCCGCTCCCTCGGCTCCTCGGGCGGCGACGGGCTCGGCTGGGGCGTCTCGCCCGGGCCCTCGATCGCGGGCGCGTCCGAGGTCCCGGCGGCCCGCTCCGAGCTCACGGGTTCGTCCTCGCCCCCGTCGCGTCCCACGAGGTAGGCAGCTGCCGCGACCGCGAATGCGAGGGCGACGAGCACCAGGGCGTACGGGATCCGCGCGCGACGCGCGCGCCGTACCGTCATCGCACCCGTCTCCTCCTCATGCCTCGTCCGCCTCGTCCACCACGATCTCGCGCGTGCGTCGCACGTCCTCGGCGATCGCTTCGGAAAGCGCGTCGGGCGTCTCGAACCGCTCCTCGTCGCGAAGGTACGACCAGAACTCCACCGCGAGATCGCTGCCCACGAGGTCGCCGTCGAAGTCGAGCAGGTACGACTCCACGTGCAGCGGTTCGGTTCCGAACGTGGGGTTCGTCCCCACGCTGATCGCGGCGACGTGCGCGCCGTCCCCTACCAGGGCGCGCCCCGCGTAGATGCCGCGACCGGGCAGCAGCAGGCGCGGCCAGGTTCGGAGGTTCGCGGTGGGGAACCCGAGGTCGTGCCCCCGCCCGGCGCCGGTCACGACGGTCCCGTCCAGCACGAACCGGCGCCCGAGCGCGCGGCGCGGCCAATCGAGATCGCCCTCGGCCAGCGCCTCTCGGATCGACGAGGAGGACACCGGGCGTCCGTCGAGCTCGAGCAGACCGACGCGCTCGGCCGAGAACCCGTGGGCCGGGCCCCGCTCCATGAGCAGCTCGACGGTGCCGGCGGCGCGGTGGCCGAACGTGAAGTTCGCCCCCATCACGCAGTGGACCGCATGGAGACCGCCGGCGAGAACGTCCGCGATGAAGTCGTCCGCGCTTCGACGGCTGAACGCCGGGGTGAACTCGAGGACCACGAGCACGTCGATGCCCGCCCGCTCGATCAGCGCCGCCTTCCGGTCGACCGTCGTCAGGAGCCGCGGCTCGGAGCCGGGGGCCAGCACCTCTCGCGGATGGCGGTCGAACGTGACCGCGACGGCCGGGACGCCGCGCTCGCGCGCCGCCTTCGTCGTGCGGTCGAGGACCGTCCGGTGGCCGAGGTGCACGCCGTCGAAGAAGCCAACCGTGACCACGGTCCGCTCGGAGCCGAGGGGCAGGAGGTCGAGGCCGTGCAGGCGTTCCATGGCACGGCAGGGTAGCGAACGCGCCCTGCTACCCGAGCAGGGACGCGGCGTGATCGGGCACGTACGTGTACTGCTCGCGCGGCGGGCGCACGTACCCCTCGTCGCGCTGGCGCTTCGGCACCTCGATCGCCTTCGTGCGCCGTTCCTCGTACGGGATCATCGAGAGCAGGTGGGCGATGCAGTTCAGGCGCGCCCTCGGCTTGTCGTCCGCCTCCACGACGTACCACGGCGCCTCCGGGACGTCGGTGTGCACGAACATCTCGTCCTTGGCACGCGAGAAGTCCACCCAATGGGTCCGGGAGAGCAGGTCGGTGTCCGAGAGCTTCCATCGCCGCATCGGGTCGTCGATCCGGGAGCGGAAGCGCCGCTCCTGCTCCTCGTCCGAGACCGAGAACCAGTACTTCACCAGCACGATGCCGTCCTCGGCGAGCAGCCGCTCGAAGATCGGCACCTGGCGGAGGAACCGCCGGTGCTCCTCCGGCGTGCAGAACCCGAGCACCTTCTCCACACCGGCGCGGTTGTACCAGCTGCGATCGAACAGCACGATCTCGCCCGCCGACGGGAGGTTCGCGATGTAGCGCTGGAAGTACCACTGCGTCCGCTCGCGTTCGGTCGGCTTGGGCAGCGCCGCGATGCGCGTCACGCGCGGGTTCATGTACTGGGTGATCCGCTTGATCGTGCCGCCCTTGCCGGCGGCGTCGCGCCCCTCGAAGATCACCACGATGCGGGCGCCGGTCGCGGCGACCCAGTCCTCCATCTTCTCGAGCTCCTCCTGGAGTCGGCGGAGCTCCTTCTCGTAGGCCTTCTTCGGGAGCTTGCTCGGGCGATCCTCCGCGTCTCGGTGCTTGGAGCCCTTGCCCGAGTCCTTGCGGCGCGCGTGGTCGGTGTCCGTGGCCATCGATGCCCCTCGCGATCGACGCTCCCGGGCATCTTCCCACGACCGGCGGCGCTTCCCATAGGCTCGACCCATGAGGAGGACCCGGACCGTGCTCGCGTCGCTCCTGGTGTGCCTGGTCGTCGTCGCGTGCGAGCAGACGCCGAGGACCGACCGCAGCGCCCTGACCGACGGGGCGGTGACCGTCGGGTCCTTCAACTTCCCGGAGAGCGTGCTCCTCGCCGAGCTCTACGCACAGGCGATGGAGGCGGCGGGCTATCGGGTCGAACGAGAGCTGGGCCTCGGCACGCGCGAGCTCGTGATCCCGGCGCTCGCCGACGGGCTCATCGAGTTCGTCCCGGAGTACACGGGGTCCGGCCTCGACTTCCTGGCCGGCGCCGGAGCGGCGACCGGCGACCCGGATCTCACCTACCGCGCCCTCGCGCAGCACCTGCAGCCGCTTCGGGTCGTCGTCCTCGACGCGTCCGAGGCCCAGGACCAGAACGGCTTCGCGGTCACCGCTGAGACCGCGGGGCGGTTCGGCCTCGAGACCCTCAGCGACCTCGCGGCCGTATCGTCGCAGCTGACCTTCGGCGGCCCCCCGGAGTGTCACGACCGCCCGCGCTGCATCCCGGGGCTCGAGGACACGTACGGCATCACGTTCGACGAGGTGGTCGAGCTCGACAGTGGTGGGCCCCTCACCGTCTCGGCGCTGCTCCAGGGGACGATCGACGTGGCCCTGCTGTTCACGACCGACGGCGAGATCGACCAGAACGGCTTCGTGCTGTTGGAGGACGACCGCCGGCTGCAACCCGTCGAACACGTCACGCCCGTGATCCGGGCGGAGACGGTGTCGCGGCTCGGACCGGGCATCGAGCAGGTCGTGAACGAGGTCTCCGCGGCGCTCACCACCAAGGCGCTCCGGAGCCTGAACGCCGAGGTCGCGCTCGGCGAGGACCCGGCCGGCGTCGCGGCGTCGTGGCTCGCCGCGAACGGCCTCGTCGAGGACCTCGGGTAAGGTCGGCGGTCGATGGACACGTCGAGGCGCTCGGCCGATCTGGAACCGGGGATCGGTGCCCTGCCGGAGCCGCCGGGCAAGCGCCGTCGCCCGTCGGGCGAAGCCCCGGCACTGCCTCGGAAGCTCGGACGATCGGGAAAGTTCTGGCTGCTATTGGTCGGCTACTTCGTCTTCGCGTTCGCCGGTTTCCTGATCTTCCCGAGCCTCGAGAGCGTCCTCGAACGCCTCGATCACGCGCGCCAGACCTGGGTCACGAACCTCCGAACCCCGGGCCGGACCGACGCGATGCTCGTGGTCAACACGTTGGCGTCCACCTGGACGATCCGGGTCCTGCGGTGGGCGATCATCCTCGTCCTGGTCGTTTTCCGCCGGTGGCGGCACCTGTTCGTGTTCATCGGCGCGATCTTCACGGTCGAGGCGATCGCGTACCTCACCTCGACGATCATCGAGCGGCCGAGGCCCTTCGGGATCCCGATCCTCGTCGGCTGGCAGGGCTACTCGATGCCGTCGAGGCCCGCGGCCGGCCTAGCGGTCACGCTGGTCGGGGCCGCCTACGCGATCATCGTCGCCGGTAGGTCGCGGTTCGCCGCCAAGTGGGTCATCGGCGTCGTGCTCGGGGTCGTGGTCCTCGCCCGCGTCTACCTTGGCGTCGACCATCCCACCGACGCCGGCGCCGGGGCCGTGTTCGGCGTCGCAGTCGCCGTGGGCATGTTCCGCTGGTTCACGCCGAACGACGTCTTCCCGGTTTCCTATCGCAGGGCGAAGGCCGCGCACCTCGATGTGGGCGGCCGCCGGGGGGAGGCGATCGTATCCGCGGTCCGGGACCAGCTCGGCCTGAACGTCCAAGGCGTCAAACCCGTGGGCCTCGAGGGCTCGGGCGGTTCGACGCCGCTGCGGATCGAGGTCGAAGTCACCGACGAACACCCGAACAGGTACCTGTTCGCCAAGCTGTACGCGAAGAGCCACGTGCGCGCCGACCGCTGGTACAAGCTCGGCCGGACGATCCTGTACGGAGCCCTCGAGGACGAGACCCCGTTCCAGTCGGTGCGACGGTTCGTCGAGTACGAGGACTACGCGCTCCGCCTGCTCTACGAGCTCGGCGCGCCCACCCCGCGACCGTACGGCGTCGTCGAGATCACCCCCGAACGCGAGTACATGATCGTGATGGAGTTCTTCGACGGCGCCGTCGAGATCGGCGAGGCCGAGATCGACGACGGCGTCATCGACCAGGGGTTCGCGCTCGTCCGGCAGCTGTGGGAGGCAGGGCTCGCCCACCGGGACGTGAAGCCGGCGAACCTGATGGTGCGGGACGGCGAGCTGAAGCTGATCGACGTCTTCTTCGTCCAGGTCCGGCCGTCGCCGTGGCGCCAGGCGGTGGACCTCGCGAACATGATGCTCGTGCTCGCGCTCCGCAGCGACGCCGAGCGGGTGTACGCGCGGGCGCTCCACTACTTCAGCGAGGACGAGGTCGCCGAGGCGTTCGCCGCCGCCCGCGGCGTCGCGAGCCCGACACAGCTCCGTACCGAGCTGAAGGCCGACGGCAGGGACCTGCTCCGCCGGTTCCGCGAGCTGGCCCCGGCTCGCGAGCCCGTCGCGATCCAGCGATGGAGCCTTCGACGCGTGGTACTGACGCTCGGTGTCGTGTTCGGCGCCCTGTTCGTCCTCCTGCTGCTCGTCAACAACTGGGCGGTGTTCGCATGAGCATGAGCACGAGCCCGTCGCGACGGACGCTGGGGTCGGTCGCGGCGTTCCTGCTCGCCGCGGGTCTCCTCGCCGGCTGCACGATCTCCCCCGGGAGGTCCTCGGAAGTGGACTGCCCGGTGGAGGAGAGCGAGCTGCTGCTGCTCGCCGCGCAGGCCGTCCCCAGCGCCACCCTGCTCCCCTGTGTCGTGGCGTTCCCGGCCGGTTGGTGGTACGGCGGCTCCGACGTGCGTCGGGAGAACGCTCGCTTCTGGCTCACCTCCGACCGCGCCGGGTTCCACGCCGTCGAGGTCTCGCTCACGCGCTCGTGCCGGACGATCGGGGCCCTCGACATGACGGCCTCGACCCGCGAGGTGGGCGTCGAGGAGTTCGTCCGTACCTACGACCTCGACCCCTACATGGCCGATCGCTACTTCGTGTTCCCCGGTGGCTGCGTGACGTACCGGTACCGGTTCGCCGCCGGCGCGTTGACGACGCTCGCGCTCGAGGTCGACCAGGCCGTCACGTTCGGGCCCCGCACCGCGCTCGTCGAGCTCGTCGAGGACGACTTCGGCCTCACACTGTGCGGGGCGGGCGCCCCGCCCTGCGTCGACGGGGGCTGAGGTGCTGACCGACCACCGCCGGGCGATCTGGGTGTCCGTCGGCCTGCTCGCGGCGCTCGTGTTCGTGTTCGTCGCCGTGGGCCGTCACCCGGAGGACGCGGCCCCCGCCACGACGCTCCGGTTCATCGGCCAGTGGGACCAGGGCGTCTACGAGGCGATGATCGACATCCGCAACGCCCCGCTCACCGCGCTCGCGCTCGTGCTGAACGTCCTCGGCGGCGGGGTCGTGACGATCCCGCTGCGGGCGCTCGTGGCGATCTGGCTCGGCCTGCAGCGGCGCTGGCGAGCGTTCTCGACGTGGGTGCTGACGTGGATCGTGGCCGAGCTCATCACGGCGATGGCGAAGGGGTTCTTCCACCGAGGGCGCCCGCCCGTGAGCCTCGTCGAGACCGTCGGGTACTCGTTCCCCTCCGGTCACGCGGTCGCGGGGGCCGCGACGGCGGTCGCCCTCGTGCTCGTCCTGCTGCCGCCCGGACCGGAACGGCGCCGATGGGAGCTCGCCGCCGTCGCATTCGCGTTCGTCATGGCGCTCTCACGCGTGTACCTGCGCGCGCACTGGCTCTCCGACGTCGCGGCGGGCGTGCTCCTGGGCGCCGGGGTTGCACTCGGGTGCGCGGGGCTGGTCACCGAGGTGCGCGACCTGTTCCTGCGCCGCCGCTCCCCCGCCCAGCCGGCCTCGACGGGCACCCTCTCCTAGCCGGGCCCCAGGATCACCTCCGGCTTGGCGCGCGGACCGTCGTCACGGTACACGCCGATCAGGCGCCCCTCGGGGTCGAACACCGCGTGCGGACCCTCGACGCCCGCCGGGGCGAGCACCCGGCCGTGCGAGGCGGCCCGGGCCTCCTCGCCGTCGAGCTCGACCCTCGGCAGATGCGCCACCGCCCGCTCGATCGGAAGGGGGACCCCCTTCCCGGGCGGGTTCGCGTCGGCCACGTCGAACGGCCCGATCGCGGTGCGGCGCAGGGCGACGAGGTGCGCGCCGCAGCCGAGGGCTATCCCGAGGTCGGCCGCCAGGACCCGCACGTAGGTCCCGCCCGAGCACGTCACGCGGAACCCGACGTCCCGCCCCTCGAACGCTGTCACCTCGAACGCCTCGACCCTGATCGGGCGGGGCGGCGCCTCCACGGGCCTCCCGGCCCGTGCCTCGGCGTACAGCTTCCGGCCGCCGACCTTCGCGGCTGAGTAGGCGGGAGGCGTCTGCATCGAGTCGCCGACGAGCGCCGCGGCGGCCCGCTCGACGGCGTCGCGCGACGCGTCCACCGGCGACGTGCGGATCACCTCGCCGTCCGCGTCGAGCGTGTCGGTCTCCTCGCCGAGGCGCGCGGCCCCCTCGTACGTCTTCGCGAGCATCCCGAAGTAGCGGAGCAGGCGCGTGGCCCGGCCCACGCCCAGGATCAGCAGGCCCGTCGCCATCGGGTCGAGGGTGCCGGCGTGGCCGATCTTCCGGGTCCCGAGCTCCCGGCGCTCGGCATCGACCACGTCGTGCGAGGTCATCCCAGGCGGCTTGTCGACGAGGAGCAGCCCCTCGGGCATCGCTACGAACCGCTGCCGAGCGCCGCCTTCAATCCGTCGACGGTCTCTGCCAGGCCCTTCGAGGACGTGAACCCGGAGGCCAGCCGGTGGCCGCCCCCGCCGAAGCGCGCCGCGACCGCGGCGACGTCGCGGTCGCCGCGCGAACGCAGGCTGACCTTGAATCGGCCGTCGCGCTGCTGCTTGATCACGGCCGCGACGTCGGCCTCCCGCGCGGTCCGCACCACGTCGATCAGGTCGTCGGTCCCGCCCCCGTCGAGCCCCGCCGCGCGAAGGTCGCCCTGCGTGAGGTAGGTCCAGACCAGGTCGGCGTCCTCCTCCAGCCGGATCCGCCGCAGGGCAACCGAGAGGAGCTGCAGGTCCGGCAGGCCGCTGTCCTCGTACAGCGCCTGCACGAGCCGCGTGTGCTCGAACGGGAACTCGCGGAGCTCGGCCGCGAGCCGGAGCGTCTCCGGCCGCACCGCCTCGTACTGGAAGCGACCGGTGTCGGTGACGAGGCCCGCGTAGAGGCACTTCGCGGTGTCGATCGAGACCTCGCCGCCCAGGCGCCGGACCAGCCGCCAGACGAGCTCGCTCGTGGACGTCGCGTCCGGATCGACGATCGGGATCGACCCGAGCCCCTCGTTCGTGACGTGGTGGTCGATCCAGATCAGCGTCTTCGCCCGCACCGCGTTCCCGGCGAGCGAGGCGAGCCGGTCCAACGACGCGCAGTCGCAGGTCACCATCACGGGCGGCTCCTTCGGGAACCCGGCGGGCGGGACGAGCGCGTCGCCGCCCGGCAGCTCCCCGGCCCAGCGCGGAGCCTCGAACGGGTCGTTCCCGAACGAGCAGACCGTCTCCTTGCCCATGCCTCGCAGGTGGTTCGACAGACCGAGCATCGAGCCGAGCGCGTCGGCGTCGGGGTTCACGTGGCAGGCGATCGCGACGCTCGTCGTCCCGGAGAGCGCCGCGGCGGCGTTGTCCATCGCGTCGGGGCTCACGCGTCCTCCTCCCGCTCCTGCAACCCGCGAAGGAGCTCCTCGATCCGGTCGCCCCGCTCGATCGCGGCGTCCTCCTCGAACCGCAGGTCCGGGAGCACCTTCATCCGGACCTCGTGCCCGATCACCTTCCGGAGATGGCCGCGCGCCGACCGGAGAGCGGCGGCCGTCGCGCGCCGCGCGCGTTCGTCCCCCATCGCCGTGTAGAAGACGCGCGCGAGGTGCAGGTCGGGCGTGACGCTCACCCCGGTCACGGTGACGAACCCCACCCGGGGGTCCTTCAGCTTCGGGATCTCCTCGGCGAGGATCTCGCGGAGCTCCTCGGAGACGCGGCTCGGACGGCCGCCCTCGGCGCTCACGGCTCCTCGTCCTCGGGGTAGTGCACCGTTACGTCCGTCTCGATCACCTCGACCTCTACCCACCGCTCGACGAGCCGCTCGACCTCGTGCAGCACCTTGCGAGCGTGGTACTCCTCCCCCGCGACCGCCGCCACGCCGATCGCCGTGCGCTGCCAGAGATCCTGGTGGTCGACCTCGGACACGGCGACGTTGAACTTCGAGCGGATCGCGTTCGTGAGCGTCTTCACGACGTGGCGCTTCTCCTTCAGCGACCCGCAGCCGGGGATCCGCAGGTCGAAGCGAGCGAGCGCGACCATCATCCGTCGCGCCCTAGAGCTCCCGGGCGACCTCGCGGACCTCGAACGCCTCGATGACGTCGCCCTCGTGCACGTCGTTGAAGTTCTCGATGCCGATCCCGCACTCGAACCCCTCGGCGACCTCGCGGACGTCGTCCTTGAAGCGGCGCAGCGAGCCGACCCGGCTCTCGTACACCACGACACCGTCGCGGACGACGCGGGCCCGAGCGTTGCGGACGATCGTCCCGTCGAGCACGTAGCAACCGGCCACGACGCCGATCCTGGGCACCCGGAACAGCGCGCGGACCTCGGCGCGACCGAGCAGGGTCTCCTGCTCCTCGGGCTTCAACATGCCGGCGAGCGCGCTCCGGATGTCGTCGATCGCGTCGTAGATCACCCGGTACAGTCGGACGTCGACGCCCTCCTTCTCGGCGAGCTCGCGCGCCTGCGCGTCGGGGCGGACGTTGAATCCGATCACGATCGCCGACGAGGTGAGGGCGAGGTTGACGTCGCTCTCGGTGATCGCGCCCGCCGCGCTGCGGATCACGTTCACGCGCACCTCGTCCTGCGGCAGCTTCGCGAGCGCGTCGACGAGCGCCCCGATCGAGCCCTGCACGTCGGCCTTCACGATGAGGTTCAGCTCGGGTACCTCGTCCCGCTGGGCCTGCGCCATGAGCTCCTGCAGCGTCGGCGGGCGCGTGGCGACCTGCTCGGCGGCGCGGACCTTGGCCTCGCGCTCCTGCACGACGTGCCGCGCGCCGCGCTCGTCCTCGACCTCGCGGACCTCGTCGCCCGCGTTCGGCGTCGTGGACCAGCCGAGGATCTGCACCGGCTTACTCGGACCAGCCTGCTTCACCTGCTGGCCGTTCTCGTCGAGCATCGCGCGGATCTTCGCCCACGAAGTTCCGGACACGAGCGTGTCGCCGACGTCGAGCGTCCCGCGTTGGACGAGCACGGTAGCGACCGGGCCTCGGCCCTTGTCGAGGTGGGCTTCGAGGACGACGCCGCGCGCCCGGCCGACCGGGTCGCCCTTCAGCTCCTCGACGTCGGCCACGAGCAGGATCGTCTCGAGCAGGTCGTCGAGGTTCGTGCGCGCCTTCGCGGACACGTCGACGAACTCGTAGGAGCCGCCGAACTGCGTCGGCACGATCCCCTGCTCGACCATCTGCGTCCGCACCCGCTGCGGGTCGGACTCGGGCTTGTCGATCTTGTTGACCGCGACGATGATCGGCACCTCCGCCGCCTTCGCGTGGTCGAGCGCCTCGATCGTCTGCGGCTTCACGCCGTCGTCGGCCGCCACGACGAGCACCGCGATGTCGGTCACCTGGGCGCCGCGCGCCCGCATCGCCGTGAACGCCTCGTGGCCGGGGGTGTCGATGAACGTCACCTCGCGGCCGTTCGTGTGCACCTGGTAGGCGCCGATGTGCTGGGTGATGCCGCCGAACTCCTGCGAGACGACGTCCGTGCTCCGGATCGCGTCGAGCAGGAGGGTCTTGCCGTGGTCGACGTGTCCCATGATCGTGACGACCGGCGCGCGCGGTTCGAGCCGGCTCTCGTCGACCTCCTCCTCGGGCTCCTCCTCCTCGTCCTCGATCCCGACGATCTCGGCCTCGTAGCCGAGCTCGGCCGAGAGCAACGTCAGCGCGTCGTCGGAGAGCGACTGCGAGGCGGTCGCCATCTCGCCGAGCGAGATCAGCTGCTTCACGATCTCGCCCACGGAGCGATCGGTCTTGTCGGCCACGTCCTGCGCGGTGGAGCCGTGCACGAGCTTCAGCGTCGGCAGGGCCGGTCCCGCGTCGACCTCCGGAGCGGAGACGGGCGCGGCCGCCGGCTCGGCCAGCGGGGTCGACGGCTCGGGCACCGGCTCCGACGGGGCCTCCGGCGGCGCCTCGACGGTCTCGGCCGCCGCGGCCTTCTTCCGGGGGCGGGTCTTCGGGAGCGGCTCCTCGACCGCCTCCTTGATCTTGGCCTCCGGCACCGCCTTGCCGCCCGAGGCCCGCAGCCGCGGTACTGCCTGGTCGGGGACCGAGGACGACGCGGTGAGGCCGTCGATGCCCATGTCCTTGAGCGCCGCGAGCAGCTCCTTGCTCGCGACCCCGAGCTCCTTGGCCAGTTCGTGAACCCTCACGCCCCGAGTCCCTCTCCGATGGTCGTCATGATGTTCGCCATTAGGGTAGCGGCTCGCTCCGCGGACACGCTCGTTCGCAGCGCACGCCCCAGCGAACCGCGCGCGAACGCCGCCTCCAGGCACTCGAGCCGCCGGTGGAGATATGCACCGCGACCCGGCGCCGATCCGGTCAGGTCGAGCTCGACCTCTCCGGCGGGCCCGCGGACGATCCGGATCAGCTCGGCCTTGGTTGCGCGACCGCGACACCCCACGCACGTCCGTTCGGGAACGTGCCGAACCGCCACGCTCAGGCCTCGGCCTTCTCCTCCGCCTGCGCGGGCCTCTCGTCCGCCTCCCCGACCACCAGTGCGTCATCATCGGGCGCGCCCTCCTGGACGGCCGAGGCCGCTTCGGAGTCCGACCCGGCGCCGCCATCGGGTGAGTCCTCCGCCGGCGCTTCCTCGGCCTCTTCCGAGGCGGGCTGCGCCGAAGAGGACGAAGGAGCGGCCCCAGCCGCCTCAGCCTCGGTCGGACGAGGACCGCGCTGCTCGTCGGCGAACTGCGTCTCGCTCTTGATGTCGATCCGCCAGCCGGTCAGCCGGGCGGCGAGGCGCGCGTTCTGCCCCTCTTTGCCGATCGCGAGCGAGAGCTGGTAGTCGGGCACGATCACGAGCGCCGTCTGCGTCTCGGGGTCGACGCGAGCCTCCTTCACCTTGGCCGGCTGAAGCGCGTTGGCGACGAAGGTGGCCGACTCGGCGCTCCAGGGGACGACGTCGATCTTCTCGCCCCGGAGCTCCGTGACGACGTTGCGGACGCGCGAGCCCTTGGGCCCGACGCAGGCGCCCACGGGATCGACGGCGGGCTCGTTCGAGGAGACCGCGATCTTCGAGCGGTGGCCGGGCTCGCGTGCGACGGCCCGGATCTCGACGATCCCCTCACCGATCTCGGGCACCTCCAGCTCGAACAGCTTCTTCAGCAGCCCGGGGTGCGTGCGCGAGACCACGATCTGGGGACCCTTCGTCCCCTTGCGCACCTCGGTGATGTAGCCCTTCAGGCGCTCGCCGTTGCGGTAGGGCTCGCTCGGCACCTGCTCGGCCTGCGGCAGCAGAGCCTCCACCTTGCCGAGGTCGAGCAGGGTGTACCGGCGCTCGGACTGCTGGACGATGCCGGTGACCACGTCGCCCTCGCGGCCGGCGAACTCCTCGTACGTCATCTCCCGCTCCGCGTCGCGGAGCTTCTGGAAGATCACCTGCTTGGCGGTCTGCGCGCCGATCCGTCCTTTGAACTCGTCGGTGACCGGCACCTCCTGCTCGGACAGGACGTTGGTCTCGACCGTGACCTCGCCCTCCTCGCCCTCGTGCTCGATCCGCTCGAGCTCTTGCACCCACACGCGCAGGTCCCCCGACTCGGGGTCGATCTTCGCGCGCACGCCGGTCGTCTCCTCGTCGAGCTCGGGATGCTGCTGCTTCCACCAGGACTTGTAGGCGGACGCCATCGCCTCCTCGAGCCCCGCGAGGATCGTCTCGAACGCGATGCCCTTCTCGCGCTCCAGCTCGCGGAGCGCCGCGATCATGTCCTGGTTCATGTCCTGCTCCTCGTCCGTCCCCACTCGAAGACGGTCCTTGCCGAGTCGATGTCCTCGTACCGGACGCGGAGCTCTCCGCCCCCGGATGCGATCACGATCGCCTCCGGGTCGGCCGAGACCAACGCGCCCTCGTGGACCCTGCGACCCTCCACGGGCTCCGCCGTCTTCACCTTCACCTGCTGCCCGACGCTGCGTTCGAAGTGCCGCGGCTCCCGGAGGGCCCGCTCCAGCCCGGGCGAGCTCACCTCGAGCGAGTAGGGCGTGCCGGCGGCGAATCCCACGAGATCCAGCCGTCGCGACAGCCGCTCCGAGATCCCGGAGATCGTGTCGAGGTCGACGCCGCCGTCTCGGTCCACCGTGACCCGGAGGACCCTGCGGCCGGTCTCGCGGCGGAACGTGACGTCCCAGAGCTCGAGCCCTTCGGCCTCCACGACCGGCCGGATGAGCTCCTCGACATCCCCGCTGCCCACTCGAACGACCCCCTCGAAAACTGAAAGTGGGCGCGAGCCCACTTCCGGGTGAAACCGCATGCGTTTCCTGGCGGGTCAAGTATAGCGCCGGGTCGCTCACGCGGCCGGGTCGGTGAGAACCCTCCTCCGATCGTGAACCGGTCCCACCGCCGTTGCGTATCGGAAGAACGCCGGCGACCGGACTTCCACCGATCGAAGGAGGGATCATGCGCAAGGCTCTACACGCTGCTCACCCGCGGCCGCCCTCGTGACCTTCGATCCGGCGAACGACGTGGTCGCACTCGCGGTCACGCTCGACTCCTGATCGACCCGTCGGCGGCGGGGTCGGCCATCGGGCCGGCCCGCCTCCCGACCTCCGGGCGCCGGGTCCGTCAGAGGGCGCGGCGCTGTCCGTCGGAGGTGTTCCAGTGGTCCCGGGCGCTCATCCGGCGCTCGAGTCGCGGGTCGTCCCACCCGCGGTGCAGCCGGATCCCGAGCTCCCGGCACGCCGCCTCGGCGGCCTCCTCGCTCTCGAACTCGTCCCGGACCCAGAGGCCGGTCGTGTCGATCAGCACGAGGTCCCAGGTCCGAAGGCCGACGTGCTGGAGCACGGCCTCGACCTCTGGCCGGAGCTTGACGAAGTCGCGGAGCGCGTTCGGCGCTCGCTTCTCGCCCATCTCAGGGCGCCGTCCCGAGCAGCGACGCTGCGGCCTCGGCGGCGCCGGCGAGCTCGGCCTGCGAGCGTTCGCCGCTCGAGCGCAGCTTGAGGTCCGCGGTGCCTGCCTCGACCCCGCGCTTGCCGATCACCACCTGCACCGGGTAGCCGATCAGGTCCGCGTCGGCGAACTTCACGCCGGCCGTCACTTCACGGTCGTCGAGCACCGCCTCGATGCCGCGGTCGAGAAGCTCCCGGTAGACGCGCTCGCCCTCGGCGACCACGCGTTCGACGTCTCGGTTCGCGATCACGACCACGACCTCGAACGGCGCGAGGACCTTCGGCAGCGCGATCCCGGCGTCGTCGTGGAACTGCTCCACGGCGGCCGCCATCGTCCGCCCGATGCCGAACCCGTAGCAGCCCATCCGGAAGTGCTGCTCGCTCCCGTCCTCGTCGACGAACCGCGCCTCCAGCGGCTCGGAGTACCGTGTGCCCAGCTCGTAGATGTGGCCGACGACGATCGACCGCTCGATCCGAAGCGGCGCGCCGTCGATCGGACACCGGTCGCCCTCGCGGATCTGCACGAGGTCGAGATACTCGTCGACGCGGAAGTCACGGGGCGTGTTCGCGCCGGTCACGTGCCGGTCGGGCGCGTTCGCGCCGGTGATCCAGTCGGCGCCGCCTCGAACGGCCTCGTCGGCCAGGACGACGACGTCCGCGGCGAGACCCTGCGGGCCGACGAACCCCTTCGCGTAGCCGTTCGACGCGAAGTCCGCGTCCTCGAACGGCACCACCGGCGTCGGGAAGAACCGGCGCTCGAGCTTCACCTGGTCGATCTCGCGGTCGCCGGGCGCGAGCGCGGCGACCGCCGTGTCGCCGGCCCGGAACAAGATGCACTTCAGCGTCCGCTCGGCCGAAACGCCGAGCTGTTCGGTGACGGCCGCGATCGTCGCGGCGCCCGGGGTCGAGACCCCGGTGAGCGGTTCGAGCTCGGCAGGCTCGAACGGCTCGGGTGCCATCGGCCTCGCAGCCTCGATGTCGGCGAGGTAGTCGCCGTTCGGGCAGGCGACGTACAGGTCCTCGCCGACTTCGGCCTCGGCCATGAACTCGTGGTTCGTGCCGCCGCCGATCGTCCCGGGGTCGGCCTCGACCACGACGTACCGGATGCCGCACCGGTCGAAGATCCGCCGGTAGGCGTCCATCATCGTCCCGTAGGACACGTGCATCGCCTCGTCGTCCCGGTCGAACGAGTACGCGTCCTTCATCAGGAACTCGCGGACGCGGAGCAACCCGTACCGGGGGCGGAACTCGTCGCGGTACTTCCACTCGACCTGGTACAGGTTCACCGGCAGGTCGCGGTAGGAGTGCAGGTCGCCCGCGACGAGCGGCGTCACGGCCTCCTCCTGCGTGGGGCCGAGCCCGAGCTCGCGCTCGTGCCGGTCGATCAGCTTGAACATGACCGGCCCGTACGCCTGCCACCGCCCGGTCTTCTTCCACGGCTCGGACGGCAGGAGGATCGGCATCCGGATCTCCTGCGCCCCGGACGCGTCCATCTCCTCGCGCACGATCGCCTCGATCTTGCGCATCGTCCGCATCCCGAGCGGCAGCGTCGTGAACACCCCCGACATCAGCTGCCGGATGAACCCGGCGCGGACGAGCAGGCGGTGCGACGCGGCCTCGGCATCGGCCGGGTCGTCCCGCAGGGTAGGCGCGTACAGGTGGGAGAGCCTCATGGACGCCTCAGGATAGCGTCAGCCGGTAAGGTCCTCGCCGGAAGGATCAGGAGGATCCCGTGATCCTTGTCGTTGACCACTACGACTCGTTCACGTTCAACCTCGTGCAGCTGATCGGGTCGCTGGGCGAGCGGACCGAGGTCGTGCGCAGCGACGCCGAGCCCGCCGAGGCGCTCGCGGCACGATCGCCCGACGCCGTCGTGTTGTCGCCCGGACCCGGCCGGCCCGAGGACGCGGGCTGCTACCTCGAGCTGCTCGAGGTGCTCCCTGGACCGGTGCCGGTACTCGGCGTCTGCCTCGGGCTCCAGGCGCTCGCCGTCGCGGCCGGCGGGCGTGTCGAACGCGGCCGGCCGACCCACGGCAAGGCCACGCTCGTTCACCACGAGGGGCGTGGGATCCTCGCCGGCGCCCCGAGCCCGTTCGAGGCGGCGAGGTACCACTCGCTCGTCATCACGAGGGAGGACCTCCCCCGCGAGCTCGAGCTGACGGCGTGGAGCGACGACGGCCTCGTGATGGCCGCGCAGCACCGCGAGCTGCCGCGCTACGGCGTGCAGTTCCACCCCGAGTCGATCCTGACCCCGGAGGGCCCGGGGATCGTCCGGAGCTTCCTCGAGCTCGCCCACGCCGGGACGAGCGCGAGCGGGGGCACGCACCCCCACTCGCCGGGCGCCTAGCAGGAGGTCGTGCTGCCTCCCCCCGGACCCGGATCGCAGGAGTCCGGACCCGGCCCGCCGTTCAGCCGATCGTTCCCGCCGTCGCCGAACAGCCGGTCCGCGTTCGGCCCACCGAACAGGAGGTCGGCCCGGGCGCCCCCGCGGAGCACGTCGTTGCCCCGGAGGCCGTACAGGGTGTTGGCCTTCCCGTCGCCGCGCAGGACGTCGTTGCCCGTGCCGCCGACGAGCCCCTCGACGCCGACGAGGGTGTCGGTCCCCTCCCCCGTCGTCTGCCCGGTGCCGAGGTTCGCGCGGATCCTCCCCGAGGCGAGGTCGTACCGGGCGAAATCGAACCCACGTCGGCCGTCGATCGCGTCGTCGCCACCCAGGCCGAGGAACTCGTTCTGTTGCCCGTTGCCGACGAGCGCGTCGGCGAACCCGCTGCCCGCCGCGCCCTCCACGCCTTCGAGCGTGGCGCTGATCCCGGGGGCCACGGCCGTGCCGGCGCCGAGGTCTACG
>Ga0075420_100000872_pt1 | contig 24877 bp, 23 predicted proteins | sample SoiMetdeltSBSDD4_FD_75296 | JGI IMG/M metagenome (GOLD analysis project Ga0075420, IMG submission 75296) | Bulk soil microbial communities from a Populus tree surrounding site in Tennessee, USA - Soil MetaG P. deltoides SBSDD4 | ecosystem: Environmental > Terrestrial > Soil > Tree plantation...
AGAACATGACACGCCCCGTCGCTAGGTTCGTTAGCCGCTCAAGCCTGATCGGGCTCCTGGCCCTCGCCGGGGCTTCCGTGACTGCCGACAACGCCGAGCGGGCCCCGGAAGCCGTCGAAACCCTGGAGCCGGTCGTCCAGGTCTGGGGCGCACGCAGCCGCGGCGCCAAGGGGATTTTCGGCGTGCACACCTGGGTGGCGGTCAAGCCCTACGGCGCGGCCGAATACACGGTCTACGAAGTGGTCGGCTGGCGCCTGCGCTGGTCGGACACCGCTGTCGTGATCCGCACACGCGCGCCGACTCACTGGTTCGGCGCCGAAGGCGAGCTCTACGCCGAGAAGCGCGGCGCCGGGGTCGGCGAGCTGATCGCCCGCATCGACAAGGCCGCGCGCGAGTATCCCTACGCCAAGACCTACACCGTCTGGCCGGGGCCCAATTCCAACACCTTTACCGCCTGGATCGCGCGCGCGGTGCCTGAGCTCGAAGTCGACCTTCCGGCCACCGCGATCGGCAAGGACTATCTGGGCGCGACCATGGTTTCGACCGCGCCGAGCGGCAAGGGCTTCCAGTTCTCGCTGCGCGGGCTGCTCGGCGTGGCGGCGAGCGGCGTGGACGGCTTCGAGCTGAACCTGCTGAGCCTCAACTTCGGCGTGAGCTCCTCCGGCATCAAGCTGCCCATCGTCGGGCGCATCGGCACGCCACGGATCGCGGTCGGACTGCCGATCGAGGAAGCCGCGGCGCCCTAGCTCGTTTTGACGTAGCTCGCTTCGAGGCAGACGTTCAGCACCGCCTGCCGCTTTTCCTCCTTTACGAACTTCAGGGCTTTCTCCAGCGCGGGCAAGAGTTGTGAGGGCTCGCTTACCCGCTCGCCGTGGCCGCCGCTCGCCCGCACCACGTGCTCGAAGCGCGGCGAGGGCTCGAGCGTGGCAAAGGGCGGCTCTTTCTCCGCCGAGGCGTAGCCCTTCGGGTAGGTCGAGAGCGTGGAGCGGTGAACTGCCGCCCAGCGCGCATTGTTGGCGATGATGAAGAGCACCGGCAGGTGCATCGCTTCCGACACGTAGTGCGTCGCGGTCGGGTTGCCGAACATGTAGGCGCCGTCGCCGAGGGCGCAGATCACGGTCTTTTCGGGTGAGGCGAGCTTGGCGCCGAGCGCGGCTCCCATTCCCCAGCCGAGGCCGCCGGCCGACGGGTTGCCGAAGTAGCGGCCCGGCTCCTTGATCATCATTTCCTCGAGTACCGTCGGGTACTCGTTGACGAGAATGGTGCGCTCGTCGAGCAGCTGGTTGACGCAAGCCGACAGCCACTTGCCGGTGATCGCCGCCGGCATCGGCTCGACGCCCGCGCGCGCCTTCTTCCGGATCTCGTCGGACAAGGCCGAGACGGCCCGCTTGCGCTCCTCGATCTGCTTCAACGACACCGCCTGCTTCTGCGCGGCGCGCCATAGCGCCTGCAGGGTGGGCGCGACTGCGCCGGTCAGCGCTATGTCGGCGCGGAACCCGCGCAGCGGGTAGGCGGCGAACAGCGGATCGGGACCGATATGGATCACCTTGGCTTCGGGCTTGGGCTTGCCCTCCCTCGGGATCCAGGGCACGTCGCACTCGACCACCAGCACGACATCCGCTTCCTTGAGCAGCGCGTGCGGATCCCAGCCGCAATGCATCGGATGTTCGGTAGAGAGCGCAAGGTGGCGCGGGCGGTAGTGCACCACCGGCACGGCGAGCGCGGTGGCGAGCTGCTCGACCGCACGCGCCGACTCCAGCGTGCGTCCGCCGCTCGCGGTGATGAGCAGCGGGTTCTGGGCAGCGCCGAGGAGCTTCGCGGCTTCCTCGAGCATCTCGGGATCGGCGGCCGGCGCGGATGCGGGAGCAATGGTCGAAGTTTCGCTGAACTTTTGGTCAAAACCGGAAGCGAGAATCTCGCGCGGCAACGTCACGTACACCGGCCCCTGGGGCTCGCTCTTCGCGATGGCGAGCGCGCGATCGATCACGGTCTCGACCTGCTCGGCGTGGCGCAGCTCGTAGTCCCACTTCATGAACTCGCGCAGCATGCCGCCCTGGTCGAAATGCTCCTGCGCCCAGTGGATGTAGTTGTTGCGCGCCGCGGTAAGCGCGCCCGATTCGGTGATCGGCGTGCGACCCGCGGTGAACAGGATCGGCACGTTCTGGCGCGAGGCGTTGATCAGTCCGTTGATCGAGTTCGCGGTGCCGACACCGACGTGCACCATCATCGCCTGCGGCCGGCCGGTCACCATGGCGTAGCCGTGCGCCATCGCGACGCCCATGTTTTCGTGCGGCACGATCACGATCTGCGGCAGGCGCCAGCCGAGCTTCTGGCCCTTGGCGCAGGCCTCGACCAGCGGCGCGAAGTCGGTGCCGCCGTTCGCGAACAGGTATTCGATGCCGCGCGCGGCGAGCAGGCCGAGCCAGGCGTCGGCCGCGGTTTCCGGCTTGAAGGTCACGGGGTGGTCGGGCTTCATAGGGGAATCTTAATCCTTAGCCATGCCTCGCCGGGCGTGCGTTCCACCACGGCGCCGTCGCGTAGCGGATTCATGGTGTAGGTGAGGTGGCAGAGCTCGCGCACGCGCGAGAGCACCGAGGGACGGAAGATCGGCGCGTTGATCCCATCGCAGCGCGCCGACTTGACGAGCAGTCCATTGGTGCCCTGCGCCTGCAGATAGGCGCCGAGCGGCTGCGTAAAGGCATAGCTCGTGCGCTCGACCAGGCGCGGCTCGGCCGCCTCCTTGCCGCGCAGGTCGATGAGGATCGCGTCGCAGCGCACCGTGAAGACTCGCCTTTCATTGACGATCCATCTGTCCTCCCCCGCGAAGCTGTCCACGAGAAACCGGTGGCGGTGATAGGCCGTCTCGTACACGGTGGTCTCGAGCTCGAGCGACCCGTACCAGACGCCGTACGCGAGCCCGGCTGAGAACCGCGTACCCTGGCCGTTGAAATTGGCGAACGGGTAGGTGATGACGCTTCCATAGTCGAACGGCCGCGTGATCAGCGGCGCCTCGCTCGGGATGCGTCCCGCACCCTCCGCGGCGATGGCGACGGCCTGATCGCGGGCATCCGGCGAGAGATCGTCGAACAGATCCTGCGAGACCCGGATGGTCTGGATATTGCGCACCAGGTCGCCGTGGTAGTCGGCGACCTCGCGGACCAGGTTCTCGTACACCTACCGGCCGCGCTCGAAGTCCAGGTAGCGGCGCACGGCGAGCAGCCCCTCGAAGCCCTGCTTCATGATTTCGAGCGGCGCGCGGCTGCCGAAGCGGCTGTTCGGCGCGCTTACCCAGCGGTAGGCGAGGTCCCGGTCGTGCGGGAACATGATGCGCAACGCCTTGTGGATGCCGAGCAGATGGCCGGCGCGCGCCAGCAGGTCGGCGCTGTCGCCGAAGGGCTCGCCCCGGCGGTAGCGCGCGATGGTCGAGCGCGAGTGCGCCGAAAGGCCGAGAAGCGCGGCCCGGTCATTTGGCGAGAGCTGCCAGTGGTCGAGCAGGGCGACGACCATCCTCGCCAGGCGCTCGCGGCTCGCCCGGCTGCGCAGATCGACCTGAGGGGCTGGTTCGGCCAATTCCTATATCGTACGAAATGAGTATCAATTGGTACACCAAGTCGGCAGATTGTCAAGTCGCATTTGACAGGCTAATCTTCTCGCCAATGAACTGCGCGGAGCGACTGGTCGAACTGTTCGGCAGCCAGGCCGAGGTCGCGAGGGCGTTCCAGCTCGACCGCGCAGTGGTCCATAACTGGGTGAAGACCGGCTACGTGCCCGCGCGCTGGGCGGGCGAAGTCGAGCGCGTCACCCAGGGCCGCGTCAGCGCGGTGGAAGTCATCAACGAAGCGAGCGTAAAAAATCCGGTACGGGTCAAATCGCGCCCCGCGCCGTTCGGAATCTTCTCAGAGGAAAACATGAGCCAGTTCGCCCCTGCCAAGCGCATCCAGTCCTTCCATCCGCCGCAGCGCACCTTGATGGGCCCGGGCCCGACGGAGATCCACCCGCGCGTGCTCACCACCATGAGCCAGCCCGCGATCGGCTACCTCGACCCGATCTTTGTCGAGATGATGGAGGAGCTGAAGTCGCTGCTGCGCTACGTCTACCAGACGAAGAACGGGCTCACGTTCCCGCTGTCGGGGCCGGGCTCGGTCGGCATGGAATACTGCTTTGTCAACCTGGTGGCGCCGGGCGACAAGGTCGTCGTGTGCCAGAACGGCGTGTTCGGCGGCCGCATGCTCGAGAACGCCATCCGCGTCGGCGGCAACCCGGTGGTCGTCGAGGACAAGTGGGGCGAGCCGGTCGATCCGCAGAAGCTCGAGGACGCCCTGAAGAAAAACAAGGACGCGAAGGTCGTGGCGTTCGTGCAAGCCGAGACCTCGACCGGCTGCCAGTCGGACGCCAAGCTCCTCACGCAGATCGCGCACAAGCACGACGCGCTGGTGATCGTCGACGCCGTCACCTCGCTCGGCGGCTCGCCGGTCAAGGTCGACGAATGGGAGATCGACGCGATCTATTCCGCGAGCCAGAAGTGCCTGTCGTGCACGCCCGGGCTCTCGCCGGTGTCGTTCTCCGACCGCGTGGTCGAGCACGTGAAGAAGCGCAAGGACAAGATCCACAGCTGGTTCATGGACATGAACCTGCTCTTCAACTACTGGACGGCCGGCACGCGCACCTACCACCACACCGCGCCGACCAACTCGCTGTTTGCCCTGCACGAGGCGCTGCTCCTCATCCGCGAGGAAGGCCTGGAGAATTCCTGGGCGCGCCATCACCGCCACCACGTCGCGCTGAAGGCCGGCCTCGAAGCCATCGGCATGCGCTTTTTGGTCAATGTAAAACATCAGTTGCCACAGATGAACGCCGTCTACTGCCCCGAGGGCGTGGACGAGGCGGCGGTACGCAAGACGCTGCTCGACGAGTTCGGCCTCGAGATCGGCGCCGCGCTCGGCCCGCTCAAGGGCAAGATGTGGCGCTTCGGGCTGATGGGCTACAGCTGCCGCCCGGACAACGTGATGCTGTGCCTCACCGCGCTGTCGTCGGTGCTCTCCGACATGGGCGTGGCGGTGCACGTCGGCGACGCGGAAGCGGCGGCGCACGGCGCGTACGCGCAGATGCACGTGAAGGACGCGCAGCGGAAGAAGCGTGCCGCGTAGCAGTGGAATACACGATCGAGGCCGATGACGAGTTCCTGCGGGTCACGGTCAGCGGCCGCGAGACCGATCGGCCGCCCTCGGAGATCTGCGCCGCGGTTTTCGCCGAGAGCCGCAAGCGCGGACGCGACCGCATCCTGATCGAGCTCGACCAGCGCTTCCCGCTTTCGCCCGGCAACCAGTTCGCCCTGGTGATGAAGCTGCCGGAGATCGGTTTTACCCCGCAGCACAGGATCGCCCTCGTGCACCGCACGCCGGAGATGCAGGACGCCAACCAGTTCATCAATCTGGTGGGCCGGAACCACGGCGTGATGGTGCGCAATTTTCCGGGGGTGGAGCGCGCGAAAGCCTGGCTCCGCGGGGAAGCGGACGCGTAGGCTTTAGGGGGTGGATACCCTCACGCATGCGCTGTCGGGAGCGCTGCTTGCGCGCGCCACCGCTTCCAAACAGGCACCGCCGCGCTCGATTCCGCGGCGCGTAGCGGCCGGCTTTTTCGCCTGCGCCGCGCCCGATCTCGACTTCGTCGTCGGCTTCGCCGGCCCGGTCGAGTACCTGCTCACGCACCGCGGCGTCACTCATTCGTTCATCCTGCTGCCCGCGTGGGCGCTGCTCTACTCATGGATCCTCGCCAAGCTCCTGCGCGAGCCCGGCGGCTGGCGAGCGCTCTACGGCGTGACCGCGCTCGCGCTTTTCGCGCATGTCGTCGGCGACCTGATCACCAGTTTCGGCACCATCGTTTTCGCACCCGTATCCGACTGGCGGGCCGCGATCGGCACGACCTTCATCATCGACCTCTGGTTCAGCGGCATCATCGTCGCGGGCCTGATTTTCTCCGTCGTGTTCCACCGCAGCCGAATTCCCGCCGTGGCGGCAAGCGTGGTGCTGGCCGGCTATGTCGGCTTCCAGTACGTCCAGCGGCAGCACGCACTGGATTTCGGCGAAGCCCATGCGAGATCGCTCGGGCTTCAGAGCGCCCGGGTCACGGTGCATCCCCGGCCGGTGTCGCCGTTCAACTGGACGGTGTTCGTGAGCGATGACGAGGTGCACCGCTTCGCGCACGTGAACCTGGTGCGCAAGGAGCCGCGGCGCTACCAGCCGGGCGACGGCTTCGTCGCGCGCGTCGATTCGCCCTACATGCCGCTAGCGCAGGCGATCTGGGTCAGGCGGGCGCGCTACGGCGAGACCGAGCAGGCGCTGATCAAGGGCGCGTGGAATTCCGAGCCGCTCGCCTTCTTCCGCTGGTTCGCCGACTTGCCGGCCTTCGACGGCATGGGCGAAGGCTCGGCCTGTGTATGGTTCACCGACCTGCGGTTCCTGACGCCGGGGCGCGAGACGATGCCGTTCCGCTACCGGGTGTGCCGCGAGCGGCCGGACGCGCCGTGGCGCCTGGCTATCTCGTAGCCTGAGTCTTGAGCTGGCGCAGGAAGCGGTCGGCGAGCTGCGCCTGGCCGGAATAGGTGTCGAGCACCGGCTGCATCTTCTCGCCGATGGAGTCGAGGCGCTCGCCGGGCGCCGGGTGGGTCTTGAACATGAGCGCCACCGCGGAGTCCTGCGCGCTCATCGCCTGGAGCGTCTGCAGCACCGAGGGCAGGCCGTAGGCGTCGTAGCCGGCGCGCGCGGCGATCACGATGCCGAGCCGATCGGCCTCGAACTCGTCGGACTTGTCCAGGCCCCGGCTGTAGAGCTCGGTACCCAGGGAAATCAGCTTGTCGCGCGCGGGGCCGGCGCGGTCGCGGAGGGCCACCGACGCCGCGTCGCCCGCGAGCGCGGTCTGCGCGCCCTTCTGGATCGCCTTGAGATGGTGCTTGCGCAGCACGTGCACGATCTCGTGCCCGAGCACGCCGGCGAGCTCGGCCTCGCTGCGCATCTTCTCGAGCAGCCCGCGCGTGATGAAGATGGTGCCGCCGGGAACCGCGAACGCGTTGACGTTCGAGTGGTCGAGCACGCCGAACTGCCAGGGCAGGTCGGGGCGCTCGGTCTGCGCCGCGAGCCAGCGTCCCACCTGGTTCACGTAGCGTTGCAGCGCGGGATTGGGCACGAGCGGCGCGGCGCCGACCAGGCGCGAGGCGACGTCCTTGCCGATCGCGATCTCCTCGGGCTCGTCGATCTCCTTCACCGCCTTGCCGACGTTCTTCACCGTGTCGACCATCTTGTTGATGTCGAGGCTGGGCAGCCGGAACTGGGCCTGTGCAACGGAAGTTGCCGCGAGGAGCACCACCGCAATGATTGCTCTCATTTCGGATACTCCACGCTCTTGGCGGCGAGCTTGCCCTGCGTCGCGAACTTGGCCGCGCTGTCACGGTCGGCGGCGAACTGGTCGAGCTTCGCGAGCTCGGCCGGGTTGGGCTGCGCGTTGGCGAGCTGCTCGGCATCGAGGCCGCGCACCCCGGTCGTGACCTGAGTGCCACTTGTGCCGGTGCGCGCGAGGTTGAACATCTGGGTCAGGCCGCTCGCGCCGGGCTTGGCGGCCGCGGGCTCGCCGAAGCGCAGCGCGAGCATGCGCACCCAGCCCTCGCCGCTCGCCGCCTTGACTCGCGTCCAGCCGCTCTTGCGCTCGAGCGCGTCCACCGCGGTGTTCTCGGGCAGCGCCGCGATGGTGGCGGAGTCGCTGGCGGGCTCCTTCTTGAGGTCGGTCGCGCGGATCACGGTGGCAGGTTCCGCCCAGCAAAGAATTGGCAGCGCGAGAATCAGGCTGAGAAATCGTTTCACTTGCGTCGCGGTTCGAATAGTTCCACTTCTTGTGCGCGTCCCTTCACTTTATAGGAACCCGCGCTGGCAAAGTCAAACCCATCACGGCACATCTCCATGGTGTCGCGCGACACAAGGATCCGCCGCCGCGCGTCCTTGGTGAGGCCCTCGATGCGGCTCGCGAGGTTCACGGTGTCGCCGATCGCGGTGTACTCGAGCCGGCGGGTCTGCGAGCCCATCAGGCCCACCACGGCGGGCCCGGAATGCAGGCCGATGCCGACGTCGAAGTCGGTGTGCTCGGCGCCGAGCTCGCGCTTGAAGGCCTGCAGCGTATCCGCCATGTCCAGGGCGCACGCGACGGCGTGGCGCGCGTGCTCCGGGTCGTCGAGCGGTGCGCCCCACATCGCCATGATGCAGTCGCCGATGAACTTGTCGAGCGAGCCGCCGTGGCGGAACACGACGTCGACCTGGAGCGAGAAATAGCGGTTGAGAAGCGCGATCACTTCCTCGGGGCTGCGCGTCTCCGAGAGCGTGGTGAAGCCGCGGATGTCGGAGAAAAGCAGCGTCACGTCGCGCCGCCCGGTCTCGATCCCGCCGCGCTCGACCAGCTGCCGCGCGACGTGGGGATGGGTGAAGCGCGAGAACTGGGCAATCGCCTGCTGGCGTTCCCGGCGCACCCGCAGGTACTCGCCGAGCGCGGCCGCGGCATAGAAGGTCCACGCGGCCGCCAGCGGCGTCAGGACCGGCCAGAGCACCAGCCGGCCGACCAGGAGCCACTGCGCGGCGAGAAGCAGGGCGGTCGCCACTGCGAGCGCTGCGCCGATGGCGCGTACTTCAAGGCCGCGCTGGAAAGCGACGTAGAGCAGCGCGAGCAGCCCGATTCCCAGGCCTGCCGCCCACCACGCCGGGAGGTAGCGCATGTGCCGGCCGTTCTTGAGGTTCTCGATCGCCGTGCCGAGGATCTCGGCGCCGGGGTGCAGGCTGTGCATCGGCGTCACCCGCAGATCCTGGAGCCCCGTGGCCGCAGTCCCGACGATCACGATCTTGTCGGCGAACTCGGCGGCGGGGCGCTTCTTCGCCGAGCGGCCGAACTCCTCGTAGAGATCGGAGAACGAGACCCGCGGGAAGCCGTGCGCCGTGCCGCGCCAGGCGAGCACCATCCGGTCCTGATCCGGTACCGGAAAGCCCAGGTCGAACGCCACGCGCGCGGGCAGCGAGGGGATCTGCCATCCGGCGAAGCTTTCGCGCAGCAGGTACTGGCGGCCCACGCCGTCGGCATCGTCCTTGAAGGTGATCAGGCCGGCGCGCCCATGCGCTTCCCGCGGCAGGACGAGCGGCGGTACCAGCGCGATCTTGGCCTCGGGATCGGCATTCTTCGAGCGGATCAGCCCGAAGTCCGCCGCGAAGTCGCCGATGCGGATGCCTTTGCTGTCGCTTGCTTCCGGCAGGCGCAGGAACGCGAAGTAGGTGTTGGCGTGCCGCGCGGCGCTCTTGCCGAACTCCTCGTCGTCCTGCGGACGGAAGCGGTCGCGCTCGACGAACATCATGTCGAACACGATGGCGAGCGGCTTCTGCGCCGCAAGGCCCTCGATCAGGTCGGCGTACACCACGCGCGGCCACGGCCAGCGCCCGGCCTCGTTCTCCATCTCGGCCAGGCTCTTCTCGTCGATATCGACCAGCACGATGTCGGCATCCGGTGCGAGCGTCGCGGCGTGCATCTTGACGAAGCTGTCGAGCAGCCGGTTCTCCAGCGGCCTCATCCATTCCAGCAGGAACAGCTCGAGCGCGAGCACCGCCGCCACGCCGAGCGCGAGCAGCAGCAGGCTGCGCCTCATCGACCCGACAGCACTTCGGTCAAGGCGTGGAACAGGTCCACACTCGCGTCAATCTCGTCGCGGTTGATTGAGACGCTCTCCACGTTGATACCCAGCGGAATCTGGCTCGCATACGCGCCATCGAGGATACGCCGCAGATTGTCGCGGCAGATCTCGATCGATTTGGCGAGCGGGCTCGCGGCGCCGAGGATCGCGCGCTCGGTCTCCTGCGGCACGTTGACGCCGAGCCAGCGCATGAAGGCGAGCGTCTTCTCCCTCCCGCAAGGGGCGAAAGTGAAGATCACGCGCCGGGGCGCGGCGCCGGCGCCCCGGCAGTCGCGCAGGTAATCGGCGAGCAGGCGTTGCGTCGGGGCCGCCTGGTAGACGGTCTGCGAGACGAAATAGCCGCAGCCCTCCAGGCCCTTGGCGAGCAGCCGCGCGGCCTCGCTGCGCTCCGCGTCATGGCGCTCGGTGATCACTACGCCGCCGACCACGAAATCCCGGGTTTCCGCGGCGATGCGAATGGCTCGCGACAAGGGCATCGGATAGCGCACCGCGGACGCAGGACGGCCCACGATGGAAAGAAACTCCAGTCTGCGTCTGGATTCGCCCAGCCATGCACGCCAGCGCGCCTCGTCCATGGTGCCGAGCGCCTTGTAGACGATTGCCGGCAGCTTGAAGAACTTCGCGTACTCGCGCGGATCGACGGTGCCGACGAAAGGGAAGGGGCGCGGGACGTGCGTGCGCCCGGTCTCGTCCTGGATGTCGTAGAGCACCACGCCGTCGAGGGGCAGGCCGGCGAGGCGCGCGGCGAGCTTGTCGGCGGCGGCGGCGACGTTCTCCGCGCTGGTGCCCAGCCGCGGCGGCGTGGTGCCGTAGAGCAGGACCGTCTGCCCGGGGTCAGGCAGCTTTGCCTTGAGATCCATCCACGTAAGGCTTGAGCGCTGCGTACACCGCGCGGTTCACCGGGGCGTCGAGCCCCGCCTGCGTGCTCATATGCGCGACCGCGCCGCAGAGCCAGGGCGCCTCCAGTTTGCCGCCGGCCTCGAGGTCGTGCGCCATCGAAGCGCGCATTTCCGCCGGCAGGGTTTGCGCGAACGCGAGCCGGCTATCGACGTAGTCGTCGGCGACTGCCACACCGCGCGCCTTCGCCAGGCGCCAGGTCTCGCGCATCGCCTGCTCGAACAGCCACGAGAGCTCCGGGTCCGAGCGCACCACGCCGAGCGGCGCGCGCGACACCGCGGTCGCGCTGCTCACCCCGACCAGGAAGATGAACTTCTGCCAGATCACGCGCACGATGTCGTCGGACAGCTTCGCGTTGATGCCCGCGCCCTGGCAGGCGGCGAGGAACGCTTCCGCCGGCGCACGTTGCGCGGGCGTCAGCGCGCCGAACTCGAGCCCGGCCATGGTGCCGATGTGCTCGATCACGCCGGGCGCGGCGATGCGCGTGGCGATGTACGCGGAGCCACCCATGATGCTTCCTTCGGGCAGCACTTTCTTCAAGCGTTGCACCGACTCGACGCCGTTCTGGAACGGAATGACAACGGTGTTCTTGCCGACGATCGGCCGCAGGCGCTGCGCCGCGCTCTCGGTGTCCCACAGCTTGACCGCGAACAGGACGACGTCGACGGGCTCGGTCTGCGCCGGGTCCTCGAACACTTTGACCGCAAGCTGCGCGGCGCCGAGCGGGCTCTTGAGCGTGAGGCCCCGCCCCTTCAGCGCGGCGAGATGCTTGCCGCGCGCGAAGAACGCGACGTCATGACCGGCCTGCTGCAGGCGGGCGCCGAAATAGCCGCCGACGCCGCCCGCCCCCATGGCGGCGATGCGCATGGCTAATACCTGTAGTGGTCGCTCTTGTAGGGACCTTCTTTGGGCAACCCCACGTAGCGCGCTTGCTCGTCGCTCATCTCGGTGAGCATGGCGCTGAGCTTGGAAAGCTGCAGGCGCGCCACCTTCTCGTCGAGCTGCTTGGGCAGGATATAGACGCCGATCGGGTACTTGGCGCTGTTGCCATAGAGCTCGATCTGCGCCAGCACCTGGTTCGCGAACGACGAGCTCATCACGTACGAGGGATGGCCGGTCGCGCAGCCGAGATTCACCAGGCGGCCTTCGGCGAGCAGGATGATCCGCTTGCCGTCCGGGAAGATGATGTGGTCGACCTGCGGCTTGATGTTCTCCCAGGTGTACTGCTTGAGCGCCGCGACGTCGATCTCGTTGTCGAAGTGGCCGATGTTGCACACGATGGCGTTGTTCTTCATCCGCTGCATGTGGGCGTGCGTGATCACCTTGTAGTTGCCGGTGGCGGTGACGAAGATGTCGGCCTTGTCGGCGGCGTACTCCATGGTGACGACCCTGTAGCCTTCCATCGCCGCCTGCAGCGCGCAGATCGGATCGATCTCGGTGACCCAGACCTGGGCCTGCAGCCCGCGCAGCGCCTGCGCCGAGCCCTTGCCGACCTCGCCGTAGCCGCACACCACCGCCACCTTGCCGGCGATCATCACGTCGGTGGCGCGCTTGATGCCGTCGACCAGCGACTCGCGGCAGCCGTAGATGTTGTCGAACTTGGACTTGGTGACCGAGTCGTTGACGTTGATCGCGGGGAAGAGCAGGCGCTTTTCCTTCGCCATCTGGTAGAGGCGATGCACGCCGGTCGTGGTCTCCTCGGTCACGCCCTTGATGTCTTTTGCGGCCTGCTCGTACCAGCCCGCCTTGCGCTTCTTGATGGAGGCAAACAAGGAAACTTCTTCCTCGCTCGTGGGGTTGGAGAGCAGACCGGGATCCTTCTGCGCGCGCGGGCCGAGATGGACCAGCAGGGTCGCGTCGCCGCCGTCGTCGAGGATCATGTTCGGCCCTTTGCCTTCGCCGAACTCGAAGATCTTGTGGGTGAACTCCCAGTACTCGTCGAGCGTCTCGCCCTTGTAGGCGAACACCGGCGTGCCGCTCGCGGCGATCGCGGCGGCGGCGTGGTCCTGCGTGGAGAAGATGTTGCACGAGGCCCAGCGCACCTCGGCGCCGAGCGCCTTGAGCGTCTCGATCAGCACCGCGGTCTGGATCGTCATGTGCAGCGAGCCGGCGATGCGCGCGCCCTTCAGCGGCTGCCGCGCCGCAAACTCCTTGCGGATCGCCATCAGCGCGGGCATCTCGGACTCGGCGATCGCGATCTCCTTGCGTCCCCAGTCGGCGAGCGCGAGGTCGGCCACTTTGAAATCGGTGAACTTCGAATCGATCTTCATCGGGTCTCCAAAAGCAAAAAGCGCTCGCACCGTTTCCGATGCGAGCGCCGTTGAATTATGCTGAGCCTGATCCCCGCCTCGTGTTGCGAGTGGCGGGGAACGCAACGCTCCTCAGCGGCTCGAATTATACCCTGTTCAACCATGGCTAATCACTGCATCCTTCGCCCATGCCGGAGCGAAAGCCCCCGTCGTTCTACGCCAGCGTCGCGTTCCTGAAGATCCAGGATTTTGCTCGCCGTCCGGCAACCGAGCAGGCGCGGCTGCGCGCGCAGCTGCAGGCGGTCGTGGCGGTGACCGCGGCGGAGATTCCGCCGGCGAGCCGTGTGATGCTCGACGCCGCGGACGGCGCGGCGATCGTGGTGCTCGACGATCCGCGCGCAGCGCTTCGTCTCGCCGAGCGCGCACTGACCGCGGTGGCGGTCGGCCTGCCGCTTTCCGCCGGCCTCAACTTCGGCGCGCTGCAGGTCGCCGGCCGCAAGAGCGGCGAAGGCATGACCGGCGACGGCATCGCGGTCGCCGCCTCGGTGGCGGCGTTCGCCGGCGCCTCGCGCATCCTCGCCTCGCGCGCGTTCCGCGACGCGATCGCCGAGGCCGCCCCCGGCGGCGAGGCGGTGCTCGCCCCCGCCGGGACGTTCAACGATCCCGGCCTGCGCGCGCACGAGCTCTACACGCCGAACAGCCGCGCGCTCGGCCGGCGCAGCGGGCGCTACACCGCGGTCGCAGTTGTCCTGGCCGTGGTCCTCATCGGCGGCGGCATTGCGGTGCGCTCCGCGTCGCCGGACCAGCAGCCGTTCGTGGACGCGGTGCTCGAGCGCACCGAGCCCTACTGGCGCGAGCTGGTCCAAAGAGTGAGTTACTGAGCGTTGCGCACCTGATGGCCAAGACGGCGAAGAAGATCGGCCGCTACAAGGTCCTCGGCGAGCTGGGCCGCGGCGCGATGGGCGTGGTCTACAAGGCCGAGGACCCGAACCTCGACCGCACGGTCGCGCTCAAGACCATCAGCTTGGACAAGGACACCGAGGGGCGCGCCGAGTACCAGAAGCGCTTCTTCCTCGAGGCGAAGGCCGCGGGCAAGCTGAACCACGCGAATATCGTCACCACCTACGATTTCGGCGAGGTCGACGGCATGGCGTACCTTGCGATGGAGCTGATGGAAGGCACCGACCTGCGCAAGCGCGTGCAGCAGGGGCCGATTCCGCCGGTCGAGGCGGTCGAGATCGGCTGCCAGGTGGCCGAGGGCCTCGCCTACGCACACCAGCGCGGCATCGTGCACCGGGACATCAAGCCCGCCAACATCATGCTGCCCGAGCGCGGGCCGGCGAAGATCATGGACTTCGGCCTCGCGCGCATGCGACTCGCCGACCACAAGACGAGCACCGGCATCGTGCTCGGCACGCCGCGCTACATGTCGCCGGAGCAGATCTCCGGCCAGCCGGTCGACCACCGCTCCGATATCTTCTCGCTCGGCATCGTGCTGTGGGAGATGCTCACCGGAAAACGGCTGTTCAGCGGCACCGAGATCGCGCAGGTGAGCCACAGCATTACCTACGACGAGCACGAGCCGCCCACGCGGGTCAATCCCGAGCTGCCGGCGATGCTCGACTTCGTGGTGGCGCGCGCGCTGAAGAAGGACCCGGCGGTGCGCTACCAGGACGCCGACGAGATGGCGGCGGACCTGCACACCTGCCTCGCCGAGATGCGCGCGCGCGACGGCACGGCCGACGAGCCGGGCGAGGGCAGCAAGACGGCGAAGCTCAATGCGGACGGCGAGCCGACCGTGATCGGCCCCGCCGCCGCAGCGATCGTCACCGATACGCGCCTGCCGGTGTCGCGCCACTTCGATTCCACCGCGGCGCTGCGGCGGCTCGGCAAGTCCTGGCGCACCGGCCGCGCGCCGCGCCCCGTCGGACTGATTCGCAGAATCATCAGCGATGCGCCGCCGCGGCGCCTGTTCGTCGCGACCGTGATCGCGGCTGCGGCCGGTGGCTTTATCGCGTTTATCTAGGCCAGCGCGGCTTTCACCCGTCCCGGTGTAAACGGAAGATCGCGCACGCGCTTGCCGGTCACGCTGGCAATGGCGTTGGCGATCGCGGCCGCTGCCGGCCCCTGCGATCCTTCGCCCACTCCCAGGGAAGGCTGATTGGGCTGGTTGAGGATCACGACGTCGACCTGCGGCACCTCGTCGAAGCGCAGGATCGGGTAGTCGGCCCACGAGCGTGTCTTCACCCGCGTGCGGTCGAAGCCCACCGCTTCCTTCAGGGTCCAGCTTGCCGACTGTATGAAGCCGCCCTCGATCTGGTTGATCACGCCGTCGGGGTTCACCGCCTGGCCTACGTCCACCGCCGACACCGCGCGCACCACCCGAACCTGCCCCGTAGATCGGTTGACGCTCACCTCGGCCGCGACGGCGCAGTAGCACCCGAGGTTCTTGTACCTCGAATAGGCAAACCCCCAGCCGTTCTCGCTCGGAGCGAGTTTTCGCAGCGGGGACGGGCCGGCCTTCCAGCCAGCGCGCGCAGCGGTCGCTTCGATCACTGCGCGCGCCCTCGGATCCTTCATGTGGCGCAGCCGGAACTCCACCGGGTCGGCGCCCGCCGCGGCGGCCAGCTCGTCCATGAACGACTCGGCCGCGAACACGTTGGCATAACCGCCGAGCGTGCGCAGCGCGGAGGTTCTGAGCGGCGAATCGACGATGAAATGCTTCAATACCTTGACGTTGGGAAAGTCGTAGCCGGGAACCGCGTTGCGGTCGGCGCCGCCCGAGGGCAGCGGCACGTCGCCCACCGGCGCCGCGCCCACCGGCTTGGCGAGATGGCGCGCGGCGAGGGTGTGCGTGCCCTTGGACTGGCCTGGCCGCGTGCTGTGCGGATGGCTCCAGACCTCGTGCGCCCATTCGACGATATTTCCCTGCGCGTCGAGCGCCGCGCCGAGCTTCATCACCATCGCGGAGCCGTAGGGTTCCCACATGAACTCGTCGTCGCGCATCCATTGCAGCTTGACCGGCCGGCCCGAAGTGGCGCGCGCGAGCAGCGCCGCGTCGAGCGCCACGTCGTCCGCGCCGTTGTGCCCGTAGCAGCCGGCGCCTTCCGCGTGCGTGCAGCGCACCGCCGCCGGCTCGAGGCCGAACGCGTTCGCGAGGTCGCCGCGCAGCGGATAGACGCCCTGGCTGTGAGTCCACACGCGCAGCTTGCCGCTGTCCCATTGGGCGACGGCACAGGAGGGACCGAGCGAGCCGTGCGCCTGGAACGGGCGCGTGTAGCGCGCTTCCAGCGTTTTCGCGGGCGCGGCTGCGGCGCCGGTCTTGTCGAGCATGGTCTGCGCCGGCACGCCGAGCTTGACCATGTGCTCGTAGAGCGCGTCGCCCGCCGGCGGCAGGGTGGCGTTTTCCTTCCAGACCGCGCTCTTCGCGAGCGCCGCGCGCGCCTTGATCGCCTGCTCCTCGCGCTCGGCGGCCACGGCGACGAAGTTGCCGTCGCGCACCACTGCGACGACGCCGGGCATTTGCTTTACCGCGGCTTCATTCAGAGAAGCGAGCGTTGCTCCCGGCGAGGGCGGACGCACCACGCGACCGAACACCATGCCGGGCAGGCGGATGTCCTGCACATAGGCCGCGCCGCCGGTGAACTTGCGCGGGATGTCCTGGCGCGGAATGCTCTTGCCGACCCATTTGTATTCCGCGGGCGGCTTGGGCTTGGCGCCGCCGCTCGCTTCCTTCTTGAGGTCGATCTCGCCGGCGAGGGCCCAGTAAGTGATTTCCTTGCCGCCACCGACCACTACCCCATCCGTTACTTTCAATTCCTGGGTGCCGAGCTTGGCCGCGGCGGCAGAGAGCAGGATCTCGCGCGCCTCGGCGCAGGCGAAGCGTACCGCGGTGCCGCTGTTCTCCACCGACAGGCTGCCCGCGGTCTGGCCCTCGTTCGGCGTGAGCACGGTGTCGCCGTGCACCATGCGGATGCGCTTGAGCTCGACGTCGAGCTCGTCGGCGGCGATCTGCGCGAGCGCGGTGCCGATGCCCTGGCCGAGCTCGATCTTGCCGGTGAAGATCGTCACCGTGCCGTCGGCGTCGATGCGCAGCCATGCGTTCAGCATGCGGTTGTTGTTCAGGCTTCCCGGCAAGCGCGCCGGAGCGGCCTGGGAAAATGCATCGCCGATGGAAAACGAGATCACCAGCGCACCGCTCGCCTTCAGAAAATCGCGCCGCGTCGTCATGACTGCATCTCCTTCGCGGCCTTCTGCACCGCGCGCACGATGCGGTTGTGCGAGGCGCAGCGGCACAGGTGAGCGTTCAACGCCTTGCGGATCTCGTCGTTGGTCGGGCGCGGGTTGCGCGCGAGCAGCGCCTTGGCCGACATCACCATGCCGTTGCCGCAATAGCCGCACTGGCAGGCCTGCTCCTCGATGAAGGCCTTCTGCAGCGGGTGCAGCTTCTGCTCCGTGCCGAGGCCCTCGATGGTCTCGACCGCGCCTTTCACGGTGGAGACCGGCGTCACGCACGAGCGCACCGCCCGGCCGTCGACCAGCACGGTGCAGGCGCCGCATTGCGCGAGCCCGCAGCCGAACTTGGGTCCGTTCAGTTCCAGGTCGTTGCGCAGGATGTACAGCAGGGGCGTATCAGGGTCGGCCGATACGTCGCGCGCCGTTCCGTTCACGCGCAGGGTGAAATTGGCCATGGCTCCTCTCCTCTAGGGCGGGGCCATCCTAGACCTATTCCTCGAAGGTGATAAGCCCCATCCCGGTGGTCATCGGCGCGTAGTAGTGGCGATGCACGCGCTTCGCTTTCGGCGAGAGCGCGCCGCGCATGGTGAGCCACATGATCAGCTCGACCGCCTCGGCCCCGGCTTCTTCCATGATCTTGTGGTGTGACAGGCCGGTCAGGGCGTCGGGATCCGCCTCCAGCTGGTCGAGAAACCATTGATCGAATTTCTCATTCATGAAGCCGAAGCGGCGGCCTTGCAACTGGTGCGACATGCCGCCGGTGCCCAGCACCACCACCCTGCGATCTCCGGGGAAGCTTTCAACAGCTTGACGCAGCGCCTGCCCGAGCTTGAAGCAGCGCCGCGCGGTCGGCAGCGGATGCTGGATCACGTTTACCTGCAGCGGAACGCTCTTCACCGGCCAGCGTGCCTTTCCCTCCCTGTCTACCGTGTGTGGAAAGCAGAGATTCATCGGCACGAGGAAGCCGTGCTCTACCCCCATCTCCTGGCATACGGTCAGATCGAATTCCTGGCCGATGAGCTGTTCACAGAGATGGATCGAAAACTCGGCGTCCCCCGGCACCTCCGGCAGCGGGCGCGTGCCGAAGCCCTCGTCGGCGATCGCATAGCGCTCGGCCGCGCCGAGCGCGAAAGTCGGGTACTGGTCGAAGGTGAACTCGGCGACGTGGTCGTTGTAGACCACGATCGCGACGTCGGGCGCTAGTTTCGCCAACCACTCACGCACCGGCACGTACGCGTCGAACAGCGGTTTCCACGCCGGGTCCTGCTGCCTGCCGCGATCGAACGCCGGGCCGACCGAAGGTACGTGAGACAAGCCGATGCCGGCGACGATCCTTCCCATCAGACGGCGCCGCTGATGCTGCGCGTCTTCAGGAATTCCTCATAGCTCTCGCCGCGCATCTGCGCGCCCATGCGGTAGAGGCTGTTGCCGGTTGCCGAGCCGATCTTGAGCATGGCGTAGATGTTCATGCCGGCCTCGATCAGGCCCTTGAAGTCGCGCTTCCGGATCAGGTTCTTCTCTGCTTCGGTGAGGGAAAAGCGCGCCATGAAGGCTTCCGCGTCGTGCTTGAACGCCGCGCGCTCGGTCGGCGAGCAGAGCGCCGCGCACATCTTGTTCAGCCGCCGGCCGCGCCGCGACAGGCGCAGGTCGAAGATGCTGGTGTCCGGAATCGGGGCGTGCATCGCCCCCATTCTAGGTGACGGCGCTCTTGCGCCAGCCGGTGTCGGCGTAGGTCTTGCGCGCGGTCTCGGCGTAGGGCACGGGGCTCACGACGGCGCGGATCTCCATCTGCTTGTGCCGCTCGACCGTCGGTTTCCTCGTGCCGCCGTTTTCCTCGCCCCAGACCAGGGTGACGTCCGTGCCGGGCTCGGCGTATTCCTGCTCGAGCACCGCGATGGTCAGCATCCGGCGCTCGTTGGAGCTATAGCCGATCCAGGTCGAGATGCCGGCGGCCCTGCCCTTGGCGAGCACGGTGTCGTAGGGATGCATGGAATACACGGCCGAGGGGAACTCGATGAACTTGCCGCGCTCGCCTTTCTCGATCTGGCTCGCGATCACGCGCAGCACGTCCGCCTGCTCGAGGGCCAACGTCACTTTTTTCCGGTGCGGCGCCTTGGCCATCTTTTGGAGCGCCTCGCGGCCGATGAAGTCGTGGTCGAAGTCGATGAACGAGCCGTAGCCCATGTCCCAGGGCGTGAGGTAGTAGTCCTCGATCTTCTTCGATACGAAGCTGCCGCCGATCGACGCCCGGGCTTCGTAGCTGTCTTCCTTGAGCCACTGGCGATAGGGCTTCATCCTCTCGCCCGAGTACACCGCGGGGAGCGGCGAGGGAATCCAGCCCGACTCCAGCGTGTTGGACGAATAAGCACGGCCGCCGACCAGGCGCAGGCCGAACTCCTCGCCCGCCCTGACGATCGCCTCGCGCACCGCGTCGCCCTCGGCATAGGGGCCGACCAGCTCGAATCCCGGCTGGCCCGCCATGCCATGACGCAGGGCGGTGACCGGCTTGCCGGCGATGCTGAACGTGGTGACGTGGAAGAACTTCACCTCCGGCGGCCGTTTCCCGAGCGCCTTCTCCATGGTTTTCATGGCGTTCGGGCCCTGGATCTGGAAGCGGTAGGACTTGCGGCCGAACGGGTCCTTGCGCGCGGCCGAGCGCTCGTCGAGCTCCAGCTTTACCTGGTAATTGCCGGCGCCGGCGTGAAACTGGATCCAGTTGAGCGCCGGGATGCGCCCCACCAGGACGAACTTGCCCGGCGCGGTGTTGAACAGGATCACGTCGCCGATCACGCGGCCGTCGTGGCTGCACGGGACGAACTGCTTAGCGCGCTCCGGCGAAACGTTCTTGAACGTGTTGATCGCCAGGTGCGAGAGCAGCTTCTGCGCGTCCGGCCCCTCGACGTAGAGATCGGCCATGTGGAACGACAGGTTGAAGAGCACGCAGGTCTTCTGCCAGGCCTGCTGCTCGTCGCGCCAGTTGGTGTACTCCGGCGGCACGCCGGGGTAGACGTTCGGGCCGCTGGGCGAGTTCCTGAGATAGTCGACGGGATTTCCCGCCGCCGTGAGCAGGTCCTCGAGGCTTTTCACACCGTCGCCTTGGTGCGCCAGCCCTCGTGGTAGGTGGTTTGCGCCTGCTTTGAATACGGCGCCGGGCTCACCTTGGCGCGGATTTCGGCCTGCCGGTGGCGCTCGACGGTGGTCTTCTTCGTGCCGCCGCCCTCTTCACCCCAGACTAGCTTTACTTCGGTACCGAGCTCGACGTTCGCCTCGACGATGCCGAGCGAGAGCATCGAGCGCTCGTTGTAGCTGTAGCCCGAGAACATGTTGAGGCCGACCTGCTTGCCGTTCAGCATGATCTTGTCGTACGAGGCCGAGGTGTAGTTCGAGAGCGGCAGGTCGAGGAACTTGTACGGATCGCCCTGCTCGAGCATCGACCGCCACACCTTCACCACGTCCTCCGGGTTCCACGCGAAGGTGACCTTGCGGCGGTGCGGCTTGCCGGCCATCTTCTGCAGCGCTTCCCTGCCGATGAAGTCGTGGTCGAACTTGATGAACGAGCCGTACCCCATCTCGTACGGCGTGACGTAGTAGTCCTCGATGTTCTTCGACACGAAGCTGCCGCCGATCGAGCCGGTCGCCTCATAGCTGTTCGCGGGCAGCCACTCGCGGTATTTCTTCATCTTCTCGCCGGTGTAGACGGCGGGGAGCGGCGAGGGGATCCAGCCGGACTCGCACGTGTTGGTCGCGTAGGCGCGCGAGCCGACCTCCTTCAGGCCGAACTCCTTGCCGGCGGCGACGATCGCGGCGCGGATTTCCTCGCGCTCGGCGTACGGGCCCCAGATCTCGAGCCCCGGCGCGCCGGCCATGCCGTGGCGCAGGGTGCGCACCTTGCGGCCGGCGATGCTCATGACGCCCATGTGGAAGAACTTGACCTCGGGCATCGGCCCGCCGTTCAGCTTCTCGATCACCTTCCAGGCGTTCGGTCCCTGGATCTGGAAGCGGTAGTTGGTGCGCACCACCGCTTTGCCCTGGGTATTGCCGGGCGAGCGGTCGTCCTTGCGCGTCTTCACGTTGAAGCCGCCGGTCTCGGCGTGGAACTGGATCCAGCTCGCCGCCGGCGCGCGGCCCACGAACACCATGTGGTTCTCTTCGAGGTGGAACAGGATGCCGTCGCCGATGATGTAGCCGTCGTAGCTGGTCGGCGCGAGCTGCTTGGCGCGGTTCACCGGGAAGTTGGCGAAGCTGTTCATGCCGAGGTGGGTGAACAGCTTCAGCGTGTCCGGCCCCTGCACGTACTGCTCGACCATGTGGTGCGACTGGTCAAAAAGCACGGCGGTCTTGGCCCACGCCGCCTGCTCGTCGCGCCAGTTGGAGAACTCGGAAGGCACTACGGGATACACGTAGGCGCCGATCGGGGAATTGCGCAGCATGTCGACCGGATTGCCGGCCGCCTTGAGTACCTCCTCAAGGTTCTTCATGAACTCCTCCTGTTTCAGGCCGCTTGCTTGAGAGCGAGGGCTTTGTCGGTGGCTTCCCAGCTGAACTCGGGCTCTTCGCGCCCGAAGTGGCCGTAGGCGGCGGTCTTCTCGTAGATCGGCCGCAGCAGGTCGAGCATCTGGATGATGCCCTTCGGCCGGAGATCGAAGTGCTTGCTGACGAGCGCGGAAAGCTGGTCGTCGGACATCTTGCCGGTGCCCTGCGTGGTGACCATGACGCTGGTCGGGCGCGCGACGCCGATGGCGTAGGACACCTGCACCAGGCACTTGGCGGCGAGGCCGGCGGCGACGATGTTCTTCGCCACGTAGCGCGCCGCGTACGCGGCGGAGCGATCGACCTTCGACGGGTCCTTGCCCGAGAACGCGCCGCCGCCGTGCGGCGCCGAGCCGCCGTAGGTGTCGACGATGATCTTGCGCCCGGTCACGCCGCAGTCGCCCTTCGGGCCGCCGATCTCGAACGCGCCGGTGGGGTTGACGAGGTAGTTGACCTTGCCCTTCAGCATGGTCTTGGGCAGGACGGGCTTGATCACTTCCTCGATCACGGCTTCCTTCAACTTGTTGTGCTCGACGCCCTTGGCGTGCTGCGTCGAGAGCACCACGGTGTCGAGCGAATCGGGCTTGCCGTTGAGGTAGCGGATCGTGACCTGCGACTTCGCATCGGGCCGCAGCCAGGGCAGGCGCCCGTTGCGGCGCAGCTCGGCCTGGCGCTCGACCAGGCGGTGCGAGAGATAGATCGGCAGCGGCATCAGGCTCGGCGTCTCGTCGCAGGCATAGCCGAACATCAGGCCCTGGTCGCCCGCGCCCTGCTCGAGGTCGAGGCCCTTGCCTTCGTCCACGCCCTGCGCGATGTCGGGCGACTGCTGGCCGTAGGCGATAAGCACGGTGCAGGTCGCGGCATCGAAGCCGATTGCGGGGTCGTTGTAGCCGATGCGCCGGATGGTGTTGCGCGCGATCGCGTCGTAGCTCACGCGCGCGTTGGTGGTGATCTCGCCCGCGAGCACCACGAGGTTGTCCTTGACGAGGGTCTCGGCTGCGACGCGCGAGGTCTTGTCCTGCTTTAGAATCGCGTCGAGCACGGCGTCGGAGATCTGATCCGCGACCTTGTCGGGATGGCCTTCGGACACCGATTCGGAGGTAAACAGAAAATCGCTCATTGCCTGCGCTTCTTCTACTAGGTGGGAAGGCCGCAAGGATACCAAAACTTGCACCGGCTCCCTAGATTTCTCCTCGCTCTGATCGCTGCGCTTCCGCTGTGGCTCCTGCACCGGTTGGGAACCGTCCTCGGCTGGACGATGTATGGGATATCGCCCACCTATCGGCGCCATCTGAAGGCAAACTTGGAAAGGGCGGGTTACCGGGATGCAAGCATCCGGCGCGCGGCGATTGCCGCCGCCGGGCAGATGCTCGCCGAAACCCCGGCGATCTGGCTGCGGCCGCAGCCGCGCGTCGTCGCGCTGGTGAAGCAGGTCGAGGGCCTCGACCAGGCGCTCGCGGCGCGCGACCAGGGTCGCGCGCTTCTATTCCTCACCCCGCACATGGGCTGCTTCGAGGTCGCGGCGCAGTATGCCGCGCAGCACTTGCCGATCACGGTGCTGTATCGCGCGCCCAAGATCGCCTGGCTCGACCCGCTGATGCGCGAAGGCCGCGGCCGCGGGCGCGTGCGGCTGGTGCCCGCCGACTTCGCCGGCGTGCGCGAGCTCTTTGCCGCGCTCAAGCGTCGCGAGGCGGCCGGCTTTCTGCCCGACCAGGTCCCCGGCGCGGGCGAGGGCGAATGGGAGACGTTCTTCGGCAAGCTCGCGTATACCGCGACGCTCGCGCCGAAGCTCGCGCTGCGCGAGGACGTTGCCTGCTTCCTCGCCTATGCGAAGCGCCTGCCGCGCGGCGCCGGATATGCCATCACGCTGCGCCCTTACCCCGAGAGCCGGCCGGATGAAACCCCGACCCGGCGGCTCAATCGCGCGCTCGAGGAGCTGGTGTGCGAATGCCCCGAGCAGTACCTATGGGGCTACAACCGCTACAAGACGCCCGCCGGCGCGAAGCCAAAACCTGCATGAGCCGCCTCGTCTTCGCGTTCATGTGGCTCGTGCATTGGCTGCCCTTGCGAGCCCAGGCCGCGATCGGTTCGCTGGTCGGCGCAACCCTCTTCTGGCTGATTCCGGAGCGGCGCAAGGTGACCCGCATCAACCTGGACAAATGCTTCCCACGGAAAACACCCGCCGAAAGAGAGCAGCTGGCGCGCGCGCATTTCCGCGCGTTCTGCCGCGCGTTCATCGAGCAGGGGATCCTGTGGTGGTCGCCGCGCGGCCGCATCGAGAATCTCGTGCGCATCGAAGGCCGCGAGCACCTCGAGGGCCACACGAAAACCATCGTGTTCGCGCCGCACTTCGTCGGCTTCGAAGCGACGCTCGCACGCCTGGCGCTCGATTTCCCGGTATCGATGATGTACTCGCGCCAGAAGGATCCGCGGTTCGAGGCGCGCCTCCTCGCCGGTCGCACGCGCTTCGGCGGCGTGATGTTCCCCCGCCAGGCGGGGATCAAGAAGGGCATCGAGATCATCGACTCGGGCCTGCTCTACTACTACCTGCCCGACCTGGACTTCGGTCCCAATCGCTCGGTGTTCGTGCCCTTCTTCGGCGTGCCCGCCGCTACGGTGACCGGACTCGCGTATATTGCACGCACCACCGGCGCGGCCGTGGTGCCCTGCGTGACACGCATGCTCCCCGGGGGCGGCGGCTACGTCGCCCGGCTGTATCCTGCATGGCGTGACTTCCCGAGCGGCGACGACCATGCCGACGCGCGGCGCATGATGGCCTTCATCGAGGAGCGGGTGCTCGAGATGCCCGAGCAGTACTTCTGGCTGCACAAGCGGTTCAAGACGCGCCCCGTGGGCGAGCCGAGGTTCTATTGAAGGTGGCCGTCATCGGCGCGGGCCACATGGGCCGCTACCATGCCGACAAGTTTTCGCGCTTGCCGGGCGTCGAGCTCGCCGCGGTGGTGGACCCGGACCCCGCGCGCGCCAAGATCTCCGATTACCGGAAAGTGCTCGGTAGCGTGCAGGCGGCGGTGGTCGCGGTGCCGACCAATCTGCACCACGAAGTTGCGCGCGCCTGCCTCGAGAAGGGCGTGCACGTGCTGGTCGAGAAGCCGCTCGCCGCCACGCTCAAGGAGGCGGACGACCTCGTTGCAATGGCGGAACGAAAAAGCCTGGTGCTCCAGGTCGGGCACGTGCAGCGCTATAGCGGCGCCTTCCGGGCGCTCGCCGGCCGCGTGGACAAGGTGCTCTACAT
>Ga0075420_100000873_pt1 | contig 24870 bp, 26 predicted proteins | sample SoiMetdeltSBSDD4_FD_75296 | JGI IMG/M metagenome (GOLD analysis project Ga0075420, IMG submission 75296) | Bulk soil microbial communities from a Populus tree surrounding site in Tennessee, USA - Soil MetaG P. deltoides SBSDD4 | ecosystem: Environmental > Terrestrial > Soil > Tree plantation...
CCGCGAGGCGGCGGAGAAGGTCGCTGCCCGCCGGGCGCAGGACCGAGACAAGGCGACTCAATCCCGAGACAGGGAGGTGGAGGCCAGATGAGCCCCGCAGCCGCCCTTCAGGAAAGCCGTCCGGTCAGCCGCTCCCACGCGAGCCCCCGCGTGGCGCGCGCCCATGCCGGCGGACACACACAAATGGATTCGACGTACGACCCCACGAATACGAGAATCGGGTAGTCGCGTTCCTTGACAAAGCATTCCTCGACAACTAGGAGGAGAGACCATGTTGATCAGCACCATGAACGACCTACCCGGCTACCGGATTCAGGAGGTCAGCGGCGAGGTCTTCGGCCTCACCGTCCGCTCGCGGAACGTCGGCTCGCAGCTCGGGGCCGCCGTCAAGTCGCTCAGAGGCGGCGAGCTCAAGGGAATGACCAAGATGCTCGCCGAAGGCCGGGAGCACGCCACCCAGCGCCTCATCGAGGAAGCCGAGGCCAAGGGAGCGAACGCCGTGATCGCGTTCCGCTTCGACACCTCCGAGCTCGGCAGCACATGGACCGAGATCTGCGCCTACGGGACCGCGGTCCGCGTCGAGCCCTCGGCCTGAGGCACCTACCGCACGAGCGGCACGCTCAGCCGCCTTGGGCGCGCACGGGCCCGGCCTTCAGCACAGTTCGCTCTCGACTACCAGCCGGGCCGTGAGTGGTCTGTCGACGTGGTCGCCTGCGCTTCATCGGGCTGGTATGCGCACTCCAGGCCTTGTCCGAGCACGGCCAGCTTGTTCTCGCGGGCGACACGTCAAACCCGTTTCCAGAGGATCAGCAGGAGATTTCCGACGAGCCGTTCAGCGGTACTGCACAAGCTCGACCTGCGGCTCACGCTTGGAGTGCTGCTCCTTAACGGATCCGAGAGCCGTGCCGTCGGCGATCGCGTGCCTGCGGAGACCCCCTCTCGTCCAGGACGGAGCTCCAGGCCGATCGCCGCGCCGATTCAAAATCGGCCTCATTCGGAAGGAAGGTCTGGTCGCCGGCAGTCGCGGTAGTCGGGGTCAGGATTGTGGACAAACCGCACCGCTGCGATCGTCGCGCTGCCCTCGAGAAGGACCCGTGCCACCCGAGGCATTCGATCAGTCGGACGGCTGAGCTCGATCGGCCGCTCGACATCACAAGGATCGAGTCCACGCTCGCCAGGCCAGCAGTGGTACTGCTTGCGCACCGGCGCAGCGTCTCAGATCATGGGCGCCCGAAACCTCGGCGCCGTCCCAAGCGGGGCGAGCGCTGTGACTAGACCCCGCAGCAGCGGACTCGCCATCACCATGCACTCGCGGTACTGGTCGAGCAGCACCGCGTAGTGCAGAACCGCCCGCGGGCTCGAAGAGCTCCGGATCCTCCCGGCCTCCATCAGCGCGGACTCCGCGGCGAAGTAGTCCTCGAAGTCGAGCGCCGGTGCGTGCACGTTCCGAACGCGCACAGCCCGGTCGCCGACTCGGAACGTATGCACCTTGCCGACAGGCGCCGAGGCCGACTCCCCGGCGGCCACCGTACGCCGGCCATCGCGCACGAAGACCTCGAAGGCACCGTCGAGCACCTCGTAGTCTCGCTGGTTGGGATGGATGTGCTTCGGGGGCGTCTCCGTCGACGGCGGCAGCCACCACTCCATCTCCAAGTATTCGCCGTTGGTATCGGCCGCCGCCTTCGTGATCCGAAACTCGCTGCCGTCAACGAATCTCAAGACATCCCGGAGGCGGCCACGACATCGACCCTACGCCGTGCGACCGAGCCAAGCCGAGCGGCGGAATCCGCCACATCGCCGCGACATTGGCCGGGCCCGCATCGACGGTGCAGAGGTTTGCGCGCAGAGGTGAGCCCAACCTTCCGCCTTCGCCGCACGCGCCTAGCTTTCAGCCCTTCCGCCGTGTTAGCTTGCGCGTGTGTCCCCCCTTCGCCCGTTGGCCCTCGGGCTGGCCCTCGCAGCGCTGCTCGCGCTGCCCGTGTCGGCGTCGGCTGTGCTCCCCGGTGAGAACGGCCGAATCGTTTACATCAGCGGGCCCGCCTTCGCCAACACACAGCTGTTCCTGCGCGGGGTGACGGGCAGCACGGGTGGCGGGACCAAGGAGGGTCCGCTCTCGCCGGGGATGGTGCAGCGCCGCCATCCCACCTGGTCGCCCGACCGCACGAGGATCGCGTACGCCGAGGGTCCGGGCGGTGCCGCCGGCTACGACATCTACATCCTCGACCTCACGACGCCGGGCGCGACACCTCGGAACATCACGAACTCCTCCGGCGTCACCGACGACCGCCCGGCCTGGTCCCCAGACGGCACCCGCATCGCGTACGAGAGCGGCAACGACATCATCGTCCACACGCTCAACGGCGCCACCAACCGTAACCTGACCACCACGCTCGCTCCCAGAGCCTGGAAAGCGGCCTGGAGCTCGGGCTCGCAGACCCTCTACTACTCGGTAGGCGACATCACCGTGGCGCCGAACGGCAACAACAACGACGCCAAGATCTACCGGCAGCCGGCGAACAACTCGAGTCCCGGAACGGAGCTCCTCCATATCAGCGGCGCCCACGTGTTCCAGCCCGCGATCTCCCCCGACGGGACGAAGCTCTGCTACACGACGAGCACTCAAGCTTCGGCCCTCCCCACCAGCGCCGCCATCTTCGCTGCGCCCCTCAGCGCACCTGGCTCGTTCACCGTGGTCGCGGCCAGCGGCGTCGGTGACTACAACTGCACATGGTCGCCGGACGGAACCACGATCGCGTACGCCGAGAACTACGCGGGCAACGGCGAGATCTACATGGAGAACGCGGACGGGTCGAGCCTGTTCCCGATCAACCTGAGCAATGCCCCCGGGTTGTACGACGGCAACCCCGACTGGGCCCCCGATGGGCGTCCCACGTGCCCCAACACCACGGTCGCGACCGTCGTAGACACACCGGTGACGTTCCGCGTGGACTGCACGGACACGGGCCCCGCCTACGAGCGGACGAGGGTGAGGGAGTTCAAGCGGACGGACCCGGCGAACGGGACAGTTGCGCAGGAACTCGCCGGGGACCCCTTCACATACACCCCCAATCAGAACTTCAGCGGCACTGACACATTCCAGGTGAGCAGCTTCGACGAGTTTGGCTTCGGGACTGACACCAGCACGGTGAGGATCATCGTCCGCCTCCGCGGCGGAGGCGGAGGTGGGGGCCCGACAGCCTCCTGCGGCGGTCTCCCCGCCACGATCGTTGGCACGGCCGGCGCCGAGGTGATCCTCGGCACCCGCCAGCGCGACGTGATCGCCGCACTCGGCGGGAACGACACCGTCCGCGGTGGTCGCGGCCGGGACGTGATCTGCGGAAGTTCCGGCCGGGACCGGATCGGCGGCGGTGGCGGCAACGACCGGATCGGCGGCGGCTCGGGAGGCGACCGCCTCGCCGGCAACGGCGGCAACGACCGGGTGTCGGGGAACGGCGGGAACGACACCGAGAGCGGCGGCGGCGGGCGGGACGCCCTGAGCGGCAACGCGGGCCGCGACCGCCTCTCCGGCGGGCCCGGCGGCGACCGGCTGAACGGCGGCGCCGCGCGCGACAGGTGCGTGGGCGGCCGGGGCACCGACAGCGCCTCGCGCTGCGAGAGCCGCGCGAGTATCCCCTAGGCCACGCGCCGCAGCCGGTAGAAGCGCTCGTCGAAGCGGAGCAGCCGTGCCAGCGCGTCCGGCTCCGAGTCGGCCACCTCGACGTCGGTGATCGTCCAACCTGGGAGGGCGCGCTCGATGTCGGCGCGGCTCGCGCCGCGCGGGAGCGGCCCGCGCCGGCGAGGCGCGAAGCAGTCGAGCAGCAGGGTGGCGTCGTCGGCTGCCACGGCGCTCAGCTGGCGACCCATCGCCATGCGCTGCTCGTCGCCGAGCCCGTGGAAGGTGCCCGTGTCGAGCAGGAGCCGGTAGCCAGAGCCCACCCCGGTGTCGCCGAGCGCGGTCACGTCGCCCCGCACGAGGCGAAGCTCCACCCCGGCGTCGCGGGCGCGCTCGTCCGCACGGCGCAGCGCTTTCTCGACGAGGTCGACGCCGGTGACCCTCCAGCCGCGCGCGGCCAGTTGCACGCCCCAGACGCCGCTTCCGGTGCCGAGGTCGAGGGCGGCGCCGTGGGGCGGCCCGCTCCCGTTCTCCTCGCGCGCCACGAGCTCGAGGAGCTTTTCGGCGAACGGGGGATGGTCCGCGAGGTCCTCCCAGGGATGGATGCCGAGCGCGTAGGCAAGCGGGTAGTTCATGCCGGCCTCAGGGCGGTCCCGAGAGCGGCGGCGGCGAAGGCGTCGGGCCGCTCGATGTGCGGCGCGTGGCCGCTGTCCTCGATCACCTCGAGCGGCCAGCCGAGCCGGCTGCTTGCGGCGGTGGCGTGCGACAGCGGCACGAAGCGATCGTGTCGCCCCCACGCCAGCTCGACGGGAATCCCGATCCGCCGCAGGTCGGCATCCGGGACCTGCTTCGTAGCGCTTCCGATAAGCCCCCGCATCGTGCGCTTCACGTGCGGCACCCGCGTCCGCTCGAGGTTGTAGGAGGTGAACGCTGCGAACCAGCCCGGATCTCGGTCCCGGACTCCGTCGAAGTCGTGCAGCGCGTAGCGCCCCATCCGCTCGTCGTTCCTTTCGGTCGGGCGCAGCGAGAAGCGGATCGCGATCACCTTCAGCCCGAGCGGGATGCGGTAGGGCCCCATGCCCGGGCTGCCGTAGATCACGAGCCGGCGGAGGAGCTCGCCGTCTCGCGCCGCGAAGCGGGCGGCCGGACCGCCGCCCAGCGAGTGCGCGATAAGCACGGGCGGCTCGTCACAGGTCTGCCGGAGGAGGTCGCGGAGCCAGGCCCGGAAGGTGGGCGGGTCGAGCCGCGCCACGGGCTCGGACTCTCCGAGTCCCGGCAGGTCCGGCACGATGAGCCGATGAGCGCCGGCGAGGCGGGGGATGAGCGGTGCCCAGACCGTGCCGCCGCACTCGATGCCGCCGTGCAGGAGCACCAGGGGCGGCCCCTCCCCGCCCTCGAGGACGGTCGTGGCGACCCCGGCCGCGGACACCACGCGCTCGGAGAGTGGCAGGTCTTGAAGCATTCGTTCGCGTGCGTTCATGGTGTCGCGACCGTACGGCCGGCGGGCACTGGGCGCATCGGCGGGATCACCCAACTCTGCGCGGCGGCGAAGTTGGGTGATTTCACCCAGCGGCGCTCAGAGTAGGCCGAGCTCGTGGGCCCGCGCCACGGCGGCCGCCCTGGTGGAGACGCCGAGCTTCGTGAAGATGTTGCTCACGTGCCGGTCGATCGTGCGAACGCTGAGCACCAGCTCGGCGGCGATGGCCTTGTTCGTGTCACCGGTGGCGATGTGTCGCAGCACCTGGAGCTCGCGCGCGGTCAGACCATGGCGGGAGCCGCCGCTCGCCGCGAGCGGGTCGAGCCGCTCCAGATCCGGCCGGGCGCCGAGCCGCTCGAAGCCGGTACGGGCGGCGTCGAGCTCGAGCGCCGCGGACTCGTCGTCGCCGAGTGCCCGGCACGCCCGGGCGGCCAGGGCGCGCGTTCGCGCCAGCTCGTACGGGGCATCGAGCTGCCTCCACATCTCGCCGGCGCGACGCAGCGCGGCAGCGGCGCGCCGCGCGTCGCCCTCCGCCAGCTCGAGTGCCCCGCGCGCCTGCGCCGCGATCGCCACGAGCGCGCCCTCGCCGTCCGCCTCGGCGAGCCCGTCGAGCTCGTCGCAGGCGGCGCGAGCCGCGGCCCGGTCGTCCACGGCCAGCATGATCTCGACGTAGGCGCGCAGCAGGGCCACGCGCAGGCCCGGGGCGCTGATCTCGGCCTCGACCCTGCGGATGGCGGCCTCGGCGGCGTCGAGCCGGCCCTGAGCGAGCCGGAGCAGCGCCAGGCCCGGGTAGGGCTCGCGCCCCTGCCGGCTCGCATCGCGGTAGCACTCCTCCGCCGCGGCGTCCTCTCCCAGCACGCGCCTTATCTCCCCCTGCCGGTATGCGGCCTCGCCGGCCGCGTCGGGGTTCCCGCCCTCGACGCAGCGTTCGCCCGCACGCCGGGCCTCCTCGAGCGCCTCGGGCCAGGCGCCCCCGAGCTGCATGATCTCGGCGCGGTGGATCAGGCAGCGCCCGCTGAACGCCACGAGGTCGGGCTGGCGCTCGCACCAGCGGCTCAGCGCCGCGGTCCACTCGCGCGCCCGGGCGACCTGGTGCGCGTCCTGGCACGCGAGGATCACGCCGCAGTAGACGATCCCGGAGACGATCGGCGACAGCTCACCCGCGACCACCGCGACCATCGCCTCGTCGAGCAGCGCCAGACCCTCCTGGATCCTGCCGGCGATGATCAGAATGTGCCCCTGCTCGTGCGCGGCGAGTGCGAACAGGTCGTGCTCGCCCGCCTGCGCGCCAAGCTCGACAGCCTCCGCGAGCGTGGCGGCCGCCGCCTCCCAGTCGCCGCCGGCCTCCTGCTCGAACGCGAGCGGGAGCATCAGGTAGCCGCGCCCCACGGACGCGGGGTCAACCCGATCGAGCACCCGCTCGGCGCGGCTGAGCCAGCCCGTGGCCTGGCCCATGTCGCCACGGCGAGCGAGGGTGATTCCGACCCAGAGCGCGCAGCGGAATGTGGCCGTCGCGTCGCCGGACTCGACGTGCGCCCGGTGGGCGCGCATCATCAGCTCGAGGAACTCCGCCTCGCGTCCGAGCATGTAGGCGGACGTGGCGAGCAGCTCCAGGTCGTCTCCGCCGAGCGGAGCGATGCCGTCCGCGGCCGTCAGGGCGCCATGGGCGTCCTGCCAGGCGAGTCGGGCGTAGGCCTCGCGCCCCCGCTCGAGGTCGGCGGCAACGGTCACGACCGGTCGATTATCGCGGCCGCGCTAGCCTCAGCGTCATGTGCCGCAACATCCGCACCCTTCACAACTTCGAGCCGCCCGCCACCGACGAGGAGGTTCGCGCGGCCGCCCTTCAGTACGTGCGCAAGATCAGTGGCTCCACTAAGCCATCGCAGGCGAACGCGGAGGCATTCGAGCGCGCGGTGGACGCCGTGGCGCTCGCCTCGTCTGCGCTGCTCTCCGAGCTCGTGACAAGCGCGCCGCCCAAGGATCGCGAGGTCGAGGCGGCCAAGGCGCGGGCTCGTTCGGCGCAGCGCTACGCGGCGGCCTGACCCCGCCCCGCGCCGCGCTCAGGCCGCGCGGCGCTGCTGCACGTACGGCATCCGGCGCGGCTGGGTGACCGCGGCCCGTGACATCTCGGAGAAGCCCACGGCCTCGAGCGCGCTGTTGCAGCGGTCGCACAGCAGCGAGTCGAAGTCGCCCGGCTCGCCCCAGGCCTCGAACTCTTCAGCGCAACGGGGGTCGGTGCAGATGAGGATCGCGTACAGCATCTCGGGACCCATGCTGTGCACGGGCCCGGACGGAACGGCCGGCTACGCGCCTTCGGAGGCGGGGACGATCAGCCGGATGTGTCGCCGGGAGAGCATGAGCACCGGCGCCTTCCAGTCGCGGCCTGAGCCGTCGAGCGCCGTGAGCTCGGCGTCGATCAGCGTGAAGAACTCCTGGTCGCGCCTGTTCACGTGGTCTGACACGCGGCTGCGGTAGCCCTCGCGGGCGAGCGTCATCATCCCCTCGACGCGGTAGCGGTCGGTCTCGACGACCACACGTTCCTTGCGTTGATCCACGGCGGAGCAATCTACACATGTACCTTTGACTTGATGGACATGGGCACCACCGTCGCCGGGCGCAGCTCAGCGCTCGAGGCGGTCTTCAAGCCGGTGCAGCCTCCGACCACCTTCGAGGAGACCGTGGAGAGGCTCGGCACGGCCATCCGGCTCGGGCTCCTGGCCCCCGGCAGCCAGCTGCCGCCGGAGCGCGATCTGGCGGACCAGCTCGCCATCTCTCGCTCCACGCTGCGCCAGGCGATCACGACGCTCGTCCAGAGCGGGCATCTGATCTCGGTGCGCGGTCGCGCGGGCGGCACCTTCGTCGCGGAGGAGCCCCCGCTCGGACAGGAGGCCGGCAAGCCGCTCGGTGAGATCGCTCGCGCCGTGCTCGACTATCGGGTGGCGGTCGAGACGGGCGCCACGGTGCTGGCCGCGGAGCGCGCCGGCGAGGACGACCTCGCCTACCTCGAGACCCTCACCGCCCACATGGCGGACACCAGCGGGGCCACGTTCGAGGTCTACCGGCGCGCTGACGTGCGTTTCCACATCGGGCTTGCGGAGGCCTCGCACTCGCCGCGGCTCGTGACGGCGATGACGGAGGTCCAGGGCCAGATGAGCGACCTGATCCAGCGCATCGCACATCCCGACGAGGTGCTCACCCGATCGAACGCGCAGCACCGCCGCCTCGTCGCGCTCGTCGGACGCGGCGAGATGGGGCCGGCCGTGAAGCTGATGCGCGAGCACTGCGAGGGGACCGAGCACATCCTCGCCGGGCTGATGCCTGACCCCTCCGCCTGAGCCCCCGGCGCGGCTACGGTGCGGCTGCCTCGAGGGCCAGCGCGCCGAGCACCTCCTCCCACCACACGCGCTCGCTCTCAGGCACGCCCGCCCGCACGCGCCGCCGCACCCATTCCCCGACGGCCTGACGCGAGCCGAGCGCGAGCGTGGGACCGGTCACGGCGTAGCGGCCGTCCTCGAGGAGCACGAGCGAGCCGGGCAGGTCCCGGCGCGAGCGGAGCCGGTCGATCACCGCGAGGTCGCCCACCTGGTCCGGCCGGGCCGGGTCCCCGTCGTCGTCGTCCCAGGGCCTGACGGTGAACACGAGCGTGCCGCCCACCAGCCGCGGCTTGGGCCTCGCCTCCGGGCCGATCGGGCCGGAGTGCCAGCGCTCGAGCAGCGCACGCACGTCGCGCGCGACCTCCTGGCGGACCAGCACGTGCAGGCGGTCGCCCTCCTCGACCCTCGTCGAGCCGCGCGGTGGGATGGCCTCGTCGCCGCGCACGATCACGTTCACGAGCGCCTCGCGCGGCAGCTCGAGCTCGCGCGTTCGCAGGCCCACGATGGCGTCGCCGGGCTGCACCGGGTACTCGACCACCTCGGCGCCGAGGCGGCGCACCGTGCCGGTCTCCGCCAGCGGGCTCGGCAGCAGCGGCTCGCTGGTCGTGACCCCCAGCCGGCGCGCCAGCGCCTCGAAGGTCGTGCCCTGGAGCAGCGTCGAGACGAGAACGGCGAAGAACACGATGTTGAGGAACTCGAGGCCGAGCCGGTCGAGGCCCGCGTTGATCGGGAACGTCGCGAGCACGATCGGCACGGCGCCGCGCAGGCCCGCCCAGCCGAGCACGACCTTCTCCTTGACCGTGAAGCTCTCGAAGGCGAGCGCCAGGAAGCTGGCGACCGGGCGGGCCACGAAAATGGTCACTAGCGCGAGCACGGTGCCCTCGATCGCCACGTCCACGAGGTCGTGCGGGAAGATGAGGAGGCCGAGCGCGAGGAACATGGTGAGCTGGGCCACCCAGGCGAGCCCGACGTGGAAGCTCGTGATGGTCTGCTTGGCTGGGATGTTCCCGCTGCCGAGGATCAGCCCCACGAGGTAGACGGCGAGGAAGCCCGAGCCGTCGATGCTCGCCGCGGCGCCGTAGGCGATCGCGCCGCCGGCCAGCGACGCGACGGGGTAGAGGCCGGGTGTCTCGAGGTGCGCGCGCTTGAACCCCTCGGTGGTGAGCCAGCCCACCGCGATCCCCACGACCGCGCCGATGCCGAGCTGCTTCACGAACAGCCAGACCATGTCCGGTGCGCCGTAGTCGGGCAGCTGGATCCAGTCGATGAAGCCGATCACCAGCAGCACGGCGACGGGATCGTTGAAGCCGGCCTCGCCCTCGAGCGTGAACGCGAGATTCCTCTTGAGGGACGAGCTGCGCAGAAGCGCGAAGATCGCCGCGCCGTCGGTGGAGGCGATGATCGAGCCGAGCAGCAGGCCCTCGAGCAGGGAGAGGTCGAACAGGAGCATCGCGACCACGCCGGCGATCCCCGCCGTGACCACGGTGCCGAGCACCGCGAGGCTGAGGGCCGGGCGCAGCACGGGGCGGATTTCCCGGAAGCCCGCGGTCAGGCCGCCCTCGAAGAGGATCAGGGCGAGCGAGATCACGCCGATCAGCTCGGCCAGGTGGTAGTCGTCGAACGGCAGCCAGCCGAGCGCGTCGGAGCCGACCAGCATCCCCAGGCCGAGGAAGAGCAGCAGTCCGGGCAGCCGCACGCGGCCCGCCATGAGAGACGCGAGCAGGCCGGCGGCGAGCATCAGGCCGGCCGCGAGGATGAATTGCTCGTCGCTCACGGAGCCAGCATGTTCCCGTACGCGCGCGTGTGACGGTTGTGACTAGAGCGCGGCGGCCCGCTCCACGAAGGCGCGCCAAGCCTCGTGCTGCTCGGAGCGCCAGGCGCCGTCGCGCCGCGGCTCCACCCGCTCGCCCACGGGCACGCGCTCGGCGATCTCGGCGATCGAGCCCCACACGCCGCCGCCCACGGCGCCGAGCGCGGCGGCGCCCGCCGCGGTGGCGTCGACCGCGCCGCGCTGGACCGGCACGCCCGCGGCGTCGGCCTGGAGCTGGAGCAGCAGCGGGTCGCGGGTGAGCCCGCCGTCCACGCGGAGGACGTCGATCGGGCCGTGCTCGGCCATCGCCGCTAGCACGTCCGCCACCCGCCAGGCGATCGCCTCGAGCGCGGCGCGCGCCACATGCGCGGGCCGGCTGCCGGCGGTGAGCCCGGCGATCACCCCACGCGCTCCGGGGCGCCACCACGGCGCGGCCAGGCCGGCAAGCGCGGGCAGCACCCGCACGCCGCCGGCGTCCTCGACGGACGCCGCGGCGGCGGCGAGCTCGGGCGCGTTCGCGGCCAGGCCGAGGTCCCCGGACAGCCAGTCCAAAAGCGCGCCGGCCGTGAACACCCCGCCGTCGAGGCCGTACTCCACGCGCCCGTCGATCCGCCAGGCCACGATCGGCAGCAGCCCGGAGTCGCCGGGCTGCGGGCGGCTGTCGCCCACGTGGGCGAGCACGAACACGCCCGTGCCGTAGGTGGCCTTGACCAGCCCCTGCTCCACGCAGCCGGCACCGGCTAGCGCCGCCTGCTGGTCGACCACCCGTGCGCGCAGGGGCAGCTCGGCGCCCCAGTCCGGATGGCGCAGCGAGCCGAGTTCGCCCGCGCTGTCCATCAGCTCGGGGAGCACCGCGCGCGGCACGCCGAAGGCCTGGAGCAGCTCGCCGTCCCAGTCGGGTTCGCCCGGCCGTGCGAGCTGCGTGCGGGCGGCCGTCGAGAGGTCGGTGGCGAAGCCGGCGCCGAGCTGGTCGCAGAGCCACGAGTCGACGGTGCCGAGCCGCGCCGTGCCGGCCTCCACCGCGCCGGCCACGCGCGCGTCGTTGCGCAGCAGCCAGGCCAGCTTGCCGGCCGAGAAGTAGGGGTCGAGCGGCATGCCGCTGCGCTCGCGGACGAGGTCGGCGCCACCGTCCTCCTCGAGCGCGTCGAGCACCTCCTGCGAGCGCTTGTCCTGCCAGGTGACGATCGAGGTGAGCGGATCGCCGCTCTCGGCGTCCCACGCGAGCACCGATTCGCCCTGGTGGTCGAGACCGCAGGTCACCACCTCGCCGTCGGCGTCGCGGAGCAGCTCGGCCACGGCGTCCACGACGGCGACCAGCACGGCGCCGGGGTCCTGCTCGACCCAGCCGGGGCGGGGATGGCTGAGCGGCTTCTCGCGGCGCGCCTCGGCGATCGTGCGCAGGTCGGTGTCGTACAGCACCGCCTTCACGGCCGACGTGCCCTCGTCGATTCCCAGCAGCAGCCGATTCACGTATTGACTCCGTCCTCGGGCCGGGTTAACGTCGCGCCGTCCGGCATAGGTCGGATGATCGCACCATTCGGTGTAGGCCAGGAAGAGAGGTTGCGCCGTGGCGACGAAGGATCCCACCGAGGGCACCCAGGACTTCGCAAGCGAAGACGAGCGGCGGCTCCACGAGCTCGGTTACAAGCAGGACCTCTCGCGGGCGTGGTCCGGCTTCACCAACTTCGCCATCTCGTTCACGATCATCTCGGTTCTTGCCGGGACCTTCACGACGTTCTCCTACGCCTGGCAGAACGGCGGGCCGATCGCGGCCTCGATCGGATGGCCGGTGCTGTGCGGGTTCGTGCTGATGGTGGCCGTCTCGATGGCCGAGCTCACCTCCAGGTACCCGACCGCCGGCGGCCCCTACTGGTGGGCGCACGATCTCGGCGGTAAGGGCTGGAGCTGGATGACGGGCTGGTTCAACATTGTCGGGCTGATCGGGATCGTGGCCTCGGTGGGCTACGGCGCCGCGATCTTCCTCAACGCCACGCTCGCGCTCTACGGGCTGAACATCTTCGGCATCAACTTCGGCGACAGCGCGCACATCCTGGGCGAGACGTGGCTGCTGTTCTTCCTGATCCTCGTGCTCTATACGCTGGTGAACATCTTCGCCGACCGCGGTCTCGCGATGATGAACAACATCTCGGTTGGCTGGCACCTGCTCGGCACGGCGATCGTGATCGGGCTCCTGATCTTCATCCCCGACGATCACCAGAGCGCCAGCTTCGTGTTCGGCGAGCGGATCAACAACTCCGGTCTGCACGACGGGTCCACGAGCAGCCTCGGGTTCTGGCTGCTCGTGCTCCCGATCGGCTTCCTCCTCACCATGTACACGCAGACGGGCTACGACGCGTCGGCGCACACGGCCGAGGAGACCAAGAACGCGGCGATCGCGGCCGCTCAGGGCGTCTGGCGGTCGGTGTTCTTCTCGGCGCTGATCGGATGGTTCGTGCTGCTCGCCTTCCTGTTCGCCGCCAACGACGTCGACGCCGTGAACGAGTCGTTCGGCTTCGTCGGCACGATCTTCACGAGCGCGCTCGACTCCTGGGCGGCCAAGCTGATCCTGATCATCGCCACCGTGGGCCAGCTCTTCTGCGGCGCGGCCGGGCTCACCAGCGCATCGCGCACCTGGTACGCCTTCTCGCGCGACCGCGGCATGCCGGGCTGGGCGATCTTCCGGCGCGTGAATCGGGACCGGGTGCCCTTCAACGCCGTGATCGCGGTGTCGTTCTTCTCGCTCGTGATCGCGATCCCGGCGCTGTTCGGGAAGAACAACATCCCGTTCGCGTTCTTCGCGGTCACGGGCATCTGCACCGTCGGCCTCTACCTCGCCTACATCATTCCGGTGTACCTGCGGCTGCGGAAGGGCGACGACTTCGAGCCCGGCCCGTGGACCCTCGGCAGCCGCTACAAGCTGGTGAACACCCTCGCGATCGTGTTCGTGGCTCTCGTGGTCTACAGCCTCGTGTTCCTGCCGTACACGCCCGCCGGGCTGCCATGGAACGACGGGTTCGACTGGAGCGTCGTGAACTACGTGCCGTTGGCGATCATCGTCCCGCTCATCTTCGGAGGCTGGTACCTGATCTCGGCCAAGGACCGCTACCAGGGTCCGGTGCGCACGCTCGAGGAAGACGAAGTCACGGCCGGCGCGTGAAGCTCGACGAGCTCAGCAAGGCCCACGACGACGGGTCGGTCGACACCGTCCTGCTCATGATCGCCGACATGGAGGGCCGCCTGCAGGGCAAGCGGCTGACGTCCCAGCACTTCCTCGGGGAGGTGGTGGAGCACAACGCCGAGGGCTGCAACTACCTCCTCGCCGTCGACGTGGACATGAACACGGTGGACGGCTACGAGATGTCGAGCTGGGCGCGCGGCTACGGCGACTTCGTGATGGTGCCGGACATGGACACGCTGCGGCCGGTGCCGTGGCACGACGGCACCGTGATGCTGATGGCGGACCTCGCCTGGGAGGACGGCTCCGACGTGCTCGCCTCGCCGCGCCAGATCCTGCGGCGCCAGCTCGCGCGGCTTGCGGAGCGCGGCTGGAGGGCCACCGCGGGCACCGAGCTCGAGTTCATCGTGTTCCGCGACAGCTACGAGGACGCCTGGCGCAAGGCCTACCGCGACCTCGACCCGGCCAACCTCTACAACGTCGACTACTCGATGCTCGGCACCGCCCGGGTGGAGCCACTGATCCGCCGCATCCGCAACTCGATGATGGCCGCCGGACTCGAGGTGGAGAACTCGAAGGGCGAGTGCAACTTCGGCCAGCACGAGATCAACTTCCACTACGACGAGGCGCTGGCCACGGCGGACTCGCACGTGATCTACAAGAACGGCGCGAAGGAGATCGCGGCCCAGGAGGGCATGTCGATCACCTACATGGCCAAGCTCGACGAGCGCGAGGGCAACTCGTGCCACATCCACTGCTCGCTCGCGCACGAGGGCGGCGGCAACGTGTTCGCGGACGACGAGAAGACCTTCCACCACTTCGTCGCGGGACAGCTCGCCTGCCTGCGTGAGCTCACCCTCTTCTTCGCGCCGCACGTGAACTCGTACAAGCGCTTCGTGCCGGGCTCGTTCGCGCCCACGGCCGTGGCGTGGGGCGAGGACAACCGCACCTGCTCCATGCGCGTGGTCGGACACGGCCAGGGCCTGCGGGTGGAGAACCGGCTGCCGGGCGCCGACGTGAACCCGTACCTCGCGCTGGCGGCCATGATCGCCGCCGGGCTGCACGGGATCGAGAACGAGCTGGAGCTCGAGCCGGCGTTCGAGGGCAACGCCTACGAGTCCGACAAGCCGCACGTGCCGCACACGATGTACGCCGCGCGCGACCTGTTCGCCGACTCCGGGGTGGCGCGCGCGGCGTTCGGCCAGGAGGTGGTGGACCACTACCTCAACCGCGCGCGCATCGAGCTCGAGGCATTCGAGGCCGTGGTCACCGACTGGGAGAAGTTCCGCGGCTTCGAGCGTCTGTGAGTTTGCGGCGGCCCGTTATCGGGATCTGCTGCGCTCTGGAGGTAGCCCGCTGGGGGGCGTGGGAGGCGGTCTGCAATCTCTCCTCACGGTCGTATTCCCAAGCGGTACAGCGGGCGGGTGGGGTGGCCGTCCTGCTGCCCCCGGACGACGTCGTCGCGGAGTCGCCGGACGAGCTGCTGGATCTGGTCGACGGGCTCGTGCTGGCGGGCGGGGCGGACGTGGATCCGGGCTCGTACGGGGCTCGGCCTCATTCCGCGACGCGCGGCACCTGGCCCGAGCGCGACCGCTTCGAGCTCGCCCTGGGACACCGCGCCCTCGAGCGTGACATTCCGCTTCTCGGGATCTGCCGCGGCATGCAGATGCTGAACGTGGCCGCCGGCGGCACGCTCGACCAGCACCTGCCCGACCGCACCGGAGGCGACGAGCATCGCCACACGCCGGGTGCCTTCGCGGACCACTCGGTGCGGCTGGCGGACGGCTCGCTGGCCTCGCGCGTGGTCGGCGAGTCCTCGAGCGCCGTGAAGTCCCATCACCACCAAGGGGTCGACGAGCTGGGCGAGGGGGTGACCGCGAGCGGCTGGGCCGAGGGCGACGAGGTGGTCGAGGCGATCGAGCTCCCCGAGCGCCGCTTCGCGCTGGGCGTGCTCTGGCATCCCGAGGAGGACGAGCGCTCGCGGGTGATCGGGGCGCTGGTGGACGAGGCGCGGGCGCGGCGCGGTTCCGTGGCGTAGTTGTAACGCTCGGCACTTTTCCTGTAACGCGGGCGCCGGCACGATCGGAGGCATGGCCGACGGTCGTGTGATCGACGTCAATATCGAACGCCCGGCCTCGAGGAGGCGTTTCTCGCGTTCGTGGCCACGCTTGGGTTTCCACGGCCGGAGCTGAACGTGTGGCTGCGACTCGGCGATCATTGGATCAAGGCCGACTGCCTCTGGCGCGAGCAGCGGCTGATCGTCGAGCTCGACAGCCGAACGCATCACCACACGGTCCGAGCCTTCGAGCGCGACCGAGACAGGGATCGCCGGGCGCTGGTGGCCGGCTGGAGCACGATCCGCGTGACCTGGCGGATGCTGGACCTGCAGTCCGGCGAGCTCGAGCGCGACCTCACTCGCCTGCTGTCAGCGCGCACCCCTCAGCCCCTGGCGGCCTGAGCGAACGCCCCGAAGAGCTGGCGCTTCTCGGTGGCCTCGGGATGCCATTGCACGCCGAGCGCCCACGGCACCCCGGTGTGCTCGATCGCCTCGACCACGCCGTCGATCCGCGCGCGCCCGGTGACCCGCAGCGACGCCCCGAGCTCGCCGACCGCCTGGTGGTGATGGCAGGGCACGGTGTGGAGCGTCTCCCCGACCGCCCGGGCCACGAGCGAGCTCGGCTCGAGCTGGATCACGTTGTCCACGCCCTCGAAGGTTCCGATCACGCGCCGGTGGGGGTTGATCCCGTCCGGCCCGTTGAGATGCTGGATCAGCGTGCCGCCGAGTGCCACGTTCAGCACCTGAATGCCGCGGCAGATGCCGAGGAATGGCAGCTCGCGTTCGAGCGCAGCGCGGATCAGGCCGACCTCGAAGGCGTCGCGCTCGGGGTAGGTCGCCTCCACGTCCGCGGCCGGCTCGGCGCCGTAGCTCGCCGGGTCGAGATCCGCGCCCCCGATGGCGAGGAGGCCGTCCACGCGGTCGAGCAGCTCGGTGGGCGGGCGCTCGCCCACCGGCAGCAGCACCGCGAGCGCGCCGGTCTCGTGGATCGCCCGCACGTAGGTGTCCGCCACGAGATGCGCGGTCTGGTCCCACAAGGCCCAGCGTGCCCGCTCGCGCACCGCGCACACTCCGATCACCGGTGCTCCGTCCGACCTTGACACCGCCATGGCGCGAGTGTAAAGGTCTCTCCGCCAATCCTTTTGTCCGGAGGTACCCGTGTCGGTGAGCACCGCGTCCATGGTCAAGGTTGTGGAACCGGCGACGGAGGCGGTGATGGCGGAGCTCCCGCGGGCGGATCAGGACGAGGCCGACGCCGCCATCGCTCGCGCCAACGCCGCCTTTCCCGCTTGGCGCGCGGTGAGCCCCGGCGACCGCGCACAGCTGATGCGCCGGCTCGCCGCCGCGGTGCGCGACCACGCCGACCACCTCGCCACGCTCGAGTCCCGCAACGTGGGCAAGCCGATCACGGATGCTCGCGGCGAGGTCGGGATGGTGGCCGACGTGTTCGACTACTACGCGGGCGCCCCCGAGCGCCTGCTCGGCGACTCGATCCCCGTGGCGGGCGGGGTGGACGTGACGTTCCGCGAGCCGCTCGGCGTCGTCGGGCTGATCACGCCCTGGAACTTCCCGCTCGCGATCGCGTCCTGGAAGCTCGGTCCCGCGCTCGCGGCCGGCAACACGGTGGTGCTCAAGCCCGCCGAGCTGACCCCGCTCACCGCGATCGAGCTCGAGCGCATCGCGCTCGACGCGGGCCTGCCGGACGGCGTGCTGAACGTGGTGGTGGGCCCCGGCCGCACGGTGGGCGAGCGGATCACGCAGCACCCCAACGTGGCCAAGGTGGCATTCACCGGCTCGACCGCGGTCGGCCGCCGCATCCAGGCTCTGGCGGCCGAGTCCATCAAGCGCGTGACGCTCGAGCTCGGCGGCAAGTCGGCCAACCTCGTGTTCGCCGACGCCGACCTCGAGCAGGCGGCCGGCGCCGCGCCGATGGCGGTGTTCGGCAACGCCGGCCAGGACTGCTGCGCACGCTCGCGGATCCTCGTCGAGGCCTCCGCGATGGACCGCTTCATGGAGGCCCTCGAGGAGAGCGTCGAGGCGATCCGGGTGGGCGACCCACTCGACGCGACCACCGAGATGGGGCCGCTCGTCTCCGAGGACCAGCGCCACGCGGTCGCGTCGTTCGTGGACGACGACTCGCCGGTGGCGATTCGCGGCAGCGCGCCCGACGGCAAGGGCTACTGGTACCCGCCCACCGTGCTCGCGCCGATGACGAACGACGACCGCGCCGCGCGCGAGGAGATCTTCGGCCCCGTGGCCTGCGTGATCCCGTTCCGCGACGAGGCCGAGGCGATCCGCATCGCCAACGACACGATCTACGGGCTCTCCGGCTCGGTCTGGAGCCGCGACGGCGCCAAGGCGCTGCGGGTGGCGCGCGCGCTCGACACCGGCGTGATCTCGATCAACTCGAACACCTCGGTGCGCGTGACGACCCCGTTCGGTGGCTTCAAGCAGTCGGGTTTCGGGCGCGAGCTCGGCCCGCGGGCGCTCGACCACTACACCGAGGTCAAGAACGTCTATTACGCGACGGGAGGCAGCTGAGTGGCGGGAAGGCTCGACGGCAAGGTCTGCGTGATCACCGGCTCGGCGAGCGGTATCGGCGCTGCGACGGCCACGCTCTTCAAGGAGGAGGGAGCGACGGTCGTGGGCGTTGACCTGTCCGAGGGCTCCGCCGGCGACTTCGCGATCCAGGCCGATGTGACTGACGAGGCGCAGGTCCGCGACGTGTACGCGCAGGCGCGCGAGCGCTTCGGCCGCATCGACGTGCTCTTCAACAACGCGGGCATCTCGCCGCCCGACGACGCCTCCGTGCTCGACACCGGGCTCGAGGCGTGGCAGCGCGTGCAGGACGTGAACCTGAGGTCGGTGTTCCTGTGCTGCAAGCACGGGATCCCGCACCTGCTTGCGTCGGGCGGCGGCTCGGTGATCAACACGGCGTCGTTCGTGGCGGTGGTGGGCGCCGCCACCTCACAGATCTCCTACACCGCCTCGAAGGGGGCGGTGCTGGCCCTGTCGCGCGAGCTGGGGGTGGAGTTCGCCCGCCGCGGCGTTCGCGTGAACGCGCTCTGCCCCGGGCCGGTGAACACGCCGCTCCTTCAGGAGCTGTACGCGAATGACCCGGAGAAGGCGGCGCGCCGCCTGGTGCACCTGCCGATGGGCCGCTTCGCCGAGGCGCGCGAGATCGCCTTCGGCGCACTCTTCCTCGCCAGCGACGAGTCCTCGTACGTGACCGCCCAGACCTTCCTCGTGGACGGCGGTATGACCGGCGCCTACGTGACGCCGGAGTAGCGCGCGAGCGAGAAGAAGCGTTCGGACAGCGTGCGACCGAGGTCGTTCCAGGCCTCGATCCGCGTCTGGCTCTGGCTGCGGATCAGCTCGGGATCGAGGCCGCTCGCCACCGCGTCCGGATCCTCGCCGAACGTGTCGAGCCAGGAGCTGAGGTCGCGCATGGTGACCTCGGGGTGGAACTGCAGGCCCCAGGCCGGCCGGTCGTCGACGCGGAAGGCCTGGAGGCAGGCGCTGCTGCGCGCGAGGGCGGTGGCCTCGGGCGGCAGCTGCCACTCGTAGTGGTGGTACTGGAAGCCCTCGAAGCGCTCGGGCAGCGCGCCGAGCAGAGGGTCCGCCACCCCCTCCGCGGTGAGCTCGATCTCGTACCAGCCGATCTCGGAGACCGTGGCGCGCGCGGCCGAGCCGCCGGCCGCCTCGGCAAGCAGCTGGGACCCGAGGCAGACCCCCAGCGTGGGGATCCCGCGCGCGATCAGCTCGCGCACCAGCTCCTTCTCCTGCCGCAGCCAGGGATTCGCGCCCTCGGAGTCCACGTTCATCGCGCCGCCGAACACAAGCGCGGCCTCGAAGCCGTCCAGCGCCGGCGGCGAGCCCTGCTCGGGCAGCCACTCGACGAGCTCGTGCCCCGCGTTTGTCGCGGGATCGCGGAACACGCCCTCGGCGGCGTTGTCGTGGTGGACGACGCTGAGCACGCGCATGCCCCAGAATCTACCTCCGTGAGCGACAGCCTCCGTGGACAGCTCCTCGTGGCGGCGCCCTCGCTGTTCGACTATTTCCGGCGCACCGTGATCCTCGTGATCGAGCACACTCCCGACGGCGCCATGGGCGTGGTGCTGAACCGCGTGTCCGAGACGCGCGTGGCCGACGTGGTGCCTGCGCTCGCGGAGCTGCCCGGCGCCGACGACGCCGTTCGCATCGGCGGCCCGGTGGCGCCGCAGGCGGTGGTGGCGCTCGGTGACTTCGGACATCCCGAGGAGGCGGGCACGCGCGTGTGCGGATCGCTCGGCACGCTCGACCCCGACGGCCCGAACGAGTCGCTCAGGCGGCTGCGCGTGTACGCGGGCTACGCCGGCTGGGCCGCGGGCCAGCTCGACGGCGAGCTCGAGGAGGACGCCTGGATCGTGCTGGACGCCGAGTCCGAGGACCCCTTCCGCGAGGACGACATCTGGTCCGAGGCGCTGCGCCGGAAGGGCGGCAGGTACCGCGTGCTGGCCACGATGCCGTCCGACCCGTCGCTCAACTAGCCCACGGGCCGGCTCAGCGGCAGCGCCGCACCGACCTCGCGATCGCGTCCGCGCGCGCCTGGTAGCCCGTTGCCGTGACGTGCACGCCGTCGCTCGCGCTCCAGGACGGGTTCTGGCGCATCATGCGCGCCCAGTTGACCACCCGCAGGTTCTCGCGGGGTCGTGACTCCTCGGCCAGCACTCGGTTGTAGCCGGCGTAGCTCGCGCCGGCCACGGGCGGGCGCACGATGTTCGTCCAGACGACGCAGCGGCGCGGGCCGGCCACCGCCATCACCTGGCGGATCGCCGTGCGGAAGGAGTCCGTCTGGCGGGGGTCGTCGTTGGTGCCGAGGCTCACGTGAATCACGCGCGGCAGCGAGCTCCCGTAGGCGCGCATCACGCCCGGGCCCTCGTAGGCATGGCGGCTCACCGAGGTCGACTGGGAGACCCGCCAGCGACGCAGCTCGCTCGGAAGGTAGGGCCGCGTGCCTACCGCCAGCGAGTCGCCGTTCACGAGCAGGTTGCGGCTGAGCGACGCTCTCGCATGCTCGTCCGCCGTCGAGGCGCCGGCCGGCGCGAGCGACAGCGCCAGGGCCACGGCCGCGATCGGAAGAGCGCGCGTCACGGCCCCGAGTCCTTCTCGAGAGCGGGGAAGTCCCGTGCCATCTCCCTCAGGATCAGGCGCACGGGCGCCACCGCCCCGTCGCGGGTGAAGTGCACGCCGTCCGGCTGGCGCGCCAACACCTTCTGTCCGTCGATCTTGAGGTCATCGCTGTACTTGCCCTTTCCGAGAGTCGAGTAGACATCCACGTAGCGCAGCCCCGGCACCGCGGCCTCGGCCTTCTCCACGGCGCGGTTCTGCGTCTTGTAGATCTCGTTGAACTCGGGATCGCGCGCGGTGGGTGGGGGCACCCAGTAGACCGGCCGCTCGCCGTCGCCGGAGAGCACGCCCGCGACCACCGCCACGCGGCGCGCGAACTCGGTCTCCCACTCCGGATCATGAGGACCGTAGAGGTTCCCGCCCGACTCCACGTTGAAACCGTCGTTGCCGCCGATCGCCATCACCACGGCGTCCGGGTCGCGCGCGTCGACCTCCTGCTGGGCGTTCAGCTCCCAGTTGAAGAACGCGGGGTTGGTGAGCCCTGTGGCATTGCGCGCCACCGTCTCGACCTGGAGCAGCCCGGGGGGCGACTGGTCGGTGAGCCGCTGCCCGAGGAAGTCCGCCTCGGAGTCGCCGGTAACGAGCACCTCGAGCGGCCGCCCGGGGCCGGGCTGGCGGAAGGTCGGCTCCTCCTTCTCCTCCCTGGCCTGGCGGCGCCGGCGCTTCAGGATGGCGGTCGAGCCCTCCTCCAGCTCTGTGCCCGACGCGGTCTTGTCCTCCTGGCCGAAGGCGAGGTCGAGCCCCTCGCGCGGCAGGTGGAAGCCGATCGTGCCGGCCACGTCATCGAGCGGCCGGCCCACCGAGAGCACCACGTCCCGCGTGGTGCCCTGCTCCATCCCCTCGCCGGCGCGAACGATCGCCTCGGAGTTGAACAGCGCGGCGAACACGAGCGCGATCAGCACCACGCCGAGCACCTTGCCGGCGGGCATCGTGAGGTCCCTGTTGCGTCTCGGGTCCATGGGTCAGAACTGGAAGTAGATGAAGGGCGCCACGCCTTGCTGTCCCACCGCGGCGTCCGCGATCAGGATCACGAGGCCGAACGCCACGCCCTGCGCGGCCACGGGCCGCGCGACGATCCACGCCTCGCCCTGCCTCCACCAGCCCGACGGGAGTGCCTGAACCCCAATCGCCGCCAGCACCAGGAACACCATAGGGAGCGTGACGAGCGGTGAGGGACCCGACAGCCCCAGGCCGCCCAGCACCTGGAAGGCGATGTCGAGGTTGGGTGCTCGGAAGAAGACCCAGGCGACGCACACGACGTTGAACGTGACGAACCACGCCGCCCAGGTCGGCATTCGGAAGCGCGGGTAGTGCTCGCGCGCCCAGCGCTCGACCGACAGCGCGCCGCCATGGATGCCGCCCCAGATCACGAAGGTAAACGACGCGCCGTGCCAGAGCCCGCCGAGCAGCATCGTGATCATGAGGTTGCGGTAGGTGCGCCGCGGGCCGTCGCGGTTGCCGCCGAGCGGGATGTACAGGTAGTCGCGCAGCCAGCGCGACAGGGTCATGTGCCAGCGTCGCCAAAACTCCTGGAGCGAGAGCGCCATGTAGGGCCGGTTGAAGTTCTGCGGCAGCTGGAAGCCGAGCAGCAGGGCGATGCCAATCGCCATGTCCGTGTAGCCCGAGAAGTCGCAGTAGATCTGGGCCGCGAAGGCGTAGAAGGCGAGCAGGATCTCGCCGCCCGAGTGGGCAGACGGGTCGCTGTAGACCGGATCGACGACGCGCCGCGCCAGCTCGTCGGCGACCACGGTCTTCTTCACGAGGCCGCCCGCTACGAGGAACAGCCCGGGCCCGGCCAGCACCTGGCGCGGGTCGCGCGGGGTGCGCAGCTGCGGCAGCAGCTCGTTGGCGCGCACGATAGGACCCGCGACCAGGTGGGGAAAGAAGGCTTGGAGGATGGCCACGTCCATGAGCGAGGCCGCTCGCGTCTCGCCGCGGTAGACGTCGACCACGTACGAGATCGCCTGGAAGGTGAAGAACGAGATCCCGATGGGGAGCACGATCTGCACGAGCGGGAGCGGCGAGCCGAGGCCGAGCGAGTCGAGGAAGTCATCAACCTCGGAGACGAAGAAGCCGAGGTACTTGAAGGTGCACAACAAGCCGAGGTCGAACACGATGGCGACGATCAGCGCGCGCTTGCGGGCGATCTGCGACGGTGATCGGGCGATCACCCGCGCCGCCACCGTGTTCACCACACTGGAGGCGATGAGCAACAGGACCCAGCGCCAGTCGACCCAGCCGTAGAAGACGTAGGAGGCGACCAGGATGAACGGCCGCCAGGCTCTGGGATGGGGCATGAAAGCCCACGACAGGATGAACACGACCACGAAGAAGGCCGCGAACTCGATAGTCGGGAAGCTCACGGCGCGCATTCTGTCGGGCGCGTCGGCAGTTTTGCTCGTCCTGGCGTCCGTGGCGCCGGCGCACGGCGCCGGTCCGTCCGTGCTCGTGGTGGGCGACAGCCTTCAGGTCGGAACCGGGCCGTACCTGGAGCAGGAGCTCGGACGCATCCCGGTCGAGTTCGATCAGCGCACCGGCCGCGGGAGCGCCGAGGGCGTGGGGCGGCTCCAGCTGCGCCTGCGCCCCGAGCACACGATCGTGATCTTCGACCTCGGCACGAACGACGATCCGCGAATGCCGGACGCCCTCTATCAGGACCTTTCGAAGGCGCGCTCGATCAGCGGCGATCGCTGCATGATCGTGGCCACGATCCTGCGCCCGCCCTACAACGGCGTGGGGCCGGAGGGGCTGTCCGGAGCCGTCGAGCGCTTCGCGTCCGAGCAGGCGAACGTCCAGCTCGTGGACTGGTACGGAGCGGTCACGAGCTCCCCCGAGCTGCTCTACGAGGACGGCTACCACGCCAGGCCCGAGGGCTACGCCCTGCGCGGACGCCTGCTGGCCGAGGCGGTGTCGGCCTGCACCGGCGGAGGCGGGGGCGGGGGTGGAGGCGCCGACCTGAGCGGCATCCCAGCGCCGTCCGGCAAGGCCACGCTCGAGCCGTCGCGCCCATCCGAGCCGGAGCCGCCCGCGGAGGTCCCCGGCCCGGATCTGCCCACGCCGGCGGCGCTGGCGACGCTAGAGTCAGCCGCACGCAGTGCCGCCCAGCTAGTCTCAGCCGCGGGCAGGGACGCCCGGCAGGCGGCCGGGATGGGCCCACCGGAACCCGTTCTCGGGGCGTCTGACTGACACCCGGATTCAAGCTCGTACGTCTCTGGCCGAATGTGGGTTGGAGATGCCCATGACTCGCACGATCACCCTCACACTCACCCTGCTGGTCCTCGCCCTGGCCGCCCTGCCCGCCGGCGCCTCGGGCGCTGTGAGCGTCGGCCTGGGAGACCACGGCTACAGCGCCTTCGGCGATCCGCACTTCGGATCGCTCGGCCTGAAGAAGGCCCGCATCATCGTCCCGTGGAACGTGGCGCTGCGCGCGGGGGACCGCCGCAACCTGAACGACTGGCTCACGGCGGCGAGCGCCAACGGCATCGACCCGTTCGTGAGCTTCGGCGCCTCGTACGGCTCGCGCTGCCCGGCCAAGCCCTGCAAGCTCCCGAGCGTCGGTGAGTTCAGCAAGGCCGTGCGCGTCTTCCGGCGCAAGTGGCCTCAGGTGCGCGCGATCGGCGTCTGGAACGAGGCCAACCACCGCACACAGCCCACCTTCCGCCGCCCCGACCGCGCGGCGCAGTACTACCTGGCGCTGCGAAAGGCCTGCCGCAGCTGCCGGATCGTGGCCGCCGACGTGATCGACGACCGGAACATGGTCCGCTGGCTCGGCGACTTCCGCAGGGTGGCGCGCGGCGCCCGGCTCTGGGGGCTCCACAACTACCGCGACACCAACCCGCGCCGCGGCCAGCGCTACGGCGGCACGAAGGCGCTGCTCGACGCCGTGCCGGGCAAGGTGTGGCTCACGGAGACCGGCGGCATCGTCAAGTTCATCCTGCCCGACGGGCGCACGCTGTTTCCGTACAGCGAGCGGCGCGCCAACGTGGCGATCGGCCGGCTGTTCCGGCTGGCCAAGCAGTACCGCAGCCGCATCGAGCGGATGTACGTGTACCACTGGCGCCAGGACGCCTTCGCCAACCGCTTCGACGCCGGGCTCCTGCGGGCGAACGGCAAGCCGCGGGCGAGCTTCCACACGCTGCAGCGCTGGCTGGCCACGCCCTGGTTCGCACCCTAGGCCGGCGCCGGCGGGCCTAGCC